>Ga0302196_10000213_pt1 | contig 58249 bp, 42 predicted proteins | sample II_Bog_N1_3_FD_198794 | JGI IMG/M metagenome (GOLD analysis project Ga0302196, IMG submission 198794) | Peat permafrost microbial communities from Stordalen Mire near Abisko, Sweden - II_Bog_N1_3 | ecosystem: Environmental > Terrestrial > Soil > Wetlands > Peat | place: Sweden: Abisko... | reverse complement strand
GCGGACGCGGGCGCCAAGGCCGCCGCCGCCGCCACCGAGGTGGCCAACAAGGCGCGGGCGGCCGCGGATGCGGCGGCCGCCGTGGCGGCCGCGCGTCCCACGGACGAGGCCGTGAAGAAGGCTGCAGACGACGCCGCCAAGACGGCGGCCGCCGCCGCCGCCGCCGCCGTCGTGGCAGCAGCGCCGCCCGCGGCGGCGGCGGCCGCGTGGGGCGGCTGCGCCCCCCACGAGCTGCCGCGCGTCGAGCCGCTGCTGCGCTACTTTGCGTCGCAGCGCGTCGCGACGCTCGTCGTCACGGACGCGGCGCTGTCCACGGCGGCCGCGCTGGCGGCGGACGTCGCGTCGTGGGCGGCCGCCGCGAGCACGCGCGCCGCGCGCGGCGCGATCATGATCTATGTGGGCACGAAGCTGCCGCCGCCGCGCGCGCCGCCGCACGTGGCGGTGCTCGCGTGGCGCCACGACGCGGCGTGCGCGCCGCCCAACCAGCTGCCGCTGCCCGCGTTCTGGCTGCCGCTGCGCACGCCGCTGCCGCCGCTGCCGCGCGAGACCAAGTTTCGGGTCAGCTTCTGCGGCGCGGCGCCCAAGCCGCGCGACGCGCGGCCCGACGACCCGCACGTGTGGCGGCGGCGGTGGCTCGCGGAGCTGCGGCACGCGGGGTGCCAGGACAAGTACGCACTGGGCGGCACGGCCACGCTGGGCCACCAGTTTCAAGTCACGCCCAACTTTGAGGCCAACCTGGGGACGGCCGAGTTTGCGGCGGCGCCCCGCGGCCGCGCGTCGCCGTGCCTCCGCACGTACCAGGCGCTCGCGCTCGGGCGCGTGCCCATCGTCCCCCTGGACGCGCGGACGGCGCTGCCGCTGCCGTGGCTGCCGTGGGCGGACTGGGCGGTCGTCCTGCCCACGCCCGCCGAGGGCAAGCCCGCCGTGAGCGCGCTGCGCGCGTGGGGCGACCCGCGCACCCCCGCGCTGCCCGCCGTCCAGATTGCCGCGTACGACGCGTACTGGAGCAGCATGTGCGCCGAAGCCGTCGGCCCGCACCTGCTCGCCGCCGCGGAGGGCGTGTGGCCGCCGCCTCCGCCGCCGCCGTAGGCTCACAGCGCGACGGCCACGGCGCCACCCAGCCCCCCGACGCCTATGAACATCGCCGTCGGGGACGGCGACGGTGATGGCAGCGGCGGGGACGGCGCCACGAGGGACGCGCGCAGCTCGGGCGGCGGCACAAAGGCCTTCGTCTCGCGCAGCGGCGGCAACGCGCAGCGCCGTCCCGAGGCGTCAAAGAAGAAGCGGCGCGCCCGTCCCGTCACGCGGGTCGAGGGCAGGGGCCCCGCGCGCACGCGCGGCGGCGCCGACTTGAGCTTGGGAGGCGGCGTGGTTGCGATGACTCTGCGCGCCTCTGGAGGCGCGACGGGCGCAGGGAGCGCCGCGTCGCGCCGCATCTCCGCAAACGCGTCGCCGCCTGCGTCAAAGGGGACGTGGTACCCCTCGTGGGATAGCAGCTCGTGCTGCTGTGGCGCCAGTAGCCGCGGACGCGGCAGCGACGCGTCGCCGACGGCGTCACCGTAGTGAAGGCAGCAGCACACGCGGGGCGGCGGCGGCCCGTCGTGGGGCGCCGCAGCGGTGTCGTCCCCCTCGCCAGGACGCCCGCGCGAAGCGATCGCATCACCCGCGCACGCGCGAGCGCATGGGGGCACGTCTGGTGCCGACATTGCGGACGGGATCGGCGGCGCAACGAGCGTCCGATGGAGTGTTGGCAAGCGCGGATGTGATTGTCATGAGACGGGGGATCAAGAAAATCTTGAACCGCGTTTTTCGCGCCACGGCCTCTTTAACGTCGCCACCTTGAATTGCTATCGATCGCAGCGCAGCGTCGAGGTCTCAACGACTGATGATTAAAGATCAACTCGCAATTGCTGCCGCGTCAGCTTGCCAGCTGCGCACACGCGCATCGACGTCGGCGGCCTCCATGGCGACGAGGTCGTCGTACATGAGTAGCGCGCGCGCCGTCTCCTCGTCCACGAGATCGTCGTCGGCAGCCCACGGGGCGCGTGGCACGCGCGGCACCGACGCGCGGCGGTCGCGGTGCGGGGGCGAGAACCACGCGTGCGCCTGGAGCCCACGCAGCGCGAGGTCGAGCCCTAGCAGAGGGGAGGGAGGAGCCTCGGCGGGGGTCACGCCCGCGCCGCCGAGGAGCACGCGGCGAACGCCCACGACGCGCGGTGCCGCGACACCGTGGCAACCGTGATGCGGCGCGGTGTGCGGGTGCGCCGCAAACCAGCGCGCGAGGTCCGCCGCCGTGTAGACGAAGGCGCTGGCGGCGCCGCCGCCGTCCTCTGCCGTCAGGACCCTCCAGTAGCACGCAGCCGCCGCGCCCCCCGCGGCAGGGGCGCACTGCTGAACGGGGAGCCACGCGGCGCCTGGCTCCAAGGACGTGTGCGGCGCGGCGGCGCCCTCGGAGAACATGGCGACCAGGCGCGGCGCGTCGTGGGTGAGCCACCGCGCCGCCGCGACGCTGGAGTCGTCTGGCGTGTCGAGCGCGGCCGTCCCGCGCGCCCGCTCGCGCAAGAGCGTCAGCACCGCGTTGCTCAGATCCGCGACGGCAGGGAGGGGGCTGGCGTCGTCCAGCATGGCGAGCAGCGCCGCGGCCCACGCCCGCCGCGCGGCATCGCCGAGCCGCGGCAGCGTGTCGCCGAGTGCGGCGGCACCCGCGGCAATCCACGCTTCCCGCGCAGTTGAAAAAGGAGACGGCATTGAACCGCGGTGCGGGCTTCCTGAAACTGAACGCGCGATCGCTCGCAGGTCGACGTCGCAGTTTCATGCCACTCCCCCAGCGTACGCGTGTCCGCATTCGAGCGCTTGGGGCGCGGCGCAGAGCATTCATAACAAAGCGTACCAACAGACATGCGCGCCCTCGTCGTCGCCGTCCTGGTGGCGGCGCTGCGTGCGTCCGACGCCGCCGCCCCCGTCACCGCCACCATCGCGCTCACGCTGCCCACGCTGAACGCGACGTACGACGGCAGCTACGCCGTGCGCGCGGGCACGCCGCTCTTTGCGCAGCTCGTCGTCACGAACGGCACCCTGCCCGCGGGCGTCGCGTGCTACTTTTGCACGCGCCGCGGCGGGCAGGACGGCGGCTCGACGTGCCTCGACTCGCTCGCCGCGGTGTCGCCGTGCACCGCGCTGCACACGACGACGGCGTCAGCGTCGCCGCTCAGCGGCCTGTACTACGAAATCTTTGCGACGCCCGCGGGCAGCGGCGGGCCCTGGACGTCGCCCGTGTTTTCAACGTCGGCCAACTCGCCGCTCGCGGGGCAGTACTGCGCGGCCGCGTACAACATCTACATTGGCACGTTCGTCGTCGCCGTCGTGACGGCACTCATTGGGCTGGTCGCCTTCCCGCTCGTGTCGTGCTACCCGCTCGCGCGCTGCACGCGCGCTGGCGCCGTCGCCAAGTCCAACACGGCGCGCGTCATCGCCTACAAGGCGGCGGCCTCGGGCGCGGCGGTGGCGCATGTGCACACGCCGCTGCAGACCGTCAGCGGCGGGTCCAGCATGCGCGCCCTGCCCGCCGCGATCGAGTCGACGCTCGAGGAGTACGTGTACACGCACCCGCTGCTGGAGGCCGAGAGCGCGTGGGCGCGCTTCGTCGCGCACCTCTCGCTCGCGCCCAAGACGATCCTCAACACCGAGAGCGCGTCCATTCTGATCGTCGCGGGCGTCGCGGGCGCCATCTGTAACTGCATCATCGTCTTCATCAACGGCGGCCTCAGCGACCCCTTTACGATCGCGTGCATCACGCAGCAGGGCGCGGCGGCGAGCGGGCTGATTGCCGTCCTGACGGGCATCCTCTCGGCGCTCTTCAAGACGGCGCTGGCGGGGCTGGGCGTGTCGCCCGCGCCCATGGCGTCGCAGCAGTGAACAACGAGACGAAGCCGCCCCTGGCGCCGCAGCCGACGAGGCGGGACGCGCGCTGGGCAGTCAAGCAGCCGTGACCTCCGCGCGCCAAGGCAGCGGAGCCCGCCGTGGGCGCGGGGACGACGCGACGGCACGCCGCACGCGCTCCTCGTCCGCGCGGCGCAGGCGCAGCCCCGTGAACGGCTCCGCCAGCCACCCCGAACTTCCGCACTGCACGAGCGTCGTCGCGTTGTAATAGTACGCGCGCGACGGGGCGCCGTAGTCGCTCGTGACGGCAAAGCTGGCCAGCGGGTCCAGCGGCTCCTTCGTCAGGGAGTCCGTGTGCTCGGCAGCCTCGGACAGACGCGTCACGCGGCGCAGCGAGGCCCACGACCGCGGGCGCAGGCGCGCATGCCATGCCGCGCGCGGCATGTCCAAGCAGGCGTAGGGCGTGCCGCAACAGGCGGCGGTCATACATGTTCGGAGTTGAAAAAGCTTCAACGTGCGGAGTCAAGAATTTCTTGATGTCACCTCCGCCATCAGCCACTCCCGCCCTTCCACAATTTCTCTCATTTTTCGCATTCCTTGCGCGCCAACGCCTTGATTTCATACTGATAAACACGCAATGGCGTCGGCTAGCGCAAAGGCGTCGCGCGCGGCGCCCAGTGGGGCGGACACGGCCGTCCTGGGCGCGCCCATCAAGTGCTTGGAGATGGCGCCCGCGCCCGTGCAGTTCTACCAGGGCATGACTCTGACGCACATGAACGGCCCCTTTGTCATTTGCGTGGTGCGTGCGCGCGTTCGTGCGTGCGTGCGTGCGTGCGCGTAGTGCGCGACGCCTGTGATGCATGCGATATCACTGTGGATACGAAGCGCGATGGATAACGACGCGCGCGCGTTGCCCCTGCCTCGTTCCCGCGCGTCCGCAGCCGATGCACGACGGCGTGTGCGTAGGCCCGCTCTTCGCTGCGAACGAGCTCGGGCAGGGCTGGATCCTGAACGAGGCGCTCGCGGCGACGCACATCCTGCTGGCGGCGGCCGCGACCCCCAAGCACGTGAGCGAAGCGACCGCCGCCATGGTTGAGCAGCTCATCCCCAAGCAAGAGGTCTCGCCGTACAAGAGCACCGTCGAGTACACGATGCAGGCGCGCGAGGGCGCGCTCTTCGCGACGCCCGCGGCGGGCGGCGAGACGGCGTACCCGCACCTGGTGCGCACCACGACCCGCGTGGGCGTCAAGCCCGACATCCTGAGCTACCTCGTCAACGGGCGCGTGCCGTGCGCGCAGACCGTCGTCGTCGCGTTGCGCAAGGGGGTGTGGTGCCACATCGGCGCGCTCAACAACGCCGAGGCATTTCCACGCAAGGGCGCGGACGCGAAGATCGACATGGCCGCCTTTGCCGCCAACCTGCTGCCGCCGTACCTCGGGCACAAGCTGGGCAGCGCCACGTCGCGCGCCGACATTGCCATGACGATCAAGGCGCTCGTGGGCGAGCGCGGCGGCGAGCGCGGCGGCGTGCGCGGCGGCGGCGGGAAGCGCGTCGCGGGCGCGAGCGCTGAGCCCATGAGCGGCCCCGCCATGTTCCTGCAAGCGCTCATCAACTCGGGCATCGTGCACCCGCGCATGGTCGTGTACGTGAACCACAAGCACGTCGCGGCGGCGTCGCCCGCGCCGCACCCCAAGACGTCGCCGCTGGCGCCGCAGCTCGTCATCGCCGTCGGCGCGCTGGGCGCGCTGCGCGCGGCCCTCGGCTCCGCCGACCTGCCCAACGGCAGCGCGCGCTCCAGCGTCGGCATGGGTGCGCTGCTGGGCGCCTTCACGACGCGCACCGCGCCGACCGAGGCGCTGCAGTTCGCTGGCGACGTCATCTTCACGCTCGTGGAGGCGGTCGCGGCCGTGCCGCAGTACGCGCAGGAGCGCGTCGTCAGCGGCATCGCCAACGCGTGGAGCAAGCAGTGCCTGCAGAGCATCATGGGGGCCCACGGCTGGACGGGTGCGTCGGAGGCGTTCCTGGACCTCGTGGAGCGCTCGCGCGTGAGCGCCGCGGGCGCCGCGGAGCACGCGCGCAAGCGCCTGGGCATCAGTGCGGCTGCGACGGCGGCGCTGGTCGGCGCCGTGTCCGAGACGCTCGGCGCGCAGCCGCTGAACGAGTACACGCGCGAGCATCTCGGCATCGACGCTTCGTCGCACATCCAGGTGGGCACCGCCACGCTCCTGGAAGCCGTGCTGTTTGCGCGCCGCGGTCGCCTGGGCTTTTACGCGGGATCAACCGCGTCGGCGGACGACGACGACGTTGTCGCCCCGCCGCCCGTGGCCGCCGCCGCCCCGCCGCCCGCGGCCGCCGTCGACGTGCCTGCGCACCTAGCGCACGCAGCAGCGCACGCGGCGCACGACAGCAGCAGCAGCGGCGAGGATGGCGTCGACGAGACGGACGACGACGCGAGCGCTGCTGCGGCGCCGCGGGAGCGGGATCTCATGACCTCCAAGCGTTTCCGTGGCAACATGCGCATACGTGCCAGCGGCAGCAAGCGGCCGCGGTCGGTCACTGCGCGGTCGCGCAAGGCGGCGCCGTCGCCGCCCACAGCGTCTCTGTCAGCGGCATCGTCGACGCGCAGCCGCGGCAGCGGCGGCGGTGGCCGCGTCGACGCCGCCGAGACGCTCGCAGGCGCCATGGCGAGCGTCGTCGTCTCGGCGGCATCGACGGCCGAGTCCGCCTCTGCCGCGGATGCATTGGCCTCGGCCGCATCGGCCGCAGCCGCCGCGCCGCCGCTGGGCGTGCGCGACCTCCCGCCGCCGACGCGCGACGTCGCCGAGCTCGTCGTGCCCTACGCGGTCGTCATGGCGGAGCACCGCGCCCTCTCGACGACGGCGCGGGCCGAGGAGTCGGGCGTCATTGCCGCCGCGTATCGCGCGCTGCAGCAGCGCCGCGCGACGGAGGCGGAAAACTTCCTGCGGCAGCTCGTCGACTACCTGGACAACGTGCTTGGCGGCAACCCGATGATCTCAGACATGCGGCTGTACGACGCCGCGATGATCCACTGGGTGGCGCCCAAGGTCAAGGAGCCCGCGCTCGTCGACATCCTGGTGCGCGTGCGCTACGCCATCGCGCAGCACCATCGTGTCATGGAGGGCGGCGCGCGCGTCTACCCACTCGACATGACGCAGCGGCGCCGTGAGCTGGCGGACGCGGGCCTGCTACTCGTCCGCACGTGCTTCGCCGCGCGCGCGAGCCTGCTCGCCATCGTCCGCGAAGAGCATCAGCGGGGGGCGGCGGCGGCAGCTCCAGCGGCAGCGGCGACGGCCGCGGTCGTCGTCACCGCAGAGGTCGCCGCCGCTGCCGACCTGCACGTGTCCGTGCACCTGGCGCAGACGCCGCCGCCGCACGGAGGCATGGCCTCCCCTGCGGCGGCCCTCCTACAGCTGTCGGCGCCGCGCGGCGCGGGCGACGGCGCCATGGCCTCGGCCGAGGGCGCCGTGGCTTCGGCCGAGGGCGCCGTGGCTTCGGCCGAGGGCGCCGTGGCTTCGGCCGAGGGCGCCATGGACGTGGAGGCGGACGTGGACGCACCGCCAGCCGCTGCCGCGCCACCCGAGGCGGCGGCGGAGCCGCTCGCAGCCGACGTTGTCATGTTTCTCCAAGGCGAGGCGGCGGGGGCGGATGATGCCATGCAGCAGGAGGAGCCGCAGCCGCAGCCGCAGGAGGCGCCGCAGCCGCAGCCGCAGGAGGCGCCGCAGGAGGAGGAGGCGCCGCAGGAGGAGGAGGAGGAGGAGGCGCCGCAGCAGCAGCCGCAGGAGCAGGCGCCCGCCATCAATCTGGCCGACTACGTGCCGACTGCCGCGCGCGAGACACCGCTGCAGTGGCTCGCGCAGGTGCTGCGCCCCCGCATGGCGGGGACGGGGGTCGCGTTGCGCGGCACGCGGCTGGGGGTGTGGGACGCCGTGAGCTGGATCGCCGTCGGCGTTGGGGAGACCGCCGCCCCCGTCGACGGCGGGGCGCCTCTCGCGGGTGCCGACCGCGCCATTGTCGACAGCGGCAACGCGTGCGACCCGCTGTCCGTCGCGTGGGACCCCGCGACGGCAGCGGCGGCTGTGCGCGCGGCGCAAGCGGTGGAGACGTGGAGCCACCCGCCGACGGAGCGCTTTCGCTCCAGCGGCGACGGTGGCGACGGTGACTGGCCGCGCGCCCTGGAGGAGGCGGGCCGCATGGCCGCGGCGGTCGCGGCCGCACGTGCGTGCGGCGGCGGGGCCATCGGCACGACGCCTCTCCACGTGGCGCTGCACCTGCACCACCAGCACGCGGCGACGACGCCGCGGATCGGCGCCGCGCAGCGGTGCAGCGATTGCGATGCCATGTGCACCACGGTGGAGGCCGTCATCTCCAAGCGCTGGCTCCTCTACGACGCGCACGGTGTGTCCAAGCCGCTGCCGCCGTGCCCGTGTGTGTCGGACGCGCACACGGAGCTTGCGGCACGAGACTAGTGCGTCGGTAGGATTTCATTTGAAGCAACTTGGTGGGTTGCACGAGCGAAGAGTCTACATGGCGAATGGCGACCACGCGGTGCTACCTGCCGCCGCGGCGCCGTGCCGAGGCGGTGCTGCCGTCCGAGGCGGCGCCGCGCCCCCCGCGCGCCCGCGCGCACGCGACGGCAGAATCGATTCGAGCTGCGTCAGCGACGTCATGGACGTCGACGGGGCGCCGCTGTCCCCGCCTGCCATTGGCACCCGCGCCGCGCGCGCCGTGGGCGTCGAGGGGGCGGCGGCGGCAGTGGCTGCCAGTGCCTGCACGGGTGCAGGCGCAGGTGCAGGTGCGGGGGCAGGCGCACTGGGGTACGCGGCGGACGCGCGCGGGGTGCCCGCCGCGCCGAGTCGTGCCGACGCGGTGAGCCGTGCCGCCGCGTCCAGATCCTCCGCGAGCGCCAAATGCGCCGCGGCGAGGTGCGCTTCCAGCGCCGCCGCGTCGCGCTGCGACTCCGCGACGGCCGCCATCTCACCGACAAAGTCGTCGCCGAGCGACCCGTCGGGCGCGCCCCCGCTGTCAAAGCGCAGCGCCCCGCCGCCGCTCGCGCCTCCGCCCAAGTGGTGCAGCCCGCCCCCGCCACCGCTCGCGCTCGCGCCGCCGCCGAGGTGTAGTCCGCCGCCGAGGCGAATGCCGCCGCCGCCCGCTCCGCCGCCGCCGCCTTCCATGTCGGCGCGCGCCACCGCGGCCATCGCGAGGCCGCGGGTCGGCGTGGGAAACGGCGCCAGCACGTACGCGCGGCGCAGGCGGCGTGACGCCGCGTCGACGAGCATGTGCGACGCCGCGATGGCGGCGGGGGGCGCGCCGCCGCGCGCGCTGGCGAGCAGCGGCGGCGGGAAGCCCAGGTAGAACGGGCTGGACGCGCCGCCGTCGTCCTCCAACCCGCGCTGCCGCGGCGCGCTGAACCGCGTGTAGTGCGCCGCGATGGCGGCGGCGGCGGTGCCCTGCTCCTTGCGCGCGTCGGGCGGCAGGTCGCGCACCGCGCCAATGTCGTCCACCCAGTCCCACGTCCGCACCGCGCCGCCGTGCGCCGCCCACCACTCGGCGTCGTCCACGGACGCGAGCGCCGTCGCCTCCGCGTCGTCCGCGTCGGGCGCCGCCCACGGCACCTCCGCCAGCAGCGTGCGCCACTCGCCGCCGCCCGCGAGCTCCGCGGCGGCGGCGAGCAGCAGCAGCGTCCGCGCCGCGCGCGGCACGCGGGGCGCGCCCGCCTGCTGCTGCAGCACGAGCCCGCCGCCGCCTGGCGGTGCCGCGGGCGGGACGGCGTCGACGACACCGCACGCGCGTACGAGCACGGTCGCGTTCCGTGCCGCGCCGCCAATGTTCGGGTTCAGCTGCGCCCACGTCGCCGTCTTGATGTACGGCATCTCCCCAATGTCCGCGTCGGCGTCCGCGGCGTGCGGGTTCTCGAACTGCACGACGGCGCCCGCGCGCGTGCCCGCCCAGCGCTGCGCCCACAGGACGCCCACGAGGCGGGGGTCCACGCCGCCGCCCGCGGGCAGGTACACCAGGCCCCAGGCGCCCGCAAACGCGCGCGGCGCGTCGTTCACGACGCCCGCGCCGACGCCCTCGTCCGCGGGGGCGTACAGGGACGACGTGGGGTTCAGGAGCGCCGCCGCCAGCACGGGCGTCAAGCCGCCGACCTGCGTCAGCGTCGCGGCCCACGCCGCGCGCCGCGCCGCGGGCGCCGCCGCGTTGCCCGCGGTGTACCGCGCCGCCAGCGCTTGCATCGGCACGACGGCGAGGCGCGCGTCCAGCAGCCACCCGCAGACGGCGCGGGCCGTTCGCGTCGTGAGCTGCCCCGCGGCGCCGAGGTCGTGCAGGAAGCGCGCGCCCGCGGTCGCCTGTGGCTGCAGCGGCGCGAGGGCGTTGGTGTACACGTCGGCGCCGCGGCTGAGGGACGCGAGCACGTCGCGCACCGTGTCGCGCAGCCACAGCACGGCGCCCTCCTCCTCCTGCTCGCCCACGACGTCGCCGTTCTCGTCGAGCACGGGGGGCGCCGCCGCCGCCGTCAGCGCGGAGCGGACGTCCCAGGCGCCGTACCGCAGGCCAAACAGCGCGAGCGGCGTCGCCGAATCTCCGAGCGCCGCGCCCCAGCGCCCCAGGTGCCCCGTCTCGGTGGGCACGACGACCGCTTGCGCCTCGCCCGTGAGCGCGGGCGGCGACCGCGCGCCGCGGTCGCGCGCGCCGCGCACGCCCGCCGTGCCGCCGCGCAAGTCGGACCGCAGTGCCACCCACGCCGCGCGCGACGCGTGGGGCAGGTCCGCCGTCGCGGCGCCGTCGTCGTGCGCCGCCTGCGCGTCCTCCACCGCGCCGTCGGGCATGGGCGGCTCGGCGTCGCCGTTGGCGTCGACCTCCACGATGGGCGCCTCGCCCTTGAACACGGCGACGAGCGTCGGCTTGCCGTCGTCGTCCACCCGAATCGGGGCGAGGGACGCGTCGGGCGTGACGAGCGTGTCCCCCAGCAGCCGCCACCCGCGGGGCGGGCTCCACGCCTCGGGCGTCCACGCCGACGCGGGCAGGGACGCCCACCCGTGCTCCCGCCCCTCGAGCGCCCAGTAGCCGCCGTCGGTGGCGCCGCTCCCGCACACGGCAAAGAGCAGCGCGGACAGCGGGCGCGGCACGCGGCCCACCGCGTCCCACAGCACGCCCAGGCGCCGCTTCGCCTCCGCGGCCGTGACGGCCGTCACGGGGGAGCGCACGTCGCCGCGGCCGCCGCGCTGCGCCATGCGCCGCGTCAGCTGCGCGCGCCACACGAGCGGCGCGCCCGCCGCGCCGCCCTCCAGGTGCATCGGGCCGCCGAGGTCCTTCGTCTCCTCCTGCGCCGCGACGGCAGCCCTGCGCCACACCGACGGCCACACGGTGCCGCGCAAGCGCGCGGCGTGCGCCGCGTCGCTCTCGTGCGCCTGGCGCGGGAACGCCGTCGCGCCGTTGCCCTTCTTCACCACCTTGAGCAGCGCCTCGGGCGTCGTACCCAGGACGTCGCGCAGCAGCTTCTCAACCACGTGCCGCGAGAGCGGCATGTAGCTGAGCGGGTCGACGTCCTCGTCGCCCGCGGGCAGGGAAAACGGCGCACCCCGTGCGTGTCCCACGACGTAGTACTTTTCATTCACGCCGCCCGCGCCGACGGCGGCCACGTTGGCCACCCCGCCGCCGAACGCGGGGATGAAGCCGTCGTCGTCGCCGTCCATTTGCTTCTTTTGTGCACTGGGGTCTCGGGGGCCACGCGCGGCGCCGACCCACCCCCCCTAAGACACATGCAGGCCGCCGCCGTCACCAAGCTTAGCGTTCAAACATCGATCCCCAGGATCGCGGCACGAAAGTCGTCCCACGTCATGCGCTCGATGCCTTGGCCGATCACGCTCACGACGAGCGCGGGGGCGTGCGGCGCAATCTCCAGCGACAGGGGCGCCACGAGGGGCTCCGCGACGACCGCGCCAATGACGCTCGACTCGCGCGCGTGGCGGTGCCCCTGCACGAAGCTCTCCTCGCGGGCGACGCGCCCCAGTGCAGCGTACCGCTGCCACACGCGCAGCCGCGCCTGGCGCAGCAGCGCCTCCACCACGTCCGCCTCCCGCGCCGACCTGTCGCGGTAGCGGTCGTGCGGCACCGCCACGACGTAGCTGACGCTCCAGAGTCCGTCGGGAGCGTCAGCGGCGGCGGGCGCGAACCACTCGCGCGGCAGGCCGAGGCGGTACAGGTGGTACATTCCAGTTTGTTTCCCTCCTGGCGTTGATTTTATCCGTGCGGATGTGCACAGTCCTGGCGCCCGCGCCTCGTTCAGCGTGAGGCACGCGCCTGCATGCACCCCTGATCGCGGCTGCACGGCTTCGTAGTGGTTCCCGCGACTGCGGCGCCGCGCCGCGCCCTGGCTTGGCGCGTTTCTTCATGCCACGCGCCCCTTCTCTTGACTCGCTCGGTGTTATTGACATCGCGGCCCCCCCCCCACCACCGTTTCATCGCAGCCAGCGGGATGAACGCGGAGGCTGGCACAGAACATCTCGATGCTGCACGTACGGACGCCGTACCGAATGCGGCAGCCGTGACGACGCTCTCGGGGACGGCCGAAGCCATCGCGTACATCCGCGCCCAGCGCGCGCAGCTGCCGCACGAAGATTGGAAGACTGAGGGCCCGCTGAGGTCGGCCTGCGCGGCGCGGTCGACGGACGACGGGCGGTTGCACTTGCGCGTGTCGCACGCGCGCGGCGTGTCTCTGACGCTTGTCGCGCGGCTGCCCACGAGTGGCGCAAAGCCTACCGCCGCATCCGCTCCTCGCAAGCCGTGGCTCGTGGGCTCGTCGCACGGTGACGCCGTCGCGCTGCACCCGAGCGGCCTCGTCGCGAGCGCGGGCGCGGGCGCGGCCACGAACGAGCTGCTGTTGTTCGCGCCCCAGTACCGCCTCGCGCGCTGGACTGACACGCATGCGCGCAACGGCGCGCAGGCCGCGGCAGCCAAGGCGCTCGACGAAGCGCTGTGGGAGACGCCTCCCGTCGCGTACTCCAGGGTAACACTCAGGTGCGCACGCTTCGACGAGAGCGGTGCGCCGTGCATCGCCCTCGACGACTGGAACGCCTCGGTGGCCTCGCTCGCCGCGGCGCTGGGTCGGCAGGTGACGACGTACGCCGCGGACGGGACGGTGACCCTGCGCGTGCGCGCGGCGCGCGTCGTCTTCCACGGCCCACGACGCCGCGGCGACGCCTGAGTGTTGCAATGCGCGTACGCTCGGAGGCATGGCGTCCGTAGCGGCGTGCGCCCCCACTCCGTTGGCACACGAGCGGCACTCTGTTGGGGCACTCTGTTGGGGCACTCTGTTTGTGCGCGAGTCGTTGAACGGACGTCAGGGCTGTGCATCGCGCGTGTCGTAACAAAAACGAGTGGCTCGCCACTCTTTGCGGGTGCACGTACAGTCTCGAGATTGACCGAAATTGCGTGTGGGAGGGGGGTAGGACCATGAATGCGCCACCGTCCGCGGGAACCGCCGCGCCGACCGCGGGGGCGCCGTCTCACGCAGTGCCCGCGCCCGCGCCCGTGCCCTCCGTCGCGGGAGCGCCCGCGCGACCGTCGATCGTTGCCGCCGCGGTGCCGCCCCGCCGCGGCCTGGGCGGCAGTGGGGGCGACGCCGCACCGACCAATCCGAGGAGGAGCGCGCGGCTGCTCGCGGCGGGCGGCGCCGCCGCCAGCGGCGCGCACCCGTACCAGCCCGCGCCCGCGCCGCCCGCACTGAATGACGTCGCGTCCTCCTCTGCCCGCGGCTACCGCATGCTCGGCAGCGGGAGCGGCGGCGCCGCGTACTGCCCCCCGCTGCCTTGCGCGGGCGCGTGGGCCCAGCCGCCCTCGACGGCCACGCACGGGGGCGGCAGCGGGCCGCTGCCCGCCAACACGTCGCCGACGACGACGAGCGGCGGCTCTGACACGAGCACGGGCAGCGGGCGCAAGCGTCCACGGGCCGCCATGAGTCGGAGCGACCGCCGTCGGCGGGCGCGGGAGACCAGCAGCCAGCCCCCGCCGCGGCAGCCACAGCCGCAGCCGCAGGCTCCGCAGCCGCCGCACACGCACACGCACACGCACACGCACACGCACACGCACACGCACGCGGCGCATGCACCGCAGGGCCACCTGCCCACGACGGCCACCCCGAGCGTGCACGTCCCCGCCGTCGGCAAGGTGATGCAGTTGCGGGCGGCGCGGGACGAGCTCTCCCGCGCGGCGCCGTTTGCGCTCGTGGACCCGAGCGGCGCCCACGGCATCTACCCCAACGGCTGGTGCGTCGTCGCGCCGACGCCCGAGCTGGAGCGGTCGGTCGGGCGGGAGATCGCCGCGACGTGCGCCCGCATCCGCCGCGTCGCACGCGAGGCGGCGGCGGCGCGGCGCGCCGTCGTCGCGCCGTCCGCCGCCGCCAGCGCCATGGCGGACGAAACCGCCACCGTCGTGCAGCTGCTGCTGCCAGCATACGGCGGCGAGCCGCTGCCGCACGTGGCGGCGGCGCAGGCGCGGTCGCCGCGCGGCGTCGCGGCGCTCCTGCGCTGCCTCACGACGCTCGCGCGGGGCCTCGCCTCCTTTCACGCCGCGGGGCTCGTGCACGGGGACGTGAAGCCGCACAACGCCGTCGCCGTCGCGACGGACGGCGACACGATCGTCGGCCGCTGGATCGATTGGGGCTTCGCGCAGGCGCTGGGTGCGTGGAGCCGCGACCGCGCGTGCGTGCACGTCGCGTACCGCTTCTACCCGCCGCACGCCAAGCTGCTCTCCCGTGCAGGCCTCGTGTGGGCCGACCTCGAGCGCTACTACGCTGACAGCGTGAAGGAGCTCGTCGAGCACCACCACGTGCCGACGCCCGCCATGTACGACTTCATCGGCGACGACGGGCAGGCGCGGCCGTACGCGCGCTCGCCCTCCGACGCCGCCGTCGCGGCGTTCGGCTCCGTCGACGCCGTCACCGCCGACCTCGGCGTCGCGCCGTCCGTCGTCGCGCCCGCGATCGACGTGTACGGCTGCGGCGTCCTCATCTCGGACGCGTACTTCCGCGCGACGTCCCACCGCATGTCCCGCACGGGCGCCATCACGCGGCCGCCGCGGGGCTCAGACCCCATGGGTGCACTGGAGGACGTGTCGCGCGGCGTCTACTCGCTCGTCGTCGAGATGATGCGCATGCGCGTGAGCGCGGCCGCGGCGGCGGCGCGACTGGCCGTCCTCTCCGCCGCGGCGGACGCGGCGCTGGGCATTCCGTCGCGCCCGCTGCCGTGAGTGCATGCTGATGGGCATTCAAGCGCGCGCGGTCGCTACAGGCTCGCCAAGCGGTCCCACGTCTCGCGCCGCACCGCCGTCGACGGCAGCGGCGGCGCGTCCTGACCTCCCGCCGCGGCGCTCGCCACGTGCGTGTGCGTGTGCGTGTGCGTGTGCGTGTGCGTGTGCGCGGGCGACCCTGCCGCTAGCGCTGTGCCCATGGCTTCGCGCCGCCGCTGCGCCACCTCCGCCCTGAGCCGCTGCTCCGTCGCGCGCTGATCTTCCTCCGCTGCCGCGAGCGCCGCCGCTGCCTCCGCGGCCTCTCGCTCCGCCTCCTGCGCCACCGTTTTCGCCGCAGCCGTCTCGACGGGCTCCGCGGCGGCGGACGCGGACGCGGCGTCCGCGCCCAGGATCACGACGAGGGCGGACAGGTTGTCCCTGCTTTTCAGGCGCAGGGCTTCCTGAATGAGCGCGCGGGCGAGGCCGCGCGCCGACTTGATGGACGCGTGCGCCCGCGTCAGGAACGCCGCCGCGGCGTCGTTGCTCATGACGTCCCACACGCCGTCGCACGCGAGCAGCAGGAAGGCGTCGTCCGCGTCGCGCGCGCGCGCGCCCGTGTCGGGCAGCGCCGTCACCATCTGCGCGCGCGCCGCCGTGTCCGCGCTGCTCTTGAACTCAAAGTCGCCGAGGCCACGGGAGACGGCCAGTACGCCCAGCACGCGCTTGTTCCACACGCTGCCCCCCGCGCCCTTGATGCGCGCCAGCTCGTGCTCGTGGTAGGGTTTGTGGTCCCGCGACAGCTCGACGGCGCGCGCGCCCGTCTTGATGAGCGTCACGCGCGAATCGCCAGCGTTGGCCCACACGAGGTGCGTAGGCGTGACGATCGCAGACACGACCGTCGTGCCGCTGCCCACGACCGTCCCCGCGCCCTGCGGCAGGGGCCGCGTCCCAGCATCGGCGGTCTGCGCGTCGTGGACGCTGCGCAACCGCGCGTCCTGCGCCATGAAGCCGTCCTGCAGCGCCGACTGAAGCACGCTCACGAGGTGAGTGGCGTGCTCGATGGGGGCCGCGGCGCGCCACGCGCCCGTCGTCATGACGGCCTCCCATAGTTGTGCCGCGCTTGCCGTGGCGCACGCCTCGCCGCCGTGGCCGTCGAGCACGCAGGCCCACAGAAGCGGTACACATTCCTGCGCCGCCGTGGAGACGTGCTCGATACGCAGGTCGTGGGCGTCTTCCATCGTCGGGCGCCACCCCTGCATCGCGGCGACGCCAGCCGACGCCGCGCACGCGCTCGGCGCCTCCACCTGCGCCCCTGCCTCGTCAGTAATTGGCGTTGAGAGCGTGGTACCCATGATGGGCGCGCTCGGCGTGGGGTTCGGGGGAGCTGCCGCAGTGAAGGGTGCCGCGTGCAAGTCGTGGCATGAACGTCATGTCCGCACATCAAACTCACGATTTTCTTGAGTCTTCAACACCGAGTCACGACATCCGCACGCAATCCCCAATGAACGTTCTCGATTTGCTCTACGACTCGCAGCTCACGTACCCGATGGACGGCGACGAGGACGCGGGTGATGGCCACGCGGCGGCGCGCCCCCAGCTGGGCGACACGGCCACCGTGAATGACGCCGACGCGTTCGCGTCCGAGTACGCTGCCGCCGCGGCATATGACGACGCCGCTGCGGCCGCTGGCGACGGAAACACGCTGCCTACGCTGCCTGCACCGACGCAGCCCGCCAAGCCCGCGCTGACACCCGAAGAGCTTGCGCGCAAGGCGGCCGCGGCCGCCGCGCGACGCGACACGCTCGCCTCGATGCCGCCTGCGTGGAAGGAGGCGCCCGCCATTGCGTCGTTCCTGCAGTCTGAGCACGCGACCGCCATCTTCGCCGCGCTCGCCGAGGAGATTCGCGTGACGGGCGCCGCGGCCATCTGCCCGCCGCTGGCGACGCAGCTGTTTTCGGTGCTCGCTGCGGTCGGCGCCCCCAGCCGCGTGCGCACCGTCGTCCTGTTTGACGAGGCGCCCTTCACGCGCCGCGAGTGGACCACCAGCGTCGGCGGCGGCGCGGTGCCGCACGAAGCGGCGCGCACCATGCGCGCGAACCAGCGCCCGCCGCTGCTGCAGCAGCTGTACGCGGCGCGCGACGCGGCGCTGCAGCGCGCGACGCGCGGCGCCGCCGCCACGGACGGCGGCGGCCTTACCACGGCGGCGGTCATGCTCGCGGCGCTCAACAAGGCGTCGCCGTCGTCCGCGTCGCCTTCGTCCGCGTCGCCGTCATCCGCGTCGCCATCGCCGTCGTCGCCGCCCGCCCCCTCGTCCGCAGACCTGCCGCCGTGGGACGCCAGCCTGGAGCGCTGGACGCGCCAGGGCGTGCTCCCGCTGTACTGGACGCTGACGCTGGCGCAGGGCCGTCGCGCGCAGCACGCGGCGCTCGGCTGGGGCGGCCTCGTGCTCGCCATCGTGGCCGCCGTGCTGGACGCCGCCGCGCCGTGCGCCCCGCTGTTCGACGAGGCGAGCGCGCCGCCGCACCTGCGCCTCTCCATCCCCCGCATGCCGCCGTGCGTCGTGCTCGTCACCGTCGGCACGGCGCTGCGCGAGCGCCTGCAGTTCCAGGCGCCGTCCGAGTCGGCGGCGCAGTTCGCGGCGCGGCACGACAACAACGTCGCGTGGGTGGCGCTGCGCCTGCCCTCCGACCCCATCGTCCGCGGCAAGAAGGAGGACCTCGAGGCGGCGCTGCTGGGCAAGCGCCAGGCGGCGCTGGACGCGGCGGCGCTCGAGGCGGAGGCGCGCGGCGAGCGCGTCAAGCCCATGCGGGCCGAGCTGACGGCGGCCGACGCGCTGACGACGTCGCGCGACCTCGCGCCGCTCAGTACGCTGTGCGCGGACGTGGCGGCGGCGCTGCGGGCGGTACGCGCGCCATTCGCGATCGCCTGGTGATGGAAACCGTCGCATACCGCGGAAGGGCGGACCCGCATGCAGCTGCCGATTGAACAACGTGAATCATGCCCACCACCACGGCCCCCGCACCTCACGTCGCTACAAGCGCCGCGCCTTCCGCGGCCGCGCCGCGCCCTCCGCGGCCACGCCTCCCTCCGAGACGGCGGCGCCCTGATCCCACCGCGACCGCTTGATGGCGTGCGACGCCGAGGCGCCGCTGCTTGCGCTGGCCTCCATGAGTACGCTGGCGCGCTTCTTGGCGCACGCGACCGCCGACTTGAGCGACGCGCGCGCGTACGCCTCCTCGACGAGCGTCTCCAGTGCGGCGAGGCCGCGCGTCTTGTCGTTGACGATCGTCTCGTCGACGGGCACGGCGTCGGCAGCCGTCGCCGAGACGTGCTGCGGCACCGCGGGCGGCGCCTCGTGCGGGTTGATGAGGCGCCACTTGACGACGGTGAAGCCCTTGGCCTCCAGCGCCGCGGCGCCGTCCAGCAGCTCGTTGGGGAAGCGGGCGTCGGTGATGACGACGCGCGGCGTCGTGGCGGGCGCGAGCGGTTCGGTGACCGCCGCCAGCCACACGTCGTCGCGCAGGTTCGCGCGCATGACGTCCGTCCCGAGCCACTCGAGCAGCGAGCGCGGCGTCACGCCCTTTTCGGTGCCGTTGACAAAGACGAGCGGCACGCGGATCTCGACGTCGTTGCCCAGCGTGATGTGCGCGTGCAGCGGCGCCTCCTTCGTCGCGTCGCCGAGGCACGTGTCCAGCGTCAGCGGCGCGAGACTGACGCTCGTGACGGCGAGCGCGCCGTTGGCAGCCGCGACCGCCGCGGCGGCGCGCGGCAGCGAATGCGTGAGCATCCACACAAAGCCGTGCCACGTCGCGACCGCCGCCGCGACCCGCGCCGACGAGTCCGCCTCGGTCGCGATGGCGCCGAGGTGCGTCGCCAGCAGGCCCTCCATCCACTGCATCAATGAAACGTGGGTGGCGACGGTCCACACGCCGTCCTGGCAGAAGGCCAGCGGCGGCGTCGCGACCAGTGCACGCATCCCATCGCCGTCAAAGGGCGGCGTGACGTCGCTCTCCACGGTCTTCAGATCCACGGTGTCCGCGCCGAACGTCGCGGCGGGGTTCAGGGCGTGCTGCATCGCGCGCGCCACCATGGGCGCGAGGCCGCGCCACGCGTCGATGGTCAGGGCACGGAGGCGGTCCGCAAACGCGGTGCGCGTGCTGAAGCCGTGGTGGCGTTGCAGCGCATCGGCAACCGCGTCCTTGCCTGCCCTGCGGACACGGTCGGCCAGGGCAGGCGTTGGCACGGGCGCGTGTTCATGCGGGGGTCGCGCCGCGGAGCAACCCCCCAGCGCACCTCTTGTGGCCCGTGAGCAGAACCGCGAGCGCCTGGACGACGCCGCCGCGGTGAATGCCCGCCGCGTCCGCGTTCTCCACGTTCTCCATGATGGCCACACTTGACCGTGCTTGCCCAACGTTCGATGAATGCGCTCTTGCTTCTTGCTCGTTTCGTGATGCCTACCCTCGTGCCTCATGCCATTGCGTCGTCGCTGTGGCATGAAACACGCGTGCTGACGTAACGGTAAGCGGAGATCCAAGACGCTCAAGTTTTTCGTGACGCTGGCCAGACAGGTGCGCACGTAGCGACCCGCCGCCTTCAGACTGGCGACTGCATGCCGCCGCCGCTCGTGCCAGCGACTCCGTATTGGGAGCGCGTCGCACACACCCCCTGGGCACGCATGCGCCCTCCCCCCGTTGGCGGCAGCATCTCCAGGGCGTGCGCGCTCTTCTGCGAGAGCGCACTGCAGCGCCCGACCTATCGAGCCGAGGGCGGCCGCGCCGCCGTCAACGCCGCCATTGCAAAGTTACGAGTGGAGCTGCGCACGCATTAGCACCTCACACAAGATGCTGCGTCGGTTTGTCGACGAGCGGCTGGGGGCTATTGCGCACACCGCCGACGAGCGCGACGCGGTCGTGCACGTGCTGGCGCTGTTTGACGTGCTGCTGCGACACCGCCACGCGTGGATGTGCCGCACGCCGTCCAAGACGCTGGACACGTTGCGCGGCTTTGTGGACGCCGTCATGTGGCTGGGCGACTTCCAGGCCGCGCCCCTGCAGACCCGTGTTGTCGTGCTCCTGGCCACGCACGGCGCCGCACTGGAGCCGTATCGTCTGCACTTCCCCAAGAACATCGTCAATGACCGCGCCGCGCAAGACGAGGCGACGTGGGAGGCCTCGCTCGCAGCGCTTGCACAATTTGCACAGATTTGAGAGCACACAAATCCCCCTTCAATGACGCGCGTGTGCATTGCAAGGACAAGGAGGGTCCCGATACGACGGGAGGCGGCATGCACTGCGCTACCTCGGCCGCGACGCGTGACCCTCCTACTTCTGCAGGTTGTACGACGGAGCCGTGCGCGAGCCCTTGTTCGTGACGATGCGCGGCGACTCGTCCGCAGAGTTCATCACTAACTGCGTGACGCGGGCGATTGCAGCAGCTTCCTCGACCACACAAAATGCCAGCAGCACACGTGAGCGTCGCGCTCGACCACGCGCTGGGCTCGCGGCCCGTGCGCGTTCGAGACGAGGGCGGCCTGTCGCAGGTGCGCGGGTTCACGCGCGTGCTCCGCGACGTCCTGTCCCCGTCCGAGTGCCAGCTGGTGATTGCGGCCGCCGAGGTGGCGGGATTCGAGCCCGCGGCGCTGTACACGGACGCGGGCGGGCGGGACGTGTTCAGCACGAAGCGGGCGTCCCACCGCGCCATCATCGACTCGACGCCGTTCGCGACGGCGCTGTGGGAGCGGCTGCGCCCGTACGTTCCGCTCGAGCTCGCGGGACAACGGGCGGTGGGACTCAACGAGCGCGCGCGCGTGCTGCGGTACGACCCAGGCGACGCCTTTGCGCCGCACTGCGACGCGAGCTACCGCCGCACCGACGGGAGCGGCGCCGAGTCGCGCGTCACCGTCCTGCTGTACCTCAACGAAGGCTACACGGGAGGGCGCACGACGTTCTACGCGTCGCGGCACGCGGCATCACGGCAGGACGGGACGGACGTGGTGCCGCGCATCGGCACCGTCGCGCTGCAGGACCAGGCGCTGCTCCACGGCGTCCCGCCGCTGGTCAGCGGGCGAAAATACATCCTGCGCACCGAGGTCATGTACGCGCGGACGCGGACGGGCGCGGCGTGAAGAAACAAATGCGCATGCGGCGCGTCCGATCACTTGACCACGCAAAGCATGCCTCGTCGTTGCTGTGCGTGCCATAAGCGCGTCGAGCTGACGGCGCCCGACTGCAAGTGCGGCAACCTGTACTGCATGCAGCATCGCGCCGCAGAGTCGCATGCGTGCAGCTACGACTATGCGGGCGCCGAGCGCGCGCGCGCGACCGTGGTGCTCGTCAAGGTCGTGGCGCCAAAGGTAGACCCGATGTGAGCCGCGCAGAGTTTCAAGTCTTGCGCCACACGAATAACGGTGCCAGCACGCCGTTCGCGGTCACAATGTCGCTGATCTCGTGGCCAATCACGCCGCGGAACTCGACACCGCGCAGCGTGGCGACGTGGGCCACGAGGGCGTGCACGTAATGCACGCCCTTGTAGTCGTTGACGGCGAGTACAAGGTGGCCACCCGAGCGGAGTCGTGCAAGGGCGTTCGCAGCCAACGGGAACAAGAAGTCGCGGCACCACGCCGCGAGAACGGGAAGCTCCTCGACGTCGTCGGTGCTCACGAACTGCATCGGGCCATCGTAACGAGGCGAAGCCGCCGAATTAGCATTTTCGGCGCGGGTGACCGACTGGTTCGCGTCCGTCGAGTAAACCTCCAGTCGGAAGTAGGGAGGCGAGGTCATGACGAGGTCAAAGAGGCCCGCGAGGCGCGGGTCGTCCAGGGGAACGTCCTCGAACGGCGCGACGACGTGCGTCACGCGGGTCGTGTCGACGCCCGCGGCGGCGACGTCCGCCAGCATGGCGTCGTACGCCGCGTGCACGGCAGGGGTTGGGTCCGTGCAGACGTAGCGCAGCCCCAGCGCGAGCGCCGCAAACAGGCGGTCGCCCCACCCGCCGCACGGGTCGAGCACCGACGTCGCGCCAAAGTACTTGTACACGACGGCCGCGAGCCACGGCGGGAAGCACGTCACCTCGTGGGCGCCCATGGTGTCGTGCACGGCGTCCGCCAGGTTCATGCGCGACAGCACGCCGCCGTACTTGGCGACGGCGGCGGCGGCCGCGGCGCCCGCGCGCGCGCACCACGCCTCCAGCATGGACGGGCAGCCCAGGCGCTTGGCGGTGAGGCGCGCCGTCTCGGCGTACGCGGAGCTGACGAGGCGGCCCATCTGGTGGTGCTCCCGCCGAATGCACAGCGCGGTGCCTCCGCCGTGGGGGAACGCGGGCCACGCTGTATACGTGCCGCGCGTGGGCCACGCCGCTGTCGTTGTGGGCCCGCGCACCGCGGCGCGCTGCTGCCCCGCCGCCGTCGACGGCGCGCCCCGCGGCACCCACGACTCGACGCCGTACACGCTGTCGTCCACCTTCACCTGGCGCAGCGCCTCCAGCGCGGTGCAGCGCGTGCTCGCCCAGTTGGAGGAGCGCAGCGCCAGGGGGTACGCCAGCGTCCCGTCCGCCGCGGCGGCCGTGAGGGCGTCGCGCCACGTGTCGCTCAGGGCGGGCGCGGGCGCGGGCGGGAAGCGCAGCAGCGGCAGGCCGTCGCGGCACGCAAGGTGGGCGCGCAAGAAGGCATCGACCGCCGTGGGCGCGGCGCGGCTACTCAGTAGCTCAGGAGGCACCTCCACCGCGCCCGAGGGCACGGGGCGGAGCCACCGCCGTGGAGCGTTCGCCGCGTCACGGAGACCGCCATTCGGATCAACGCCACCACTCGCAGCGGGCGCGCGCTCCATGGAGGGGTGTGCAGCGCGCGCCCACACGTTCGCGGTCTTCCACGTTCGCGGTCTTCATGCCACACGGGATCCAGGTCAATAATTGAAACCGACCCCGCAATTCTTGAATCCTCCTTTGCAGCGCGCACTCGTGATACCTTCCCTCTCCTGCAACGTAACGACTCTGAAATGGAGTGCGAGGGCGACACCGCGGAGCAGGTCGCGCTCGCCGTCCCACGGCCAGGCGGCCGTGGCGCGCTGGAGGTCGAGGAGGAGGACGAGGCGCGCGAGGAGGACATGGGCTCGCAGGACGTCGCGTATGGACGAACGCGCACGCCGTCGCCAGAGCACGGCGCGCTCGCATCGCCGCCAGTGACGCCTTTCGAACACCCACGTGCGACGCCAGCCTACGCGGCCGTGCTCCGCCGCCATGGGACGGCGCCAACGACGCCGCCGCCGCCGACGGTGCTACACGGGGCGGCGCCCCAAATGGGGCGCGCCCTCCCGACGCCGCAGCCGCGCCACGGCTACCCCCACAAGCAATGGGCCTTCCTCACGACCATGGAGGGCGTGCAGGAGGCAGCCGAGTGCGGCGCGCGGCAGCCGCAGTCCCGCTGGTACATTGTGCCCACGCCGCTCGACGGCACGTGCATGTTCTGGACGTTCCGCCTGGGCGTCGAGGTGTGGCGCGCCATGTCCACGCTGGCGGCGTACCCGCCGTCCGCCGAGCCGCTGATGCTCGACGCAACGGACGCGCGCCCGTGCCTCAAGCTGGACAAGCGCGGCGCGGCGTCCACCATCGTGCCGAACGAGCACCTGCACGCGGGCGCGCAGCTCCTGCGGCTGCAGACGGTGAACGCGCTCGCGGGCTGCGCGAACGAGGTGTCGCCGCTGTCGGGCCTCTCGCTGCGCGACGAGGTGCTGCTCTCCATGGGTGTGAGCCTTGACGACGCGACGCAGGCGGCGGAGCGCGACGTGCGGTGGACGCGGTACCTGGGCGAGCTCGCGAAGCCGAGCGGTTGGGGCGGCCACCGCGAGCTCGCCGTGCTCGCGCGCGTGCTGCGCGTCTCCGTCGAGGTGTACGACTACGAGGGCGAAGACGCGGACGGCACCGACGACGGCCGCATCGTGCTGCACCACACCATCCCGCAGCGCACGGACGCGGACGCGGACCACATGACGCTCGCCGTCAGCCGCGTGCCGCACCCGCCGCCGCACCACGACGCCATGCACACGACGACGCTGCGCGTGCTCTTCTCGCGGCGGCTCAACCACTACATGCTGCTGCTCACGGCGGCGGAGTACAGCGCCCTCTTCACCCGCTACGGCTTTGCGGGCACGCACGTCGTCATGGCCGCGTGGGAGGCGGGGACGCCGCGGTTTTTGAACGACCCGCGGCTGCGGGCGCAGTACCCGTCCAAGATGGCGGCGCTGGAGCGCATGCTCCTCCACCCCGATGGAGAGGCGGCGGAGACCGAGGCGGCGGTGGCAGAGGGGGCGGTGAACGCGACGACCGCGCTGGGGAGTGGCGCGGGCGCCGCCGACGGCACCGTCGCGGCGGAAGACCAGGTGTAGTAGCATACACAAAGCGCGCGCGACCTCGTGATTCCACCGTTCGAGGCGACGCGTGCGTTTGAGGCGACGCGTGCGTTTGAAGCTGACCTCACCCGCGTACGACCAAATGCGTGCCACCGCTGCACCGTCATCCGCGTCGAGGCGCGCGCCGTCCTCGGCGTCCTCGGCGTCCCGCCGCGCCCCCTCTGCGTCGGCGTCGCGCCACGCGCCGCACAGCGCGTCCCGCCGCAGCGCGACCCGCCTCGGCGCGACGTCTGCGGCGCGCCTCGCGGCGCAGCGGCTTGGCGACGGTCCCGCCGCGGAGCCCGTGCTGGCGCGCCTGCCGCCGCCGCAGGCAGGCGTCGACGCCGCGCGCGCGTTCAAGCCCGCGGACGACGTCGTCAGCCGCACCGCGGCGTCGCAGTTCAGCGACTTTGTCGTGCTCATGATCAACGAGGCGCGCGAGCGCGTGTGGCCGACGGAGGCGGCGCTGTGGGACGCGCTCATGGCCGAGTTCCTCGACGGCGTGACGGGCACGGCCACGCAGGCCCAGCGCGACGCGGACAATGACGTGCTCTCGGGGCGCGTGCGCGCCTTCATTGCCGCGTACGCCAAGTGGACGCGCCAGATCCAGCGCCGCGACGACGGCCTGTTCACGGTGCTGGAGCGCGACGGCGACGTGCTGGCGAAGCGGCTGGGCGCCGCGGCGCGCTTCCGCGCGCTGCCCCTGTCCGTGCGGGACAGCATCTGGAAGTACCTGATCGCGCTGGACAACGTCGCGTCCGTCATGCGGCTGCACGACGCCGCGCCGCCCGCCGTGCTGGACAACCTGTTCCGCTCGGGCGCCGAGGCGCTCTCGTCGTACAAGGCGGCGCGCGTCACGGACATTGGCTCCCTGCTCGGCTTCCTCAAGACGCTGAACCCCATGGCCATGGTGACGACGGCCATGGAGACGGTGCCCCCCGACGACCTCGAGGCCTTCCGCGTCAACCTCCGCCGCGCGGGCGGCATGCGCGCGTTTGCGTCGCTGCTCGCGATTGCGGCGCCCAACATGGGGTCGCTCCTCCGCGGCGGCGGCGGCGGCTTCAGCGGCGCCGCAGTGGCGCTGGGCGTGCCCGCATCGGCCATGTCGTCCATGCCCGCCCCCTCTGACGTCGCGGCGGCGGCGGACGCGGACGCGGACGCGGTGGCGGCCGAGCAGGAGCGCGTCGTGCAAGAGAGCGCGCAGCAGCTGGCGGGCAGCATCATGGCGGGCGCGGCGGACGGCGGCATGCCGCGCGTCGACCCGCAGGCGGCCATGAGCAGCTGGATGGACGCGTCCGCCGCGGCGCAGCGCGAAGCGTGGGTCGAGGAGTTCATCCAGTCCACCGAGCAGGAGGACGGCATTGATGAGGAGGACGAGGAGGAGGAGGAGGGCGACGCGGTCGTCGATGACGTGGACGAGCTCAGCGCGGACGCGATCGACGCGCTCATCCTGGAGGCGGCCGCGGAGGCGGAGGGGGGAATTGGTGCTCCGCAGGCGTAAGTGTTCAATCGCTTGACTGACATGACACGACATGACATGACACTCATTCAAACCAACACGCAAATGGATGCGCGAGCGCGCGCTCACCAAAACCATGCGCGACGCTTGCGGGCCTTCTGCTCCTCGCGCCCAGCAGGCACTGGAGACGGGGCACCGTGATGCAGCGTCGCGGCGTCGTGGCTCGGCTCGTGCGCGAGCACTGTCTTCAGCGTCGCGCTCATACCCACCGCCTCGCACACCGTCCAGCTCTCTTGCACCGCGACGCTTGCGCGCAAGCACCGCTCGTCGGCGTCGGGCGCGTCCACGTCGAAATCCACCCCTTGAAACCCGTACGTGCGTCGGTAGTAGCGCGCCAGCGTGACCTGCGACGCGTTGTCGGAGCCGACGATGGCGCCCGACGCGGTGAGGCAGATCACGGCGTCGTCGTCCAGGAGGTCGGCGGCGCGGAGGAAGCGCAAGACTGCGAACAGGGTCCGCGCGCCCAGCCCCTTAAACACGGACGACGGCACGCCATACTGGGCGCAATACGCTGCGGACTCCGCGGGGTACTTGGTCGTGAAGCTGTAGAAGCTCTCGATGTACGCGTCACAGAGCACGCCGCCACCAACCGCATCCTCAGGAGCGCGGTAGACGCGCATCGAAAGGTCCAAGACGCCACCGCTGCCGCTCCGCAGCGCAGCTGAAAGCGCGAGCGCGGCGCGCGCGCCGCATGCCGCCGTGAACCCTTGCGACGGAACGACGCACGCCTCGACGCGCAAGCCCTTCGCGTCGAACGTGACGCTCAGCACCGCGTCGAATTGGCTGGAGAGCGCGAGCGTCACGCACGGGGGCTCTGGCTTCGAGCGCTCGTTGCCTGCCGCGGTGGCGGGCCGCGTCACGGCGTCCCAGGTCGCACTCGTGGCGACGGGGATGCTGCCACCGCGAAGGCGGCGCCGCCTCGGAGACAAGGTACGACGGTGCGAAGGCATCCTTTTGTTATACCAAGCACGGATTCAACTTTCTTGGCTGAGTCGCTCAATTCAGCGTGTCACCATGACGACGACGACACACCCCGCACCGCGCCCTCCTTGATGCCCTTGAGCACGGTCGCCTGCATGGCCGTCAAGACGAGCGCCGCCATCTCGGTCGCGCGCGAGCGGCGCACCTGGTCTGTGCCGAGCAGTGTGCGCGGGCCGACGGACACGAGGCGCCCAGGCTGCGGCGCGACCGCGTGGCGCGACTGGGACGTCTGCACACTTGCCCTGGTTACCAGTGGCATGAAACACATGGGTACTGCATTCGCGTCTCTCATACTTTAAATGGCAACGGCAACGAAGCGCGAGCGCACCGCAGTCGCGGTCGCCGAGCGCGCCGCCAAGCGCGCGGCAGTGCCCCAAGGCGTGCGCCGCCTGAACCCTGCTACGGGCCGCGAGTGGCAGCGCGACGACACCAAGACGGGTCGCGACGGCGCGCTTAAGTACTTTTACGCCTACACGAACGTCGTCAACACTGACGGCACGGCGCAGGAGCAGTGGCACTCCGTGACGGCCGCCGAGTTCAGTCGGCAGGTGAACACGCGGCAGAACGGCGCCGCGCGCACGCTCGGCGGCATCGCGTCTAAGCTCCTCAACGCCGCTAAGGCGCGCGCCACCGCCAAGGGCGCGCGCGAGGAGGAGCTCGCGCGCTACATCACGCAGGCACAGCTGCTGGCCATCCTCGCGCGCGGCAAGACGCAGTGCTTCTCGGTGTTCGAGACGCCCGACCCCCGCGAGCGCGACTTTGTGCTGGCGGCACACGGCACGAAGGATATATCGCCATGGGCGCCCAGCCTGGACCGCACCGACAGCGCCATCATCCACTACTTCCCGACGCACGTGCGCGTCGTGCCGTGGGGCTTCAACAATGCGTTGGGGCCGTGGAGCATGGTGGAGTCGCGGCCCGTCATGGCCTCGCTCGTGGCTGCCATGAAGCACAGACTCAGCGGCGGCACGCACGCCGAGAGCGCCGCGCTGCTGGCGGCGAACCACGCGGCGTCCCTCCTGCTCATCGCCAAGCGGCGCGCGCTGGCGCCGTTCCGCGCGGGGTGCATCGATACGGGCGAGCACCGCAACCCGAGCGGCGTGGCCGCGGGGCTGCTGAGATACGCAAACACGCGCACGACCAAGCGAAACGCGGCCATCGTCAAGGCGAACGCCGCGCGCGTCGAGGCTGGCCAGCCGCCGCTGCAGCTGCACGCCTTTACGATCACGCGCGACTGGCTGCTGCCCCTCCTGGAGGCAGAGCTTTGCCAAGAGACGTGGCTGCCGCTCGAGTTTCCTGCGCACGACATGCACAACTGCGCGCCGTCGCTGGACCGCACCGACTCGTCGAAGGGCTACACGCCCGACAATGTCAAGGTCGTGCTGCTCCAAGTGAATCACGCGCGCGGCCAGTGGTGCGACGAGGCGGTGCTGCCCGTGCTGGAGCTGCTGCTTGCGTCCATCGTGCACCACACGACACTCGATTGATCAGATTGATAGCACCGTGTGTGCAGTATTCAGTGATGCAGAACTTTCAACACCTCCTCCGAGCGCCTGCTGCTGCCGTGCTTGCTCCTACCAGCGCACCATGCCTCGCTCCGCATGCAGCCTCTTCTTACACGCGTCGCACCGCGCCCTCCTTGATGCCCTTGAGCACGGCCGCCTGCATGGCCGTGAGCACGAGCGCCGCCATCTCGGTCGCGCGCGAGCGGCGCACCTGGTCCGTGCCGAGCAGTGTGCGCGGGCCCACGGACACGAGACGGCCAGGCTGCGGCGCCAGTCGCGCGATGGCTGCGCGCGTCTGCGGCGTCTGCGCACGCGCGACGCAGTCGAGCGCGTACCAGTCCGTGTGCTCGGCGCGGCGGTCGCGCATGTCCGTCCACGCGGCCTTGTCGGTCGCGTCCTGTGAGCGCGAGCGCTCGGGGTCCTGGACGCCGCGGTGGAGGAGCCACACCCCACCATCCGAGACGTCGACGACCTCGAGCACGAGGTTGTCCTTGATGTGGCTCAAGCTGAGGAGGTACGCCTTGGCGGCAGCCGCCTCGAACTCGTACACAAACTCGCGCTTCCAGCCGAGCGTAAAGTACTCGCCCATTGACACGTTGAGCAGGTTCTCGACGGCGCGCTCGTCGGGCGTCGCGCCCTGCGCGCGCAGCTCGAGCGCCCACGCCGCGATTGTGGGCGCCGCCACGGCGGGCGGCACGACGAAGCCGTCGCTCTCAATGACGATGCCGCTCTGGCGCACGGCGTAGTCCATCTCGTCCTCGCCGCCGTGCAGCATCTTGTGCGGCGCGCCCAGGTCGGCGCCAAACACGAGCGCGCCCACCGTCTTCTCGATGAACACGGGCGGAATCTCGCCGCCGCTGACGACGAGGCGCACGAGGGCCGCCTTGGTCATGGGCACGGTGCGCCCCGTGGCCGCGTCGACGATGCCCGTGATGGGGCGCATCGTCGGGCCGCCATCCACGACGAGCATGACCGACTCCACCGCGAGCATGAGCGTCGGCCAGCGGCCGTCCGCGGGCGGAGCCACTTGCTGCAGGCGGTCGCGCACCATGGCAGAGGCCGCAGCCGTCGTGACGTCCAGCGGCTGCGCGTTGCGCAGGCCGCTGAACTCGCGCGTCTTGGCGGAGGTGACGGACGCGTTGACAAAGGTGCGCAGGAAGCCGAGGAAGTGGTACGCCAGCGCGGGCGCCGACGAGAAGGGCGTCATGTGCGCGTACGCGTCCGTCGCCCACGGCGGCGGCGCGATGGAGCCGCTGCACGCCCACGACGTCACGGAGGCAAAGACGGCGGGTGGCAGCAGCGCCTTGACGGCGCCCGCCTGCGTCAGGAACGCGTCCACGGAGCTAAAGCCGTAGCGCGCGATCGTGCCGTCCGTCACGTCGTTGCCCTCGTCGTCCATCGGCAGCGTCACGTCACCCGTCGTGCCAAAGTCGTGCGCCGCCGACATGAGCGTCGCGAGCTTGGCGCGCGGGCTGTACGGCAGGAGCGCCGTCTGCGCCGCGGGCGCCGCGGCGAGCGTCAGCAGCTCCAGGAAGTCGGCGCACCACTGCGACGCGAGCTTGATGGCGTTGGCCTTGTCCCAGTTGCCGCTGGGCGTCGTGACGGTGCACGGCTCGTACGTCATCATGACGCGCGCCCACTCGGAGGGCGACGGCGCAACGGGCGGGGTCGCGGCCGTGGCGGCGCAGCCAACGGCGGGCGACGTGGCGGAGACGTTCGTGTATGCGCCAGGCTGGGGCGCCACCGCGACGCCGCTGTCGCCGCGTCCGAGATACGAGTACGCGTGCGACATCTGCGAGAGGGGGAGCAGGACGGACATCAGAACATCACCCGCGCGCACACGTCACCCCCGCGAGACCCGCGGCACACGGCTACACATGAAACCCTCGCGAGCCAAGAGAATGTCACTTGCCTTGCGTTTCGTAGAACGTTGGGCGGGGCTGATGCACTAGCTAGGGTGGCGGATTTTGATGGTGTGCGGACGTGTCAAGAAATTCTTCACACACGTTGAACTGCGATTGGGACGCGCAACTAACAGCGTCGCCGCCGCCATGTACTCGGTGGCAATGATCTCGCTCGACGCTGAAATGTCCGCCAAGGACGTCGCGGAGGCACTGGCCCCGCACCTCGGCGCGCTCATCCAAGTCATCGCCGACAAATGCTTTGTCGTGCTCCTGGTCGCGGGCGGCCTGTCGACCGCGGCGCTGGAGCACGCCGTGGACGCCGCAAAACTCGGCTGCACCATCCACGACATTGACGAAAAGGACGGTTGCATGGACTTGGAGGCTGGGAACACCTGGGGCCACGACGAATACGTACTGGCGGAGCGCGTGGTCGTGTGCGCGCAAACGAATCGGCGCGTCGTCTCTCCGAGCGTCGTCGTGAGCGAGAGCGGCGTCCTCGCGGATGCCGCGCGCGACGCGGCGGGCGACGCGGTAGTGGTCCAGTAATCGACAGATTGTGCAAGCTGATGCGCGCGGATGCCCATGCGCCGCAGCGCGTGCTTGGCATCGTAGTCGGTCGGCAGTCTCGTGTTCAATCCTTTCCATGGCACCGCATTCGCTTCACGCCCGCCGTGACGGCCGCGAGCTCGTCGCCGTCGCCGTCTCCGCCGACCGCCGCACCGTCCCCGTCGTCGTCATCGAGAGCGCTCGCCTCTGCCGCGTAAAAGATGGGGCCCCGTCGTATCGCCGCAGTCATCTCGATGACCCCCTGCAGCACCTCCTGCGTCGTCAACGTGGATGCTGCGGGCGCACGATGCTCGGTCGCGGTTGCGGCGGCAGGCGGAACGCGCAGCGTTGGTCGTGCCGCCGCGTGCCCCGCAGGATGCGGCTTCTCATTCCCGTGCGATGCTGCGCCCCACCAAATCTGCGTCGGCGGCACCCCGTGCGGCGAGACGGCCGCCACCACCGCGGCGCGGACCGCTGCGTCGTCCGCGTACCGCGCATCGAGGCGCACCACGACGCGAGGTGGCATGGCGAGCGCGACGGCGCGGGCATCCAAGCGGAGATTGCGGTCCTCAGGGTGGACGAGCGCAAGCGCGGCGCGCGCAGCGTCGGATTTCCGCCAGTCGGGCGCGCTGTACGCGCTCACGACGTGCGACTCGGGCGCCTTTTGCAGCGACGCAAGCGCCGCCCTGAGCCCGCTGCGCGCGACCTCTTGACGCGCCACGGCGTCGCAGTGCTCGCAGCCGCCGTGCGAGTGGACGCCGCTTGATACCCGCGGCACGGCGGCGTACAACGTCTGGACGTGGATGACGCGCGCACGCACGGCCGCGTCGATCGCCGCAGCGTCCGCCATGTTTGGAGTACGCCTCACGAGTCGCCGTGACTTGGCTGTGGCATGAACCGAGTCGTCGCGGGTGCAGCGCGCGACGTGGCTCCAGGCGATGGACGCCCCATATGGCGGGCGCGCGCCTCGCGCACCCCGCGCACCCCGCGCACACGCGCGAGGCGCGAATCCGTTGGCCGTCTGAACAAAAGGTGCACGACGCCGCGTCAGCATGCCGAAGCGCCCCCGCCGTCCCCACCCGCTGCGGCGCCACCTCGGCGGCGGCGACTTTGTGCGCCGCGGCGCGTACGGCTGCGTGTTCGACCCGCCCCTGACGACGGTGCCGCCCACGGACACGGCGGGTCGCGTGGGCAAGCTCATGGACAAGGCCGCGGCGCTGAGCGAGTTCGCCGAGAGCGCGCCGTTTCGCGAGGCGGACAGGGACGGTGCGTATGGGCTGTACCCGATCGACCTCCCGCGGCCCGTGCTGCTGCGGGACGCCGTGGCCACGGCGGGAGGCCTGCCGCAGGTCATGCGGTGCGCCGCCAATGACGCGGACGACGAGGGGCACGAAGAGGGCGGCGGCGGGGAGGACGGCGAGGTGCTGCCGACCCGCCCGCGCGCGGCGGAGGCCGCGCTGGCCATGCTGCGCGAGGTGCAGCAGCGCGGCGCGCGCGGCGGCGGCGCGTCGGCAAACACGTACCAGCTCGTGCTGCCGCGCGGCGTCACCGACATGCACGTCGTCCTGCACGAGACCGTCGCCCTGCTCGCGGACAGCGGCGCGCCAACGTCGCTCCCCGCACGCGTGCGCCTCGTGCGGGAGCACCTCCGCGCGTCCGCGCCGCTGTTCAGCGGCATCGCCGCGTACAGCGCCGCGCGCCTGTACCACCAGGACATCAAGCCGCCCAACGTCGTGCTGCAGTCCCCGCTGGGCGCCGACGCGAGCGTGGCGCAGCACCTGGCGGCGGGCGTGTACAAGTTCATCGACTTTGGCCTCGCGCAGCACGAGCCCATCGACTTCCACGCGTCCACGTCGACGCTGTCGTCGCTGTACCCGTACTACGCGCCGTGGTCCCGCGTCGTCTTCAACCTGCCGCCCGACCTGCACGGCGTGCCGCTGCAGGTGCTGGCGTCCGCGCCCGCCGCGGCAGGCCACGGCGGCAGCAGCGCGGCGCTGCGCAACGCGTACGACGCGGTGCTGGGCGAGCTGCGCGGCGACGGCGGCGGCGTCGACGCGTGGCGCTACTTTCCCGAGTACGACCCGTACGACCTCATGGCCGCCGTCACGAACGGCGGGCTGGGCACCGTCGAGTCGGCGTGGCTCATGACGCCGCCGCAGCTGGGCCTCGCCCTCGTGCGCGCCGCGGACGCGTACAGCCTCGGCATGATCCTGCAGGAGCTGCTGGACGCGGTGCTGTGCACCAACCTCGCGGGCACGGGCGGCGCGGTGGGCATGTCCGTGCGCGACCCCCTGCGCCCCGTGCACAAGCGCGTCGGCGCGCTGCCCGTGACGCAGGCGCTCGCGCGCGCCATCATCCGCCTCGCGAGCATGGGCGTCGCGGCCGCGGACCTGCCAGCCCTGCACGCGGAGCTCTTGGCAGCGGCGGACGCGTCCGTCGCAGAGGTGCAGCCGCAGCCACAGCCGCAGTCGCAGGCGGCGCCCCGCCGCCCCGCGTCGCCGCCGCGCACCCGCCGCCGCGCGCGCCCGTCGTCGCCCCCACCGCCCAAGTACGCGCCCATCTTGTCGCGGCGCCTGCGCCAGCGCCGCCGCGTCGCGGCCCCTGGTGAGTGACGACGCCGCCATGCGTGATTGCATCGCACCGCTTCGCAAAGGTAGCCGCGCGCGGACGCGCCGCGCGGTAAACAAATGGCCGCCGCGACGCCCAGCCTGACCAGTGCCGTCATCGACGGCACGGCCCCGCGGGGCACCCGCGTGGGGGACGTCACGATCGAGGCGCTGCTGGGGAAGGGCGCCTTTGGGGTCGTGTACCGCGGCGTCGACGCCAAGGGACTCCAGCTCGCGCTCAAGGTGGCTGCAAAGACCAAGGCGAAAAAGTCCAAGAACCTCGTCGACTCGGCGCTGTTTCCAGAGTACACGGCGTACAATGGGGTGTGGGGCGCGACGCACAAGACGCCCGCCGCGCGCGCGCACCTCGCGCTCGCGTGGAAGCCGCGGTATCTCAACTTTGGAAATGCGTCCGCGCTCGCCATGCCGCTCGCGGGCGCCACGCTCGACCACGCGCGCCTCCCGCTGCCGTGGGACACGGTGCGCCGCGTCGCCGACGGCGTGCTCGACGCCCTGGACGTGCTGCACGACGTCGGATTCGTCTACCTGGATCTCAAGCCAGACAATGTCGCCATGGACGACGGCGGCGACGTGCAGCTGATTGACCTGGGCATGGTGCGGCAGACGACGGCGGTCACCGCTCCGCAGGGCGAGGCGCAGCCGCAGGGCACGCCGCAGTTCGCGTCCACGTCCGCCGCGTGGGGCCTGCTGCCGACGTGGATCGACGACGCCGAGTCGCTGTGCTACGTCCTCGGGTGGCTCGCCAGCGGCTGGCTGCCGTGGAGCGCCGCGACGTCCGCGGAGCAGGTGTGGGCGCTGAAGAAGCGCAGCGCGCCCGAGGGCGTGTTTGCACGCTGCCCGTCGCCCGCGCGCACGGCGCTCTCCGCGGCGCTGCGCCAGGTGCACGCGCTGTACGCGGCGCAGCCCAAGGAAGCGGTGGGGGCGCCGCGCATGATGGCATACAAGCGGAACGACGCGGTGCGGCGAGACGCGTGGGCGCAACTTCGCGCGACTCTCGTCGGAGGCGGCAAGTTGCCTGCGGTGGCAGCGCCTGCTGCCAGGATTGCAGAGCCCGCTGCAGCAGCGCCACGACGGTCGGGCGGCACCAAGACCAAGCGCGCACCGTCAGCACTCCCACTGTCGGCGTCGTGGACGACGGCGACGTCACACGGCAGCGAGAGCAGCAGCAGCAGTGGCAGCAGCGCGAGCTGGGAGAGTGCCTCGAGCCTCAGTAGCAGGAGCCACCGACACGTTCCGCGCGATGGCCACGTCAAGGGCAAGGCGGGCTCTCGCACACAGCCGCGCGCGAAGCACGCAGACGCGCCGCGACCGAAGCGGGCGGGCGCGAGTGCCGCCGTGTGCGCCGCGTTCGCCGCAGACCCCACGCGCAACCCGCGGACGGGCTATGCGATTCGCATAGGCGGGCCGACGCACAGGGCGCTCACGGCCGAGTGCGCGCCCCCCAAGTCTGCCGCGCGCTCCAAGGCACGGCGGGGCTCCAAGTCATGACGTGGCCCCAGACTGGGAACAGAAAATATACTAAATGGTGCGCCGTGTGGTTGCCGTCACGGCCCTCATTGACATTGGACGCGCTGCCAATGACGGGCGTGCGTCTGAGACATACGCGGCATGGCTCATCCAGCTCGCGGCATTTAGAGTCCACATGACGATTTTCCTGCACGATGCACTCGCGTCGCACGTTCCATCCATCCGAGGCGCGCGTCCCAGCGGCTGGGACACACAGATTGTACTCACGCCTCTGGAGGAGGTCCCGCTGTGGCGTGACGTGCCACGCGTCCGCGCCATCCTGGAGCGCGCGCGCGCTGCTGGCTGGATTCATCCCGAGGCGGCCTCATGCCTCGAGTACACGAACCCTGGCTACGCGCCTCTCATTGCCTCCAAGCCCGCGTTTGTGAATCGGGCGCGTGCGCTGGATTGCATCAGCGGGCGCGGAGAGGCAGATGCGTACCTCTGGCTCGATGCGGGCATCGCCCACTACATTCCTAGTGACGCGCCGCCCGCACTTGGTCCCGTGCGCTCGGATGCAGTGGAATCGTGCATCACGCGCGGCGGTGTCGTCATCACAGGGCGCCAGCATCTGGACACCTACTGGGGCTACACTCCCGCGGCTGCGGCAGGCGCGCCAGGCGGCAGCGTGCTGGCTGGCGTCATGCTGGGTCCGCCTGCGGCGTGGGCTAGCCTCCAGGCGGCGAGCGACGCGGCATGGGAGGAGCTGTTGAGCGCCGACCGCGTCTGCAACGAGCAAGTGCTGTGGTCGGCGCTGATACCGAACGGACGCGCGCCGATGCTACACCCTGACCTCGACGTGCAGCCCAATTCCATCGTGCCTGGCATCGGCAAGTGCTGGATCCCCCTGCTGTACAAGGTGCTGCACTGCGACGCGTTCGATGCAGCTGCAGCTGCGGCTGCTGCAGCAGCGGCCAAGATTACACCGAGCCGAGCCGAGCCGAGAACACACACCCGCAGCGGCGGCGCTCCACCCCTCGGGCGAGCACAGGGGCGCGAGCAAACGCGACGGCCGCCCCATACCGCCAGCGCGATGGACGCCGAGCCGCCGCCGCCGCTGCCGCCGCACGGCGTGCTGGGCATCGTGCTGTGCGTCGACAGCGAGCAGGGCCGCGCGCGGCGCGCGCTGTTTGAGGCGCAGCAGCGTGACGCCGATTTCGCCCTGCCCATGCCGTGCCTGTTCGCGTACGGCCCGCGCGCGCACGAGGCGGGCGTCACGGAGTGGCTGGGCGGCCACGGCGACACGCACGTCGAGGAGGCGCGCGCCGCGCCGCAGACGCGCAACGTCGTCGGCGCGCTGCGCACGTTCCTGGCGTCCACCGCGCAGCTGGCGGTGCTGATGGAGGACGACGTCGCGTGGCGGCGCGGCACGTCGCGGCTGCTGCCGCGCGCGCTCGCCGCGTGGCGCGCCGCCTTCCCTCACTCGCACGTGCTGCGCCTCGGCTACCTGCCCGTGCGCGTCGCTCCGACGGCGGCGGACCTGTGGCCACAGTGCGTGCCGTGCGTGCCGCTGCGCGGCGGCGCCTTCACCGTCGGCCTGCTGTCGATCGCTCCCAACAAGGTGCTGGGCGTGCAGGCGACGGCGCTGGACCGCGCCGCGGCGGCGGAGCTGCTGCGCGTGCTGGACACGCCGTCTTACGCGCGCTCGCGCGAAGTGCTGGCGGGCGAGGCGCCGTACTGCCATCCGTACCACCGCTGGCCCGTCATCGTCGACCACCTCGCCAACCTGCCGCGGCTGGGCGGCGCGGCGGTCGTGCCGCCGCTGGCGCTCGAGACGCTGCAGACGGCGTCGACGTGCGCCACGACGGACAACGACGCGGCGTGGCGCGAGCAGCGCCGCGTCGCGCCCGACGCGGACTGCGGCTACTGGTGGCGCGACGTGCCGCGGCGGCTGCGCGTTGTGGCCGCCGACTACGGCGGCGCCGACGTACGCGGGCACGTTGCCGCCAGCCTCGCCGCCGCCGTCGCGGCGCGGCGGCACTGGAGGCTTGACGTGTGCAACGCCGCGCTGGGCGGCGACCCGTGCCCCGCCACGCCCAAGACGCTGACGCTGGAGCTGGAGCTGGACGGCGTGCCGCTGTCCTGCGTCGCGGCGGAGGGGCAGCGCGTCGTCGACGGCGCGGTGCTCGACGCCGACGCCACGTGAGCGCTCAATACTGGACTTGCTGGGATCCTGGCTGCGCACGGCACCGAGTGGGAGCTTCATGAGCGATGGGCGAACAACAATGGGCTCACGGTGCGAATGTAGCACAAGTTCAAGTTGAACTCCGCACGATACACCGCACTCTACGCAATTCTTCACTTTTTTCGAAAACCCGCAGCAAGGCGTTTCCAATTGCATACTCGTGCGTAGAACGTGCGCCATTCACGTTGTAGTCGCGGATGTGGATCAGCCGAGCGCTGTGCCTCGACACATCACGCTGATGTCTCGCCACATCTCGCCCGCTGGGCGCCACGCCTGACCATGCATTCGCCCCGACGTCTGCTCCATGCTCCGCTGCAGCCATGGCGCGTAAGCCTACGACGACGGCGTTCCTGAGCTTCGCGCAGTCGACGTACGCGGACGTGCGCTTCAGCGAGGTGCAGGGCGCATCGACGCTCGCCGTCGCGCACCTCGTCGCGGACTGGAAGGCGCCCACGCGCACGACGCGCCAACTGAGCGTCGCCGCGCGCAACGGAGTCTTCTCCATCGAGACGTCCGACGCGGTCATGACGCGCGTCCTCGTGCAGCACGGCGCGCTGAGCTGCATGCCGCTCGCGCTACCCGCGCGGGCCACGGAGGGCGCGATCATGGCGTTCGCGCGCTCCGTCCTCAACGAGGCGGGCATCGGCAACTTTGTCAAGCGCAGCGGTGCCACGTGCGTCGGCGCGACCGCCCTCTCCGTCGGCGGGCAGGCCGTCGTCGTGGACCTGACGTACGCGGACGGTCTGACGCTCGTGTCGCTCAAGTGCGCGGTGGAGGCCGCCATGTGCCACGAGAGCGAGCTGACGACGGACGCGCTGCTGGCCGCGCTGCCGCCCGCCGTCCGCGACGCGCTGCCGCACCTGTACCAGACGGCGGGCGACGACACGGACGTCGACCGCGGCGGTGACCCGACGCTGCGCGGCCTCGTCAAGCTGTTTGGTGCCACGGCGGCGTGCGCGCCACCGCCCCCCATCGTCCAGCACCCGTGAGTCGCGTCTCACGCGGCGCCAACGTCGCCCTCCGCGCTTCCACCGCGTCACCCCATCCCTTCTACTCGATGCGCACAGGTTCGTGTCGCCGCGCACGCTCACGGGCGCGCTCATTCTCGCCGCGTCGGGACTGCTCTTCCTGCCGTCAGGCAACGCCGACCCCGCGGCGGCGGCGGCGGCGGCGGCGGCGGCGGCGGGCGCCACTGGGCAGACGACAGCCCCGCCGCCACCCAGTCGTGCGGCCGCGCGCGCGCACCACGTGCCACTGGAACTGGCCAAGTTCTTGGCCGTCGGCGATGTGCGCGACGGCCGCGCAGTCACGGGCGGCAAGCCTGGCAAGTACATGGTGGTGCGCACGCGCGCCGAGCGCGGCGCGGACGGCAACGCGTGGGTGCGCATCGACGAGCAGCCTGCGCCAGCGCCGTCGCGCAAGCGCCGCGGTGTCACGGTGGACACGGCGCGCAGCGGGGTCACGACCGACACGAACGACACGGCCGACACGGCGCGCAGCGGCATCGACGGACGTGGCGGCTGGGACGACATCGACGACATTGACGTGCACATGGACGACACCAACGCGCCGCGCTTCGCGTCCTCGGCTGCGTCCGTGCCCTCTGCGGCGGCAGCGTCCTCCTTTGCGTCGCCGACTGACTTTCACGGCGTCTCTGTGGACCCGCTCGGGCGCCTGGCGCTGGAGGACGTGAGCCTGGGTGCCGCGGCGTGCGGCGACGCGTCCTCGTCATCCTCGTCGTCATCGTCCGCGTCGGCCGCGTCCGCTTCGGCCCCGTCGGCGGCCGCCGACAAGGCGCCCGTCGACTTCACCGAGGCGTCGCGGTGGTGGAAGAAGCAAGCCTCGGCGCGCGGAAGCCTCCGCGAGGATCTCCGCGTGGAAACGCAGGCCTACTTCAAGGGCGCGTACGACGCCGCCGACGTCCGCGCCGCCGCCATCCGCACCTACTTTGGCAGCGCGTGCGTCATCTACGACAAGCCCTCGGACGCCGCCGCCATCCCCATCACCGTCGCGGGCGACGGCGCGGCGTGGGTCATTGACGTGCTGCCAACGTCCGTGGAGGCCAAGAGCGTGCAGGCGCTGCTCAAGGACGTTGCGGGCGCGGCGACGTACGCCAAGCGGGACGCGCTGGCGCGCAAGGAGCTGTCGGGCTTCGACCGCCTCGTCAGGGGCACGCCGCACCACCCGTCGACCTCGCTGCCAGTCTTTGACGCGCACGCCGCCGCACTGGGCGCCTACGGCAAGCTGCGCAAGAAGGCGGCGGAGCGCGGCGGCGGCGGCCTGGGGCGCGGGCCCCTGTCCTCCACGGTGGCAGCCGCCAAGGCCGCCGCCATCAAGGCCGCCGCCGAGTCGGCACGCCCGCCGCCGCTGCCGCGGCGCACGCTGACGGACGCCGACTTTGCGTGCCACGGCGGCTGCGCCTTTGACCCCGCCTTTGACGTGCTGGCGGGTCCGCCCACGGAGGCGGCGGCGGCACGGCTCACGGGCCTTGCGGCCGCCCGCGCGGCGCGGTCGCTGTGCGCCGACGTCGACATGCCGCGCGGCTCCATGGTGCACCGCGGCGGCACGTCGGCCGTGGAGTGGAGCCTACCCGCTCCCGACCCCGCCGCGGCGGCCGCCGCCGCGGCGCGCCTCTCGCAGTGGTCGGCGGAGTGGCGCCGCTCGCCCGTCGGCGCGGCCGCGTCCGTCGTTCCGCCCGTCCCCGCCCCGCCCGCTCCTGCCGCTGCATTGGCATCAGCGGCGGTCGCCGATGTACAGGCGCTGCCCGCGGCTGCCGACGGCGTGCAGCTTGCGGCAGCCGCCGCGCGCATCGTCGATATGCGTGCCGACACGGCGCCACTCCGCGCGGCGCCACGGCGGCCGTGGACTGGAGCCTACCCGCTCCCGACCGCGCCGCCGCCGCTGGCGGTGCCGCCGCCGACCGCGCCGCCTCGCGCCCCGCCGCTGGGCACGCATCTCGTCCTCACGCTCGCGCCGCCGCCGCCCCCGCCGCCGCCGCCGCAGCAGCAGCAGGTTCGCCGTCTCGTCTTGACGGTGGGCGAGGACGTTGGTGGCGCGCCGCGGCCGCCGCCCGCTACCCAGCAGTCGCTGCAGATTCTGGCCAGCCTCGTGGCCGCGCGCGTCGCGCGCGAGCGAGAGGAGCAGCAGCGGCGCGAGGACGAGAGTGCGCGCAAGGAGGCGGAGGAGCAGCAGGCGCAGTGGCGTACGGTCATGTCGTGGCTGCAGTGACGCGGCGAGGGGACATGTGTGGTTCACGGGGGGACGGTTGAAATGAAGCCTGGTTGTGCTCAAGAACGCTCCCATACGATGCGCAAATACGGCTGCTCTGGTTTCGCGGGGTTGCGGCCGTACTCGAGCGGCGGCGGAGGTGGGGGCGGCGGCACGTTGCGCGACGCGTACGCGCGCGTCGTCACGACCTCCACGTCCACCGTCACTCCCGCGACGCCCGAAGCGATGGCCGCGGCCGCGGACGCCAGCACGGCTGCCACGTGGGGGTGCGGCTGTAGCTGCGGCGTCCGCGCCACGTGCCGCGCGACGGCGTCCATGAGCCCGCGGGCGGTCGCCAGCGGCAGCTTCAGCGCCGCGCTCGCCGTCGGCGCCGAGCCAGGCGCCGCGGTCTTGATGATGGCCGCCGTGCCCGTGTACGTCGCCATGTGCCCAAACACCGAGCCGCGCAGGTGCTTCAGCACGGCGCCATCGACGCGGACGCCCACCGCGCTCATGCTGCCGAGGAGTCGTGTCCGCATGAGGGCGTCGTCGGGCAGCGCCGCCGCGCGGGCGCGCAGCACGACGAGCCGCTCCATCGCCTCCACGCCCCGCGGCGCCACCATGCTGAGCCGCGCGCCCCGCAGCTCGACGCGCGGCACCGTCGCGCCGCCAATCTCCGTCACCTTTGGCTCGCCGCGCTTGCGCTTGCGCCCCTTCTTGCCCTTGGCTCCTCCGTCATTGGCGGCGACTGCGGCGGCGGCGGCTGCGGGCGCCGCGGCAGCCTCCACCACCGTCGACCGCGCGTCGCTGTCCTCCCGAAACATTAGCGATGCAGCGGCCGTCAGCGCCGCGCCCGCGCGCTGGCGGTCCGCGTGCAGACTGAGCGCGGGCAGTGCGCCTGCCAGCACGACGTTCTTGAGCGCGTCGGACGGCGCGCCGAGGGCCGCGTACGTCCCCCTCGCCGCCAGCGTCGCGGCTTCGCCGATGAACGTGTGGTCGAGGAGCCACATCGGATCGCCGCAGTTGCCGCTGTGCGCGTCGTGCACGAGCACGGCACCCTCCAGCACGTCGAGCGCCCGCGTCGCGGCGACAAGTCGGAGCATGTCGCCGCCGCTGACCTCCCCGCGCGCTCGGCGCAGGGCCGCCGCGGCCGCGGGGATGCCACTCGCCAGCGCCGCGGCCGCGTACTGAAAGTCTCCTGCCACCACGCTGGCGAACGGCTCGTACGTGCCGCCCCGCGGGTCGACGCCGCCGCGGGGGTCGCTCAGGCGCAGGATGGACGCCACGACGTCCCGCGTCGCAAACACCTCGTCCGTCGCGACGTCCTCGTCGCCGCCCTCGTCGCTCGGCGGTGGCACGTCCACGCGGAACAGCAGGCGGCTCGTCGTCCCGCGCGCCGCGCGGTCCCGCAGCACCGCGGTCACGTCCGCGGGCGCGCTCTGGTCCGCGCGCGTCGTCGCGTCGATCGCCATGAGGCGCAGCCGCGCGCCGCGCGCCACGGCGTCGGTCACCGCGCGGTGCAGCTCGGGCGACGCCCCCTCGGCGAGCGCAGCCGTCGTGTCCAGGTACGTCGCCGTCGGCCGCTCGGGACGCGGCGCCACGAGCGGCGGCAGCGCGTCGTGCGGCGCGAGCGGCAGCGTGCGCCACAGCCCGCGCTCGTGCATCTGCAGGGCATTGACGGCGACGCGCGCGTTGCCGCCCGCCCCGCGCGCGATGCGCGTGAGTGACGAGTCGGGAACGGGCGCGCGACCGATGCGCAGCACGTCGAGCGCGCCGCTCATTGCCGTCGCCGCGAGGTGCGCCTCCAGGATTGCACGGACGGCAGCATCGCCCAGCGCCGCGAGCTCGACGACGTGCACAGCGGGGTGGGCGGCGAACGCACGGACGTCGCGGTTCCAGCGCGAATCCGCGGTCATCACGAGCGGTGGCACGCGCGCCGCGGGCAGCCCCGCCAGCGACGACACGAGCGCGCGCACGTCCAGCGCGTCCGCATTGTCCAGCGTTTCGACGTTGTCCACCAGCAGCAACGGGTGCGGCGCGGCGGACGCCATCGCGTGGCCCACGATGCTGCGCAGCGCGTCCGTCAGTGCCACGCCGTCCGCCTCGTCCTCGGCTGCGTCGCACACGTCGCGGGAGAGCGCGCGCGCAACCGCGCCGACGCACAGCGACTTGCCGATGCCCGTCTGGCCGCACAGCAACAGCGCCGCAACGCGCGTCCCTGGCTCGCGTACTCCGAGGGCGGTCGCGCGCGCCAGCGGATTGGGCGCCGCTACAAAGGCGCGCACCGCGTCGCGCGCCGCGTTCTGCCCCAACACGTCCGCCAGCGTCGCCGTCGCCGCGTACGCCTCCGTCCACTGCGCCGAGGCGCGGTTGATCGCGGCAGTCGCGACCGCGGCGCCCCCAGCCCCTGCTGCTGCTGCTGCTGCTGCTGCTGAGCCTCCGCCAGCAGCGGGCGCCGCACGGGATGCTCCGCCGAGCGCGAACGGCGAGGCGCCAGGCGCGCGCTTGCGGGGCGGCAATACGATAATGTCGCCCAAGACTCGGACGCTCGTTGGCGCGGCGGCGCCTTTCGGACGTGGCAGCGCCTGCCGCGTCGTCTCTTCCACTGCAGCTGCCTCGCCTGCAGTCTCCGCATCAAGGCGAGCGACGCTCGCCACTGGGGCGGGGCGCGCGGTGACTGCGGCGACAGCGACTGCCGAACGCTTGCGTGCAAATAGGTCCGTCAACTTGCGCTGCGTGTGCGTGTGTGTGTGTGTGGGCGTCGCGTCCTTCCCCAGCTTCGCCGACATGACGCGTGATGTTGTGGAGCACGAATACACGCGGCTGGCGGAGTTGATTCGTTGAACCTACAATTCTCGACTCGAATTCTTGACTCTAATTCTTGACACGTCATCTGAAGGCCGCATCGCGCACACGCAAGCAGATACGCAAGCACGTAAGCACGTAAGCAAGCAAGCACGCCACACGACAGATAGAACGCGCAGGAATGCCGCACTCCATTGACGAACTCGTCAGCTTTACGAGCGCCCTCGTGCGCGACGCTCCCCTCAAGTCCCTCGCGGGCAAGCACAATCTCGAGTGGGTCTCGGTCGCGTGGGAGGACACGGGCCGCGCCGCGGGCTCGTGCTGGGGCACCGCCATTGCCGACTTTACGCTCGCCGTCGGCGACGGCACGACGGCCAGCGTGCGCACGGCCAGCGTGCGCCAGCCGTTCCTCAAGGGCAACAACTTTACGGACCTGACGGCCGACTACCCGCTGTCGAAGCTCCCGTTCAAGCTGCGCGTCGGCAACGCGGCGCCTGGCTGGGACGGCACGACGCTCGCGGACGTGTCCCTCGGCGCCTTCCTCGCGGACGTCAAGGCGCACCTCGGCTCCAAGGAAATCCAGGTCATTGGCGACCTGCGCAAGGCGGCGACGGCCGCGGGCGGTGACGAGGACGTGCTCGTCGCTGGCCAGGCGTGTGTACTGCCCGTCCCGTGCGACAAGTTCTACGTCGCGTGCCAGCCCTACAGCCGCCGCACGCTCGTCATCGTGTCCACCGTCCAGGGCACGTCCGTGCACCTCGTGGACGGGTACAAGACGACGCCCCTGTTCTACAACCACGGCGGCAAGGCGGCGCAGTGGCGCGCGGAGCACCTCAAGGCGGAGCGCGCGCGCCTCGGCAAGGACCTGCACGCCGCCATGGACGACGACGAGAAGGCGCGCAACGCCGTCATCATCATCCAGGTGCCGCTCAAGCAGAAGGAGAAGGAGCGCAGCCGCGGCGGCTTCGGTGGCTTCGGCGGCTACGAGACCGCGACGCCGCTCTCGGCGACATACTACAAGGGCGCCACGCGCGGCTCCAGCGGCCCCTCCTTCGCGTCGTCGCTCGCGTCGTCCGTGACTGCAGCGGGCGCGTCCGTCCTCGGTGCGGTTGCTGCCGCAGCCACGCCCGCGCCGCAGGCTGCGGCGCTGCCGACGGCCGCGGCGCCCGCCGAGGCGGCAACGTACGGCTTTGGCCACGTCATGATCGCCACGACCGCGCCATCGGGTACGTACAAGAGCGGCTTCAGCGCGAGCGGCGACGCCGTCGAGCGCGACGAGACGCTGCCCATCCGCGTGACGCTGCAGTTCTACGCGGGCACAGACAAGCTCACGACCGCGTTCCCCGAGGCGTTCATGGCGCTGCTGTCGTCCATGGTGTTTGGCGCGTACCGCACGGCGGCGGCGCTGGGCCAAGGCCACGGTTCGCTCGTCACGGACGCGGCCAACCGCGCGGCGCGCACGACGGCGGCGCCTCCCGCGCCCTCCGCGAGCGCGCCCGCAGCCATGAATACGGGCGGGTGGTCGGCGTGGGGCCTGCCCACGGGCAGCGGCGCAGCCGTCGACAGCCCCGCCGCGGCGCAGGCGGTCCTCGACGCGCAGGCGGCCACGGCGGCCGCCGCGGCGGCCGAGTCCAAGTATCTCGTCAACATGGCCAACACGGGCGTGGCGTGAGAGTGCGTGAGAGTGTGAAACGCGGGCACGTATTCAAAAGCCACATCATGAGCGTCCGCTTCTCCGTCCACCCGTCGTGCGTTCCCAACCAGAACTGCATGGGCGGTGGGGGCCTCGTCGTCTACGTGCCCGCGTGGCACGAAAAGCTGTGCGTGTACACCACAGACACGCTGGACCAACATCTGATGCGCTGGCACGTGACGGACGACGACGGCGGCAGCCTGGGCCTCGTGTTGGGCGAAGGTGTCATGTCGGCGGAGCACGCCGCCATCCTCCTTGCTCCCGACGTCGATTGCGATTGCGGGCGCTGCAGCAAGTGCCCCCTCGTCGCCAAGGTGGAGGGCACAGAAGAGCCAGACCGTTTCGGAGCGATGCGCACACGGTGGGCGGGCGCCCTGAGGCGCGTGCTGCGCGACGCGGCGCGTGACGTAGGAACATGATGTCGGCGCTCGCTGTAACGCGGGCAGGATCGATTCAAAAATCCTCGTCCAGGGCAAACTGCTGCTTTTCCTGCTCGACGCCGACGCCATGCTTGGCGTACTCGCTGGGTCGGTGCTCGAAAAAGTTGGCTTTGCCCTCCATCTCCATGGCGGCCATCCAGTCCTCGAACGGGTGCGACGCAAAGTAGTGCTTGCTCTCGCCGAGAGACACGAGGAATGCGTCCGCCACAAAGTGGACGTACTCCACCATCAACTCCGCGTTCATGCCAATGAGCGACACGGGCAGCGCCTCGCGCACAAAGCGCTCCTCAATCTCCACCGCCTCCCGCAGCATGGACAGGATGAGGGCGGACGACGGCCGCCCGCGCACGTACTTGTTCAGCAGCAGCACGCCGAACGCGGCGTGCAGGCCCTCGTCGCGCATGATGAACTGGTTCGCCGAGCCCAGGCCGTTCAGCAGGTTGCGCTTGCGCAGCCAGCCGATCGCGCAGAAGCTCGCGCAGAACGTGACGCGCTCGACGATCGCGAACCCCAGCACGCGCTGGCCAAAGGGCGCCGTGCCCGCGTCCATCCACTTGCGGACCCACGCCGCCTTGGCGGCAATGACGGGCATGGTCGCAATGGCGCGCGCGATGCGGTCGCGTTCGCCCTGGTCGCGCACGAGCGCCTCGATCATGGACTCGTACGCCTCGGCGTGGACGCCTTCGATCACCGTCTGCACGCCGTAGAACAGCTGGCACGAGCGGTCGCTCACGTCCTCGAAAAAGGCGCGCGTGTTGTCAAACACGAGGCCGTCAATGTCGGCGAAAAAGGCGAGAATGTGCTTCACAAAGTGGCGCTCGCCGTCGCTCAGCTTGTCCTCAAAGTCCGCGCGGTCCGTGGACAGGTCGAGCTCCTCGGGCGTCCACATGGCCGAGAAGGCCGTCTTGTACATGCTAAACAGGTCTGGGCGCGCCGCGCGCAGCACCTTGCTGCTGCATGCGGCCATGAGAGGCTCCTCGTCCTCCCTCTGCGCGACTGCGCCGATATCGTTCACGGAGCCGTGCGCGGTGGCCGTGTCCATTGCGGTGAGTTTGTTGGTGTGGCCTTGTGCAAACCTCAACTTGAAAATTCGTGAGTCTTTCATGCCACGCAGTCAAGTCTGACTCGTCCACCCCTCAGGACCATAGACCGTCGCAATGGCGCTGCATGCACTCGAGTTTGACTTTGCGCACCTGCACAACCTGAGCTGGACGAGTGCACTCATGCTCTGTGTGCTGCTCGTCCTCGTGGCCGCCTGCTGCGCCGACGCACTGTGCCCCCCGAACCGCGTCAGTGTCAGTGCTATCGAATACACGCGCCTGCACTCGGAGAATGAGCGCCTACGCGTCCAGCTCGACCGCGCGCTCTCGGCGCCACTCCTGACGCGTGCGAAAAAGGAGGAGCGCAAGGCGCGCGTCGAGGCAAAGCGCCACCGCCAGCTCGTCGGCGCGCTGGCGCGCATGCGCAACCGCGCGCAAAACGGAGGCAACCTGTGCGGATTTCTGACGCAGTACCGCGAGATTCGCGAAGAGTACAAGAGACGCAGCGTCGCCGAGCTCAAGGAGGAGATGCGGGGCGTCGCGGGCCAGCTGCTTGACATGGGCATTGTGCTGTGTGACACGCCCGACACGGATTCGGTCTCTGACTCGCGTTCCGAGTAGCGCGAGCGCATTGAAGAATGACTGGGAATTAACAAATCATTACTAATTTCTTGACGCAGCCGCGTGTCGGTACGCGTACGCGGTGCTCTTGCTTGCAGTTACAATGGTGGCCTTGCATTCCGCAGTTGCGGTTGAGCAAGACGCGCGCGCCGTTGCCGTCAAGGCGTTTTGGAACATGCTGTACGACTCCATGGACGTCCCGATGAAGTTTCAGCTCGCCACTCACGGTCGCGCAGCCGCATGCCAGTCCAGCCGAAGCCTTCGCTGTGGCAGCTCGCCGAAGCGGCGCTTGAGGGGGAAGACGGTTAAACAAAGACATCAATGACCCATGTCGCTGGATAGCATTGCACTCTGGTGGCTCTGCATCATGTTCCCTTGCTTAAGGGAGCCAGTGACGAAACAGGCCCCAACAGGCCCCCAAGCTGCAGCGGCACCCGTCGAGGTTCGCGTCTGGAACATGGCGCACGGCCAGCGGCGGCACGTGTGAGGTCATCCCATGCCCTTGGCGGTGCGCCCCTGTGCGTCGGGCGCCTGCGTCACCGCCACACGCGGCAGAATTCGTCATACCGCCCGCCACCTGGCGCGCACGGCGCCACGCCCGTTCGCGCACGCGACTCGTTGACGGCAGCGAGCGTCGCGCCTACGAGATCGTTGTAGTTGACCACACTCGTCGTCTCGGAACACGGCGGGTCCTCGACGCCGCACTCCGTCACGAGCCGCGCGCCCGCCGCGATCCACCGCGCACACCGCACGCCCTCGAACACGACATAGTCCGCGTCAAAGTGAATGTTCAGCAGCACGCGGCACCGCGCGATCGCCACATCCCGCTCGTCGCGCGTCGCGCTCACGCGCAGCACGGACGCGCCCGCCGCCGCGAGCGCGTCCAGCACGCGCCGCCGCCGATCGCCGAGCGAGCCGACGAACGCGACGTCATGCGTCGCGCGCTGCCGCCACTGCCGCAGGTGCGCCTTCAAGGCCTCGACCTCGGAGCGCAGCGGCACGCACGGCACGACGCGCATCTCTAGCCCGACGGCCGCCGCGGCGCGGGCATTGTACGCGCAGTAATCCCACACCTCGTAGCGCAACCCTTCGTCCCGCGCGGCCTCGACGTCTTGTGCGAGCTCGCGCAGGACTGCGGCGCGCGAGAGCTGCTCAGTGTTCCACGAAATCAAGCGTCGCGCGCGCCGTGCAAGATCAGACGAGAGGTAGTGCGGCGACAGGCCGACGACGACGGCCGCCGCGTTGGCAATGGCCGCTGGCGCGGACGGGTCGTCGCTCGACAGCACGTTCGCCGCGACGGTCAGCAGCATGTCGCGCAAGATTGGCAGCGCGTCGCGGGAAGCGATGCCCAGCGTGAATTGGCGCGGCGGGGGCACCCATTCCCGCGTCGCCATTTGTATCCGTGCAGAGGGGTGCCTGCATCTAGGGGTGTGGCATGAAACAGCGTGCCGCACATGCGCGTCGCCAACGTTGGGAAGCAGTGTCATTGAGTGCGATGCCGAAAAAGCGCGCACGATCACCGACGGCGTCGCTGCCCACTGCGCGAGGAGCGAGCAAGCTGCGGAGCGCCGACACGCCGTCACCCCGCGATGTCAAGGCACAGGAGCGCACCACGGCGCTGTTGGCCAAGTGGCTTGCGGCGCATGCAGACGGCACGCTGCAAATGAGCGTCGACGCGTACAATGCGAAGGCTCACAAACGTGGCTGGCCGCACCGTGATATCGAAGTGATTACGAATGCGTCGGATATCCTCGTCGCTGTCATCATTGACGTGGCGTGTGTCGCGTGTGGCGAGCGCAAAAGGCTACTGCCTTCTCATTTTACCGTCCACAATGCAGAACGGCTACTGCTATCGTGCAGACCAGGACACGAGTCGTTCTGCAACTCGATCAGCCACCCGTGCAACGCGTGCTGGAGCCGCATCTGTGCCGCGAAAAATGCTACCATCGATGGGTGGCTGCAAAACTGCCTCATGCTCTCCTATTCCTCTCTACGTCCTCCGCCTGACGCTGGATACGATGCGACGCCCGTGGGCTGGTACTGGTGGCGCTGGAAGGAGCAGGGCGGAGACTTTTCGGCAGCGGATGGGGTGCACGTCATCACGCGCCCAGCTCGGTGCGCCAACACGGGACGTCCCATTCTAATGACAGGTCGCGGAATGAAGGACGCGTTTTCGCCATCTGTGAACAACACCAACATGGAAATCAGCGCGCCCGAGGACCACGTAGAGGCGTCCACGGAACTCGTGTGCAAGGAAACGAACATGCGCCAGGACACCGCGATGCCGTCCTTGGCGGGCGCGTGGTTTGCTCTGCTGACGGCAGCGGTGCGCGTGGCGACGCTGCAAACCACAGAAGGTGGCCGTACGGCGCTGGCGGCAGAGCGCGCGGCAGAGTCGGATCGGGTCCGCGTGAACTTTGCCAACCGCAAGAACAAGCGAGCCAATGGCGTCACGGCCGACCAGCACCAACAGAAAGCGGTGTATAAGAAGCAGATCTACGAGCTGGATGTCTTCACGATCAGTGCGAGCGCGGCTGAACGCCATCGGCAGCAAGACGTGAAGCGCGGCAGAGACGCGAGAGACAACATGACGGCGGTCCAAATGGCCGCCCGTTGGATCGCGCAGCCGTGGTGCGCCCTGAGCGGCGTCCTGCTGACCATCACCAACGGCCCGTTTCGCGTGTCCGTGGACCGACTTGGGCAAGGCGTCGCGCACACCGTCGCGGACACCCAACTCGTGTGCCGCATCCTGAACGGATCACCGCCATGGACGCGCCGCACGTTCGTCGAGTTGCTGCTGACGCAGACGCGGGTGGAGGTGCCACCCGAGACCCGAGCGGCGCTCGAGGCCGAGCTTGCGTTGACTTGAAACACATACATACCAAATGGCGTCGCCGTATGGCTACAGCTACGGGCCGCCGCCCGCCGCCGCATATAGTCGTCATCATGTGCCGCCCCCACCCGCGCCACCGTACGCCGCTTACCTCCCGCCAGACCCGCGCTACTACGCGCCATTGCCATTGACCGACGACGCCGCCGCGTACGAAGGCGATGCGCGGCGCGGCGGAGGGGCGCGGAGCTACGCTTCAGCGTACGCAGCCGCACCCCCATACGCCCCGCCCGCATACGATGACGCCGACGAGTACGGGGACGCTCCCAGCTCTGCTGCGTCGCTCGTTGACGAGCCTCTGGACATACAAGTGTACGACTGGTCCAAGCTGAAAGCAGATTACACCGTTCTCATCGTGGGCAAGCGCAACACGGGGAAGTCAACGATGCTGCGCTACATCATGTTCCAGCTCGCGCGGCGCCAGGCGCTGGATATCGTTGTCGGCTGCAATCCGACGGAGGGCACAAATCACAATCTCGAGCATTTCCTGCCCCCGTGCTGGATCTACGACACGTTTGCAGAAGCCAAGCTCGCCCAGCTGCTGGAATGGCAGGACCGCACCATCGCGAACAACGTCGGGCAGAACCTGGGCATCATCCTGGATGACATCTTGGGCGAGAAAGCGCAAGGCGCGGCGAAAAACGCCAAGAAGCGCGTCATGCACTCGGACGTCATCGACAAAATCATGAAGATCGGGCGGCAGCGGCGCATCTTCTTCATCACCGCCGTGCAGGATCTCAGCGCCGTTCCTGAATCGTTTCGCGGACAATGCGACCTCGTCATCGCATTCACAACCAACTCCCGCGTCACGAGGAAGAAGATTCACGAAACTTTCTTCGATTTTCTCAGTGACGACGAGTTCCGCGCGGCGTTTGCGCAATGCACGACGGACTACTGCGCGCTGGCTGTGGACACGCGACTCGCGGGCGTGCAGCCGCGCAAGGCCGTGTTCATCATGCGCGCGGAGGAGCTCGTGGCGCCGAAGGACGAGCGCGGCAACCCGATCTTGCCGCTGTTCAAGGTCGGCAAGGCGGAGTACTGGGACGTGCTGTGGCCGCACTTCAGGCTGCCGCCCAAGCCTAAGACGATGGACGTGACTGAGCTCATCGGCATGGAGGGATCGCTCGTGACCTACCTCACGTCTGGCGGTGCGGCGCCCCGTGGCGGTGCAGGCGGAGGCGATGCGGACGACGGCGGGACGGGCGGCGCCCCAGCGCTGGACGACGAGACGACACGCGCGGCGGTGGACGCGGCGGTGCGGCGGCGCGGGGAGCGCAGCAAGCGCCGACGGGCGGCCGCCGCGCCGCTGGACGACGATGACGCGGGCGGCAGCCCGCGGCGCAAGAAGCCGCGCGTGCACGTCAACAAGCACGCGCTGCGCGATCCAGCGACGATGGCGCCCGCGCCCGCGCCCGCGCCAGCACCAGCGCCCGCCTACGCGCACGCGTCGGCCCCGATGCCCGCGCCCCTCAATCTGCACGTCGCCTCGCCGTTTCAGTACGCGCCCGTACATCCAACGGCCGCAGCGCCTGCACCGTATGGGCGGCCGCTGCCCAAGCTTTCGCCGCAGTCTGCGGCGCTGCGCATGGCTGCCGCTGCGTCTGCCAATGCGCGGTTGTACGGGGGCACGGGGGGGCCGTACGGATAGGATGATGGTTTGGTGGATGTGTGAGAGGCGGACATTTGCGCACTTGAACTCTGCGTCACGAATTCGTGATCCATCACTTTCAATTCACCATACGCGATGGCGCCTTCTCCTGTACTGTGCCGCATCTTGGTTGCCTTGCTGTGTCTGGCGGCGCTTGTGGTGGTCACCGACACGGCCGCTGTGACGCCGAGCTCTCAGTACGTCATTACTTTGCACCTATCCGCTTGGCGCGATCCATGCAATGCATTCACGCGGGGCCTCCTCCATACCCATCCTTGCATCGCAGCGCGACCGAATCGCCGACGCGCTCGCGCAGCGGCACGCGCACGCCGTCACTCTCGTCGTCTCCCACAATCTCCAAGACGCGCACCAGCACCGCGACGACGTCTGCGTCGCATTCGCAGACTCCTCGCTCGACCACCGCGACTCGCTCGGCACCCATGACCATGACGCCCACCTCGACTGCGACGTGCAGTCGCACCCCAAGTGCCGCGTCGTCGCCTTCTTCTCTTTACTCCCCTTCACCCATATCGACGCGGACTCCTTCGTCGTCGCCAGCATCGACGTCGTCGTCCACGCCCTCATCGACGCCGTCGTCCGCGCCCACGTCGACGCCGTCGTCAACGCCCGCATCGACGCCGTCGTCCACGCCCGCATCTACAATGTCAGCGACACGCAGCGTGGCGGCACCCACGCGCTCCGCGTCTGCCTCCGCCTCGGCGTCTGCCACCGCCTCAGCCTCAGCCTCGGCGTCGCCATCGATGACGGCGAGCGCGACGTGCAGCGGCAGCGGCAGTGGCAGCGGCAGTGGCAGCGCGAGCCCCACATATGTCGCGCCGACTCCCAGCGCGGCGCCGTCGTGCGTGCGCTACCCCACGCCGTCCACGTGCCCTGGCTGGCGCATCGTCGTCTCGGGCGGGCAGAGCAACTGCGTGGGCGGCTTTCTGGAAAACGATCCAGCCGACTACGGCACGGGAGTGCGCGTGGACGCGCTCGCCGCCGACAACCAGTCGATCCAGAGCCCCGCGCACGACCCGCTGCCGCAGGCGACGACGGTGCTGTACACGCCCGTCAACTCGGGTTTTCCATCCACGTACGTGGTCAACGGCAAGTCGTTCGTGCTCGATTTCGCCAACGGCGTCGCGGCGCAGCTCCCCAGCGACGGCTCCCGCGTGCTCGTGGTGCAGGCGTGCGTCGCCAGCGTCGGCTTCATTGGCACCGTCGGCGGCGTCTCGGGCTGGTGGTCGCCTGGCGGCCAGGCCGAGGTGAACCAGCAGACGCGGCTCGCGGCGGCCATGCGCAACACGCGCGGTGGCGGCTTCAACGCGTCGTGCAACGTGCTCGTCGCCGAGGTGTGGCAGGAGGGCGAGTCCGACGCGGAGCAGGGGCAGACGGCGGCGGGGTACAAGGCCGCGCTGAGCATCCACGCGGCGTCGACGCGCGCGCTCGTCGAGTCCATCGTCCCAGGCTCGGCGGCGCGCGCTGCCTTCCTGGTGGGCGGCATGGTGCAGGACATGGGCACGCAGCCTCTGCTGAGCGACTACCCAGCCGCGGGCGCCGTGAGCGCGGGCGCCGCGGACGTCGCGGGGTCGGCGTACGGCCCGCCCGTGCCCCGCTCGGCGTACGTCAGCTCCGCCAACATTCCGCCGCTCAACGTGGGAAATCCCCACTATTCGGACGCGGGGTACGACCAGCTGGCGCTGAATTACCTCGCGGAGTTTGCATGTGTCTAGGGCTTGAACTGTGTGCGCACCCCGCTTGCGATCCACGGCCACGCGGCTTGTCGGACGGGGGTGTGGCGACTTACCCGAGGGCATCAGAAACAAATACGTCCAGCATGGCCGCCATGGCAGCGCGCAAGGGCGCGACCGTCATTGACGCGCTCAAGCAAGTGGCTGCGAGCAAGGGCATTTCGTGGACGGACGTGGAGGATGTCGCGTTTGGGCGCACCAAGCTGCGCCTGGACCACCTGACGACGGCGCAGCTGGAGCAGGCCATCGGTCTGCTGATGGCGGAGGACCTCGGCGGGTACGCGTCGATGCTGCCCGTGGCGGAGCTCGGGGCGGGCGGCGGCGCGGCCGCGGGCGGGGCGCCGCTCACGCGCTCCGCCGTGCGGGCCGTGCGCGTCTCCATGCTCGCGTACACGCTGTTCGAGACGCTGCAGTTCACGGCGGACGAGGTGGCGGACGTGGACATGGGCGGCGGCGCGCCGCACCTCGGCGGCGGCGGGTTCGACCTGCCCACGTGCACGCTCGACGCCGCCAAGGGCATGTTCGACCTTGTGTTTGGAACGGTCGGCGCGCTCGCGTCGTCGGTGAACACGCGCCTGATCTTGACCGCCGTGACGTCGCTGAACAACGAGCGGAACTGGGGGACGGCCGCGCAGAACTCGGCGCGCCTGGCCACGAACAAGCCGTTCGAGTTCCTCAACACGTTTCTCGCGCAGTACGGCGCGTCGTACGGCGCGCCCCTGCCGCTCGGCGGCGGCGGCGCCCCGCTCAGCGTCGCGCAGGCGCTCGCGGACCCTGGGTACCGCACGCTCGCCAGCAAGGCGCTCGCGGACGCGTACACGTGCGCCACGACGGCCGCCAAGTCCTCGTGGACGGGCGGCGGCGGCGGGAAGGAGAAGCTGCTGACGTGGGCGCTGCGCGTGCTCCGCGACGCGGCGACGCACCCCGCTGGCACGCTGCTCGCCGCCCAGCGGTACCTCAGCTGGTATGCCACGCGTGCGGTGATTGGCCTCGTGAGCAACGCGGGCGTCGTCGGCGCGCTCACCGTCGGCACCGTGGGCGTGACGGCGAGCGTGCTCCTCGCGCGCTACCTCGCGCGGCGCTACTTTGCCACGCCGTCCGCCGCGTCCGCCGCGTCCGCCGCGTCCGCCGCGAAGCTTGTGGCGGACCTGAAGAAGGCGGAGGCGGCGGTGGAGAAGGACAAGGACGCGCCCGCCGCGGCAGTGGCGGCGATCGCGACACTGCAGGCGCTCGTCGGCGCGGGCACGGAGGAGGTCACCGCCGCGCGCGCCGTGTCGCTGGCGCAGGCGGCGGCGGCGGGCGTGCCGCTGCCGCCCAGCGCCGTCACGGACGCCGCGGCGCAGAACCTGGGCGCCAGTGCCCTGGCGGACAACCCCGCGGCCGCGGACGTCATTGGCTTTGGCACGGGCAAGCGCGCGCGCGGCTCGGCGGCTGCGGTGCGCGCGGCCGTCGTCGCGGAGCTCGAGACGGGCGGCGCTGCCTCCGCTCCGTCGCCGCCGCGGGCCGCGGGCAAGAAGGGCAAGACGTTGGATCGCACGGGCGTCAAGGCCGCGACGCGCGCGGCGGCGATCCGCACGGCGCGGGCGGCGCGGACGGCGCCCCGTCCCGTCGCGGCGGCGGGCAAGCCGAAGAAGGGAGGGAAGAAATTGGGGGGCGGCGCGTCGTCAGCCGCCACCGCGTACGCGCCCGAAACGATCGAGGCGCTGCGCGCGCTGCTCGGTGCCGAGGATGGCGTCGCCGCCGCCGCGCACCTGGGCGGCGGCGACGCGTGCGACGACCGCATCGAGAAGGTGGCGGGCGTCCTCGCGCTCGCCCTGGGTGTGTGGTTCCTGGGCAACGGCCTCGCGTTCGTCAACCGCCCTGGCGCGGTGGAAGACATGCAGTTGCAGGTGCTCATGCAGTATGACAAGATCCACGACGCCGTGTACGGCGACAGCGGCGTGACGGGCACGGGCGCGAACGGCTTCACGAACACGGAGGCCGCGGCCATGCTCAATATGCTGCTGGAGGCGGGCGTCACCATCTTTTACGCGACGCTGCCCGTGCTCACGATGGCGCTCGGCGTCGTCGTCGTGATCAAGTCGGTCACGTACCCCTTTTCCGTGATCAAGGACGCGTGGACGTACCTGACGACGCTGGGCGGCGGCGTGCCCGCCGAGCTGCGCGGCGCGGTCGCGGACGCGGACGCCGCGGCGCCGACGGACGACGCGACTGTGGCGGCGCAGCGCGCGGCGCTGCGTAACTTTGACGACGCGCGCGTCCGCGAGATGGCGAAGCGCGCCGCCATCGCGGGCACGCCCGAGAACCGCCTGACTGCGGCCGTGCGCGCGTTTGCGCGCCTCGCACTGTGCACGGGCGTCGGCGCCGTCGTCGACGTGTCGAGCAAGGGCGTGGAGGCGGCGGGCGCCGTGTTCTTCGCGGCGCGAGACATGTCCACCGCGTGGTGGGGCGCCAAGGAGCACGTGGAGACGACGCTAGAGTTCGTGGAGGCGGTTACGGCGCCCGCGTCGCTGCCCATCGTCGCCGAGGCGACGGCACGCGCGGCGGAGGGCCGCATCGTGGCGTCCACGCGCCTTGCGGCGGAGAGCACCGATATCGTCCGCGCGGCGCTGCGGCTACAGGACGACGGGGGCGCGCTGGCGGCGGCGGCGGCGTGCGGCGACGCGGGCAGCGGGGACCACGAGGAGGGCAGCGGGGACCACGAGGAGGGCAGCGGGGACCACGAGGAGGGCAGCGCCGTGTGCTCGCGGGCCGCCATGAAGCGCGTGCGCGCGCAGGCCCAGGAGCTGCGCGCCGCGGCGCTCGAGCGCGCGGCCGAGGCGCGCAAGCTGCGCGCGCCTGGCGCCGCCGCCGCGGCGGCGGCCGAGTTCCAGCGCGCAGCCGCGGCCGCGCGAGTGGCGGAGCACGCCGAGCGCGCGGAGCGCGTCCTGGACGCCGCCGTCGAGTCGACGGCGACGGCGGCGGCGGTGCTGGAGGCCGCGGCCGTCGTGCTGGTGCCCATCGAGGACGCCGCCGCGGCGGCGGCGACAGCGCCCGCGCTCGTCGAGCCCGCGGCGCCGCCGCCGCACGTGTCGCTCGCGCAGTCGTCCTCGGCGGCCGACGCGCTGCAGGCGCTGGAGGGCGCCATTGCCAGCGGCGACGCGACCGCCATCGTGACGGTGGCGCAGGCCATGCGGACGCAGGCAGCGACGCTGCCGCCAATGGGCGGCGCGCGCCCCTCGCAGCCACGCCAGCGGCTGCCGCGCCCGCGCCCGCGCGCCGAGCGGCCCGACGCCGCGGAGGGCAAGAAGGCGAAGCGGGCGGCGGCGTCCCTCGAGGACAGCATGGCGGGGATGCGGGTGAGCGCGTCGTCGCCCCGCCGTCGGCGCAGGCGCGACCCCGTCGCCGTAACGCGCGAGGTGCTGGGCTTGCTGGAGGACGGCGACGCGCCCGCGCTCCGCGCGACGCGGGTGGCGATGTCGGCGCCCCCGCCGCCGCCCATCCAGGGCCCGCGGGCCGCCGTGTGCGACGAGTGGCACGCCGCGCCGACGCGGAACCCGCGCACGGGCAGGGCGATTGCGGAGGGAGGCAGCGTGTACAAGAAGCTCGCGAAGGAGTGCGGGCCCGTGCCGCCGCGCGGGTGAGTGTGCGTGTGCAGCGATTGGAAAATATAAGCATCTGTCAGTTCAAGGCCGCGGCAGGCGGCGCCCCTCAAAAGGCCGAGTGCCACTCCTCCTCCTCGGCGGGCTCGTCCTCGTCGTAGTCCGTCTCGACGCCGTCGGCCACGTCGTCCGCGGGGGCGCCAAACACGCGGCCGAGGACACCGCGGTCGGTTTGCGCTTGCGCCGCGATCAGCGCCTTCGCGGCGGCGACCGAGTACGCGGGCAGCTTCTTGCCCTCGCGCAGGTGGCGCATCGCCGCCTTGCACGAGCCCTTCTGCTGGTTGTCGAAGCACCAGCCCGCGCTGCGCGCCTGGAGCTTGAGGCTCGACACGCTCTTCACCGTCTCGGCCGTCGCGGCCGCGCGCCCCGCCGCGAGGACGCCGTTGTCGTCCTCGCCAGCCTTGCGCGCGTTCATCATGGCGCGCGCGACGTCCTTGTTGGCGTGCGGCACGTGCGCGTTGAGGTTGCTGCGCAGCGTCTTGATCACGAGGCCGCACGACTGGCTGCCCTGCAGGTCTCGGTACCACGCCGCCGCGTGGTCGCACCAGCCCAGCTCCTTGGCGCGCGTGTGCGCCGTCGCGGTCGTCTCGGTCTGCACGGCGGTGCCGCCGATGCCGCGCTGCGCCCCGAAGTTCAGCCCGCCGTTCGCGTTGCCGCTGGTGGCGATGCGCGCCTGCGCGTCCTTGCGCTCCTTCGCGCGGCGCTCCTCCGCCATGGCTCGCGCGCGCACGGGCGTCCAGTCGGAGACGGCCTTGCCCTCGTAGATCCGCGAGACCACCTCGTCGCAGTTGGCGACGTTCTCGGGGTTGGACATGTCCACCTTGCCGTTGTCGCACCAGCCCGCCTTGCGCGCCTCGAGGCGCGCCAGCTCGCGGCGGTTGTGCGTCTCGCGCGTGTCGACGTCCGACACGTCCTCGAACGAGCGCCCCGTGTCCGCGGCCTCCTGCGCCGCCTCCTCGGCGCGCCGCACGGCCTTGGCAGACGCGGCCTCCGCCGCCTCCAGGTCCTTCAGGTTCTCCTGGCGGTCGCCCGCGCGCTGCGCCGCGGCGGCCGCCTTGCGCGCGAGGCCATCGGCGCGCGCCGCGTCGTGCCGCGCCTTGCGCGCCTCCGCCTCGGCCGCCGCGCGCGCGCGCTTCTCCGTCTGGGACGCGGCGACGGCCTGCGCGCGGTCCGCGGCGTTGCGCGCCTTCTCGGCGGCCTTGGCCGCCGCGACCTCGGCGGCCGCCGCGGCCTT
>Ga0302196_10000209_pt1 | contig 58424 bp, 48 predicted proteins | sample II_Bog_N1_3_FD_198794 | JGI IMG/M metagenome (GOLD analysis project Ga0302196, IMG submission 198794) | Peat permafrost microbial communities from Stordalen Mire near Abisko, Sweden - II_Bog_N1_3 | ecosystem: Environmental > Terrestrial > Soil > Wetlands > Peat | place: Sweden: Abisko... | reverse complement strand
GCGCGCCGCGGCCGAGGCGGCCGCGAACGGCGAGTACCAGGCGCTCGCGCCCCTGCCCTTTGCCGAGGCGACGGCAGCGGAGCTGCGCACCGCGGCGGCCGCCGCGTCCGCCGCCGCCGCGGCGGCGCTGGGCTCGTCGTCCTCGTCGCGCCGCGGTGCGGGCGGCGGCGGCAGCGGCGGCGGCAGCGGCGCGCACCTCTCGGCGGCGGAGCTGGACGACCGCTACACGGCGCTGCCGCCCGCGCTGCGCCACCCCATCACGGGCATCGTGGAGGCGGCGGACCGTCGGCAGCGCGCGGACGAGGAGCTGCACGCCGCGCTCGCGGACGCGCACCGCCGCGCCGCCGCGGACGTGACGACGAGCGTGGGCGAGGCGCTCGCGCACGTGGCGTCGTCCGCGCCCCGCCTGGCGGCGGCCGCCGCGGGCGCCGTGGAGACGGCGCTGACCGCGCGCGGGCTGTGCGCGTCGATTGACAAGGAGGGCGCGCGCGTGCGCGCCATGCTGCGCGACGTCGAGAGCCTCGCGCGCACGCTGGCGGCGCACGGCGTCGTGCGCGCCGCGGCGGTGCCGCCGCTGCTGCCGCCGCCGCCGCGCACGGCGCACCTCGTGGACCCGTCGCTGCTCAAGGCGGGCGTGCGCGGCGAGATGACGCAGGAGGCGGTGTGCGCGCTGTGCGCCGCCGTGTTCGCGGGCCTGCTGGGCACGCGCACGCTGATGGACGCCGTCACGCGGCTGCACGAGCGCGTGCCGTCCGCGCTGGGCGACGCGGGGCCGTACGAGCCGCCGACGCCCGACGCGGGCGACGACCTGACGGCGCTGCGCCTGCGCCTCGCGGACGTGGAGGAGGCGCGGCACGTCGCGTGCCACTCGACGGCGGGCGACGACGTCGGCGGCGGCGGCGTGGGCCTCGCGGCGACGCTGCTGCAGCTCGACGGCGAGGCGACGGAGATGGAGGCCCGCGTCGCGGCGCGGCTGGACGCGCTGCGCGTGACGGGCGCGCCCGCGGGCCTGCCGCCGCCGCCCGCGCCGATGCCCGCGCCGTCCGACGTCGCGGCGTGGCGCACGCGGCTGCGGGAGGTGGAGGGCGCGACGGAGGCGCTGCAGGCGCGCGTGTGCACGCTGCGCCGCGCCATGGACGCGATTGTCGTCGCGGGCGGCGCGGACGCGTCCAGCCAGGTGGGCGTGGCGCGCGCGCACGCGGGCGCGGCGGCCGCCGCCGCGGCGGGCGCCGCGCTGGACCGCCTGGCCGCGGGCGCCGAGGCGACGCGCGCGCGCCAGAAGGCGGTCGCCGACTCGCTGGCGCAGCAGGACGCCGTGCTGCGAGAGACGCTCGCGCGCATGACGGACAACTACGGCGCGCGGCGCGACGCGGTGGAGGCGCACCTGCAGCACATCTCCGACGCGCAGGAGACGCGCGCGCGCCGCCGCGGCGCCGAGGCGATTGCGACGCACGCCGCCGCGCTCGCGGCGGACCTCGAGTCGCTCATCAAGGACGCCGTCGCGGCAAACGGCGCGCTGCGCACGGCGCTGGGCATGGCGTGACCTTCAATTCAATGTGGCCGCCGCGTTGCGAGCCGCCCCCGACTCGTAAAAGCTGCCAAAAAAGACGTCCAGAAGAAAATTGGCCATGGCGTAATTGTGCCGCGCGCTCCCCGTGTGGTGGTGGTAATGGAGGGCGCGCAGCTCGCGCCACCAGCGGAAGCGGCGCCACGACGTGGCGCGGTTGTGGAACGAGTTGTGCAGGACGTTGCCGAGGTAGCCGATCAGCACCGCTTGCAGCGCCGCGCCCGCGAGCGTGCCGCCGCCGACGCCCAGCGCGTGCGACGCGCCCAGGATGAGGGCGAGCTGCACGTACAGCAGCGCCTCGTGCGCGGCGCTGGAGGCGAGGGGCAGCGCGTCCCACCAGCGGCCCACGCGCTGCCCGCGCTTCTTTTCCCAGAACTGCACCGTGCCGAAGAAGTGGTCGGGCGGGAAGTTCGTCCAGTGGTGCACGTGGTGGAACGCGCGGCACGCGGCGTTGAATGGCAGCCACGCGACGCGGTTGTGCGCCTGGTAGTGCCACAGGTAGAACGCGAGCATGAACGCCCAGTAGTACGCGAGCATGCTCCACCACGGGCAGCCCACGGCCCACGCGACGCTGTGGGTGTACGCGAGCAGGACCATGACGTAGAGCGGGAGCACGAACTGCAGCAGCCGCTGCGGGTGCTCGGAGCGAAAGTCTTCGTCCGACGTGCCAGCCGCCTCGCGCGCCACCTCCTCCACCGCAGATTCATGGAATGTCGCGGTAGTTGACATTGTAAGTTTCAGAGACGGGCGAAAGGGCGTATCACGCGGCACGTCCCAAACTTGTTGGTTCAACGCTGCGGAGTCACGCGACATCAAGTATTTCCTGACATTACGACATGCGCCGCATCCATCACCTCCGCACATAAGACATTGACGACGCCAACTTTCCGCATCTCGTCTCTCGCGCAAGTCAGGAAAACACACGCAAGAATGACATCCCTGTCCGCCAGCAACGTCATGCTCCTCGGTGCGAACGGCGCTCGCGACTCGCGGGTGGCGCGCGAGCTCGCCATCACCGTGCGCGATGCCGCCGCCGCGCTCGTTCCCGCGCTCGCGCCTGTCGACACCAAGGACCTCAACCTCGTCGTCATTGAAAACGAGGGCTACATAACTGCGCTCCTGAAGGACGCGAAGAACAAGGTCGTCGTCGGCATTGACATTGCCGTCACTCCCGACGACGAGAGCGATGCGAGCAACGGGGCTGCCGAAGTCACGGCCACGTTCTTCACGGTGGCGCCCGACGGCACCATCACGGCTACGGTGGCGCCCGACGGCACCGCCACGGATGCGGTGGAGGACAAGGACGCCCCGACGGCAGCCACGGGCGCCACGCACGCCACGACGGCGGACGCCCCGATCGTCGCGGCGCCTCCCGTCACTGCGCACGGCACCGTCCTGCGCGTCTACGTCTCCAACACGACCAACGCGCAGCCGCTGCCTGGCTCGGCGTTGGCCATCGCCGTGGACGAGGCAGCCGTGCTCGGTGTGACGCCGCTGCAGCTCGAGCCTGGGTACGCATTCGACGGCACGCTGGCGAGCGTGGACGGTTTCTCGCTCGTCCACATTGCAAACGTAGGCGGTGTTGGCTACCAAGTCGTGTCGGACGCGACGGTGCTGACGGGCGAGACGGCCTGGACGCCCGAGCCGTGCTACGCGCGCCTCTTCTCGCAGCAGGTATTCGCCGCGACGGACGCCGACGGCGTGATTGTCACCGCGGCGGCGCACGTCGTCATGTCGGCGTCTCCCGAGGAAGGCGAGGTGAACCTGTACGTGCTCGACGCCTCGCGGAAGGAGGTGTACCTAGCGGCCCTCGTGCGCAAGGCAGGCGCGAAGATAATGTCGCTGTTGCTGACGCTCACGGCCGAGGGAGGCGCCGCGCCGACGCCCGCCGTCAAGGGCCTCATCGTCGTCCCGCCGCCCGCACCGACGGTGTACGTCGCGGAGGGCGTCCCCGTCGTCGCACCCGAGTACGCGGACGGCATCACGCTATCGTACTCGTTCGCCGACCTTCGCAGCGCGCTGCGTGGCATCTTCAGCATCATCAAGGACAAGCACGCCGAGGCCGCGGCGACCGCGACGGCGACGCCCGCGGTCACGGCGCCGCAGGTCGCGGCGGCGTCCTACGCCGCGGCGAGCGGCAGCGGCACGTGCATGCTGGGTGCGTCGCAGACGGAGGCGGCGCCCACCGACGCGGCGGACGAGGACGACGACATGGAGGACGACGACATGCCGCCGCTCGTCGCGGCGGACGAGCACGACCCCCCCAGCGCGCTGGCGATCGCGGCGCGCGTCGCGGGCGACGAGCACAAGTACAAGCTGCTCGCCATCATGGCGCAGCTGGGCCAGGCGCCGACCGACAACTTCGAGTTTTCGCTCAAGCCCGAGACGCTCTTCGCGTGCGTCGCCTTCATGCGCATGTGGTGGTGCGAGCCGCGGCCCGAGGACGCCACCAACCCCGTGCACGCCGCCGCGGTGCGCATGGAGCTGGCGACGCTGTACGAGACGGGCGCGATGCAGGCGTCCCATGTGGAGCGCAGCTTCACCGTGGCGTCCCTGCAGCGCACGCGCGTGGAGGCGGCCATCATGAAGATCGGCGCGGCGCGCGGCATCGTCGCGGTGAAGGACGGCGGCTGCGGCGTGCCGCAACTGTCGTCTGCGCAGGTCGCCATCTACGCCGCGCGCAAGCTGCTGAACGCGTCGCTCGCGTCGTCGCGGGCGCTTCTGTCGTCTGAGCCTGCCAAGGCGGAGGCGGCGCCGACCGACGCGGCGGACGCGACGGCGGTGGACGACTACGACGACCTGCCGCCGCTGGTCCCCGCGCGTCAGTCGGGCCTCGCGCTTCTGTCGTCTGAGCCTGCCAAGGCGGAGGCGGCGCCGACCGACGCGGCGGTCGCGACGGCCGTGGACGACTACGACGACCTGCCGCCGCTCATCCGCACCGCACCCCCACGTCAGTCGGGCCACGTGGAGGCCACGGGGTAGGCGCGTTCGTCGTCGCGGGACACGCGCGGACGATGAGGTGTACCGTGTGCGCGACGGGTCTCGGGGACTCGGGACTTTCGGACGTGTTTCAATGCCCCGCGGAGTACTGGGACGCCGTGATGCGGCCCATGACGTAGACTTTCGTGCCCGTTAGCGGACGCGGCGCTGTCTTGGGGTACGGGTTGTCGACGTCCGTGGGCATATCAAGGGGGTGTGGCCTGAGCGCCATTGAATATCGCATGTGCGGATTGTTGAGGCATTAAGTCGTCCAACACGTCGTCCGCGCTGCTGTGGCATGAAACATGTGTGCAGCAGTGGCGGTGCCAACAGCGAGACCACGTGAATCGCATTCCGCCCACACATGGCGACGCTCGTGTCCGCGGGCGCGAGCCGCAAGCGCGGGCGCGACGAGGACGAGGACGGGACGGCGCGTGCCGCCGCTGCCGCCGCTGCGGTCGCGGGCATGCTACGAGCGCTCGCGGCCTCCGCGTCGGGGACGCGCGCGCCCCGCGTGCCGCGCGCGCGCAAGGAGTCCAAAGCCGACAAAGAGGCGCAGAAGCTCAGCGTCGCGACGATCAAGCAGTGGAACGACGCGCGCGCCGCAGACCCCGCGGTCTTTGAGGCAGTCAAGGCGCTCGCGGCCACGCGCACGCAGCCGCGCGTGTGGCAGCTCACGGCCAATGGCGAGGGCGCCTTCTTCATGCGCTGCGTCGGGTGCGACGTCGTGAAGCCCGCGCTGCCGTCGCACTTTACTATCCATGGAAGCAAGGAGCGCTTCCTCGCGAGCGCCAGCGGGCACGAGAACTACAACAACTCGCCTGCGTACCCGTGCAAGGTTTGCTGGGCGCGCCTGTCCGCGATCCGCGACGCCACCGTCGACGGCTGGGTCCGCAGCACGATGCACAACTACAAGCGCCTGCGCGCGATCAATACGAAGATGTACGGCAACAAGGCAGAAGGATGGTTCTGGGAGCGCTGGCGCGTCCAGGGCGGCGACTTTCTCGTCGTCGACGGCAAGCACGTCATTACGCGCGCGGCGCGGTGCGCGATCACGGACGTGGAGCTCGCGGTCGGCGGCATCCACCTCGAGTTCTGCGCGAGCGTCAACAACAGCAACGTCGCTAACAAGGGTCAGGCAAACCACCGCGCGGAGGACTGCGAGCTGATCTGCGCGGCGCTGAACGTGGCGCAGCAGCACGAGGACATCAAGGACCTGTGCGCGACGTTCCGCGCCCTCGTCGAGGCGGACGACGCGGCGGACGCGCCGTCAGCGGCCGCCGACGAGGCCGCGCGCTGCGCCGCGATTGAGCTGAACTGGTCGCGCAGCCCCGAGGAGAATGGCGTCACGGCGTCGCGTACGCACGACACCGCAGCGTACCTTGCGCAGAAGGGCGACCGTCACCTCGCGGACATCTGTGGCGCAATGGCAGCAAACCACCGCTATAAAGATCGCGAGGCAGGGCTCGCCAACGACCTCACGGCTGCGGACATTGTCGCCATGCTGCACGCGCTGCCGCGGTGCGCCTACTCGCGCGCTCTCTTGACGATCGTCAACGGCACCCTGCGCTTCTCAGTCGAGCGCGTCGACGACAACGTCGGCCACGTCAAGGGCAACTGCATCCTCGTGTCGCGCATGCTCAACACGCCCGCGGGCATGAGCCGCGCCACGTTTGTTGAGATGCGCACGGCGTGGAAGGCGCGCGAGGAGCGTGCGCGGAAGGCTCGCGAGGAGCGTGCGCGGTGACGCTAATGAATGTGCATGATGCGCACGAATTGGTACGCCAACGGCTGTTTGAGCGGCATGAACCGAAATTTCTTGACGTTGCGATTTCTCATGACGCCTGCTCCGCGTCGCGACACTAGCGCACACAGCACACGCACTCCCGCACGCACTCACACACAGCACTCACCCACACACACTGGAGGTGGGCGTGATTGCATGTGGGGGACTGAAACGAGACGGACGTGGACACTGGGCAAGGGAAAGCGCGGCAAGCAACGCACGCGCATGCTGTACGCGCGACCTTGCGCCATCGTTGAATCCGTAAACGTCTCGAGATGCGTGCGGATGCAAAACGCGCATGGCGGACGCCTTTTTCGCGCGCGCGCCGCCTGCGTCCGTCGAATACGTGCCCGCGGCGTCGCCGCTGCCGCCGCTGCCGCCGCGCCCGCTGGGGCTGCCCACGATTCCGCAGCCCGCCACGCCGCACGCGTGGCAGCGCGAGCTGCCGCTGCCGTACGTCGTCACGCTCGAGACGTCGGGCGGCGGCGGCGCGCCGCGGCACCCGCGCGCCGCCGCCTTTATCGACAGCGCCACGGCGCGCGGGTGGCCTGTCGTCGTGGTCGGAAAGGGCGAGCCCTGGCCGCACATGAACGTCAAGGCGCAGCTGCTCGCGGACGGCCTGCGCGCGCTGCTGAACGCGGGGCGGTCGCGGGACGACCTGGTCGTCGTCTCCGACGCGCGCGACGTGCTGTGCACGCGCCGCCCCGACGACATGCGCGAGGCGTACTGGGAGGCGGGGCGCCCGCCGATCTGGGCGTCCGCCGAGATGCTGTGCAACTCGCGCCTGCAGTGGTATGCGGAGGACGGCGACGGCGTGGGCAGCCAGTGCTTCGACCCGTCGCGCTACTGGGCGGCGCGCGGCGGGCGGCCGCCGCGGTGCATGCGCCCCTTCGTCAACGCGGGCCTGGTGCTGGGCCGCTTGGGTGCCCTGCACGACATGTGGGCGTGGTCCGCGTCCGCCAAGGTCGCGCGGCCCGTGCTGGGCGACGACCAGTACGCGCTGGGCGCGTGGGCGACGGAGCACCCGCAAGACGTCGTCCTCGACGTCGACGCGCGCGTCCTGCACACGAGTACGAGCGGCGCGTACTTTGGTCTGCTGACGCTGGGCGAGAAGCCGCTGTGCGAGCGAGACCGCGCGTGGGCAGCGACGCAGGCGGACGACGCGTGGAACTACAACGAGCTGTGCGGCCGCTCCAGCTTCTTCACGCACTTTCCAGGCATCGAGCAGCACTCGATGCAGCGCATGTCGTACGAGCGCGCTGCCGCCATTGTCGCGTGCAATGACGAGGCGGCGCTGCCCATCATGGACGAATGGGGATCGCGTACGTATATCCCCGCGCCCACGTCACAATCGCGCATGAATTGAACTGAATACGCAGCCGCCCCCGCCATATGCCCATCGTCAGACTCGTCTACAGAGCATGGGGCGCGTCGGCGCCAGCGGCTGGAGGGGGCGCGTCGGCGCCAGCGGCTGGAGGGGGCGCGTCGTCTTGATTGTAGGCGGCGCGCATCAAGTCCTGCGTATTGGCACCGACGGCCGCCGCCGTAGCCGCGCCACCAGTCGGGGCGCGGTCCTCGTCCACCGCGACCGCGGGCGGGAGGCGCGCAATCGCGGCGACGCGCGCCGTGATCGCCGCGAGCATCGCATTTCCGACGCACAGGGGCATGGCGCGGGCAAAGGCGTCCTGACGCGTGCCGTGCTCCGTGTAGAGGGCGCGCAGACACGCCTTGCCCGCCTCGATGGCGTTGAGCGAAATGTCGCGAATGGCGCGCGTGGAGGCGCTCACCGCCCACGTCGGGCCAATGACCACGAGCCTTTCCTCGCGCGTGCCCGCGTTGCCAATCACGATGGCAAAGCCGTGGCCAAACTCGACATCGGCGCGTATCGCGTCGACGCCGTCTGCTGCACCCCCCTGCTGCTTGGCCGCAACGGGCTCGGCGCTGCGCCACGACGGTTCGAGTTCAGCTGGTCGTGGCGTCTCGCTGCCTGGACATTGCGCGTACGTCGGGAGCGGAAGCGCATTCCCCATGGTCCTCGTGCCTGCTCGTATTCGTGTGAGGACGCGTGTGCGGCCGCGTGATCCGAGTTTATCATGTCAAGAAACGAAACGAGAGCTAATTTCGTGAGATTGATCAACATTATTGCTGCTGCGCCTCATCGCAGACCCACAGAAGCGGCGGGTGCACGCGCCCAGGCGACAGCCGCGCGTGCCCCCTGCCGTCCAGCACGGCGCGCGACACGGCCGTGCGCGAGACGAGCGTCGCGTCGAGGTCGAGAAGGATTCGAAGCGCCATGGCGACCACCACTCCGCGGCGTCCCGTGTCCCCCGCGGCGCAGCCCGAGTGGCATGAAAGCGTCAGCGCCCATCAGAGAACTAGAACGTAAGAACATGGACGGCAAGAGCGTCGACGCCCCGCGCAAGCGCAAGCGCACCGACGCGCCGACGTGCGCGTACACGACGCGCAAGGACGAGCCGTGCAAGCGCGAGGCGGTGCGGCAGCCCGATGGCGCGGGCGCGCGCGCGTGTTCCTCGCACTGGTGCTCCCTGCCCGCAAGCGCGTCGCGCACCGTGTGCGTGTACCCTTCGTGCGGCGCGCGCGGCTTTGCGCGCGCCACGCTCAACGGCGCGCCCGCGTGCGACGCGTGCGACGAGGCGCGGCAGTCTGGCGACAAGCCGTACCTGTGCAAGCTAGGGCCGCACGCCCCCGCCAAGGTCGCGTGGTTCAAGGCGTTCAAGCGCCCCGCCGCGGCGCCAGGCACGCAGCGCGCGCAGTGGGACCACATGTTTGACGGGATTGGCAAGGTGGCCGCCGAGTTTTGGGCAGAGGCACAGGCTGCGTCGCAAGCGTCCGCCGCCGCTGCGGGGGCCCCTGCGGGGGCCCCTGCGGGAGCTGCGGGCGCTGCCGCACGCAGCAAGTACGAGCGCGAGCGTGCCGAGCTCTTTGGCACGTCCGCGCCCAAGACCGCGCCCAAGAGCGCGCCGCATCCACCGCCGCCGCAACCCAAGGCTGCACCGCCGCCGCCGCCGCCGCCGCAGCCAAGGGCGGCGCCACCCGCAAGCGCAAGGGACGACTGGGCGGTCCTGGGCGTGCCGCGCGACGCGTCGCTCGAGGTCGTCAAGCGCGCATTCAAGCACCTCGCGGTGCTGTGGCATCCCGACAAGACGCGCGACGCGAGCGCGCACGCGCACTTTATCGAGATCAAGGCGGCGCACGACCGCCTCGTGACGGTGTTGAGTGATGATTCTCTGTTATGAGCGGCGATGAGTGTCGCGTCCCGAGTCTCGGTAAACCTTGCGGGTTTACAAAATTCTTGAATTCCGACTCCCCGCTCACAATTTCCAACCCGCAACCCAGCACTACGACTTGAATGGATGGACTCGCGACGCGCTCGGCGCACTTGCGCCCCCTGTACGACGTCATCCACGGCGCGGAGGACGCTCCCTTCGCTCCCGCGTCCGCGGGCGACGTGCTGGGCCCGTGGCGCCTCATGACGCAGCTGCTGGCGCACGACGACGACTGCGTGCTCTGGGTGGCAGAGCTTGCCGCGGCGCCGCCGCCAGGCGTGTCGACGCCTCGGCACGTGCTGCTGAAGCTGAAGGCGTACCTGGCGCACGGCGACGAGGCGGACAACAACGCGTGCGAGCGCAGCAGCCAGCGCGTCAAGGGGGACCGCGAGCTGTCCTTCATGCAGGCGCGCATGCTGCACACGGTGCCGCTGTACTACTCGTACGGGCTCGCGCCCGCGTACAGCTGGACGGCCATGCGCCGCTTCTCGTGCTCGCTGCGCGCGCTGGCGGTGGCGGTCGCGACCGAGGGCGCGCGCGGACCCACCGCGGCGTGGTTTGGCGCGCACTGGCAGTACGTCGCGCTGGGCATCGCGGCGTCCCTGAAGCCCGTGCACCTGCGCGGGTGGGTGCACGGCGACCTGAAGCAAGCCAACCTCGTCGTGTTTCGGGGGGACGACGCGTGGCTGGACGCGCCCGAGCCCGCGAGCGGCAGCGCCTGCGACTTTGCGCGCGCCGAGCCCGCGAGCGGCCACGGCGTGCTCGGGCACGCGACGTCCAACCTGTACTGGATGGCGTACTGCGGCGGCCGCACGAGCGCGCGCGTGCCACCGTGGATCGAGGACGTGTCGGCAGTCGTGTGGAACCTCGCGATGGCGCTGCACGGCATCCCGAACGGCGCGGAGCCGTCGCGGCTCAACCTGTGGGCGCGGATGGAGTGCATGCGCGACGCGCAGCCGCACCTCAGCAACGCGCAGCTGCTCGACCTGCTGGACGACACGGTGTGCTCGTGGCTGTGGCGGTCGCGGGAGATGCCGCACACGCCGCAGCTGCGGAACTGCATCAGGTTCCTGGTCCGCGCCGAGGCGCGCGGCAACAAGATGGGCACCGAGCCGACCGAGGCGGAGTATGGAGAGTGGGTGGACGCGCTGGAGCGCGACTTGAAATTCAAGGCGTTATGAATGCGTGTCCATCCCCCGTACGCTGCATGGGCGCGGCGCTTACGCGGCGGGAGCCTTGCCGCCCTTGCCGCCCTTGGGCTTCATCAGGCACATGGCGAGGCCGACGACGAGCACAAACACGACCGAGTGCACCGCCGCGGCGGCGAAGCTCGTCTGCTGCGACGCGATGACGCCGCCGTTGCCAGGCGGCAGCGTCAGCAGCACGCCAGGCGACAGCACGTAGAACAGCACAGCGAGCTTGAGCAGCGTCATGGCGTTGCCCTTGAAGCACATGCCGAGGTTGTTTGCGGACGCCATGGCGGACGAGGTGGCGGAGGTCGCGGTCGACATGTCGGCGGGCGGAGGGCGCGTTTGTTTTCAAGGCGGTGGGCATCGGGGCGGGGGGCGCGGCAGGGGGGGGTGCCTGCCCTCGATGGCACGGCGGCAGCGCCGTCAAACGGGCGCGAGCGGGCGCGCGGCGCACAGGTGCGGCCCGCCCGCCGCCGCGACGCAGCCACAGACGCCGCTGTTGCACAGCGTGCACGGGTGCGGCGCGGACGCGCCCTTGGCGCACCGCGCCGACTCTGACGCGTCGTCGACGCCCGCGAGCGCGCCGCTGATGGCGTCCACCGCAACCTTCTGCGACGCAATCTTGGCGATCGCCATGTCGTCGACGCTCACGGACGACTGCTTGTACGCGCGCGGCGTCGTGAGGCCAGGCACGGTGTGCAGCAGCGCGCTCCACCAGTCCTTGGCCGCGGCGGCGTAGTACCCCCGCTCCGCCTCGATCGCGGCGCCAATGTCCGTCAGCGCGCCCCACCCCGCGCGCATCGCGTAGATGAGCTTCACGGGGCGGTCCGCGTCGGACCGCGCGGCGACGCCGTACCGCCGCAGGACGCGCGCGCGCACCTGCTCCTGCGTCCCAATCCCGTCCAGCGGCTCCAGCGTGAGCTCCGACGTCGCGTGCACGAACGACAGCCCCTCGCGCATCTTGGGGTGCAGGATGACGCACACGCGCGCGGAGAAGTCGTCCGCGCGCCGCGGCTCGGGCACCGCCACCTTGGCGGCGGTCGTGTAGCCGTCCAGGTCCTTCGCTGACGCGAGCACGATGTGCCGCAGGCCGCGGGCGTTCAGGTACGCGCTGAACGCCGCGAAGCCGCTCGTGTAGAAGGCGGAGTACACGACGGGCAGGTAGCGCGCGCGGGAGCCCGCGGCCTGCGGCACGCGCGCGCCGCCCGCGTCGAGCAGAAAGTCGCCGCTGCCGTCCACCTGCCACGTGCCGCCGCCGTCCCACCACGCGCCGCCTGGCGCCGCGCGCAGCGCGAGGAGGACCGCCGCCGCCGCCGCGAACTTGGGGCACTCGAGCCGCTCCGCGATGTTCCACCCCTCGTGGTGCGCGCGGCGGTGCGCGGCGGCGTTCCACGTCGCCACCCACTCGCGCAGCGTCGGGTCCCATGCGAGGTCCACGTCGTTGACGAGCGCGGGCGTCAGGTTCGCGACGGCGCGGCCGTACGCCTCAAACACGGACGCGTCGCCCTGCGGCTTGGCGGCGGAGACGCCGTCCGCGGCGAGCAGGTCCAGCGCGCGCTGCTCCGCCGTGCTCAAGGCGCCGCGCGCGAAGCGCAGCATGACCTCCGACTGGAACTGCGTGTAGCGCACGTACGGCGACGGCACGTGCGGCGGCAGCGGCGGCCCGTCCGTCCACGTCGCGCCGCCCGCGCCGCCGCCGCCCGTCTGCAGCCGCGTGGAGCCGTCCCGCCCGCCCGCCAGCAGCACGCGCGGGAAGGAGAGGCGCGGCGGCGGCGTGCCCGCCGCCGTCTCGTAGTCGAAGCGCGACGTCCACTTGCTGAGCGCGCGCGCGAGCTTGGACGGCGACGGCGCGCTCTGCTCGCGCGCCTCCAGCGACGCCGCCAGCATCGTCGTCAGGTACGCGACGGCGACGTTCGTGACGGGCGACGCGAGCAGGACGGCCGCCGTCGCCGCGAAGTCGCCCGCGGTCGCGCTGCTGAACAGGTCGACGACCGTCGGCTGCGGCAGCGCGTAGCGCAGCGTCTGCGTCACCGCGCTCGACGCGCCCAGCGCGATGAGCGCGGACGCCCACGACTGCACCTTGGACGCCGCGAGCGGCTCGAAGAAGGCGTCCCTGAACTCCTTGGGGTCGGAGGGCACGCTCCCGTCGCGCGTGAGCAGGGAGGCGAGCACGCCCAGGTCGGACACGTCGCGCTCGATGGGCGTGCCCGTCATGAGCACGACGCGGCGGGAGCGGCGCAGCGCGCTGCGCGCGTACGCCTCCCACTCGGGCGCGCGCAGGAGGTCCAGCGCCACGTGCGCCTCGTCCATGACGGTGACGGCGCCGTCGAACTGGTCGGACAGCGCCGCGTACGCGGTCGCCGCCTCGTCCGTGCCCGCCTCGGCCGTCGCCGCCGCGATCGTGAGCGACCGCAGCCGCTCGAACGAGAGCAGGGTGACGCGAGACGCAAACACGGCGGCGCGCTGGTCGTCGTCGGGGATCAGGCGCGCGAGGTCCGCGGTGCGCTGCGGCCCCCACGTCGACTCCAGGATCGAGCCTGGCGCGATGATGACAAACTTTTGCGACGGCGGCGTGTTGACGAGCAGCGCGTACCCGATCGACGTCTTTCCCGATCCTGGCTTGTGCTCCAGCAGGAAGCCGTACTGCGCGGAGCAGGCGGAGAGCGCGCGGGCGACGATGGACGCCTGGTACGGCGCGAGCGTGCGGCACACTGTGCCGCTGGACGCGGGGCGCGCAGCCGCGTCCGTCAGCAGCAGCGGCCGCGTCGCGCGCTGCGCGGGCAGGGAGACGTCGTCATCCACGTCGTACAGCGCGAGCGGCGGCGCGTCTGGCTGCGACTGCGGAGGCGTCGCCGCCGCGTCGGGATCCAGTGGCAGCACGCGCGCCGCCGCCGCGTCGTTCCGTTTCGCATTCACTCGCGACGGACGGGGCGGCGGCGCCTCGACGCTCGCCTCGAGCTCCGAGAGCGTGGACGCCACGGGCACGTCCCGCCCGCCCACCACGAGGCGCTGCAACTCTGCTTCCGTCTCCCGCAGCTTCTGCTGCAGCGTCACGTACTGGGCGTGAGGCACGCACTCGCGCGCTGCACGGCGGGGGGGCGGGCGTGGCGCAACGGGGGGAGCTGGGCGCGGAGGCGCCTGCTGCGGCTGCGGCTGCGGCTGCGGCTGCGGCTGCGGCTGCGGCTGCGGCTGTGTGCGGCGCGGCGGCGGAGACATGGAGGGGCGGCGGGGCGGGGGGCGCGCAGGACGAGACGCGCGAGGCGCCCGCTTCTTGGCCGCATCCGCGCGGCCCTTTGCGCGTCGTGGGCTTGACGTGCGCCGCGCAACCTTTGGTGACTGAGAACGCGACGGCGAGGACGAGGGGCGGGTGCGCGACGGCGAGGACGAGGGGCGGGTGCGCGACGACGCTGCGTGCTTTGCCGACGATCTGTTCGCAGCCCGCGTAGCGGACCGCGTCGAGGCCCGCGTTTGAACGGGCATCGCGGCCGCGTGCTTTTGTTATTGATGGAAGGGGGGTGTCCGCTGTCCGCCCTGCGTGAGTTCCGCCCTGCGTGCGTTCCGCGTCTCCTCCCGCGTGGGGGTGGTCGAGTCTGCGTACACAAATGCGCGGTGCACTCCTCCTCTCGACGCTGGCGGTGGCGGCGGCGGCTGCGTTCTGGGGTGGTGGCGGCGGCACGACCGCCGCGCCGACTCCGAGCGGCGCCCCCCTGCCGTCCTCCGCCACCCCCTACCCGTCCGCGACCGCCGTCACCCTGGCGGCGCTGGACCCCGCGGTGCTGGCGTACATTGAGCGCGTGGCGTCGTCCGCGGCGCCGCCCCCTCTGGAACTGGACGGCATCACGCACTTGGCGTGCGAGTGCGGCGGCAGCATCGTGCCGCCGCAGCTCATGAACGCGACCCTCGCCGTGCTCGTGGCGGTCGCGGCGTACTTTGCGCTGCGCGCCGTGGCACAAGCCGTCGAGATTGTGCAACAGATCATGTGGATGCGCGAGTCAAAGGAGGGGAGCGGCGAAGAAGCGAGCGAGGCGTGCGACGACGGCAGCGACGCGTTCGAGGATGGGGACCAGGACGAGGAGGAGGACGACGCGACCAACCTCGGCACGCCGCCCCCCGCCTTCGCGTCGTCGCCTCCCGCGCAGGCGCCCCCGCTGCCGACGGCGGCGTCCATGTACACGTACCACACCGCGGCCGCCTCGACTGCCGACCTGGCCTCCGCCCCCGTGTCGGCGCTGCCCTTCCCCCAACAGAGTGCACGGGCGCTGTCGCTGGGAGCCGCCGTCGACGCGCGCCAGCCCCGCCTCGCGACGGCCCGCCGCGAGGAGAGCGACGAGGAGGAGGAGGACGAGGAGGAGCAGCAGCAGGACGAGCAGGAGGAGCAGCGCCGCCACCGCCGCCGCGGCGCGGCGCAGCGCTCGCCGCAGCGCAGGTCGCGCGCGACGCACGCGCGCAAGCACACACACACTCGTCACCGCGGCGCGGCGCGCACTGCCGACGACGACGCCGTGGCGTCCGCCGTGGACACGGGCGTCTCCCAGAGCAGCCGCGCCAGTGCGCGCGAGCATGCGGGCGACGACGAGGACGACTACTCCACGTCGTCCAGCGAGTCGCAGAGCTCCAGCGGCGGCGGCAGCAGCGACGGCGCGAGTCGGAGCGAGGACGGCGACAGCCGCAGCGACAGCTACGACAGCGAGGCCGACTCTCCGCCGCGCCGCGCCAAGTCAAGCAGCAGCGCGGGGCGTGCCGCGGTCTCGGCGCAACCTAAGCTGCGCGCGGCGCACACGGGGCACACGCGCGCTCCGCGGCGGGGCTAACTAGCTGCACGCGTTCGTATCCGTGGGGAGGCGCGCGTGTTGAACTGCGCCGCGAACACCCCATCGCACCCGCCGAGTTCCTGTGGAGGCACGCGTGCTTTCAAACCGAGTCTCCCGCGTCGTAAGTCACGCATTGTGCAACGCGCCGCACCATCGCACCGTGACCATGAGCCGATTCGATCGCGCCAGCGAAAGTTCCCGCTTGACCCGCGGCGACGGGCCCCACAATTCGATCGCCACCATTGAAAACGCGCGCTGTATCCGCTCCACCGCCCTCAAGTTCCTGACCCTGTCGGCTGTCCAAGGGAAAGGCGCGTCGCTCGTGTCGAGTGCGCGACGCAGCTGCCACGACGGATCGTCAAGGTGCGCGACAAACTCGATTTCGCGGGCGACGCGGCCGACACGCGCACGGAGCCATGCCACTGTGGCGGCGTCCTCGTCATGCCCGCATTCCGTGGCGGAAGCTTCGGGCCACCGCTCCAGTGCTGACATGCTGTGCAGCGTCGCCGCGCTGCATGCGGCGGAGATTGCGTGCACACCCCGTTACAAACTCTTGGGTTCAAGTCTTCTTCATGCCACACGCTTACGCACGCGGCGCTTATGCACAGCCCACACGCGGACACGCACACCACACACCACATACACACACACACACACACACACACACACACACACACACACCACACTCGCACTCATAAGAGTGAAGAATGTGGTCGGCATCCCTGGATTGCGGGATGGATAGCGCACTGGCGCAGCGCCCCGCGCCCGCCGAGGCCGTCGCGATCAAGGCGGCGGATGCGGCTACGGCGGCTGGCGGCGTGCCCAGTACGACGGTGCAGGGCATCATTGCGGGGTATCTGCCCTCGATCATGGCCGCGTTCTGGCAGCAACTCGCGGAGAACCGCGCCGCGGACGCGGCGAGTGCCGAGTACATTGGCACGAAGAAGGGCACCAAGGCGGGCCTGGCGTCGACGATCAAGGGGGCGCGTGAGGGGGCGCGCGGGGCGGAGGCAGCCAAGGAGGCGGCGCGCAAGGCGTTCCAGGTCGAGCTGCAGGAGCCGCTGGCGCTCCCGCGCACCGATGAGTCGGACCAGGTGCAAGCGTCCATCTTGCGCGCCGCCGCGCTGACCGAGCAGGTCGCGCGCGTGCTCGCCCGCGACGGCATGGGCACGACGGCGCAGGACGAGGAGGTCCGCGTCCTGCGCTACGACAAGGCGCGGCCGAAGCTCGGCAGTGCGGACGACCAGAGCGGGCCCGAGTACACGTACACGACCAAGACCAACGGCAGGGCCGTCGCCATCAACTCGGCGCTGCTCGTCGAGCTCATGCTCAGGATCGACCCGCCGCTCGTGTCCAAGTCTGCCGCCATCGAGGAGGAGCGCAAGAAGCTGGACAAGGCGACCGAGGCCGCACGCGAAGCGATGCAGCATGCCATGGACGAGCGCGTGCTGGGCGAGTGGCGCACCGAGGAGAATCGCGCGCTGGACATGGACCTGGAGGGCGCCGATCACGAGTACGATTTCTACGCGTCCGCCGCCGCCTTGGGAGATGCGGCGGGCGGCGAGGCGGCGGGCGCAGGGGGCGCCGCGGACGTGGACGCTGACGGGATCGGCGCGGCGGTCGGCGCAGGCACGGCGTCACAGCGCGGCGGCGTCCACTTCGAGAGCACGCAAGAAGAGGAGGAGGAGGAGGACCCAGACGTCGAGGGAGAGGATGACGCCGCGGGCGCTGTCGCAGTCAGCGGCAGCGGCTCGGGGCGGCCGCCCCGCTCGTCCGCCAAGATTGCCGTGGCGACAATCATGCGCGTCACCGCCGCCGACGTTGCTGCCGCAAGCAAGACGAAGCCTTCTCCGAAGCGCTCGCGCGCGTCGAGTGCCGCTTCACGCTCCAAGAAGGCGCGCGCAGCGGGTGCGGCGGTCGCGGACGCCTCGCCGCCGCTTCAGCTGGCGCCAGTTAATGACGCGGCGTCGATGGCGGGGTCGACGTGGTCGCGTTGAAGGTTTCATTGAGCAGTCCGTCGCCCGCACGAGCCCGCTTCGGTTACACAAAAAGGATGCCAGGCGCCGCATCCCCACGCGCTCCGCGCCGCCGTGCACCCACGAGGCGCTTGCGCGGTGGCTCGTTCTCGACGCGCGACGCGCTGGCGCACCCGCCCGCGCCCGCGCGGCGGACGCCCCAGCAACTGAGGCAGCACCGCGCCGCGTTTGCGCGCCTCACCGACTACGACGACCTGCGCGAGTGGCTCGCGACGTCGCTCGAGTCCAACGACTTGTTCTGGCCGTTGTACTATGGCGACGACGACGACCTGTCGTCGCTGGGCGCGGACTCGGAGGGCGGCACGAACGGGCCGCTCATGGCCGAGATTGTGCGCCGCACGGGGCTGCTGACGACGGAGAGCCAGGACTCGCTGGTGAAGTGGGACGCCGACGCGCCGAACGCGCCGTGGTTGCGCGGCGTGTCGCCAGGGCGCGTCGCGTCGGCGGTGCGCACGAAGGGGTACCAGCGCGCGTACGTCGCGCTGTGGGGCCCCGCGGAGGTCGTGCGCGCGCTCGTCGACGCCGCCGTGACGAGCGGCCTCGTCGGCAACGGCCCCACGAAGCTCGTGCGCGCGTTTGTCGAGGTGCACTCGGCGCGCGACATTCAAGAGGTGCAGGACGACGGGACGCTGCGGACGGCCGACAGCATGGCGCTCACGTGGTCGGACCTGTACCGCGCGGACGGCGTGCTCCTGGAGCAGGCGCCGACGTCGCGCGCGCTCGAGGGCGCGCCGCCCTCGGGCTGCCCGACGAACCCGCGGCTCGAGACGGCGGCGACGGGCGGCGGCCCCAACAGCCTCGCGGACGCCGTCCGCGCGTTCCAGAGGAGCGAACCCGATCGCCCCTCAAGCCCCGCGCTCGGGCGCGCGCTCGGCGCGATGGAGCTCGCGACCGTCAAGCTCGTGGACGTCAACCCCCTCTTCACGAAGCAGGGCGGTCTGTGCGCGTGGCTCGCCCGCGCGTGCGCGTAAGCGCGGGACTTTGTGTGCGTGTGCGTATCGCAGCCGTAGGTTCATGGCAGGGGCAGCTTGGTTTCAGCGTGTCACAACATAGCGCGCGCGCGCGCGTCGCCCTCACAAGCGTGCACGCGGGCACAAAAATGGAGATCCCGCGCATCCTGTGGTGCTACTGGCACGACGAGGCTCTGCCGCCACTCATTGCCGAGCTGTTTGCGACGTTTCCAACGCGCACGTGGGACGTGCGGCGCCTTTGGGACGGCCACCCGACGCTGCGTGCTCTGGAGGCCGAGGCTCCGCGTGAGGCCGCGAACGCGCGACGGGGCCAGCGCCAGCACTTCGCGGACTGGCTGCGCCTGCGTGTGCTGGGTGCGCACGGCGGCGCGTGGGTCGACATCACGACGCGCATGAACGACGCGGCGTACTTGGACGCCTTCGCCGACGCGGCCCGCGGGTTCGAGGCCGCAATGTTTGACTTTCCGTCGAAGCGCACGTCCGCGACGTACCCCGCGCTCGAAAACTACGTGATACTCGCGCCTCCCCGCTCGCCATTCGTGCTGCGGTGGCGCGACGAATTCGACTTCGCGTTCACGATGGACTGGGGGGACTACTCCGTTGACGTGCAGCTCGGCGCGCGCACGGGCGGGCGCCGCGTCGACCCGCAGCGCATCTACGCGAGCGGCGGCACGTACGTCACGCAGTCCATGTGTGCGCAAGTAGCGATGATGCTCGACGCGCGGCGCCCCGAGGCGTACCTCCTGTGGCGGTGCGGCTACGAGGGCGGCGGCCCGTACGCCGCGCACGTGGCTGCGGACGGGAATGCGGATCGCTTCGCTGCGCGGTGGACCTTGCCGCAGTACCCGCTCGTGAAGGTGTCGCAGGGCCAGCGCGCGGCGCTCGCGGTCGCGGCGACGCGCGCGCAGTGATAAGGGGCGATCGGCTCGTGTAGTGGGGGTGCGCACGCGCGTGATTGTCAACAAACAGGAGTGCAAAGCGGCGCACCTCGTGCACGCCGAATCACAACAAAACGCCGTGCGTTCGAGTCCATGGCGTCGTTCACGGCCGCGTGGCGGCGGCGCGTGACGAATGAGCTCGTGCGGCTCGCGAACGACGGCTTCGTCGTGGCAAACGCGGACGATCCCACCAGCTCCGAGTTCTCCATGAATGAATTCTCCGTCGCGTTCCACGGCCCGCCCGACACGCCCTACGAGGGCGGCGTGTGGTACGTGCGCTTCACACTGGGGGCGGACTTTCCCGCAAAATCCCCCAGCGTCGGGTTCATGCAGCCCGTGTGGCACCCGAACGTCGAGTTTGCGCGCGGCGCCATCTGCCTCGACGCGCTCAACGACGCGTGGACGCCGCTGCAGACGCTGAGTCACGTGCTCTCCGCGGTGCTGCCCGTGTTCCTCGCGCACCCCAACCCCCTGTCGCCGCTGAACGCCAACGCGGCGGTGCAGCTGCGACGCCAAGCCGCGGCGCGCGAGCCCGCCGAGTCGGCGCACACGTCCGACGCCGCGCGGAACGAGTTTGACCGCGAGGCGCGCTTGCGCGCGGTGCAGTACGCGTACTCGCACCGCGACCGCGCGCCCCCGCTGGATGAGACGGCGTCGGGCGCGGGCGGCGCGGGTGCCGCACCGCGACGGCGCAGCGAGCGCTCGCTCCGCCCGCGGCGTCACAGCAGCGACGACGACGACGAGTGAGCGCGCGAGACATTGAGAAATTGAGACGTTGAGACATTCATTTCAACCCACGCATTGACGTCACGCAGTCGCGACGGTCTGCCTCGCCACGGCGGGCAGCCCCGTGCGCTCCCGAATCGCGTCAAACACGGCCATGATGGGAAAGATGCGGCGCAGCTCGCCGCCGAGCGCGCGCTTCGCCACGCGCAGCATGTCGTCCGTCGCGTACAGCCAGGGGGAGTCCGACGCGTCGCCGTCCGTCCCCAGCAGCCAATCGCGCGCCAGGGTGGCCCGTGACACCTGCAACTGCGCGAGCGCCGCGTCCGCCGCCGCAACCTCGTCGCCCCTCGCTTCATGGAGCATGTACGCGCGCCCGCCCGTGGCGTGAAACGCGACGACCGCCTCCACGGCGAGGTGCACCTGCCGCAGTAGAGAGACGTCGCGCTCAGCCCGCGTGCGCGCGCGGTCGAGGTGCGTCCCCGCAACCAGCGTGCCGACGTCGGAGCACCATGCGAGGGGGTCCGACTCGTCACTTGGCGCCGCCATGCCGTGTTTTTGTGGGTCGTGCCCGTGGGCCCCGTTCAGAGAATGGACTTTTGTCGTGAAGGGCATGCGCATCGATAAATCTTGAAGCTCACGCACCCATCCCCGCATCCGCGTCTGCATCCACATCAGCGTCCGCGTCTGCATCCGTGCGCAGCGGAAACTGCGTCATCAGCGAGTGCCACGCGCGCTCCAAGAAGTGCGCGGCCTCGGGCGCATTGTCGTGGGACACGGTGTCGAGCAGTCGCTTCCACACGCGCAGGGGCACGGAGCGCACGCGCCGCCGCGACGCGGCAAAGATGGCGCCGTACCACACGATGTACGAGGGCACGATCGTGGGCGACACGTGCGCGCGCCACCAGGGCCCCAGCGGCATGTCCGCGGGTGCGAGGGGGCACCCCAGCGGCCACTCTGGAATGCGGCGGTCCTCCCAGAATTCCCGCGGAAGGGGCTCCCCGCCTGGCGACGCGTCCGCGTGGTTGTTGAACAGGCGATTCTGCATCGCGGGCGTCGAGCCGTTCGGGTGGTCCGAGATGCGGCCCTGGATGAAGACGAGCCGCGGCGGCATCGTGCGCCAGTGCGTGATGATGTACGTGATGTACGTGTGCGCCTCGCGGCCGACGTTGGGCAGCGTGATTTGCGCCGCGCAGCCAGGCAGCAGCGCCACGCCCGCGTCTTGCGGGCACTTGTTGTACACGACGCAGTCGGCGGCGAAAGGCCGCAGCCACTCAATGTCTTCGCGATACCGCGCGACGACGATGGCGCGCTCGCCCGTACCTGGTGTGATGGTCGTCGCCACGGGGGCTAGCTGCAAGCGTGGGGCGGGGGCGTGCGCGTGGATCGGTGCGGCGGTGGCGGACACGGGGGAGGGGGCGGCGGTCGCCGCTGCAGCCCTCGCCGCTTCCGCCGCGGCTATCGCCTCGGCACGGCCACGGCGCTTGAGCGGCGCGCGGACGACTGGCTGCATGACGGGTTTGTTTTACAGCGTCGGCGGGCAGGCTCCAGTCTCGATTTCTGCGGCACGCCCCGTCGGCGACATGCGCGCCGCGTGGTCCCGTGCGACGGCGAGCGCGTTCGCGACGGCGGCGTCCATGTTCAGGTACTTGTACTCGGCCAGGCGGCCCACCATGGTGAGCCCCGCCTCCTCGCCCGCCATGGCCTTGTAGCGCGCGTACAGGCCGCGGTTCTCCTCCGTGTCCAGCGGGTAAAAGGCGTCGTCCATGCCGACCGAGTCGCCCGCGTACTCGTACAGCAGCGTCGTGACGGCGTCCGCAGCCTCCTGCCGCAGCAAGTGCTTCGGCTCCGTGATTCGCGTGTAGTCCGCCCACGGGACGGGGAAGTTGACCTGCGTCGCTGGAAAGAGCGTAGCGGCGGGCGTCGCGACGTCCCGCGTCTCGGCGCGGAAGGTGACGGTGCGGTACTGCAGGCGCGGGGCGCCGCGGGCCGCGTAGTAGCCATCCACGCGCCCCGTGAAGTAGCGCACGACGCCGTCCTGCGCCACCGCGTGCTGCTCCGCACAAAAGTCGACGCCGCAGCGCACCTCGATGTTGGGGTGGTCCAGCATGGTTCCAATCAGCGCCGAGTACCCGTCGCGCGGCAGGGCCTGGTGCGCGTCCGCAAAGTAGCGCGTGTCGTCGTTCGCCCTGCAGGGGATGCGGGCGAGCACGTGCGGCCCGATCTCCGCCAGGGGCCGCCCCCACTGCTTGTTGGAGTAGTTCTTGAACAGCATGCGGTAGAGCCGCGGCCCCACGCGCGAGAGGCCCACCTCTTCCGAGTTCCGCGGCTCGCCGCCGTGTCGCGGCGCCCGCCGCTCGCGCGCCAGCCACGCCTCCGTCTCGGCGTCCGTGCGCAGGCTCGTGCCGAAGAGCGCGTTGATCGTGGGCCTGCACGGCGGCATGGGTACGAACGTGACGTGGCGGCCCTCCCACGTCATGACGGCGGGCGCCATGGCGAGCATGGGTGACGTCAGGGCCGACGGCGACGCGGGGGCGGGGGCGCCGCCGTCTTGCCACGGCAGCCACGACTCACCGTCGCCCTCTTCGTCGCCCTCCTCATCGCCCTCGTCGCCGCCCTCGTCGTCATCGTCGGTATCTCGCTCAAGCAGACTGGGCAGGTGGTGGTCGTGGTGCGATGGCGCCCATGAAGCCAGCGGCGCGTGCGCGGGCACGCACGCAATGACGCGGTGCTCGTACGGCTCCCACGTCGCAAAGCGGCCCAGGAAGTCCCACACGTCGTCGTCGTTCGTGTGGAAGCAGTGCGGGCCGTACAGCGGGACGCGGATGCCGTTGCCGTCGATCGCGTCGGCACAGTTGCCGCCCACGACGTCGCGGCGCTCCAAGACGAGCACCGAGTGGCCCGCGTCGGCGTGCACGCGCGCCAGCGTGGCGCCCGACAGCCCCGCGCCGCCAATGACGACACGCGCGCCCTGCGGCGGCATCGGACCCCGTGTTTGTTCTGCATTGGCCGCTGCGTGACCGCGGTACACCCGAGGTGCGCCGTCCCCCATCGTGACGCGGCCATTTCAATCGTGTCGTGGCTGACGGTTCAAGATCGCGCACACGCGTTTATCGTGCCGCTGCTGGGAAGCGCGCGCGTCCACGCCGCCCTTGCGTGACCTCGACCCACCCGTCTTGAACCGCGGGCTCCGTGGGCGCTGCGGGCTCTGCGGGCCCGTCGACGGCCAGCGGTGCCGTCCGTTGCGTCACAGATGTGCGCTTCCTCGCGCCGTCCGTGGGCTTGAGAGCCACGGGCACGGGCGTGACCGTGACCGCGTCTGCCGCTGCGATGGCCGTGCGCAGCGCCGCCATGGCGGCGTTGGGTGAGTCGTTCAGCAGCGCGCGCCGCGCGGCGTCTTCGATGGCCTCGCTCCTCTTGAAGGCGATCCCCTCTGCGCCTTCACACTCGCTGATCGTGCAGTGCGCCAACGCCGACGCGGGGGCGACGCGGTACAGGGCGATGCACGCATACGTCGCTTCCGACGCCTCGGTCCCGCGCTCGCGTAGCAGGTTGATGGCCGCGGGGTGCGTGCGCACCGTGAGTGCCGCGACGCCGCCGCCGTGATCGTGCGACAACCAGTACCCCGCGGGGATGCGCGTGCGTGCCGCGAGCGCGGCGCGGAAGCCGTTGCTGACACCGAAGCCTCCGCAGCACTCGTTGATCATGACGAACGCCGCGTCCGCGTCCCGCGGACCGTACGCGCGCCGCTCGCGCGCGGCCGACGCTTGCGACAGCACCCACAGCGCGGCCGCCAAGTCGGCGTCGACCTCGCCCCAGTAGTCGCGGAAGGACGACGGGCACGGCATGGGCACGGCCGCGCGCTCCGCGGACGGCAGCGCCGCCGCGGCTGCGATTGTCGCGGCGCGCGCCGCGGCGACCCGTGCTGCTTCGTCCCGCTGTATCGCGGCGCGCGCGTACGTGCCTGCCGCGTCGCGGTGCGCGTCCGAGCACGCGGGGTTCTTGCGGCCGCGCTCGTCGTAGAGCACGACGCCGTGCAGCGCCTCGTACTCCTTGCGGTGCGTGGCGCACGCCGCGGCCGTGTCGCACGCTGCCAGGTCGTGCTCGTCCTCCCGAGACAGGGACGCTTCCTCCTCCGCGCCCGCTGCCTCCGCCGCCTCCGCTGCCTGCTCCACTGCCACGTCTGCTGCCTCGGGCACCGAATCTGAATCGGAGTCTGAGAGTGCCGTCGCGAAGCGATTGCGGCGTGCAGGCGGCGGCATCGTGGCGTGACTTGCGCGACGCAACGAATGATGCGTCGACTTGATCGCCTGTGGCATGAAGGCGGGTGACGACGCACCCCCCGACCTGCGGCTTTTTTCGGGGACGCGTGCGAGTGGACATGGCGAGCGCGACGATACGACGGCGCGTACGCGCATTCGACTGCTTCGACACGCTGCTCGCGCGGCGCGTCGCGCGGCCGACGGACGTGTTTGACCTCGTGGAGCGCCGTTGCCGCGTGCGCGGGCTCGCCGCGGCGCGCCTCGCAGCCGAGGCGCACGTGCGCGCCGCCGCCAACGTCAGCGCGCCCGTCACGCTGGAGCGCATCTATGAGCGCCTCGGTGACGCCCTGCACCTGACGCACGCCGCGACCGAGGCGGCGCGGCGTGCCGAGCTGGACGTAGAAGCCGACGTCTGCTTTCTCATTGCGCACACCGCCGCGCTCGTGCGAGATGGCGACCTGGTCGTCAGCGACATGTACCTGTCCGCGGCGCAGATCCTGGCGCTGTTGCGGCACGCGGGCTTCACGCCCGTCGTCGACGTCGTGGTGTCGGACGGCGGCAAGGCCCGCGGCACCATCTGGCCGCCGCTGGCGCGCGCGTACGACATTGAGTGGATGCTGGGGGACTCGCCCACGTCGGACGTCGTGTCGCCCCGCTCGCACGGCATTGAAGGCCGCCTGTCGTCAGTACACGATTTGACAGAGTGCGAGCGCGCGCTGGTCGATGCGGGGGCGCCGCGGGCGGCCGCGGCGCTGCGTGAGTTTCGGCTGACGACGCCGCCGCCCGCCGCGTTTCCCCTGACGCCCGCGGAGGACGCGCAGGTGCGGCTGCACGCGGGCGACGGCGCGGCGCTGCTCATCCACTTTGCCGCCGCCGTCGCGGACGCGGCGGCGCGCGCGGGCTGCGGCGCCGTGCTGCTGACGACGCGCGACTGCTGCCTGCTGGCCCACGTCCTTCCGTCGCTGGCGCCGCACCTGCGCATTGCCCGCCTCGCGTCGTCGCGCGCCGTCAATGCCGCGGCCGACGGCGACTACCTCGACTACCTCCGCGCCCTCGTCGCGGCGCACGGCGGGGTAGCAAACTGCCTCGTGGTCGACGTGCAGGGTAGCTTCGCCTCTGGGCGGCGCGTGTGGGCGCGCGCGTGCGGAGCCCTGCCCCACGTCTTTGTGCTGTGCCTCGCGCGCTTCCCGCCGTCCGAGGCGGACAAGGCGCCGCTGCCGTGCATGGCGTGGACGCACGACCAGCTGCCGCGCGGCGCTGTCTTGGAAGAGCTCGCGCCGCCGACAGAGGGCCCGCTCATTGCCGTAAGGAGACGCTGCGACGGCGGCGGAGGTTTTGACGAGGTGCGCACGCCGCTGCACGGCGTGCCGTTCGCGCTGGCCGCGGCCGTCCACGCCGTCGCGCGATCGCTCGCCGCCTTTCTGGACGCGCCCGCACCGTGGTGGTGGGACGTCGCCCGCGTCGGTGACGAACTGCGCGGCGACGCGATCCCGTCACCGACGCACGGACTGTGGCGGGACGTCGTGCTGCGCGCCATTGACGCGCACTGCGCCGTCACGCGCCCCGACGGCCGCATGGACCTGCGCGTAGCGGGCGACCACGTGCGCCTCGGCGCGCACCCTGCGTGGAGCCGCGGCGGGCGGACGGCGCACATGGCGGAGCTATACGAGCGCGCGCTGCCCTTGGTTGGGGGCGCGGGCGCGGGTGTCGCGTTGCTCGAAATTGGCGCGCGCTGCGGCAGCGGCGACTGTAGCAACGCGGCGGATCCACACGCGCCGTGGACGGCCTACTTTGGCGCGGCGCTGCGACTGTGCGTCCTCCTCACGTCGGACGCGGCGATCTTGCGCGGCGACACAAGGTCGGCGCCCCCAGCCTACGCGGAACGTCACATCCTGTCCCTCCCTCGCGGAGACGCGGGTGCGCTCGCCACGGCGGTGGACGCCGTCGCGGCCGTGTCGCGTGTATTCGATGCCATTGTCGACCGCGCAGATATCACTGCGCGTGGTACCACGCTGCGGGCCGCGTGGCGCCTGCTGGCGCCAGGCGGGGTGTATATTCTCGAGTGCGCGGTGGATGGCGTCCCTATAGAGGCCGCGCGGGCGTGTGCGTGGACAGAGGCCTACTTGTGCGCCGCGTTTCGCCTCTCTCGCGTCGATGCTGCCGCCATGATGCCTGACATTGAGCGCGTTAACGTGGCGGAGCTGGGAGACGGCACGGCGATGATTATCGTGCGACGGCGTGGCGTGGCGTGAGTCTCAGAGACAGCTGTGTGATTCACGGCAGCAAGTGGAGAGTGTAGACGTAGTCACGCGCCAGGCGCGCGTGCCCGCGTGGCACCGCGTTGACATATCCGCTATCGAGGCGTCAGGCGGGGAATCAATTTGTGCAGTGGCATGAAACAGCTGGAACACAAACAACGAGCCCACTGTGACTCGCATTCCGCCCACACATGGCGAAGCTCGTATCCGCAGGCGCGAGCCGCAAGCGCGGGCGCGATGAGGACGAGGACGGGACGGCGCATGCCGCCGCTGCTGCCACCACCGCCGCTGCCGCCGTCGCGGGCATGCAAAGGGCGCTCGCGGCCGCCGCGTCGGGGACGCGCGCGCCCCGCATGCAGCGCGCGCGCAAGGAGTCCAAAGCCGACAAAGAGGCGCAGGCGCTCAGCTCCGCCACGATCAAGAAGTGGAACGACGCGCGCTCCACAGACCCCGCGGCCTTTGAGACCGTCATATCGCTCGCGAAAAAACGCACGCAGCCGCGCGTGTGGCAGCTCGCGGCCAACGGCGAGGGCGCCTTCTTCATGCGCTGCGTCGGGTGCGACGTCGTCAAGCCCGCGCTGCCGTCGCACTTTGCCATCAATCACGGCAAGGCGCGCTTCCTCGCGAGCGACAGCGGGCAGGAGAACTACAACAACTCGCCGTCGACCCCATGCAAGGTCTGCTTTGCGCGCCTGGCCGCGATCCGCGACGCCGCCGTCGACGGCTGGGTGCGCACCATCATGCACAAGTACAAGAGCCTTTGCGCTGACGACACGACGACGAACGGCACCGAGACAGAGGGATGGTTCTGGGAGCGCTGGCGCGTCCAGGGCGGCGACTTTGTCATCGTCGACGGAAAGCACGTCATTACGCGCGCGGCGCGCTGCGCGATCACGGACGTGGAGCTCGCGGTCGGCGGCATCCACCTCGAGTTCTGCGCGAGCGTCAACAACCGCGACGTCGCCAACAAGGGTCAGGCAAACCATCGCGCGGAAGACTGCGAGCTGATCTGTGCGGCGCTGAACGTGGCGCAGCAGCACGAGGATATCAAGGACCTGCGCGCGACGTTCCGTGCCCTCGTCGAGGCTGACGACGCGGCGGACGCGCCGTCCGCGGCCGCCAACGAGGCCGCGCGCCGAGCCGAGATCGACCTGAACTGTTCACGCAGCCCCGAGGAAAATGGCGTCGCGGCGTCGCGTACGCACGACACCGCGGCGTACAGTGCGCAGATGCAAGACCGCCACCTCGCGGCCATTTGTAGCCAAATGGCTGCAGGCCACCGCAACAACGATCGCAAGGCAGGGCTCGCCAACGACCTCACGGCCGCGGACATTGTCGCCATGCTGCACGCGCTGCCGCGGTGCGCCTACACGCGCGCCCTCTTGACGATCGTCAATGGCCCGCTGCGCTTCTCGGTCGAGCGCGTCGACGACAACGTCGGCCATGTCAAGGGCAACTGCATCCTCGTGTCGCGCATGCTGAATTCGCACGCGGGAATGAGCCGCGCCGCGTTTGTCGCGATGCGCACGGCGTGGAAGGCGCGCGAGGAGCGTGCGCAGTGACGCCTGTCCTAACGCGTGCGATCAATGCCCAGCGAGCGTACGCGGGATGACGTGGAGCACGCGAACACTAACGCAAATGGACGTCGTGCTGCCACCACCGCCATCGCCACGCGTGCCCGCGTGGCACCGCGTTGGAATGTCCGAATACATTGCACTGCTCGCATGGTGGCTGCGCACACACGGAGAGGGCGCGCGCGGCGATGCGCTCGCAGGCAAGGTGCTCGCCTGGCTGTACCACACGAGCGGGTTCTACGACCGCGACGTCGCGACGACGCCGACGGTGCGCGAGGACGTCCCGCCGTCGCCGTTGTGGACGCCGCATCTCGAAGACACGCTGCGCGCGTGGCGCGCCGCGCTCGCGCGCGCGGCGTGCGTCCACATCAGCGCGGGCCGCGCCGCCAAGGCCCGCGCGTTCCTGCGCTCTGATGCCGAGTACGCCGATTTTTCCGCGTGGCTGCTCGGCCCGACGCCGTGCCTCGCGCCGCCCGCGGAAGACGGCGCCATCGAGATGCCGCGCGGCGTCTTTGAGGCGCTGGACGGCCAGCGCGTCCTCATTATTTCGCCCTTCGCGCCCGTCCTGGAGCGCCAGTGGCGGTGCGGCGCATTTGACCTTATCCACGCGCCGCGGACGCTCGTGGCGGGCGCGACGCCCCCGCGCCTCGCGGCCGTCAGAGCGTGGCGCTTTCCCTACTTCTGCTTCAACAACGCGGGCCCCCACGCGCGCGCCGCCGACACGGCGGACGCCGCGTGGGCCGCCGTGCGCCCCTTGCTGCGCGATGTCGACGTCGCCCTCGTGTCGTGCGGCAGCTACGGCATCGCGCTGACGGACCGCATCGCGGCCGCGGGCTTCCATGCCGTGTACGCGGCGGGGGAGCTGCAGGTCCTGTTTGGCGTGCTGGGCGGGCGGTGGCGGACGTCGGAGTTTGCGGCGGTGGGCGCGACGCGCGCGGCCACGCCGCGCTGGTGCTGGATCGAACGTGTGCCGAGCGAGTACGTCCCGCCCGACGCGCGCACGGTAGAGAATGGCGCGTACTTTTAATGCCCGACTTGCGGGCCGAGAATGATCAAATACTCATGGCGGCGCCAGCCATCGCGCCAGCCCTCGCGACCGCGCCGCCGCCCGCGCCGCCGCCCCCGCACGGCGGGTGGGAGGCCAGCATCGAGGACATGGCCGCGTCGTGGGCAGACTACGCGACGTGCTACAGCGAGCTGCACGCCGCGCGGGGCGCCACGTGCGCCACCTGGGATACGGCGAGCGTGAACGCGGTACACACAGTCTCGGGCACCCTGGGGGCGTCGCAGCTGATCACGTCGCTGCAGATCCCGAATGCAGCAAACGCGCTCGCAATCCTGCTCCTCATCTCCACCGTCGCGCAGGCGCTGCTCAAGGCGTTCGGGTGGGCGACGCTCGCGAGCGCGCACAGCACGGCGTCCCTCGGCTGGCAGACCTTTGGCAGCCAGCTCGGCAACACGTTGCGCCTGCCTCGGAGCGAGCGGCAGTCCGTGCGTGTTGTGATCCCCTGGGCCAACGCGCAGTACGCGGCCCTGTGCGCCACCAGCAGCGCCATGCTCACGAGCGCGGACGTGTCCGCATTCGGCGCGCGGCTCGACGCCCTGAACAAGGCGCGCGCCGCCAAGGGCATGGCCGTGGGTTGCAGCTGTGTCGCCCAGAACGTGCGCGTCCCACCCGCGCTCGGCGGCGTGCTGTACCACACCAAGGTGTGCACGGACGACGGTGCGCTGACCGAGCCGCTGCTGCCGCTCACGAGTGGCGACGGCAGTACGGGTGCAGGCGCGGCAGGCGCGGCAGGCGCGGCAGGCGCGGCAGGCGCGGCAGGCGCAGTGACCGTCGCGGTGGCCCCCACGACTTAGCGCACGCTCGCGCCAGTCGCACAACTCGCTCACGCCGTCGACCACCCAACTTGGTTCCCAGAGGCCATGTCGTACCATCGCCGTGGTTGCTCACCCCCTGCCACGGGCGGCGCTCGCTCGTACCGTTAAACAAAAGTATCCGTGTGCCGCTACGACACATAGTTGTCGGACTTTTGGCCAGGCAACCACGCCTCGCCCTGTAAACGACGCCATTCGGGCGATCCAACCACGCCACGTATCACACAACACCTGAATAATATGGGTAATGGAAGCTCCCAAAGTATCACCGAGACCGTGATGAACAACGTGGACTTCACGAGTTTAACGCAGACGATCACCAACAACACGAATCAGACGACGACGGAGGTCACGCAGACTCAGAATGTCAACGTCGGATGCACGCCCGACCAGATCATTGCTCTGGGCGGAGCATCCGCGCTGTGTCCGTTCAGCTACACCTTTTCTGGAATCGACATTTCCTTGTCGACGACGGGCAGCGGGCAGACGCAAGGGTTTGCGAACTCGAACGTGACGAGCGATCAGGCGACAAACATTCAGAACTCACTCTCGAACGCGCTGAACGCCGCCATCTCACAGTCGTCTGACGCGCTGGGCGGGCTGGCGAACATGTTTAGCGGGCCGCACTCGCAAACGACGAACATCGCCGTCACCAACCAGATCAACACGTCCGTCAGCGACATCTGCAATACGAGTAACATTACGGAGAACATTGCGGCAGTGGCGTCGAGCCAAACTGGAAACTTCTGCGCATGCACGTTCTCCGACTCAAAGAACTTCGATTTTACCGCGGTATCGCAGGCGTCAGCGGTCGCCAACTCGCTCGTGTCGTCCGTCGTGTCCAACATCATGAGCAGCGACGTCGGCAACCAAATCGCGAGCACGGTGGCGGCGACGCAGGCGGCGGCCAATACGACGTTGGCGGTGGACTTTTCGGGGCTCGTTCCAATCGCCATCGCGGCCGCCGTCGTCGTGGGACTGGTGGCACTCGTCATTGTGCTCAAGCCCAAGAAGAAGCCCGCAGGGTTCGGGGGCGCGCCGCCAGGGTACGGCGCGCCGCCGCCGTACTACCCGCCGCCGCCGCAGCAGCCTATGCAGGCGGGGCCGTACGGCCCGCCGCCGCCAGGGTACGCGTGACCTCCCGCGACCCGTCCCCGTCGGCAGCGTCGGTCCGCGCGCGTATCGTGGCGTGCAGCGGCTCCACGGCGTCGGGTGTTGGCAGGCGTCGGCGTCGGCTTCGCTGAACCCGATGCGGCGATAGAACGCTGAGAGCGCACCGCCGCGCTGCGCTCCCGAGAAAGGGAGTGCACTATGCCGTCTCACTGGTGGCTGGTGGAATCTGCGTGGCGGAAGTCCCACACTTGAAGGTACAAAAGCGCACATGGCGGTCCGTTCCTTCGATATATTTGACACGCTCCTTGCCCGCCGCGTCGCAAGCCCCGAGGATGTATTCGACGTGGTGGAGCTCCGCACGGGGTGGCACGGCTTTCGCGCAGCGCGCACGAGCTGCTCTGCCCCTACCTTCCGCCTCATATACGATGCGCTGCAGTCGCGGACGGGGTGCACCGATGAGCAGCGCGCCACTCTGGAGTCAGCAGAGCTCCAGGCGGAGGCTGACGCTGTGTACCTGATCCGCGCCAACGCCGCGCTGGTTCGCGCGGGAGACGTGCTCGTGAGCGACATGTACCTGCCCTCCGACGTCATCACGTCGCTGTTGCGGCAAGCTGGGTTGGACGTGCCCATCACCGTCACCGTCACGCCGCTCGGCAAGGCGAACGGCACGGTCTGGCCGCAACTAAAGCAGCGGTTTCCGAAGATTGAGTGGCACTTGGGCGACAACGCGCACTCGGACGTCCGTTCGCCCGCCGCGCACGGTATCGAGGGGAGGCTCACGACGCTGCACGCGCCCACGCTCATCGAGACATGCCTCGCGGCGCAGGGATCTCCGTGGGCGGCACAGGCGATGCGCGAGTTTCGGTTAAGCGCCGCACCACTGGAGCGCACCGCTGCGGAGGCGTTTGCGCTGCAGACGGAGCACCACTTCCCATTGCTGCTACACGCGTGCGCCGCCATCGCACAGGTGTGTGCCGACGAGCACCGCTCCACGGTGTTCTTGTGCGCACGTGACGGATGCCTGCTGGAGCACGTGTTGCCCGCGCTGTACCCCCACCTCTCCGTCGTGAGGTTGCACACCTCACGCTTCGTCGCGCGCTCCAGCGGCAGCGTCTTCTCCGTCTTTTCGGAATACGTGCGCACGGAGTTTGCGGCGCGCGGGGGCGTGGACGCCTGCCTCGTCTTTGACGTGGTCAGTGGGACCGTCTCCACGCTGCGCGCACTGCGGCGCATCTTCCCGTCCGCGACGCCCCGCATGCACGTGTACGTGGCGGACGCGCCCCCCCACGACCTGCCTGGCCTGTCCTGGACGTTTCAGCGCGGCGCCGTGGCGCTAGAGTTCTACAACCTTGACGTGGTAGGCACGCTGATCCGCATGGAGAAGGCGGCCGATGGCTCCTTCCGTGACGTACGCGCCCCCGTGGGTCGGGCGAACCTGGACTTTGCGCCACACTACCGCGCCGCCGCGCGGGCGTTTGCGGCGTTCGTCGCGAATCCCGCACCATCTTGGTGGCGCGGGTGTAGCGCCGTTCGTGACGCCCTGTGCGCGCCTCGCCTGCCCGCCGTGGATCACCCCGTGTGGAGCGCCATCCTCTCGCACGTCTTGGGACACATCGTCGGCACGCGCTTCCGACCTCTTCAAGACTACACGCCGCTCACCCAGCTCGCCAACACGTTCGACTCCGACAAGGGCACGGAGCATCGCTGCGCGCACGGGTACACGGAGGCGTACGAGTTGGTGCTCCCTCCCGCCACGGCGCACCCACACGGCGTGGCGCTGCTGGAGATTGGCCTGCATCAGGATACGGACGCATCAAAGCCGCGCGACGTGCCGTCGCTGCGCATGTGGGAAGCGTACTATGGCGGTGCGCTGCGCGTGCTCGTGGGCATGGACATCGTCCCCGAGCTTGCGGCGTTCCACGAGCCCGCGCGCAACGTGCACGTTGTCATTGGAGACCAGTCGGAGCCTGCCGATTTGTCGCGCGCGGCGGCCGTGGCAGGCCCGCTCGGGTACGACGTCATCATCGACGACGGGTTGCATGCGTCGCGGCACCAGCAAATCTCCCTGCGGTGCTTGTGGAAGGCGGTCGCGCCTGGCGGCATCTACGTGATCGAGGACCTGCATTATCAGCCACCCACGGGCGCGCCTCCGTCACGCGTGCCTACCACGAAGGAGCTTTTACGGGCGTGGGCGCGCGGAGAATTGGCCGAGTCCCCACACATCCCCCTGGCAGACGCGGCATCAATCATGTTGGACGTGGAGGCGATTACATTCTTCAGTTCCCAGTCCAAGGCGGCATGGCCCGCAGAGGCACTCCGAGACGCCATGGTGGTCATTCGGAAGCGCTCGACGCGCACGCCATGATCGTCCTTGGGAAGGACAAGCTGCGCATTTCAGGCGTTACAAACGGGTGCGGTCATCGCGAATTTCTTGAAGCTTGCACTCATCGTCCACCCCCCCACGCGCAACGTCGCCCCAAACACTTTCACACTGCCGCGCGCGTCATGCGCCTCATTACGGACGCATCGCGGACGGCGCGCCTGCTGGCGTTTGTCAACGTCACGCTGCAGCAGGCACCGTACACGGCTGTGCCCGACGTGGACGACGGCGCCGACTGGCCGTGCGGCACGAGGGGCGCGCACGGGGGCGCCTCCGCGGACGTGTACTTGCTGCTGTGGCGGAATCACGCGGGCGGCGTGACGAGCTGCGTCGCGGGGCAGCCCGTGCCGCCCTCGAGCGCGTCGGGGTGGCGCACGTACACGCAGTGGTACGACTGCGGCGTCGTCGAGGGCGCGCGCCCCCTGGCGCCCGCCGACCTTGAAGTGACGACGATTGCGCGCGCGCGCCGCGACGCCAGCGGACGATGGCACGTCGCCGAAATCCTCGCCTCGCGAGGCGTCGTGCAGCCGCCCAACGCGTACGTGCGCGGCAGGCGCGCGGAAGCCTTGGCGCCCCTGCTCCGCGTGCCGCGCCCGCTTGTCCACTAGGACGGCGCCGCCGCCTCGGCGTCCTCGTCGTCGGCGTCGTACGCCGCCTCGGCGTACGCGGCGAGCTCGTCCAGCGCCGTGGGCGCCGCCGTCGCGGCGAGGGTCGGGGGCATGATAAGCGGGGAGAGCGGGGGCAGCGCCCACCCGTCGTTGCCGCCGCCGCCCAGCGCCCCGAGGTCCACGCCCTCCAAGTCGTCATAGTCACCCGCACCGCGGCCGACGATGGGGCTGGCGCTCGCGAGGACGCCGTCAATGTCAAACGCCAGGACGCGGGGTGGAGTTGGCCGCGGCGGCGGTGCGCCGTCCGCCTCCTCGTCCTCCTCGTCGTCCATCGCGTCCTCGGTCCCGAACTCGCGGCCGTCGGCGATGCGTGCAAGGTGCGGCGCCTGACCCGCCGCGCCGCCGTCAAAACCGCGGCGAAGGCCCGCGTCACCAAAGACGGCGGCCATGAGGGCGTCGGCAATGACGTCCTGGACGACGAGCCCCCTGGCGCCCGTGGCGGCTGCGCCGCCGCCGCCACCGCCGCCCGTGGGCACGGGCACGGTGCGCCCGCGGTGGTTCAGCATCGCGGCCATGAAGCGGAAGGGGTCGCGGTCGCCCGTCGTCAGCGTCACGGTGGGCCCCGTCGCCGTGCCGCCAAAGATGCGGCCGAAGCGCAGGTCCGCCGCATGCGGCGGCGGCGGGGGCGGCGGCGGCGCGAGCTCGACGCGCGCCTCGCGAGCGATGGCTGCCACGGTGGCGTCCGCGCCCGCGTCGCCCGCCGCCATGGCCGCGCCGACGATCGCCGCGTCGGCGGCGCGCGCAATGGCGCGCGCAACGGCGCCGACGGCAATCGTGTTCCACCGCACGTCGTCATCCAGGCCGCCGAGGATGGCCTCCGCCTCTCGGCGCAGCTGCGTCGCGAGCGTGACGACGACGGCCTGCGGCGCGTGCCGCACGAGCGCGCACAGGGCGTCGCGCATGTCGCGCAGCGCCCCCACGTTCAGCGCGGCCGTGGCGTCGTGCGGCGGGCCGTCCATCGTGTCCAGACGGCACGCGCGCAGCGCGCGGTCCGCCGCGCGCCACGCCACCGTCTGCAGCGCCGCCGCGCACCGCGGCGGTGCCAGGGGGCACGCCTCGTCGTCGTCGTCCTCGTCCGCCTCGGCGTCCGCGTCGTCGGCCTCTTCGCGCGGGGCGGCGCGCCCGACCACGGCCGCGCGCTCGCGGGCCGTCAGCCGCGCACCCCGTGGCGGCCACGCGTCCGCGTCGACCTCGAGCAGCGCCTCCATCGTGTCGGCCGCGTACGCCAGGCCGCGCAGGGTCACGGCCCGTCGGCCCTGCAGTGGCAGCCCCGTCAGTGCGTCGCGTTGCCCTGCGGGGATCGGCGGCCCTGCCGCCTGCCCCGCAGGCGGCGGTGGCGGCGCGGCGGGCGCGTCTCCGCGTAATGCACGGCCGATCATTTGTTGACCCTCTGAACCGTCAATGCGTCGCGACCACCTCGTTTTCGCAGCCCGTGCCGCGTTTCATGCCACTGCCAGGAGTGGAGCGCCCGATCCGAGGCGTCAGCGGCCCGTCAGTCGCCGCCGCCGCCCCTGCCGCGCTTGCGGGTTGCGGGAGGCGCGAGCTGAGGCGCCCTCGTCGCGCGCACCTCGGTGGCCCACGGCGGCACGATGGAGGCGTGACTGCCGCGCCGCGCCAGCCGCGCGGTGCGCAGCCACACGGAGGGCATGGTGAAGCGCGGCGCGTCCTCGTCCTCGGCGGCCGCGGCGTCGCGCGCGAGGCGCGCCGCCCACCACGAGAGCGACGAGTTGGCCACGACGCCGCCGCCGCGGCAGCTCGCCATGGCCGCCAGCACGAGCTCGCCTGGCCAGTCGCGCGGGGCGACGACGACGGCAACGTGGGCAGGCACGGCCGCCCACGCGCGCAGCGCCGCCGCGTCCATGTCCTCGTTGCAGCACAGCAGCAGCGCCGACGCGCGGCCGCCCGCAAGCACGTGCGCGACCGCGGCGCGGTAGTACGGCGCGCCGAGGGGGCACATCAGCGCGTCGGCGCGGTAGTCGCCGCGGCGGACGTGCACAAACGCCGTGGCGCGCCAGTCCACGTGCGGCAGCGCGCGCGCGACGGCGGCCGCCAGATCGGGCGGCACGCGCAGCGGGAGCTTCTCGGCCGCGTCCGCGATGCGCCAACTTTGAAAGAAGCCGCGCAGCAGCACGCCGCCTCGCACGTGCGCCACGTGCGCGCTCATGGGCAGGTGCGGCTCCTGGGGCGACTCCACGTCGACGCCGTGCTCTGCCGTCGTGGCGAGCGCGTGCGGCAGGAAGCGCAGGCACGCGAGCGCGTCGTCCCCGTGCTCGTTATCGGCTGCCGCGCTGGCGTGCAGCACGCACGTCCGTCCCGTCGCGCGCGCAAAGGCCCACGCCGCGGCCAGCTGGAACAGGCGGTTGCCGAGGCCTTCCGTGAGTCGCGGCGCCACCCATGATTGTAACGGGACGCAGGCGGCGCCTGCCGTGCACGTAGCCGCGCGCGTAACTGCCGCGGACTCGGCCATTTTTGAGTGTTGTGGCATGAGCGCGAACACCCCCGCAGCACATGCATCCGTATCTAAATGCAGATGGCGAGCGTCGCGGGGAGCGCCGTGCTGGCCGCGTCCAACCTGGCGGCGCTGATTCCGCTGTTCCACGCCGTGCGCGCGGGCGATTGGAATGCGGCCGTCGTCTCCATACTGGCGGGCCTCGCGTCCGCGGCCATGCACGCCAGCGAGACGCGCCACGGCTGGGCGGCCCTCGCGTGGGGCCCCCACGGCGCCGCGCTTCTAAACATTGACCGCGCGGTCGCAGTCGCAGCCGTAACGTGGGGCCTCGCCCGCTACACGCAGCGCGTCCCCGCGTCCTGGCGTGGCGACGTCGCGGTCGCCGCCCTCGGCCTCACGTGCAGCGCCGCGGGTGAGCTCGCGTCGCCTACCTTGTACGTCGCGCTGCACCTCGCGTGGCACGCCGCCGCGTACTGGGCCCTGTGCCGCGTCATTCGGACGTCGGGCGGCGGCGGCGCCGCAGTGGCGCATAAGGATACGGATGACGCGGCGAGTGTCGCGGCGAGTGTCGCGTGGACCGACACGGACTGCGTCGGCGGCAAGGTGGACGTGCGCCCGCACAACGTGGACGTCGTCGTCTTTCACGCGGGTTGCGCGGACGGCTCCGCGGCCGCGACCGTCGTGTGGCTCGCGTGCATCGAGGAGGCGATTCGTGCCTATGTGGGCGGCCGCCGCTCGCGGGACGTGACATTCATCGGCTGCAACTACTCGAGTGAGTGCAAGTCGGGCGCAACGCTGGGCGAGGTCAGCGGCAAGCGCGTGCTGGTCGTCGACTACTCGTTTCCGCGCGACACGATGGCGCGCCTGCTCTCTGCAGCCGCCGCCGTGCTCGTCCTGGACCACCACGCCAGCGCTGAGGCAGACCTGCACGACGTGCCCGACGAGAACAAGGTGTTTGTGCGCCACCAGTGCGGCGCGACGCTCGCGTTCAACTGGGCGAAACCTGGGTGCGCCGTGCCGCGCTTCTTGCGCCTGATCGAGGACTACGACCTGTGGCGCAAGGCCATGGCCGACACGGAGGCGTTCAACATGGGCCTGCCCAAGCCCCTGGGCCGCGGCGTCATGGGGCCGCAGGCAATGCAGCGGTGGGTCACGGCGTACCGCGGCGGCGACGCGGCGGTCTTGGCCCTCGGCGCGCCGCGCGTCGCGCTGCGCGACGAGCTCGCGCTCGCTGCCGCCAAGCACGCCGTCGCGGTCACCATCCGCGACACGGCCATCACGGCCGCGGTCGTGAGCGCGAGCACGTACAAGAACGAGGTCGCGGACGCGCTGCTGTCGGACCGCGTGCTCGCGGCAACAATCGCGGGCGAGCGCAAGGCCGTCGACATGGTGCTCGTCGTCGAGTGGCGCCCGCGCGAGGGCACGCCTGGCTTCCACGTCGTCGTCTCGCTGCGCTCGCGCGAGGGCGTCGACTGCGTGCCCATTGCGCGGCGCATGGACCCCTCCAGCGGAGGGCACGCGCGCGCCTCGGGCGCGAGCACGAGCGCCGAGACGCTCGAGGCGCTGCTCGTGTACTAGCATTGAAGCGTTGCGTGTCTGTGTATCGGATGTGAGATGTGCCGTCGCGTCGGTGTAATTCAAATGAGGCTACTCCTTGGCGTACAGGTACCGAACGTCCAGTCCCGCCGTCAGCGCCTCGGCGCGCAGCAGCTGCGCCGACACGTACGTCGTCGCCTGCCGCACGACGTTCGCGCCGCTCCTGCAGTTGTAGCACCACACGGTGGGCGCGTCCGCCGCGAGGGCGGGGCCGCGTGGGGGCGCGCGCGGCACGATCGCGCCCGCCGCCACCGCGTCCGCGTCCTCCGCGTCCAGCTCCTCCTCCGTTGCCGTGGGGTCAGCGGACGCCGCGCTCGCCTCGGCGCTCTCGACCGCCGCCAGCAGCGCCGCCAGCGTCGCCTCGCGCTCCTCCGCGGGCAGGCCGCACGCGACGCACACGGGCAGAGAAAACGTGTCGGACGCCCGCTGCCGCTCCAGCAGCACGCTGGACGCGCCGTGCGCCACGAGCGCGTCGATCTCCATGCCGCCCAGGCGCAGGCCGCCCTGGTTGGCGCGGCCCGCGACGGGCTGCCGCGTCAGCGCGGCGCGCGGCCCGCGCGCGCGGGCGCTCGCCTTGTCCTTGACGAAGTGGCGCAGCACCATGTAGAAGCAGAAGCCCACAAAGGCGCGGGCCGCGTGGATCTTGCCCGTCACGCCGCTGCGCAGCGTCACCTCGACGAGGTGGCCGTTGTCGAGCATCCACGCCAGCAGCTCCCGCACGGTCGAGTCGCGGAACGGCGTCGCGTCGACAAACACGCCTCGCGCCGCGCCGTAGTTGGACGTCAACATTTCTATGAGTTGTCCGATCGTCTGCAAGGATACAGGAGGAGGAGAGGAGCCGTCATGCTGCATGAAGCAGTGCGGCCGCTGCGCGCGGCGACGCACCATTCGGCTGTTGACCGCGCATAAGTTGATGATGAGGTCGGGCACGGCGCCGTCCCAGCCGCCGCCCTCGATGATGGGCAGGTCCCACTGCCGCACGAGCATGCCGATCGTGCCCTTCTGGCCGTGTCTCGACGCGGCTGCGGGGAGGGCGGGTGTGGGCGCGCGAATGACGGCGGCGCGTGGGCAGGGTGGCCACTCCACATGGGCGACTCACTCTTGTCGCCAATGCCCTGCGCGCGCGTCGCCACCATGCGCACGCGCACGAGCGGCGCGCCGTCCACGGTATTGGTGACGACGACGCGGTCCACGACGTACGTCTCGGACGGGTGGCAGTGAAAGATGATGGAGCGGTCGAGGCGCGTGACGCGCTCCAGCCCCGTCGCGGGGTCCAGCGTCACGAGGCGCGCGACGCGGCCCAGCACGACGTCGCCGTCGCGCACAAAGACGCCGTTCAGCGGCGCGCCGTCCGCGCCGATCTTGGAGTAGTCGGTGCCCCCGCGCAGCAGCGCCGTCGGCGGCTCCCACCCAGGCTCGCCCTCCGCCAGCACGCGCCCCGTCTCGGGGTCGCGCGCGAGCGCCAGCGGGTGCTCGAACGAGTCGGCGCGCCCAGCGACGGCGCGCTGCGTCCGCCATACCGATACGCGCGCCGCGCCGCGCATGACGCTGTCGGCGTTGCGCACGATCGCGTCTTCCGCCGTCATCCCATACCACCACCCAAAGATGATGAGCTCGTTGGTGCCCATCGGTACGTCGTTCAGGCGCTTGACGCATGCGAGGTCCGTCTCGGTCAGCGGGCGCTGGCCGTACCAGAGCTACGATAACGGGGGGATAGGAGTGCAAGAGTTGCGGAGGTGTGTGAGAGGCTCAGAAGCAGCTCAGACTTGTTGCGCACTTACTTGATGCATGTACGGCAGCTCCACGCGGCGCGCCATGTCGCCGCATGTCTCGGAGATGGCCTGCTTGACCTCTGCGATGTGGCGCGTGCGTGAGGTTGGAATGGGGTGGCGGTCGCGTCATTGCGTGCACTTGCGCAGGCTAACCTCTCCCCACTACTCACGGTTGCTGGCGTACACAACTCTTGGTGCCTGTGAGTGATTTGCATAAGGCACAGTCCCAGCGAGCGAGCCGAGGATGGCGGACCCGTGGGGCGCGAGGTGGGAAAAGGGCGCCTCCAACGGCTCGCGCGCCGCCATGGCGGCGGCGCGCCGCGCGTCCGCGCCGTCAATCTCGGACGGGCGGAACGCGACGCGGTACTCGAGCAGCTCGGCGGCGTCCAGCATCTCGATGGCGCCGCGCCGCCGCAGCAGCGCCAGCGGCGCCTCGCCGCGGACGTCAATGGAGCCGTGGGGCGCCGCGGCGTGCGCGCGCAGCACGGACCCGTCGTGCGACGCCTCCACGAGGAGGCCGCGCAGGGTCGGCAGGTGCAGCAGGCCAAAGACGATGACGCCGCCGTCGGACCACACGCCGAGGCCGTGCAGCTCGCGCGTGAGGCCGAGGTCGCGCGGCAGCACGCCGTGCCGCCGCGCGGCGCGCGCGACGCGCAGGAACACGTTGGGCACGGTCGTGACGGCGACGGGGTCGCCGTTGACGCACACGAGCGTCTCGCCGTCCCGCAGCGGCGCGCCATCGAACCGCGCGCAAAACGCGGTCGGCGCGCACGCCGCGGGCGTCGCGCCGTCCTCGTCGTCCGCGTCCACCGCGTCGCCCTCCGCGACCTCGTCGTCCTCGAGCGCGTCCACGCGGCCGCTCGCAACGCCCCAGTCCCACAGCGGGCCGTCGCACAGCAGCGTCGTGACGGTCACGACGGGCGTGGGCAGGCGCTGCCGCGACAGCGCCGTCAGGTTGAGCTGGATGCCCACGCGCTCGCCCTCGGGCGTGTACGTCGGGTCGAACGCGTACACGTGCGTCGTGTCCACGTTGCGCATGGCGAGGTACTTGCCCGCGGACGACTGCACCGTCGCCGCCGTCTCGACGTGCGCCGCGACGCCCAGCGGGTTGACCGCCTGCACGAGCTGGATGACGCCGCCGCTGGACGAGTTGGCGGCGGACTTGGTCACCGTCAGCTCGCCGTCGGAGAAGTGGCGCTCCAGCTGCGACCGCAGCGTCGCCATGGCCGACTCCAGCAGCGAGTGCAGCCGCCGCTGCCGCCCGTGCTCGGCGTCCTTGCGCAGGTTGTTGCGCACCTTCTTCATCGCCGCGGAGAAGCGCTTCTTCAGCAGCTCGCCCAGCTTGGGCGCGCACGTGAAGAGCGCCTTGCGCCCCTCGTGGTCGCGGTCGTCGGACGGGAAGCGCCCCAGCGCGACAAGCGCCATGCGCTCCACCATCGCGCCGAGGAACGCCGCCTTCTTTGCCTGCGTCAGCGGCGACGCGTCGAAGCCGACGTGCGGCAGCAGCTCGCCGCATAGCTGCTGTGCCACCTGGCGGTGCACGCGCGCGCGGAGGGAGAGGCCGCGCAGGCTGCCGCCTGCATGCACGACGCGCTCGGCGGCCGCGGCCGCCGCGGCCGCCGCTCCCTCCGCGTCCGTCTCCTCGCCGTCGTCGTCCTCGTCCTCCTCGCCGTCTTCGGGCGCGGCGTCCTCGGCGTCGGCGGGGCGCAGCGCGGCGTCCTCCGCGTCCGAGTGCCAGTGCGCCGCGCCCTCGTCTTCCACTGCCGCGTCGCCGCCACCAAAGTCGGCGGCGTCCGCGTCGTCCTCGTCGCCGTCCGCCGCGTCGTCTCCTCCGCCTCCGCCGCCGTCGCCGCCGCCTCCTTCCAGCGCGGGGCCGTCGCCGCCGCTCGCGGCGCGCTTGCGCTTGCGCGACGGCGCCGCGAACGGCTGCCCCGCGGCGCGCGCCGCGTACTGCGCCTGGAGCTCGGTGAGCTCCGCCAGCAGGCGCGACGACGGCCCGCCGCCGCCCGCCGCGGCCGCGGCGCGCTTGGCGGACAGCGCGACCTGCGCCAGGATGTCGGGCTCCAGGCCGTCGCCCAGCGCGTCCATGACCTCCAGCAGCGGCGCGCCCGCGAGGGGCGCGTTCCAGATGGCCGCCACCATGCGCCGCGCAGGGTCGTTCAGCGGCGGCGGGCGGCCGCGCCACACGAGCGCCTCGAGCGCGGCCAGCGAGTCGACGCCGAGCACGCGGAACGCCGCGACGAGCGGCGCGTCCCGCCGCACGAACGGGATGCAGATCGTCCACGCGCCGCTGCTCGCGTCCCACCGCGCGTACAGCGTCGACGACGAGCGGAACTTGACGTCCGCGCGGAGGGAGCGGATGTCCGCGTTGACCGTGCGCGGCGTCGCGTCGTTGGCCAGCTCCGCGGAGTGCGCGTCCGCCTCGCGCCGCACGTTCAGCACGTTCGACCGCTGCTCGCGCTGCGGCTGGAACGCGCGGCGGTTACCGTGCACGATGAAGATCGCGCCCTCGTCGGCCAGGCACTCGCCGCCCGCGCCGCGCGCGCTCGGGTGCGTCCAGCACGCGAGCGAGCGCGTCATGGCGGGGATGGTGACGAGCGCGACGTCGCGCAGCACCTCCGTCGTGGACCGCAGCACGGCGCCGTTGCCGTCGCCCGCGGCGTAGTCCGTCACCGTGTGCGTGACGTCCGCGACGAAGTGGCAGCTGTACGTGCCGCCGCGCGTCAGCGCCTCGAACGGCAGCAGCGGGTCGCACGGCGCGTACGCGGGCGCCCCCTTGGCCCGCGGCGCCTGCGGCCGATGCAGCTTGATGGCGCTCATGGACACCTCGTGCCGCCGCCGCAGCGCGACGCCGCTGGGCGACACGGCGGCGCAGACGTCCGTCGTGACGTCGATGGCGCCGCTGCCGACGATGACCATGGGCGCGATGGGGTTCAGGAACAGCTCGTACGACGCGATGGCGTCGGCCGAGTACCCCTTCTCTCCCTCGAGGTTCGCCAGCACCTCGCGCGACAGCGCGAGCGAGTACGCCGCCGCGAGGGCCATGGTCTCTTGTGCGCACGCGCGTATAGAGATGCAAGGCTTCATGCCACGGGCGCGTGGCGCGGCGCGGAGGTACCATCCGCTGCTGTGGCATGAAACTCAAGCCTCTCTCAGTGCGACCAAAATGAGGGAACGACGCAGCCCGCGCATCGCTGCAGCCCGCGACGCGCCGCACGGCGTCGCGTTGTGCATTTTGGTCAACGGCGCCTTTGAAACCGCGCCGCTGTGGCACGAATGGCTGTCATCGGCGCCCGCGGGCGCGATCGCGGGCGTCGCGGTGCACGCCAGTAATTTGACGGACGACGAGGCGTGCGCGCTGCGAGACTGGTGCGCGGCGAACGGCGCGCTGCTTACGCTGGGTGACGCCACGCGGTGGTGCGACCCGTCGGTGGCGTCGGCGCAGTGGGCCCTCGTGCGCGCCGCGCGCCGCGCGTTTCCGCACGCGACGCACGTCTGGACCGTCAGTGAACAGACGGCGCCCGTCGTGAGCGCGCGCCGCCTCGAGGACGCGTGCCGAGGCGCGTGGCGCGGGCGCTCGTGCTTCCAGTCGTACTGCGGCGCCGAGCAGCGCGCGCTGCTGCCCCCGTGCGTCCTCGACGCCCTGCGCGGCGTCGGCGTGCGCGAGCTCAGGTACGCGTCGCAGTTTGCGCTGCTGGCGGCGGATGCCGTGGACGCCGTGGACGCGCTGTGGGACGCGGGCTTTGCGGCGGTGACAGTGACATGCGCGCTACCGTGGGCTGCGGCGGCACACGACGCCGTGCTTCCGATCGAGGAGTTTCTGGTGCCGACGCTGCTGGCGCACGCGGCGACGCAGCTTCCGCCAATCGCCGTCCCCGCAGTCGTCGCGAATTTTGAAGGGGGCGCGCTGCGCGCCGCCGTGCTCACGGACGACGAAGCCTGCCGTCTCATTGCGAGTCTTGCCACGGCTGCTACCGAATGCAGCACGCCGCCCGCGCTGGGCGTGCGCAAGATTGCGTGCACCCGCGCGGTGCACGACGTGCTGCACCGTGCGGGCGTCTTGTGACCGTGAAACATTTTGACAATTATTAACGTCAACGTCACGCACTACCGTCGTGCTTCCTACCGTACATCCACTCGCGGGGGCGCTTGGTACCGACCGCGAGCAGGTTCGCCGCCGAGACCTCGTTTTTCTCGTTCACGCCGACAACCGCGAGCCACTTGAGCAGCTTCTTGATGTTGCGCAGGGCGCCTTGCCCGCCCCCGTGGCGCGGCGCGCGCACGCCGCGCGCCGCCTCGACGAGCTCGACGCACGCCGTCACGCCGCGCGCGAACGCCGCCTGCGCCGCCGCCTTGCCCGCCTCCGACACGCCCGCCGTCACGGACGCCTCCACCGTTGCCGCGGCGACGGACAGGTCCGCCCGCACGCGGTCGGGGAGCGCAATGCCCAGGCGGACGGCGTGCTTGCGCAGGGCGATCAGGCCGTCGCGCAGCGACGAGCCCTCGTCTTCCCGCCGCGCTGCCGCGACGGACGGCGGCGACGGCGGCGACGAGACCAGCACGAGGGACGCGGTCGCAGAGGATGCGGCCTGCGCGACGCCGCGCACGCTGCCCTCGATCTCCTTGAAGCGGCGCACGCGGTCCGCGACGAGGGCCGCGGCCGACGCGGTGTACGTGGACGCGAAGGCGGGCCCCTTGCCGCGCGTCGCCTCGTACGCCGCCGCGTACTTGCTCGCGAGGCTGCGGACGTCGTTGCCGTCCTCCAGTGCGCCGAGGTTGCGGGCGGACGCAGACGCAGACGCATCCGACGACGGAGGAGAAGATGGCGACGCGGACACGGGCGCCGCGTCGCCCGCAGAGCCGCCCGCTCCCGCCTTGGCCAGCACGACCGCCCGCACGATGTTGGAGCGCGCCGCGGCGCCCGTGCCCGCGCTGCTGACCAAGCGGGGCGGCAGCACGACGGGCGGCGGCTGCACCGCGGGCGGCTGCACAGCGGGCGGCTGCACAGCGGGCGGCTGCACCGCGGGAGGCTGCACCGCGAGCGAAGAAGTGGCGACGACGTTGAGCGGCGCCGTCGTCACGGCTGGAGCCGCAGCCGCGGCGACTCGCTTGTCATGGCGCTTCGCGGCAATCATGGATACGTACGCCGCCTTGGCGCCCTCGATGGAGGTGACGCCCGCGGGGCAGGCCACGCAGTGGCGCTCGTCGCCAAAGAGCTGCTCGGCGCGCGCGCAAAAGTCCAGGTCGACGCGGTTGTAGCACTCGATGCACGCCGCCGTCGAGATGGGGGGCGTGTCGTGCTCGTCGCCCCAGTGCACGACGACGTTGGGGACGGGGTCCGCGATGCCGAGCGTCGTGAGGACGGACGGCGACGCCACAAACCACAGGGGGATGTGCTCGAAGCCGCAGTTGAGGCCGCGGTACGCCGCGCGCAGGTGGACGTGGTAGGAGGCGTCGTAGATCGCCGCGGCGGACGTCGCGACCGCCAGCTCCTCCGACGCGGTGAGGACACTGAAGAAGGCGAGGGGCGTCAGCCCGAGCTCCATGTTTGCGGTGCGCGCGTCCTCGTCGCCGCCGATGGAGATGTGCACCTCGCGCGCGCTGCCCTCGTCGATGCGGCCGTCGCCGTCCATCGCCAGCGACGCACCGTACGCGGCGCGCACAGCCGCGTCCGTGAGCGCGACGCGCGGCATGCCGTCGCCGTCGCCCCACGTGACCTCCACGGCCATGATGACAGGGTTGCAGCCGCCTGGCGCGTAGACGAGCAGTGCGAAGCGCACCTTGGGCCACGGCGCTTGAGCGGTGGGCCACGCGTGCAGCGGGTGACTGGCCGTCTTGGGCTGCTTGCGCGCCTGGCGCGCCTTGCGTGGCTTGGGCGCGGCCGCCGCGACACGTGCCGTCTTGGAAAGCTGCAGAGACGACGCGGGCGGCGGCATGCCAGCGGCGGCCGCAGCGGACGCGGCGACTGGGCTGTACGTGACGTCGTCGTCGCTGTCGTCAATGGACATGTCACGAGGATGATACGCGCTGCGCGCTGCGCACAGTTCACGCATCAGCGTATTGGACTCCATGTCCATGTTCCTGAAGAGGTCAGAGGGCGTGGGGGCGAGGGGTGATGTCACGCAAACATCAGCCGCTGCATCGCGACTCTGCATCGCGCCTCGCGAGTGCTGCGGTCTTGGCTCTGAATCCACGCATTCTCTTGCGCACAATTCAATGCAATGCACGCGACTCACTCGGATCAGTGACGAGTTTTCGAAATTTCTTGGCGCGGATGATTGTACGGTGCGGACATGCGGACTTGAGAACATGCGGACATGCGGACATGCGGACATGCGGACATGCGGTGCATTCTTGATCAAACGATCCGCGCCACCCCGCCAGAATCTCATCCCATGGCCTCGCGCCTCTCGTGGGAGAAAATCCTAAAGGCAGAAGTGATGCTGACCTTGTTGGAGGCGCGCGCCCCGCGCGAGAGCGAGGCCGTCTGCGCGCTGGTCATGGTCGCGCTGCCCAGCGGCACGCCAGGCAGCGTCGCCCGCGCGGTCGCGGCGCTGGATGCTGCGCCTCCCGACCTGCAGCGTCACGTTTACCGCGTGCTCAAGAGGACGCACATCGAAGTGGAGGTCTGCGAACGCGCCATTGAAGCGATGCTGGCCGAGCACGCGTGTTCAAGCTGTGCTCAAGCGGGCGCGTGGGCATCCGCGGGGGCGTGCACGATGCGGTAGCGCGTCGACTCGGGCGACACGCCGTGCGGGAGACGCAGCGTGTACGCAATCCCAGGTTGCAGCGTCGGCGCCGTCGGCGTCGCGTGCCCAGCCTGCATCGCATCCACGAGCTCGTGGTCGGCCCCAGACTTGAGTGTCACATACACGCCGCGATGCGCGGCGCTCTCGATGCATCCGATGATGAGCGCGCCATCCTTCCTCAGGGCGTGCCGCACGTAGAAGCAACAGTCGTTGTGATACGCGCCGCCCTTCGCGACCTCGTTCCGAACGTGGAACCAGTCGCCCGACCCGCCCTCGTTTGGGAACACACCCAGCGCGGCCCCCTCAATGTCGACGCACTCGATGTACCACAGCGGCGCACGGTCCATGCCGTTGGGGGGTCGTCGCCGTTTGATGACTTGCACGAAATCACGAAGTCACAAAGTCTACGCCCGCCTTCACAATGAGGCAGAGCGTGACGGCGACGAATGCCCACACGCTCGTGGCTGCGCAGCACTTCTGCACCTCGTACCACGCGTCGTGCTTCGTCTGGAGACGCCGTGCCCTGCGTTGCTTCGCCGCGCGCGTTTCCGCAAAGGGGACTCGTGCCGTCATTTGTCAAGTCTGCTCGTTTCCTTCATGCCACACACCCAATCTAGACGCGGCGGCGCGGCACGCGGCAGGTCGCACTCCACGGGGTCGTAGTTGTGCGCTGCGTGCTCCTGTCAAGCAGTGATCGCACCGCGTGCAGGACAACATGTGGGTGCTCCGCACCGCGCAAGGACGTGATTTCAAGCTCTTCGAGGCGCGGCGCGACGCGCTGCTCGCGTGGACCGACGTCAACCTCGACGCCATCCTTGAAGAGATCGAGGACCAGCTGTGCGACGCGCGGCGCCGCGATGGAGACGCCGCGACGCGGCTGCGGCACCTACGGCGCGTCGCCAACACGCCGCTGGCGGACGTGTTGACCGCGGACCTGGAGGCGCTCCTCGAGGCCACGCGCCCCAACGTGGAGGAGAACGATGGCTGTGTGCTGGACGAGGTCGCGGTGGAGCCGCGCGCGGCCGCGAGCCCGTCACAGCCGTACGTCGTCGCCATCGACTCGTCGTCCGAGTCCGAGGGCGAGCTCTAATGGGTCGCTACGCGTCACCATCCCCAGCGGGCGCCCACGACGGCGCCAGCACCAGCGTCGCCGCCGCGAGCAGGAGCAGGAGCACGACGATCCACGTCCAGTCGAACGTCCACGCGCAGTTGTGCGCGTCCTGTGCCGCCGCCGCCGCCGCCAGCGCCTCGGGCGTGCCCACGACCTCGTACAGCACATCGAGCAAGTACGATCCATTCGCCGTGGTGAGGTACGGCACGTCGTCCGTGACGCTCAGATTGAACACTTGGCTCCAGTCATTGAAGTTGACTTGCAGCACGCTGCCGAGCGTCGCCGTCACGTGCAAGTTCACGCCGTTCGAGTCCAGCAGCATGTAGGCGTCCGCCGTGGGCAGGCCGCTGCCGCTGCCGTTGCTCTCGAGCACGGAGCGCCCCGTGGAGTAGTCGACGACGTCGACAATCACGCCGTCCAGGACGGTGGCCACGAGCGTGGCGAGGACGGCGCCCACGCCGACGGGCGTGCCGCCGCCGCCCACCTTGCTCAGCCCGCACAAGCGCAGCGTCACGGGGCCGCTGTAGTACGAGAGGGACGGCGAGCCGCTAGCGCGCGCCGCGCGTGCGCCCGCCTGCGGCTGCGGCTGCCGCGGCGGTGTGGGCGCGGGCGGGATGCCCGCGATCACGAGGGTGCCTGGGCGGGGGCGCGGCATCTGACGTGGGCTTTTGTTTCCGTGGCGAGGTCCGCCGTTGCGGCAGCGGCGACGGTAGCGGCGACGGCAACGGCGTCCGCGTCGGCGACGTTGGAGAAGGGGCGACGGGCGCGGGCGCGGGTGCGCGACGCAGCGGGGACGGAGGGCCAGGCTGCATCGGCGGGCCCGAGGGCGTGATTGCGGTCGCAAGCGCAACGAGCGCCGCTCTTCGAGGGGGCGGCCGCGGGCGCAGTCTCAAAATTTCGGTCGCCAGGGCGTCGTCCACCGCGCGCCGCGGCGCGCCAGCCATGATCGTCTCGGCCGCGGCCAGGCGCAGCTCCGTGATGGCGTGCGCTGCGGCGGCGTACGGTGGCAACGCCGCGGCGGAGCGCTCCACGAGCCGCACGATCGCGGTGTCCGCAGCGTACCGCTCCCACGCGCGTGCGAGCGCGTCCACGTCGCGCCACGTGCGCCCCGTGCGCGCAGCGCCCGCGGGGCGGCGCGGGGCGTCGGGGGGTGGCAGCACGAGATGCGCGCCGTGCACCGTCTCGGACCCCCAGACGGTCGGCTCCGTGTCGTACAGGGCGTCCTCCGTGGCACACGCGGCCTCGGCGGCGTGCCGCGCCGCCGCCCGCGCCTCGGCCTGCTTCCGCTGCGGCGACCGCCCGCGCTGGACGGCGTGAATCGTCGACGGCGGCGGGCCGCGCGCGAGGCGTCGCGACGCCACACGATCCGCGGCCGCGCGCGCCGCCGCCGCGTCAAAGTCCGCGGTGAATGGTGGCGGACGAGGGGGCGCGCGCCGCCGCGCTGACACGCACGCCATGCCCCCGCGTTTTGCTTCCGCACACGGCACCATCCGCGCCCACCTGCCGCTGCGCGTCACCCGCACAAGGTGCAGATCTCTCCCTCCTCGAGCGCGTGGCGGCACGTGCCGAAAAAGGCGGCCTCCGCGGCGGCCGCTGCCGACGAGCCAGGCGTGTCCAGCCTACTGTTGTGCGCCGCCGCCCGCAGAATCTCAAAGACGACCATGCGCTTGTGCGGCTTCGTCGCGGTAGCGCGCAGCGCGTCCGTGTTCAGCGGCAGGCGCTGCGGCTGCGGCTTGTATGGAAGCGCGTGATGCGGCGCCGCATTACTCTCGCGCATTCCAACGCGGGGCGACGTAGACGCGGTCGCTGGGCCACTCTCCTTGATTTGGGTAGCAGGCACGGCAACCGTCGCCATTTGGATGCTGGGTTTGAGCACGCGCTAGTGCGCAGCTGATTTGCCGCGGATGCGCAAAACCGTCGCATCAAAATTTCTCGAGTTTTTTTTTCCAACTCCGCACTCCGCCTCCGCGTCGTAACGTCGCCCCAACACTCCGATCACACCCCGACGCCTCTTTCGACGCGCAATCGACCAAGCCGCACCTGCCATGGATTCTTCTCTGTGCCGTGCGTTTATGTCATCGAGCGGGCGCGCCGCAGCGCGGGGCGCGTGCTTCACACTTGCGCGCATCGCATCGTAACGGCGCTCGCATCACCTCTCCATCGCCGTCACGCGCGCGCGCCGCAGAGCCGCCGACATCGCCGCTGCCCACGCCGCGTCCGACGGTGCTCGTCACGACGCCGCAGAAGGATGCGGATCGCGCGGACACTAGTCCGTGGCGCGAGGCCGTCTTCCCCGCAGCGGACGCGGCGCGCGCCGCGCAGGCCGCGCCGCACTGCCGCGTGTGCACCGCGCGCTGCCCAGCGTGCGCCCCGCACGCCTCGGCGCACGTGCACTTCTGCGGCAAGCCGTCCGCGCAGCAGGCGGCCGCGGGCGACGCCATGGTCGTGGCGTGGGAGCGCGCGCGCCCGTGCGCGCGCGCCACGTGTGCGCCCAAGCCCGTCACGAAGGAGGCGCCACGCGCGCCGCGCCAGCGCTCGACCCGCGCGAGCGCCGCGTCGCCGTGCGCGTTCGATTGCTCGGATTGAGAGCGTGGACGACCGCCGCCCAGCTACGATTGTCTCGGCAGCGATGCTGGTCTCATTCTCACCAGCAGCGCGGTGGGAGCACGATTGGTCAGCCCGTGCGGCATTGAAACGTCGAATGCTACTCATGTCGCGCAGTGCGGTGCGTCAGTGGAGCGGGGCGCGGCGTTGGCGCGTATGACAACGCGGCGCCCGCGTATCGATGCGTCGTCGTGTGAGGAGCGGCCGCGACGAGGGCGCGCACGGGCGCTGGCTGCGGCATGGTTTGCGGTGCCTGCGGCGCCTGGCGCTGCGCCCGCGTCGCGCGCATGCGGCCGTGGCGGCGACCCAGGACGTACACGGCGGCCGCCAGCAGCAGCACGACGCCCGCGCCCGCGGCGGCGAACGCCGCAAGGTTGTACTGCCCCATCTCCTTCTTGCCCAGTATCGCGCGCGGCCCCGCGTGCGCCGCGTACGCGGCCTTCAACACCGCGCGCGTCTGCGGCATGAGGCCTGGGCAGTGCTTGAAGAATGGCGGCGCGCCGCCAGGCCGCAGGGGCGGCGTCTCGCTGCCGTCAAAGTGGTTCCACACGAGCGCGCGGCCCGTGTCGACCGTCACCGTGGTGGGCGCGTGCGCGGCCACGTACGCGCCCGCCGCGAGCTGGTCGTCCGTGAAGGGCCGCTCAAGCGCCCACTCGTAAAAGGCGAGCAGCGCCGCGGCGGTGCCCATGGCAAACCCCGCGTTGACGTGCCTGTAGTCGGTCGCGCGCGGCGCGCCCGTCGCGTGCCACCACGCGTCGGGCAGCGCGCGGCAGTTGGTGGGCACGCACAGCCGCTCCGCGCCAAACACGAGTTGGGCGCCGAGCGCGCGCCACGCCGCCAGCAGCGCCGCGGGCGCGCCGCCGTCGTGCGCCGCCGTGCACACGACGTCGTACGCGTCGCACATGACGAGCACGTCCGTGGGAGCGTGCGCGACGTGCGCGCGCGCCACGCTCGCGTAGAACTCCATGCGTTTTCGGAAGCCGTCGGCGCGCGACCACGTGCTGCCAACGCCCACGAGCGCGGCGGGAAGGCTCGCCTCGTCGCAGGACACGAGGAAGTTGTGCGACTCGGCGCAGTGCGCGGTCGCGAACGCATAGACGTGGATCGGGCCCGCGTCGCCGCGCAGTGGCGGCGCACCGAGGGTGACGCACCCTCGGATGCCCGCGCGGACGCGTGCCGCGGCGGACGCCATTTGATACCCTCGGAACGCGCGCCATACTCGCGCACGGCGACGTGCGGGGGCGGAGGTGACCGTGCGGAGGTTGCGCACCCCGAAAAAACCTGACTCTGCCAAACTGCGCACGCGTCCTGCCGCGCCATGCTCGCGCTGGCCTGCAAGAGAATGTTATCGTGCGAGGCGCGCGCCCTGCTCGCGCTCGTGTTCGCGGCTGCTCTTGTCGTCTACGTCTTGACTGTCCAGGTCCCTGACGCGGCGGCGTCGCCGCGTACCGTCGACGCCGCGTGCCGCGTCCTGCCCAGCAGCCGCGCGGACGCCGCGTACGCGTGCACCAGCGTCGGCGTCGACGCGTGCGTGAGCGCGGGCGACTCGTACGCGTGCACCGCGACGGAGGCGCGCGGCAACGCCATGTCGCCGTGGTCGTGCAGCGGCGCCGTCGCGCCGTCCGTGGCGGCCGCGGACGGCCGCGAGGCCAATGGCACGTCGTGCGCACCTGGCGCGGGCGGCACGCGTCCGCTCGAGTGCGGCGGCGGGACGTGGTGCTGCGACACGAACCGTCCCGACGGGCCTTGCGCGTGGGACCGCTTCTCGACCAACATTCAGCGCCGCACCGCGTGTCTCGTAGTCTACAACGCCACGCTCGTAGCGGTGGCGCGCGCGCTTGCGACCAACGCCACGTGGCTCGCCCTCTTTTCGAATCAATTTGGCACGGACGGAGACGCCGCCGCGGCGTCCGTCGTCGCCGCCCGCGGAACGACGCTCCCGTGCTACTGGTCCGACGCCGCGGACGCCACGCTGCTCGGGACGCCTCCGTCGCCGCGCACGCCGCGCGCTGGCGTCGTCGTCGGCACGGTGTTCCTGGCGCTCGCGTCCGCCGCTTCCATTCTCGCGCTGTGCGCGCCTCCGTGCCTCGCGTCATCGAGAGTGACGCCTCCTCCAGCGCGCCCACTACCCGCGTGCCCACTACCCGCGCGCCCACTACCCGCGCGCCCACCGTCCGCGCGCCCACCGTCCGCGCGCCCACCGTCCGCGCGCATCAACGAGGAGCCTGCAATCGACGGACGCGCGGCTGCGATCGCGAGCGTTCCCGAGCACGGAGTGGATCAGCGTCCACTTCTGTGCATCGACGTTGAATGAAACCAACTCGCGCCCCTGCGCGTGCACTCGAACGGATATGCGGAGTTGAGTTGTCAAGTGCGGAAGTTTTTTTAACGAAAGCAACAAATTTCTGATCGACTCTTACGGTGCGTGACGCGAAGCCGCGTGGAGTGGCAGATCGAATCCATGCAGCCATCACGTCATTTCGCGCGTGAATGCGTGATCGCGCGCTTGTGCGTGGCGCACATCTCACGTGGCGCCATCACGCGTCACGCATCACGGCTCCCCCGTCGCCGCGCAGATCCTGCCATGGAGACCGCCACTTTCGCTCCTTCCGCTGTGACGGAATGCGCCTTCGAGTCGTCGAAGTCGACGGGGACGCCGTGCGCGTGCAGCCTCTGCACCAATAACCGCAACAATGCGAGGTTCAATCATCAGGCCGAAGCGTACAAGGCGTACCTCCTCGCGCTCCCGCCGTCGGCCACCGCGCTGTCGTACCCCACTACCGCGTCCGCACACGTGCCCGCGTCGTCGTCGTCGTAAGAGCTGTCGTGCGCCATGTGCAATGTGTCATTGCGCACGCACGCACGCCTGGTTGTTGAGCGCCTTGAATCAAGAATTATTAATACGGCGCTCCCTCGAGGCGCGAGACATGCACATGGAGCCGTGTCACCGCCTGGCCGCCACCGACGGCGCGGCGGCGGGAGCTCCTGGCGCCTCCGCCAGTGCCTTGAGCGTGTCGACAGCGGCGCCGATCATGTCATTGTTCATACGCACGGCGCACGTGGCCAGCAGGTCGTCCAGCGGCAGCGCGGCGGGCGGCGGCGGCCGTCGCAGAGGCAGCGGCACCCGCAGCTCGGCGGCCGTGATGGGCAGGGCGTACCACGGCAGCACGAGGCGCGGAGGCACCGAGTGCACGCCACGCACGCGAGCAATGCGGCGGGTCCACAGGCGGCGCCCACGCGCGGCCGTCGGGTGCCCTGCCGTCGGGTGCACCCGTACATGCGGCGCGTCCTCGACGCCGTCGAGCGCGCGCTCAATCTCGACCACCTCGCGCAGCGTGTAGCGCAGCGATCCCAGCGTCCGCTTGAGCGCCACGCGCACAGACGCCTCTACGTGCCGCCACGTGAGCGCGCCGCGGGACGCGTCCGAGAGCGCGCGCGCCATCTTGGTCTCGTCCCGCTCCGCGGCGGCCGCCTCGCACGCCTTTTCCGCGCGCATGACCGCCGCCCGCGCCCGCGTGTTGGCGCTCTTGCGCGCGGCCGTCAGCGCCTGGCCTGCTGCCGCATTGAGGTCCGTGAGCTGCCGCGCCAGCAGCGCGTTGGCCGTCATTAACGCGGACGCGAGGCACAGCGTGCTCACGTTAGCAGGCATGTCAAGCGTCGCCTTGAGGCACAGCGTGAAGCCCTCCGACGCAGTGTCCATGGGGACACGTCGAGTCGTCGCCATACTTTGCAATGCATGCGCTTGCAAATTCAAGTCAGGGAATTTGTGACGCCGTCTCCGCATCTTGCAGGTTGACATTCACCCACCAACGTCACGCCACGGCAGCGTCCAGCTGCTCGTTCACGGCATCGACGAGCTCCTCCACGTCGTCCGCCGTCATGGCGGCAATGCGCGCCGTCACGGCCTGCAGCGCCGCATCAATTGGCTCCCACGGCGGCAGCTCCTGTGGCTCAAATTCCGTCTCCCGCGTCTTGGTGGCGTCCGTCGCGAGGCACTCGACTAGAACTCCGCGCGGCGCGCCCGTCATCTTGACGTACGCGGCGAGCTGGACGACGTCGTACGACGGCGGCGGCGCATCCGCGTGCCACAGCCGTTGACGCGTCTTGATCTCGACGACGGCCTTGTCGGACGCGCGGCGGCCGTCGACCTTGCCCACGACGCAGTATCCGTCGCACTCCAGCTTGAGAAATTCCGAGTTGCGCTCGATGACGGAGACCTTGGCCTTCTTGCCGTACGCGTCCGCGATGCCGTCCTCGGCGTCGCGCCCCCGCTTGGTGGCGACGGAGCGGCGCACGACCTCGCGCAGCGCGCTGCTCGCCGCCAGCGTGCGCGCCACGATCGAGTCCGCCTCGGCGTCCGCGGCGGCGGCGTCTGCGGCGTCTGCCGCCGCAACGGCGGCGGCGACCGTGGAAGGGCGGGGCGCGTGCACGGGCGCATCCGCCTCCAGGGTCGCCGCCGACGTGTCGGTAGAAGCAAGCTCAGCCTCATTCGCTTCGTGTGCGGCAGTCGTCGGCCGTGACGGCGGCAGCGCGTCGGGAATGTCGGCCACGGGCGGGGCGGGGCGCTGCGTCTTTTCGCGGTGCGGCGGCGCGGCCGCTGCTGCGGCCACGGCGTCCGCAACGAGGGCGTCGGCGACGGAGCGCGCGATGGACGCTGCGGCCGCCATGTCGGCGGCGCGCACCGCGGCGTGCACGGCCGCCGCCTCGGCTGCGGGGAGCAGCGCCTGCGTCACCGAGTCGATCGTGAGCGGCGGCTCGGCGGCGCTGGTCGCCGATGCCGCTGTGGTGGCGGCGGCATCCGCAATCGCCGCGTCGGTCTGTCCAGGTGGCGACGCCGCCGCTGCGACTGCGGCAGCGGCGGCGCCCTGCTGCTGCTCCGTCACGGCGTCCACCGCTGCCGACAGCCCCGCGACGGCGGTCTCGGCGCGCGCGCCCGTCGCGCCCACGCCCAGGCGCGCGAGGGTCGCCTTGACGCGCGGCGCGCCCAGCGCCTGCTTCAGCGCGCGGGGCGGGTACTTGGAGTTGCCCAAACACTGGAGCAGCGCCGCCTCGGCCGTGCGGTACGCGTGCCGCCCCACCAGCGCCGCGACGGACGACGCGGCGAACCACGGCTTCCACGCGCTCGGAGGCATCCTCGCGTGCCCCCCGTGCTTTTACAGGCGCAGTAGTGTCTGTAGCTTGCACGCTTCATTGTTGTTTCATGCCACAGCAGTCCATTCAGCCATTCTAGCGGTTACTACAAACTCTGACATCGATCCGTCTGAGGGACTAGGCAGGGACGACAAACTCTGCAAAGTACGGCGCGTCGAGGAGCGACTCTGGCGCTGCGCCCGCACACGCCGAGGCGCGGAACCACGCCTCGGGCACGTTCGCAAACGTCCCCACGGACGGAAACGAGTGGATGCCGCCCTCAGCGTGTGGGCGGTTCACAAAGGGCCCGTTGCGCGGCACGCCTGCGGGCGGCGTGAGCACGCTCGCCACGAAGGTGACCCAGTCGCGCAGCCAAGACGGCACGCTTGCGGACGCGGTCCCCGCCACGATGCTGGCCGCGTCGCCCGCCACGCGCACCAGGTCGATGGCGCCGCAGCCGAGCCACGCGCCCCACACGGTTCGACCCTCCTCCGTGAAGATTTCGGGCAGGTCAGACGTCGCCTGCCCAAAGTCGATGATCTTGGCGCAGAAACGACCGCGGGGAGCCTCGAGCACGCGGCCGCTCGCCGAGCGGAAGATCTGTCGCGGCGCGTCCGCGGGCCACGCCGCGAGCATCACGTTCTTCAGGTGGAGGTCGTTGTGCTGGAAGCGCGGCACGACGCGCCGCAGCTCCGCCAGCGTGCCCAGCACCTGGAGCATGACGGACTTCCACTCGACGGCGGACACTGGCGCGGCCGCGGGCCCGCGCTTGGAGCCGAGGCTCCACGCGATGAGGTCAAAGAGCGTGAAGACGCCCTCCACCGCGGGCGTGATGAGTTCCATGGACATGAAGTCGGTGCCTGGACGGGGGCGGTCCGCCTGCACGATGTGCGTCGCCGCGGGCGGCCACGCCTGCGACATGCCCGTGTGCAGTCGCCGCGCGACGCCGCGCTCCACCATCAGACCCGCGCGCCCCTCCGCGCTGAGCGGGAATTTGACGGCGCGACACGTGCCGCACTCGAAGCCGCCGCTGCCGTCTGGCGTCGCGGTGAGGCACGTGCGCACGGCGACGCCGTTCGCGCCCTTGGACAGCACGCGCGGTCCGCACTGCGTGTCCACCGTCACCGTCGCGAGGTCGGGCTTGCCGATCGCCTCCTTCAGTCGCGCCTCGAATGCAGCGTCAGACGGCGCGGATGCGAGCGATTCTACGACGGAGCCGCCGCCATGCAGGTGCGGCGCGCCGAGTGCTCGACGAGGGCTGCGAGGTCGCCGCGCCCCCGCGAGCCGACGGGACGACTTTCGCCGAGGCGAGGTCGCCAGTTTGCGTTCGTCTTCTCGCCGCCTTGGCATTTTTGTTTGACCGCCCCCCGCCCTCGATTTTGTATGCGCACAGGGCGGCGCGGGGAGCCAGCCGCAAATGTATGTACCACTTGAAGTCTGTCAGGATTCAATCACGCGCGCCGTCATGTACGCTACCTGCTACGTTCGCGCCCCCGCCTCCCGCACGCACGCACCTTCCTTGCATGGCATCCGCGCCGTGCGCGAATGCGAACGCCGCGACGCGGAGATCGCGAGAGACCTAGCGACGACGCCTGCAGCTGAAAGGGGGGAGAGGACGACACCCACGACACCCACCACCATACGCCTCCTCTCGCACGCACCTTCTCCGCCGCGTCCGCCCCCTGCGCGCTGCTTAGAGCATCGCGTTCGCAAACTCTGTGCTCCACGAGGGCCCGTCCTGCGAGAGCGTGAGGCTGGAGATGACAATGTCCGTGGACGCCGCCGCGGCGATCGTGAACCACGCGGCGGACGTCGCGGCAAAGTTCAGGTACACGGAGCCGCTGGACGTGGACACGACGACCTCCGTCTGCGCCGACAGCGCCGCGACGTACTGCGTGATGGCCATGACGCGGTTCGTCAGCGCCGTCATCACCTGCGCCGAGTTCGCGGCGAGGTCCTCGATGGTGTCGTCCAGCAGGACGATGGCCTCCGTGACCGTCGTCGCGGTGTTCGCGTACACGGTCGTGCCGATGGACGAGGAGAAGGCGCCGATCGTGGTGGCGATGGACACCTCGCTGCTCTCGGCGCGCGAGATCTCGCCGCTGAGGCTGTTCGACACCGCCGACGCGAAGGACGAGAGCGACGTCTCCGAGGCCTCCGCGCGCGAGACCTCCGTGGACACCGTCGTGGACACGTTGACAGCGACGTGCGACAGCGACGTCTCCGTCGACTCGGCGCGCGAAATCTCCGACGACACGGTGGCCGACACGTTGACCGCGACCGTCGACACCGACGAAGTGAAGACGGACAGCGACGTCTCGGCGGAGCGCGCGCGTGAGATCTCCGTGGACGCCGTCGTCGACACGTTGACCGCGACCGTCGACACCGACGATGTGAAGACGGACAGCGACGTCTCGGCGGATTCGGCGCGGCTGATCTCCGTGGATGCCGTCGTGGACACGGTCTGCGCGAACGACGACAGCGACGTCTCGGCGGAGCGCGCACGGGAGATCTCCGTGGACGCCGTCGTCGACACGTTGACCACGACCGTCGACACCGACGAAGTGAAGACGGACAGCGACGTCTCGGCTG
>Ga0302196_10000206_pt1 | contig 59048 bp, 62 predicted proteins | sample II_Bog_N1_3_FD_198794 | JGI IMG/M metagenome (GOLD analysis project Ga0302196, IMG submission 198794) | Peat permafrost microbial communities from Stordalen Mire near Abisko, Sweden - II_Bog_N1_3 | ecosystem: Environmental > Terrestrial > Soil > Wetlands > Peat | place: Sweden: Abisko... | reverse complement strand
CGAGGAAGGCCTGTCGCTGCCGCTTGGCGCCGACCGCAACCCGGAGGAGCGCGAATACGAGCACCACATCAGCGCCACCGCCCATGTCAAGCGCGACCAGCAGGCGATGACCACCGAGGCATGCTTCGAGAACTACGACCTTTACCTGAACTACGTGCGCGGCGGCCCCGGCTTCGGCGACCCGCTCGACCGTGAGCCGGCCGCCATCGCCGATGACCTCAACAGCCGCTTCCTGCTGCCGAAATTCGCCGAGACGGTCTGCGGCGCGGTGGTCGCCAGGGACGCCGACGGGGTGTGGCGGGTGGACGCAGCGGCCACGCAGCAGCGGCGGGCGGAAATCCGCCGCGAACGCCTGGCCCGCAGCGTGCCCACCCGGCAGTGGATGAAGGAGGAACGCGAGCGCATCCTGACCAAGCACGCGGCGGTGCAGGTCAAGCACATGTTCGCCACCAGCTTCGGCCTGTCGGCGAAATTCAAGGAGGAGTTCAAGCGGTTCTGGACCCTTCCCGCCGAATGGGACCTGCAGGAAACCGAACTGGGCATTCCGTCATACGGGTCCACCTACCGCATGGACCTGTCGAAGCTGCCGGATGTCAGGACCATCGTGCTGGTCGAAGAATAACCATTCCCTGCCAGGCGGCCAAAAAATAAGGAGACGACCATGTCGGTTTACACAAAAGAGCAGGTGAAGTACCTCGTCGAAGGCAAGCTCGACTGGGACACGACGTTGCGCATGCTGACGATGCCCAAGGACCAGGACCGTTTCGCCAAATACGTGGAGGTGTTGCAGGCGAAGGCCGCATGGCCGGACCGGATCATCCTTCCCCTCGGCCCGCATCTGTACATCGTGCAGAAGGTCACCACCCACGAGTGGGTAACCAAGTGCGACTGCGGCCACGAGTTCGGCGACTACCGCGAGAACTGGAAGCTGAACGCCAACATCTACGTCCGCGACACCGAGGAGGCCATGAACGAGGTTTTTCCCAAACTCATGGGCCCGGAAACCAGCTGGCAGGTGTTCCGCGAGTATTACTGCCCCACCTGCGGGATCATGCACGACGTGGAGGCGCCGACACCCTGGTATCCGGTGGTGCACGACTTTGAGCCGGATATCGAGACATTCTACCGCGATTGGGTGAACCTGCCGGTTCCCGCGCGGGCCTGACGCCGGCGGCGTGCGGACCGGGGACGGCGGCGTCCCCGGTCCGGCGTGGTGAGGGCGGGCCAGCTTCGGTCGGCCCAATCTCGCGGCCGTTTGATTGCCCGGCCCGGCGCGAGGGGCTACGCTCGGCGCACAGGGGAAGGGAGCAAACCATGGGCGCGACAAAAATCATGGTGATCCGCCATGCGGAGAAACCAGGCGATTTCAACGGCCAGAGCTATGCCGGGGTCGATCCCACCGGCACCACCTGCGGCGCCGATGGCGCGGAGTCGCTCATCACGATCGGCTGGGAGCGCGCCGGCGGGCTGATCACCTTGTTCGCCCCGCCCTGGGGGCCGAAAACCCCGACCCTGGCGCAGCCGCAATTCCTCTACGCCGCCGCCCCTGAACGCGGCGACCCGGCCGGCGGCAATACCCCGAGTCAGCGGCCCTACGAGACGATCACCGCGCTGGCGGCGCGGCTCGGGCTGCCCATCGACGCCACCCACAAGAAGGCCGCCTACCCCAAAATGGTGAAGGACGCCCTCGCCAGGGAAGGCGTGGTGCTGATCTGCTGGCAGCATGAGGACATCCCCCTGACCGCCCCGGACGGTCAGCCCGGCATCAGCCAGTGCCTGCTGACCGAAACCGATACGCCCGGCACGCTCGGTGTGCCGGCATCATGGCCGGCCGGCGCCAACGGCGCGCGCTATGATCTGGTCTGGGTGTTTGACCGCCCCTCGGGCAGCGGACCGATCACCGGCTTCACCCAGTTCGCGCAGATGCTGCTCGCGGGCGATACCGCCGCATAAGGTCGCGGCGCCGGGCGAACAGCCTACGTCCTGCGGCCACCCATCCGGCAGCCGCTGACCTGCGGCGGCGCGTGCAGCAGCGGCGCCAGCACGCCCGCCACCTCGCAGGCGGACCGGCGCGGCTGCGGGCGGGCGCTGGGCTGGCGATGCGTGTTCAGGATCAGCACGCCGCCGCCGGCCAGCGCCAGACGCAGCGTGCCCTGGCGCAGCGCCCGCTGATACAGCGGCTCCGGTCCGCCGATGCCGGTGATGATGCCCGCGCCCATCTCGGCGACACGGTTGCGGTAAGCGGCGGCCAGGTCGGGCGTGCGCGAGTGGTACATGCCGGTGGCAAGGTTCCAGTCGCCGCCCGTCTCGGTGGCGAGCTGTTGCAGGAAATGGGCCGCATAGGCGGCGTTCGCGGTCGGATCGAACGCCTCGTCCAGCGAGCGGAAGGCGCCGGGGTGGAATTGCAGGTTCACCTGCATGCAGCCGACATCCATCAGGCGCACCCCGTTGGCGAGGCCCTGGGCGGCCCATGCCACCGCCTCGGCGCGGCTGTTGAAAAACAGGCCGGTCCCGTCGGCATTGATCGTCCACGGCCAGGCGCGGATATCGCCGGTGCTGGCGATCGGCCTGCCGCTTTCCACCTTGGCGATGCTGCCCAGCAGCCCGGGCGGCAGGCTGTGGTGACGCTCGGCCTCCTGCACCGCGGCGGCGCACAGCCCGCTCTCGGCGACATCCCAGGCGGGTGGCGGACCGGCCGCCGCCGCCAACGGCATCATCAGCCACGTCAGCAGCGCCGGCCAGATGCCCCGCCGGAGCTTCCCCGCAAACCCTGTCCCCGCCACGCCGTGGTGCATCCGGCGGACCCTAGCGGTGCGGCGTGGCCCGGGGCAAGGACGCCGCGGAATCAGCCTTGCGTCCTCCCCATCCGCGGTGGCCTCCCGGTCCGATCTACCCTTCGCTGGTAGCGACAACCTTACGCGGCCGGCCGCCGCGCTTGCCGTTCTCGCGGGAGGCTGCCGCCTTGGCAACGCTGCGGGTCTGCCCGCCGACGGCGCCCAGCCGCTCCGCCATCCACCGCCTGGAACCCAACACCCCTTCCAACAAGGCCGGCACGTAAAGATCGGCATCCAGCGTCGGAAAATGGATGCCGAGGCCGAATGCCTCCACTTCGACGGCCTTGAGATCGTCGGCCGAGGCGTGCTGCAAGCCTTCCACGTCGCGCGGCGCGAAGCCGATCTCAACACAAGTTGTCAGCCGCACGATGACCCGGTTGCGGCCGGCATCGTAATGCGCGCTCTCGGCCCTTGGGCCGCGCATGCGGGCCTCTCCCCGGGCCTCGGCCGCCGCGAATTGCCCGGTGGTCAACTCAACCATGGAACAATCTCCATGCCTCCATCAGTGCCTCCCGGTGGCCAGCGACCAGCCGCAGGACCCGGCTGGCTTCGCGCTCATCGCAGCCGATAACCTCCCGGACCGCCGGCGCGATGAGATCGATCACCACCACCAGGCCCCGGAACGTGAACATGCGCGGGTGGATGGTCATTGGGGCAGATCACGACCCGCAAACCATCGATGCGCAGGACCGTCGGCATGGTTCAACCTATCAGAACCCAAGCGGTCAGGAACCCCCTCAGCCGGCGCCTGCACAGCATCCGACGTCCTCATCCCGCCCAGGCATTCATCCCCCTGCGCGCCTGCTATAACCCCACCCCATGAACTTCTCCGCTCTCTTCATCCGCCGCCCGGTCGCCACCTTCCTGCTCGCCCTCGGCGTGCTGCTGGCCGGCGGCGTCGCCTATCGCTTCCTGCCGGTCGCCGCCCTGCCCAGCATCGACATCCCCACCGTGGTCGTCTTCGCCAGCCGCCCCGGCGCCGACCCCGAGACCATGGCCACTTCCATCGCCGCCCCGCTGGAGCGCCGGCTCGGCGAAATCGGCGGCATCACCGAACTCACCTCCACCTCGGCCGACGGCTCGACCACCATCGTCGCGCTGTTCGACATTTCCCGCGACATCGACGGCGCCGCCCATGACGTGCAGGCCGCCATCAACGCCGCCACCCCCGACCTGCCCGCCGACCTGCCGATGCGGCCGTTCTTCCGCAAGTTCAACCCGGCGGAAATGCCGGTGCTGACCATCGCGCTGACCTCCGACACACTCTCGGCCGGGCAGGTCTATGACGCCGCCGACAGCATCCTCGCCCAGCGCCTGTCGCAGGTGGAAGGGGTGGCGCAGGTGCAGGTAAACGGCTCCGAAAAGCCCGCCGTGCGCGTCCGCCTCGACCCCGCGGCGCTGGCCGCCGCCGGGCTTTCCGGCGAGGATGTCACCGCCGCCATCCGCAACGCCAACGTCACCAGCCCGGTCGGCGGCTTCGAGGGGGCGGAGCGGGCGGAAACCATCGGCATCAACGGTCAGTTGTTCAAGGCGGCCGACTATCGCGGCCTGGTGCTGAAATCCGCCAACGGCGCCACCGTGCGGCTGGCCGATGTCGCCAGCGTCATCGACGGGGTGGCCAGCACCCGCCTCGCCGCCTGGTTCGGCCAGCAGCCGGCCATCCTGCTGACGGTGACGAAATCCGCCGGCGCCAACGTCATCGACACGGTGGACCGGGTGAAGGCGGTGCTGCCGCTGCTGAAATCCTGGATGCCGCCCGACATCCGCCTGACCATCCTGGCCGACCGCACCCAGTCGATCCGCGCCAGCATCGACGAAGTGCAGATCACCATGCTGATCTCCATCGCTTTGGTGCTGCTGGTGGTGGCGCTGTTCATGCGCCGCCTGGTGCCCACCATCGCCGCCACCATCGCGGTGCCGCTGTCCATCGCCGGCACGCTGGCGGGCATGTGGCTGAACGGCTTCGCGCTCGACAATTTCTCCCTGATCGCCCTGACCATTTCGGTGGGCTTCGTGGTGGACGACGCCATCGTGATGATCGAGAACATCGTCCGCCACATGGAACAGGGCAAGACGCCGATGCAGGCGGCCTTCGAGGGGGCCCGGCAGATCGGCTTCACGGTGATGTCGATCAGCATATCACTGGTCGCCGTGTTCATTCCGGTGCTGTTCATGGGTGGCATCCTCGGCCGCCTGTTCCATGAATTCGCCACCACGCTGACGCTGGCCATCGCCGTTTCCGCCCTCGTCTCGCTCACCATCACGCCGATGCTGTGCGGCCACTTCATGCGCGCCGACGGCCCGGCCCGGCCCGGCGGCGCGCTGGCACGGCTGGATGGCATGGTGGAGGGCGCATTCCGGGCGGTGCTGCGCGGCTACGCCGCCACGCTGGAGGTGGCGCTGCGCTGGCGCTGGCTCATGCTGCTGGCGACCTTCGCCACCATCGGTCTGACCATCTGGCTGTACACGGTGGTGCCCAAGGGGTTCTTCCCCACCCAGGACACCGGCCTGATCGGCGGCATCACCGTCGCCGGGCCGGAGATTTCCTTCGCCGCCATGGCCGAGCGCCAGCGCGCCGTGGTCGATGTGCTGCTTTCCGACCCTGCAATTGCCGCGGTCGGCTCCACCATCGGCGTCACCACCGGCTGGAGCGCGATGAACCGCGGCCAGCTCACCGTCGGCCTCAAGCCGCTGGCCGAGCGCGACGGGATCACTTCCGAGCAGGTGATCGCCCGGCTGCGGCCCCGGCTCGCACAGGTCGGCGCGGTGCAGACCACCCTGTGGTCGGCGCAGGATTTGCGCGACGGCGGACGCCAGGGGGCGGCCAACCAGTTCGTGCTGCTCGCCACCGACCTGCCCGAACTGCGCGAATGGACCGAGAAACTCACCGCCAGGCTGCGCAGCGTCCCCGGCATCAGCGACGTTTCCTCCGACCAGGACCGCGCCGGCCCGCAGGCCGACATCACCATCGACCGCGCGGCGGCGGCACGGCTGGGCGTGTCGGTCTCGGCGATCGACGCGGCGCTGAGCAACGCCTTCGCCCAGCGGCAGATTTCCATCATCTACACCGCCCGCAACCAGTACCGGGTGGTGCTGGAAGCCGATCCGCGCCTGCAGGCCGACCCTTCCGGCCTCAGCCGCATCTTCGTCGGCGCCACCGGCGGCCAGCAGGTGCCGCTGCTCAGCGTCATCAAAATGGAGCGCGACACCGCCCCGATGGCGGTGCACCACCAGGGCCAGTTCCCGGCCGCCACCATCAGCTTCAACACCGCCCCCGGGGTCGCCCAGGGCGATGCGCTGGACGCGGTGCGGAAAGCCGCGCGCGAGTTGCGCATGCCGGAGACGGTGCGCACCGAGTTCGCCGGCAACGCCCGCTGGCTGGCGCAAAGCCTGGCCACCCAGCCTTACCTGATCGGCGCCGCCTTCCTGGCGATCTACATCGTGCTGGGGGTGCTGTACGAGAGCCTGACCCAGCCCATCACCATCATTTCCACCCTTCCCTCGGCGGGGCTGGGGGCGCTGCTGGGGCTGCTGATCACCGGCACCGACCTCTCGGTCATGGGCATCATCGGCATATTGATGCTGATGGGCATCGTGAAGAAGAACGCCATCATGCTGATCGATTTCGCCCTGGAGCAGGAACGCCAGCACGGCCGCACCCCGCTGGAGGCGATCCATGCCGCCTGCCTGGAGCGGTTCCGCCCGATCATCATGACCACGCTGGCGGCCCTGCTGGGCGCGGTGCCGCTGGCGGTGGGTTTCGGCGCCGGCGCCGAACTGCGCCGCCCGCTCGGCATCGCCATCATCGGCGGGCTGATCGTGAGCCAGGCACTGACGCTTTACACGACGCCGGTGGTCTATCTGGCGCTGCAACGACGCCGCCGCCGGGCCGAACCCGCGCCCGCCGCGGCGGAGTGACCGGCGGGCCGCTACAGGAACCGCAACGCCAGGAAGCCGCCGACGACACCGGCCGCCACCGCGGTGGTTACCAGGGTCAGCCATTTCTCGATAAATTCCCGGATCGGCTCGCCGTAAAAATGCAGCAGCGCGGCCACGCCGAAGAAACGCACCCCGCGGGTGGCGGCGCTGGCCAGCATGAACACGGCGAAATTGAAGCGCGCCGCGCCGGAGGCGATGGTGACGATCTTGTAGGGGATCGGCGTAAGTCCCTTGATCAGGATCACCCACACGCCCCATTCGGCGTATTTCGCCTGGAACGCCGCGAAAGCGTCCTGGTAGTGGTAGGCGCGCAAAATCGGTCCGGCCAGCACATCGAACAGCGCATAGCCGATCAGATAACCCAGCGCGCCGCCGGCCACGCTGGCCGCCGTGCACAGGAAGGCCAGTCGCCAGGCGCGGTCGGGCCGGGCCAGCACCATCGGCACCAGCAGCACATCGGGCGGGATGGGAAAGAAACTGCTCTCGGCGAAACTCACCACCGCCAGCCACAGCCCCGCCCGGGGGCTGGCGGAAAGCGCGATCACGCGGTCATAGAGGCGTCGCAGCATCGTGGTTCCAGTCCGCCCGGCGGGACCGGCGCAGCACCGCCGGCGCGGCGGGGAATGGCACGTCGCGGCCGGACCGGCAACCCGACGGCCATCACTCCCTGGCCAGCCGCGCGGTTGCGCCTGTATTGTGTGTCCCCGCCCGGAGGAGTCCCGACGCATGCGCCGTATTGTCTGTCTCACCGCCCTGTTCGCGCTGGCCGCCCCGCTGCTGGCCATTCCTGTCCGGGCGCAGCAGGGACCGCCGCATGCCTTCCTGTTCGGCGCCTGGACCGGCGGCCTGTTCCCCGCCCCGGCTCAGCTCACCGCCCTGGCCTGTCTGGCCCACCCAACCGTGATCTTCACCCAGGACCTCGTGCTGCGGGCCACGCTGACCGACTTCGCCTATATCCAGCGCCAGGTCGAGACGGTGCGCGGCGCCGGCCAGGGGGTCGAATTCCGTCTGATCGGCGCAACGCAGCCTGCCGCCGGCGCGGGACTGCTCGGCGCCGCCATCCCGGCCCCCGGCTTCGGCTGCGAGTCGCCCGACGCGCTGCACGTGCAGCGCCACAGCGAGAACGAGATCAGCTTTCCGGGTTGCGCCGATTTCCCCAACCCCCTGATTCGTTGCCCGTCACGCTGAGGCAGCCGCGCGGAGCGTTGCCCCGCACCCCACCAGGGCTTCGCCCTGGACCCACCGTCGCGCGCAGCGCGCCTTCGGCGCAGGGGCACAGCCCCTTGGAACCCTTAACGAAAGGGGTCAAGGGGGCCACTGCCCCCTTGCGGGTCCAGGGCGGAGCCCTGGCCTTATCTTCCTTCACCCGATTGCCTGGAAGCACTGGACAGGAGGCTTTTGCTGCGGCGATGGTTTGCGGCATGGCCCTGCTGCTGGCCGGCGCCGCCGTTGCCGCCGAGCCGGATCGGCTGCCCGGTGTGGGCGAAGGTAATCCCCGCCTGCGCGTCGAGGCCGGCCAGCCGCCCTGGCGCGCGGTGGCGCGGTTGCAGGTGCCCGGTATCGCCCGCTGCACCGCCGTCGTGGTGGCGCCCCTGCTCGCCGTCACCGCCGCCCATTGCCTGTGGTCGGCGCGGCTGCGCGGCTGGGTGCCGGCCGGGTCGGTGCATCTGCTGCCCGGCTACGATAGGGGCGCCTACACGGACCACATCCTGGCCATATCCTACCGGGTGGCCCCCGGCTACGACCCCGCCGACACCGGGGGCAGCCGTGGCGCCGACCTTGCCGTGGTGACGCTGTCACGCCCGGCCGGTTCGGTGCTGGCCCTGGCCGACGCACCGCCCGCCCCCGGCACGCCGGCCGTGCTGGGCGGCTTCAACCAGGACCGCATCGAGGTGATCGAGGCCGATCTGCGCTGCGCCATCACCGGCACGGCGCTGGACGGTGGCGGACGCACGCTGCTGCTGCACGATTGCACGGCGACGCGCGGCACCAGCGGCGGCCCGCTGATGGTGCGCGGACCGGCGGGTGAGCTGGTGCTGGCCGGGGTACAGGTGGCGGCGCGGCTGGGGCAGGTCGGCGGCGCGGCGGTGCCGGTGGCGGCGCTGCGGCGGCTGCTCGGGCAGCCATGACCCACCTCATGAGCAGCGATCACTGCCTGGCCTGCTGGTCCTCCGGCACGCCGTCCCGCGGGGACACATATTGGGTAGCGCGGGCACCGCGGGTCGAGCCGCCCGCTTTCGCCACCACCCCGCCTGAAGGGCCATGCTCGCCCGCGACCCGGTCGCGGGAGGGACGCACTCCATTTCAAATGAAACCGCTTGACGGATGCGCCCGGCTTGGGATAAACATTAAACTATATACAGTTTCGTGCTTGCCCGCCCCAGGCAAAGCGCGTTCTGTCAGCTGAAAGTTTCGCGAACCGGTGAGGCACGAGCCTGCCAGTCAGCGTGCGCGCCGACATGGCGCTTCGCAGGGGAGGATAGCACCATGAAGCATGTTTTTGCGGCGGCAACGTCGATCGCGGCAATCGCGTTGGCCGCCATGGGCGGTTCCGCGGCCGCCGCCCCATGCGGGCCATTGGAGATGTGCCCCGCGCATTTGCCGTTGCCGGCATTGGGAAGCCTCTGGCTCATTCCGTCGCAGCCCGGGCCATGGCCCCCGTTGGCTGTCCCCGGCGGCATTCCGGATGTGACTTTTACAACATCCACCATCTATTTCGCCCTCCATCCATTCCAACGCCCCTTTACCGTTGGTTCATTTCTTGCTACTAACGAGAACTTTCCGGGTTCCGACCAGGGATCCCCGGTCTATAGTGGTCTGTTCAACCCGTTGATTTCCGAAGCGGTGACACCCGGTACGCCGCTCGCGCAGGACCCGTACGCAGCTTATGTCGAACTCATCGGCCTGATCTGGTTGCAGACAGGATCGACGGTTTTTGTTGAATACGCTGGCGGGGCAGGCCTGACGCTGAACGGTGTTCCCGTATTCCAGACGAACGCAGATTTTCTTGGCGTGGAGTCGTACACGTGGAACGGACCTGATGCTTTTGTCAACTTCGATCTCGCCTACACTTATGACGGCGGTCCCAATGCGATCCTGGTTTTCGGGGCCGTTCCGGAACCGGCGACGCTGAGCCTGTTGGGCAGCGCGCTCATCGGCCTCGGCCTGGCACGCCGTCGCAAGAGCGACTGAGCAGACAATATATCAGTTCTCTGCAAGAATGGCCGAGGCTGGGATTCGTCGCCCTTGACGACCGCCAGCGCCATGGGGTTCACCGACGGCTGTCGCTGTTTGACACCGGCGGCCGGTTCGTCTGGGCGCGTGTCGATCTTCCTCCCGCGCTTCGGTTTATCCCTTCAGGGCCAGGTTGGTCCCCGGAAGCCGGTCGCCACGCCATAACGAGGGCGCGGCGTGGCGACCCGGTATCATTCTGTATGCAAACGGATTTCGGGCGGGCGGAAGCCGTCAACCGCGTTGCTCGCCCGGAAGGATCAGGCGTCCACCGGCCGCACCACCAGCACCACCCCCTGCACCCCCACCACCAGCAGCCGCGCCAGCGGCGCCGGCGGGGCCGCGCCGGCCACCAGCTGCGCCGGCCAGTCGCTGTCACCCAGCCGCACCCGTCCCTCGCCCCCGGTGAACGCCAGCGCCAGGGCGGTGCGGCCGACCAGGCCGGATTCCGGCGTGTTGACCCGCCGCTCCGGCGGGCGCCGCAGCCGCAGGCCGAGCGCGATGCTGCCGGCGGACAGCACCGCGAAGCAGGCCACCTGCGGGCCGAACCCGGCCAGCCCCGCCAGCACCGCCCCGCCGGTGCCCAGCGCCGCCAGACCGAGCCACATCAGGAAGGCGCCGGGCAGCAGCACCTCGGCCACCAGCAGCGCCAGCCCGCCAGCCAGCCACGCCAGCGCCGCCAGGGTCGGCATCACGCCGGTTGGCATCAGGCCGGGCGCGTCGGCGCCACCGGCGGCCCCGCCCGGGCGGCCGGCCGCTCCCCGGCGTGGCCTGCAACAGCGACAATGCCTGGGTGATGCCGCCGGCCAGCGCCGACGCCTCCATCGGCACGATCACCAGACGGCTGTTCGGCGAGGCGGCGATGGCATGGAAAGCCGCCACGTAGCGGTCGGATATGAAATAGCGCAGCGCCGCCTCGCCGCCCTCGGCCACCGCCTGGGCGACCAGCCGGGTGGCGGTGGCCTCGGCCTGGGCGAGCCGCTCACGCGCCGCGGCATCGCGCTGCGCCGCCTCCTGCCGGCCCTCGGCGGAAAGGATCAGGCTCGCCTTGTTGCCTTCCGCCAGCTTCACCGCCGCCTCGCGCTCGCCTTCGGCCCGCATCACCGTGGCGCGGCGTTCGCGCTCGGCGGTCATCTGCAGGTTCATGGCGCGGATCAGATTCTCGGGCGGCTCGATCTTGCGCAGTTCGACGCGGCTGACCTTCACCCCCCAGGGCGAGGTGGCGCCGTCCAGGATCACCAGCAACTGGGTGTTGATGCGCTCGCGTGACGACAACGTGGCGTCCAGCTCCATCTCGCCGATCACCGCGCGGATGTTGGTCATCGCCAGCGTGGCCAGGGCCTGCGGCAGATAGGTGACCTGATAGGCGGCCTTCTCCGCCTCCAGCACGCGGTAGTAGATCACCCCATCGACGCTGACGGTGGCGTTGTCGCGGGTGATGACGCTCTGCTCGGGGATGTCGAGCACCTGCTCCTGAACGTTCAGCCTGCGGCCGACCCGGTCGATGAAGGGGATGACGAAGTTCAGGCCGGGATTGAGCAGGCGGGTGAAGGCGCCGAAGCGCTCGACCGTCCACACCTGGCCCTGCGGCACCGGCTTCGCGCCGGCGAAGATGGTGGCCACCACCAGCACCAGCAACAGAACCCAGACGATGCCGAAACCGAGTTCCATGAGTGTCCTCCGCGGTGACGGCTCCGAGCGTGCCCGGCAGCCTACTCCGCCGGCGGATCGTCGAACAGGATGCGGTTGGCCGCGCCCTCCATGTCGTCGTACTGGCCGGAGCGCAGGCACCACAGGAAGAACACCAACCCGATGCCGCCCATGACCAGGCTCACGCCAATGAGATAGAGCATGATTGTCATGCCGCCCCCCCTTCCCGCACCCGCGCCCGGAAGCTGTTGGCGATGACCAGCAGCGACGAACCCGACATCGCCGCCGCCGCCAGCCAGGGCGTGACCTGGCCCGCCATCGCCAGCGGCAGCATCACCGCATTATACAGCAGCGACAGCGCCAGATTCTGCCGCATCACCGCCCCCGCCCGCCGCGCCGCCCGCAGCACCATCCCCACCGGCGCCAGCGCGCGGCCCTGGAACACCACATCGGCAACGGTCTGGCTGATGTCGGCGGCGCTGGCCGGCGACATCGACACCGAAGCCGCCGCCAGCGACGGCGCGTCGTTCAGCCCGTCGCCCACCATCAGCACGCCGCGCCCCTGCGCCCGCAGGGATTCGATCAGCGCAACCTTGCCGGTGGGGCCGACCTCCGCCCGCCAGTCGTCGATGCCGAGCGCCGCCGCCACCCGCCCGACCGGCGCCATCCGGTCGCCGGAGGCCAACAGCACCCGCAGCCCGGCCCGTCGCAGTCCGGCCACCGTGGTGGCCGCGTCCACCCGTGGGCGCTCCTGGAACGCGAATACCACCGCCGGCCGGCCCGGCCGCGCCAACCACAGTTCCGGCCCGCCGGTTGCGGGGGCGGCCGGGTCGCCGGCGAAGCCGCGGGCGCCGAGGCGGATTTCTCCCGCCTTGGTGCGGCACAGCAGCCCCTGGCCCGGGCGTTCCTCCACGTCACTGGCGGCCGGCACCGGCCCGGTCGCGGCCAGCAGAGAGCGCGACAGCGGGTGGCGGCTGGAGGCGGCCAGCGATGCCGCCACCGCCAGCGCGCCGGGGTCGCGGCCGGGGTCGTCCACCAGCGCCAGCGTCGGCTCGGTCAGCGTGCCGGTCTTGTCGAACACCACCGTGTCCACCTTGGCCAGACGTTCCAGCGCGGTCGCCGATTTCAGCAGGATGCCGCGGCGCAGCAGGTCGCCGGTGGCGATCACCTGCACCGCCGGCACCGCCAGCGACAGCGCGCAGGGGCAGGTGATGATCAGCACCGCGCAGGCGATCAGCAGCGCCTCCCCGACCGGCGCCCCCTGCACGCCCCACCACCAGGCGAAGCTGGCGGCGGCGCAAAGATGCACCACCGGCGCGTACAACCGCGCCACTTTGTCGGCCAGCACGACATAGCGGCCGCGCCGCGCCTCGGCCGCCTCGATCAGCCGCACGCATTCGGCCAGCAGCGTGGCGGCGCCGGTGGCGGAGCAGCGCAGCAGCAACGTCTCGCCCAGGTTCAGGGTGCCGGCGAACACCGGCGTGCCCGGGCCGGCCTGCACCGGCAGGCTCTCGCCGGTGACCAGACTGGCATCGAGCGGCGCGCTGCCGCGCTCCACCACCCCGTCCACGCCGATGCGCTCGCCCATGCCCACCAGCACCCGCGCGCCGGGGGCCACACTCTCCTGCGGGCCGCGCCGCACGCTGCCGTCGGGTTGCAGCACCGACACCTCGGTGGCGCGCAGGGCCAGCAACTGCTGCGCCGTGGCGCGCGCCGCGCCGCGGGCGCGGTGGTCCAGCACCCGGCCGATCAGCAGGAAAAACAGCAACGTGACGACCGAGTCGAAATAGGTGTGCCGGCCACCCTGCAACGTCTCCCACAGGCTCATGGCGGTGACCAGCAACACGCCGATGCTGACCGGCACGTCCATGTTGGTGTGGCCCGCCCGCAGCGCGACCAGCGCCGAGCGGAAGAACGGCCGCCCCGCATAGGCCACCGCCGGCATGGCGATCAGCGCCGACACCCAGTACAGCAGGCTGCGCGTCGCCGGCCCCATGCCCTCGGCGAACCCGGCCCAGACCGCGAACGAGTTGGTCATCACATTGGCCGAGGCGAAGCCGGCCACCGCCAGCGCCCGCAGCAGCGCCCGGCCGGTGCGGTCGTCGGCCGCCGCCAAAGCAGCGGCGTCGAACGGCACCAGACGGTAGCCGAGCCGCTCCACCGCCGCGACGTAGCGTTCCGCCTGCTCGCTGGCGCCGCGCCAGGCCAGCCGCAGCCGGCGGGTGGTCATGTTCACCCGGCCCTGCGACAGCCCCGGCTCGCGGGCCAGGACCTGCTCGATCAGCCACACGCAGGCGCCGCATTGCAGGCCGTCCAGCGCCAGGGTCAGCGTGTTTGTGCCGTCGGGCTGGGTGTGGATGTGGCGGGCGAGGTCCCAGCGCCCGGCCGATTCGGGCCTGGGTGCGCGCATGGCGGGGTCCAGCAGGCGCTGGGCGTAGTAGCGGCCCAGGCCGAGATGCTGGATGGTGTCGTAGGCGGCGGCACAGCCGGGGCAGCAGAAGCTTGTTCCGGTGGCGACGGGCAGGCCGCAATGGGTGCAGGAAGCGGCAGGGCTCTGCCCTGCACCCGCCAGGGGCCGGCAGGCCCCTGGACCCCATTCGGTGGTGCGGGGCAACGCCCCGGGGGTCACTTCACGATCACGCGCCGCACCGTGTGGTATTCGCCGCCGTCGGCGACTACCGCCAGATACAGGTTCCACTTGCCGGGGGCCAGTTCGGTGTCGGACTCGAACCGGCCGGGGGCGGCCGGGTGGAACGCCAGCGGCAGCGGCAGCATCTCGCCGATCGGGCGCTCGACGGTGGCGGTCAGGCGCACGCCGGTCAGCTTCGCGCCGTCACGGCCGGCCAACGTCACCACCGGACGGGCACCGTCCAGCGTGGTGCCCACCGTCCAGCCCAGCGCCGCCTGACGCTCGGCCGCCGCCAGCACAATGTCGTAGCTGTTGCTGGCGTCGAAGCCATGCGTGGTGGCGAGGCCCGGAAAGCTGCGCACCGCGAACCAGGCCAGGGCGGCATTCACCAGCATGACGAAACCCATGCCGCCAGCCACATACCACGGGAAAAAACGCCAGCGCGATGGCCCGGGAACGGCGCCGCCGCGATCAATCCGGCTGCTATGGCTCATGCTGCGTAGTCCCCTGTTTATCGTCAGCGGGCATTGCCGTCCGGCCCGATGAACACCGATTTGTAACCCGTCTCCTCGCCGGTGAGGCTGTTGCGCAGCAGGAAATCGATTTTCTGCGACCCGTCCACCAGCGACGCCGGCCGGCCGAACACCAGCACGCGGAAGGTGCCGATGCTGTCGCGCCCGACCGGCAGCACCAGCACGGAGGCGGGGGGAGCCGATTGCTCGGCGATCGCCATCCCACCGGAGGCCAGCCCGCTCAGCGTCAGCACGAACTCGGCCGGCGCGTCGGTCTTGTTGGAAACCTTGATGGTGTAACCGTTGCGGATGCTGCCGTCGCGCACCTGGACGAACAGCGGCGCGCGGTCATGCTGCACCGACAGGTCGATATGCGCCCGCGTGGCCAGCGCCGTCCCCATGACGGCGATCCCGGCGAACAGGGCGGCCAGATAGATGAACGTGCGCGGGCGCAGCAGCCGGAACGATTCCTGCCGGCCTTCCGCCTTGGCCTTCTGGCCCGCCAGCGTGTCCCAGGTGACCAGCCATTTGGGCTGGCCGGTCCTGACCATCATCTCGTTGCAGGCATCCACGCACAGCCCGCAATTGATGCACTCCAGTTGCACGCCGTCGCGGATGTCGATGCCGGTGGGGCAGACATGCACGCAGGCCAGGCAGTCGATGCACTGGCCCAGCCCGGCCACCGCCGGCGAGCCGTCGCGCTTGCCGTGCCCGCGCGGCTCGCCACGGGTGGGTTCGTAGCTGACGATCAGGCTCTGCTCATCGAGCATCGAAGCCTGGAAACGCGGCCACGGGCACATGAAGGTGCATACCTGTTCGCGCGCCCAGCCGGCCAGCAGGTAGGTCGTGGCGGTGAACAGGAACATGAAAAAATACGTCGTGGTGCCGGCCTCGCCGCGCCAGATTTGCAGGGTCACCGTCGGCGCATCGACGAAATACATGATCAGCGCGCCGCCGGTCCAGAAGGCGACGGCGAGCCAGACACCGTGCTTGACCGCCTTGCGCCACGCCTTGTCGAGGGTGAGCGGCCCCTTGTCGCGGCGCATATGCGCGTTGCGGTCGCCTTCCACCAGGCGCTCGACCCACATGAACAGGTCGGTCCACACGGTCTGCGGGCAGGTGTAGCCGCACCAGACGCGGCCGGCGAGGCTGGTCACCAGGAACAGCCCCACCGCCGACAGGATCAGCAGGCCGGTGAGATAGACGACATCCTGTGGCCACAGTTCGAGATTGAAGAAATAGAAGCGCCGGTTGGGCAGGTCGAGCAGCACCGCCTGCGCCGCCCGGCCCGGCCCGCGGTCCCAGCGCAGCCAGGGCAGCACGTAATAGACGACGAGGCAGAATATCAGCACGCCCCATTTGAAACTGCGCGCCGGGCCGTGCACCGCCTTCGGATAGACGCGCTCACGCGCGGCATACAGCCTGGGGCGGCTGAGTTTGTCCTCCTTCGCCATGCTGTCGCCGACCTTGTCCACGCTGGCCATGCTGCTTGATCGTCCCCCGTTTTTTGCTGGTCGGTCCAGCCCGCCATTGCGGTCCCCGGCGGCGACCGCTCGCGGTCAGCTATTCGCCGCCGCCGAGGTCGTGCACATAGATGGCGACGCTTTTGATGGTAGCCTCATCCAGCCCGGTGGTGTTGGACTTCTTTTCCCAGGACGGCATCACGCCCAGGCGCGGGTTGTTGATCTGCTGCACGATCGCGTCGCGCAGGTCGCCGTACAGATGCACCGCGGATTTCAGCGGCGGCGCGCCGAACAGGCGGTTCCCCTGGCCATCGGCGCCGTGGCAGACGGCGCAGGTCTCGGCATATTGCGCGCGGCCCTTGGAAAGGTCCTGGCCGGCCTCGGCATGACCGTACAACGCGCCCCAGACATAGTTGGCCACCGCGTCGATCTGCTCGGGCTTGAGCATGCCCGAGGCACCGAAGCTCGGCATCACGCTGCCGCGCGCCTTTTCGTTGCCGCTGCGGATGCCGTAGGTGATGGTCCGCTGGATGTCGGCCAGGGTGCCGCCCCACAGCCAGGTGTCGTCGGCCAGGTTGGGATAGCCGATCCGCCCTTCGCCGCCGGCCCCGTGGCAGGGCTGGCAGTTGTTGGCGAAGGCGATGCGCCCGGCCGCGAGCGCCACCGCCAGCAGTTGCGGGTCCTGCTTCACCTGCTCGATCGGGGTGTCCTTGATCCGGTCCATGAACACCGCGCGCCGCGCCTCCAGCGCCCTGACATCGGCGGCCACGGTGTTGCGGGTGGAGGCGCCGAGCAGCCCGTGGAAATAGGTGGTTCCCAGCGGGAAGGAGGGGAACAGCACGGAATAGACCGCGGCGAATATCACGCAGGCGATGAACGTGTACAGCCACCATTTGGGCAGCGGGTTGTTCAGCTCCTGCAGCCCGTCCCACTCATGCCCGGTCGTCTCGCGGCCGGACAGCGCATCCTTCACGATCTTGGCGGACACCTTCGGACCTCCTTATCGGTCGTCGTCGTCGAACGGGATGCGGGCCTTGCGCTCCATCTCCCGCTTGCGGCCCGGCAGGTAGGTGACCACCACCATCAGCACGAAAACGGCGAAGACCAGGACAATGGAGTATTGCTGGAACCAGGCCAGCAGGGTGGCGATGTTCATGCCGCCCCCCTACTGCTGCAACTTCTCGACGCCGAGATCGGCGAAGTCGACCATGGTGCCGAGCACCTGGAGATAGGCCACCAGCGCGTCCATCTCGCTGGGGAATCCGGGCTGCCCCGGCACCGCCACCGCCTTGGGGTAGCGCGACACCAGCAAACCCTGGTCGGCCTGCGCGTTGGCCTGAGTCAGCAGGTCCTGACGGGCGTTGGCCAGATCCTCGTCGGAATAAGGCACGCCGAGCACCCGCTGGGCGGCCAGATGCTTCTCGATCAGGCTGTAGTCCAGCCGCGTCTGCTCCAGGAAGGCGTAGCGCGGCATCAGGCTTTCCGGCACCAGCGCCTGCGGGTGACGGAGATGGCCGTAATGCCAGTCGCTGGAGTATTTGCCGCCGACGCGCGACAGGTCCGGGCCGATGCGCTTGCTGCCCCACTGGAACGGCCGGTCATACATGCTCTCGGCCGCCAGACTGAAATGGCCGTAGCGCTCCACCTCGTCCTTGAGGGTGCGTATCTGCTGGCTGTGGCAGAGATAGCAGCCCTCGCGGACATAGATGTTGCGCCCGGCCATTTCCAGCGGCGAGTAGGGGCGAATGCCCTTCACGTGCTCCACCGTGGTTTCGATGGTGAACAGCGGCACGATCTCGACGATGCCGCCGATGGCGATCACGATGACCGTGAGCACCAGCAGCACCAGCACGTTCTTCTCGATAATCTCGTGATTGAGCTTGAACATGGCCGGTTACTCCCCCGCCACGGCAAGGCCGGCGGGAAGGCCGGCGGTGCCCGCCTGGGTCGATGGGCTGCGCACCGTGCGGATCAAATTGTAGCACATGATGAGGCCGCCGGTGAGGAACAGCAGGCCGCCGCACAGGCGGATGACGTAGTACGGGTGCACGGCGCTGACCGATTCCGCAAAGGAATATTGCAGGAAGCCGAACTGGTCGTAGGCGCGCCACATCAGCCCCTGCATGATGCCCGCCACCCACATCGCGCTGATGTAGAAGACGATACCCAGCGTCGCGATCCAGTAATGCCAGGCCACCAGCCGGGTGGAATACAGGCCGCTGCGCTTCCACAGCGCCGGCACCATGTAATAGATGGCGCCGAAGCTGACGAAGGCCACCCAGCCCAGGGCGCCGGAATGCACGTGCCCGATTGTCCAGTCGGTGTAATGCGACAGCGAGTTGACCTCGCGGATCGCCATCACTGGCCCTTCGAAGGTGGACATGCCGTAAAAGCCCACCGCGGTCACCGAGAAGCGCAGCGCCGGGTCGGTGCGCAGCTTGTCCCACGCCCCCGACAGCGTCATCAGGCCGTTGATCATGCCGCCCCAGGACGGCATCCACAGCATGATCGAGAACACCATGCCGAGCGTCTGCGTCCAGTCCGGCAGCGAGGTGTAGTGCAGGTGGTGCGGACCGGCCCACATATACAGGAAGATCAGCGACCAGAAATGCACCACCGAGAGGCGGTACGAATACACCGGCCGGCCGGCCTGTTTGGGAATGAAATAATACATCATGCCCAGGAAGGCCGCGGTCAGGAAGAAGCCCACCGCGTTGTGGCCGTACCACCACTGCACCATGGCGTTCTGCACGCCGGAATAGACCACATAGCTTTTGGCGGCGAAGGGCGAAATCGGCACGGAGGCGTTGTTGACCAGCACCAGCACCGCGACGGTCAGGATGAAGGCGAGGTAGAACCAGTTCGCCACATAGATATGCGGCTCGGCGCGTTTCATCAGCGTGCCGATGAACACCCCGGCATAGAGCACCCAGATGATCACCAGGAACACGGTGATATGCCATTCGGGCTCGGAGTATTCCTGGCTGCGCGAGAAGCCCAGGACGTAGCTGAGCGCCGCCATGACGATGAAAAACTGGTAGCCCCAGAACAGGAAATCGTGCAGGGAATCGGGGCCGGCCAGACGGGCCCGGCAGGTGCGCTGCACCACATAGAACGAGGTGGCGAACAGCGCGTTGCCGCCGAAGGCGAAGATGGCGGCCGAGGTGTGCACCGGCCGCAGCCGGCCGAAATTGAGGAAAGACAGGCCGAAATTGAAGTCCGGCCAACACAACTCGGTGGCGATGTAAACACCGACCGAAAAGGCCACGATCGCCCAGAACATCGCGGCGATGGTGAACTTCTTGATGACCTCCTCGTTGTAGGAGATCACCGGTGGCGCCGAGGCCAGCACCGCGTCAGCCATCGCGGCCTGCCCGGGCGCGCAGGAGCTCGGCCTGCAACGCCTCGCCGCGGCGGAAACCCTTCAGCACCAGCCCCCAGTTGAAGGCGGCGGTGAAGGCGAACAGGGACAGGCCGAAGATGTAGATTTCCTGGTCCAGCGCGCCGGCGGCCATCACCAGGCCGACCATGCCGAGCGCCGCCACGAACACCCCCACCACGATGTCGCCGGGGCTTACGACGATGTCGCTGACCCTTGCGATGACCTCGCTCGGACTCACGAGCGTGCCGCCTGTCTTCATCCCACACCCCGCAATGCTCTGCGCGCGGGCACACCGCGGCATATGGCCAAACCGGCTCCGACCGGGTCTTCCGAGAACCTTCTATACGGCCGGCAGAGCGGCATTGACATACATCAACGCCGTGCAACCGAGTCGCATCCAGCATTGACCATAAGCGTGAGCGATCGGCGCAACCCACGGACTTTACATTCAATAACATGGACATGACTGAACACGTCAATTGGCTCGGCAGGCTATGCGGCCCCGGCGCCATGGCCGGCGCCGGGGTGGCGTTGCCGCTTGCCCTGCTGGCGGCCGGCGCGGCGGGCAGCGTGCTGCATTGCGCGCCGATGTGCGGGCCGTTCGTGCTCGGACAGGTGTCCGACCGGCTGGCCGGCATTCCCGCCGCGCGGCTGTGCGAATCCGCCCGGCTGTCGAGCGCGCTGCTGCTGCCGTACCATGGCGGACGGCTGACCACCTACGCCGTGCTCGGCGCGCTGGTGGCCGGGGCCGGCTCGGCGGCGCGTGTCGGCGCGTGGCTGGGGGCGTTGCCGGCGCTGCTGTTGCTGACCGCCGCGCTGCTGTTCCTAACCCAGGCGCTGGCCCGGCTGGCCCCCGCCCGCCTCGGCCGGCTTCGGCTGCCGGACCGGGCGCCGCCGGCCTGGACCCGCTGCGTGAGCGGTCTTGCCGCCAGGGCGGAAAGCGGCCGGCCCGGCGGCGGCTATCTGCTCGGGGTGGCACTCGGCCTGCTGCCCTGTGGATTTCTGTATGCGGCCATCGCCGCCGCCGCCGCCACCGGCAGCGTGGCCGGCGGGGCGCTCGCCATGACGGCGTTCGGGCTGGGTACCGTGCCGGGGCTGGTCGCGGTCGGGGTCGCCGGCCAGGCGGCCGGTCGCGTCTGGCACCGGGGCGTCGCCGCCGCGGCGCCGGCCATCATGCTGGCCAACGCCGCGCTGCTGGTCGCCATGGCCTGGCAGCGCCTCGCGGCGCTGGCCTGAGAGCTTGCGAGACATTTCACCGCCGGCCTGCAAACCGGCCCGCCGGCAACCCCGGACCGCTGCACGAAAGGACTTCCCTTCCAATGGCCGCAAAGTTCTCCCCCGAACTCGCCGTCGGCATCCTCAGGGAGGTCATCGTGGCCGTGCTCCGCAAGGACGGGCCGGCTCTGTCAACCCACCAGCTCGCCGTCTTTCTCACCTGCTACCTCAAGGACGGCGACCACACGGTGCGCGGACTGGCGGCCGAGATCAACGTGTCGAAGTCAGTGATCACCCGGGCGCTGGACAAGCTGGGCGAGCTGGATCTGACGCGCCGCCGCCCCGACCCGTCCGACCGCCGTAGCGTGCTGGTGGACCGCACCGGGCCCGGCCGCGCTTTGCTGGAGGAACTGAAGCACATCAGCGTGGACGTGCTGCGGCAGGCCAACGCACGGTAAACCGGCGCGCGCTCATCAAGGGGGCCAGTTGGGGCGCACCGGTTGAGATTTCCTGTCGCGACGCACCCGGCGAATATCCGGTGGCTCAGTGCCGCCCGCTGCGTCGCCACGGGCGCGTGCTTGTCGCGGAAAGTTCTTATTTGGGGACTTTGCCGCGGCAGCTTCCTCGCACAAGAGGGGCCTCCACCTGGGATATGAAATCGATGTCACAACCACCAGCCAGGCCATTGATGGCCGACACGCCAGCAATCGCTTCGGACGGCCTCGGCGCGGCTTCCCGTCACGCCTTCGTCGGGCGTGCGCTCAATGCAACGCCCGCCTATTGGCTTTCGATGTTCGCCGCGAGTGCGCTTGGTACCAATCTGGGCGATTTCTGGGTGGGCGAGCTGTCGTTCGGGCGCGGAATGAGCTTCGCCTCGCTGGCCGCTCTCAGCGTGCTGGCGATCTGGACCGATCGCAACGACGGCCGCCGCGGCGAAGCCGCCTTTTGGGTAGCGCGCGGCGAAGCCGCTTTTTGGGTGGCGATCGTGGCGCTGCGGGCGGCGGCCACCAATCTGGGGGACTTCCTGACCCACGATCTGGCGTTCGGCTTCGTGACCGTGACGATCGTGCTCGGCGTCGCCACCCTCGTCGCCGGGGCTTTCACCCGGATCGACCCGGCCAAAGGCAACTCGCCCACCATCGACATCCGTTACTGGGTAGCAATGCTGATCGCCGGGGTGTTCGGCACCGTCGGCGGCGATCTCGCCGCGCACTGGATGGGCCTCGCGGCGGCGGCCTTCGCCCTCGGCGGGTTGCTGGTCCTGTTGATCGCGCTGCGTGATCGCTTCGCCCCCGTATCGGTCATCGCCTACTGGTGCGTCGTCCTTGCCGAACGCAGCGCCGGCACCCCGGCCGGTGACGCCCTGGCGTCTCATCGCGCGGCGGGACTCGGACTGCCAATGGCGATGGCCTGCACCGGCGGGCTGCTGCTGGCGGGCCTACTGGCGCATGGGCTGTCGCGCAAGCCGGCCTGGCGCTAGAGCGCCCTGACCGTAAACGGTCATGGCACTCTAGCTCTTTGTTTTGGCGAGCAACTTCATCGGCCGGCTGTTGCCGGTCTGGCCGATGTTGCTCTAACGCCGAACCGGGTGGACTCATGATCCACCCGGACCGGGCAGCCGGCGGGGCCGCTGCGGGCGGCCCAGCCAGCGCGACAGCGACAGCAGCGATGCCACCCGGGCGAACCAGCCTTCGGCCGGCGGCGGCACGAACAGCGCCACCGCCGCGCCGGTCTTTTCGCCGATGTTCTTTTCGGCAAACGTCTCGACGATGCGGCCCGGCCCCTGCGGCCCGCGCTGGAACACCAGATGGCGGTCGTGGAACTCCCTCACCGCCGGGCGGTGGGCGATGGAAATGATGGTGGTGGCGGGCAGGCGCTCGCGCAGCAGGCGGTACAGCGACGCCTCGCCCTCGGGGTCCAGGCTGGCGGTGGCCTCGTCGAGGAACAGCCAGTCCGGCCGCGCCAGCAGGGCACGCGCCAGCGCCAGCCGCTGCTGCTCGCCGCCGGAAAGCCGCTGGCCCCAGTTGTCCTCGTCCTCCAGGCGGTTGGCGAGCGCGCCCAGGCCCACCGCCTCCAGCACCTCGCGGACGTCGCGGTCGGCATGCGCGTCCGGCGGCGCCGGATAGGTGATGGCGTGGCGCAGCGTGCCGAGCGGGATGTAGGCGCGCTGCGGCAGGAACAGGGAGCGGCCGGACGGGCGGCGCACCTGCCCGCGCCCGAACGGCCAGATGCCGGCCAGCGCGCGGAACAGCGTGGACTTGCCCGATCCCGAGCGGCCGGTGATGACCACCGACTGGCCGCGGCGCAGGGTCAGGTCGGCATCCCGCAGCAGCACCTCGCCGTTGGGCAGCGCCAGGGTGGCGCGGCGCAGCGAATAGCCACTGTCGGTGCCGGAGGCGAGATGCACCCCCTCCCCCGCCGCCGCGCGCGCCGCCTCGATGGCGCGGTGGAAAGTGGCCAGACGCTCGACGGTGGCGCGCCAGGAGGCGATGTCGGCGTAGCTGTCCACGAACCACGACATCGCCCCCTGCACCTGGCCGAAGGCGCCGGCGGTCTGGGTCAGCGCGCCCAGCGGGATCAGCCCGGCGAAGTAGCGCGGCGCGGCCACCACGATGGGAAACACCGAGGCGACCTGGCCATAGCCCGCGGTCAGCGCGGTCAGGAACTTGTAGCGCTGCATCAGCAGCCACCAGTTCGCCGCCAGCGCCTCGAAGCGGGCCAGCAGGCCGCGCTTTTCCTCGTCCTCGCCGCGGTACAGGGCCACGCCCTCGGTGTTCTCGCGCAGGCGCACCAGAGCGAAGCGGAAATCCGCCTCCACCCGCTGCTTGCGGAAGTTCAGCAACACCAGCGGCCGGCCGACGAAATGCGTCGCCACCGTGCCGAACACAGCATAGATCAGCGCCACCCACACCATGTAGCCCGGAATGCTGACCCCCAGCACCGTCAGCGGGCCGGACAGCGACCACAGAATGGCGATGAAGCTGAACAGCGACACCACGGTGGACAGCAAATCGATGCCGAGGAACAGAATACCCCGCACCCCGGCCACGCCGTCGCCGATGAAGGCGCGCAAATCCTCGGCGATACGCTGGTCGGGGTTCTCGATGCCGATGGCGCGGCCCTCGTCGGTGGGCGGGATCAGGCTGATGCGGTAATAGGCGCGGTCGGCCAGCCATTGGTCGAGGAAGTGCCGCGTCATCCAGCGCCGCCAGCGGATTTGCAGCCACTGGGTCAGGTAGATGCGATACACCGCGATGACGATATACAGCGCGGCGACACCGCAGAACCCGGGCAGAATCCAGCCGGACGCGGTGACCTTCCAGGTCAGCAGCAGGGCGATGAAGGTATCCCAGTCCTTATCCGCCAGACTGGTCATGAAGGCGTTGCCCCAGAAGCTGAGCACCACCTCCGCGCCCACCAGCACCAGGCGCAGGGCGATCACCGCCGCCAGCAGCACCCAGGCCGAGCGGCGTTCGTCCGAACCGGCGAAATAGGGTTTCGCCAGGCGCCAGGCGTCGCGCAGGAATTCGGCGATGTTGTGCATGCGGCGGTCCTCAGCGGGCCTGCGGGGCGGTGTCGGGCGCGGGGCGGAACCCGGCGGGGGCGGCCGGCCGGAGCAGGGCGAGCAGGCGCAGAGCGAGCAGGCGCATCAGGGCAAATTCCCGGTCTGGGGGCTGTTGTCGTCGGTGTTCGGGCGGATGCGCAGGCGGATGACGCCGCGGATTTCCTGCGCCGGGTCCACCCCGCGCCCCTTGCGCAGGATGTCGATGCGCCCGGCCTGGGCCAGCCGGATGGCCGCCCGGCGGACCGCGCTCAGCCTGGTCCGCCAGTGCTCGCCGGGGCCGGGGTCGATGGCCCGGGCAATTTCGGTCGGGCAGACCGATCCGGACAGCCCGCGCGCCTGGGTGATGCGCAGTATCTCGGCCTCGATGGCAGGGATGGTCATGGGCGCCGACATGGCGGGATTTCGGCGGCGGCGCAAGTTGGCCGCCCGCGGTCTTTACCTTGCCCTGCCGCCGCCGCCACGGTCCTTGCACCCCCACCCGCCCGCCGCTATAAGCCCGCCCTTCGTTTGCGCGCCGGGCCTGTGTGGGCATGCCCGGCCGCGACGCCTGCGCATCGCAGGGACCCGACGCAAGGAGACCCAAATGCCCAAGTTGAAGACCAAGTCATCGGTCAAGAAGCGATTCAAGATCACCGCCACCGGCAAGGTGCTCGCCGGCCCGGGTAACAAGCGCCATGGCCTGATCAATCGCCCGCAGAAGATGAAGCGGCAGAACCGCGGCAGCCAGACCCTCACCCACGCCGACGGCCTGACCGTCAAGCAGTGGGCCCCCTACGGTCTGGTCTGAGGAGGCACGCACATGGCACGCGTCAAGCGGGGTGTGGCCGCCCACGCCCGTCACAAGAAGGTTCTCGAAGCCTCCAAGGGCTTCGTCGGCCGGTCCTCCACCAATTACCGCATCGCCCTCCAGCGGCTGGAAAAGTCCCTCCAGTACGCCTATCGCGACCGCCGGGTGAAGAAGCGCGAATTCCGCGGCCTGTGGATTCAGCGCATCAACGCCGCCGTCCGCGAGCACGGCCTCACCTATTCCCGGTTCATCGCCGGGCTGAACAAGGCCGGCATCGAACTCGACCGCAAGGTGCTGGCCGCCATCGCCTATGACGATCCCGCCTCGTTCGGCGAGATCGTCAACAAGGTGCAGGCAGCCCTGGGTTAATCACCCCCGCGAGGGGACCGAACACGCAAAGGGCCGCCCGCGCTGGGCGGCCTTTTTTGCATGGATGAGACAATGAGCGACGATCTGCTGGCGCTGAAAACCGAAACCGACGCGGCGCTGGCCGCCGCCACCGACCTGCGTGCGTGGGACGCCGTGCGCGTCGGCGCGCTCGGCAAGAACGGCCGGCTCACCGCCCTGCTCAAGGAACTCGGCCGCGCCTCCCCCGAGGAGCGCCGCACCCGCGGCGCCGCGCTGAACGCGCTGAAGGACGAACTCGCCGCCGCCATCGAGGCGCGGCGGCTGGTGCTGGAAGCCGGCGCCCTCGACGCCCGGCTGGCCGCCGAACGGCTCGACATCACCCTGCCGCCCCGCCCAGCCGCCACCGGGCTGATCCATCCGATCAGCCGCACCATGGAGGAAATGGCCGCCATCTTCGGCGCCATGGGCTTCGAAATCGCCGAGGGACCGGACATCGAGAGCGACTGGCTGAACTTCTCCGCCCTCAACATCCCCGCCCACCACGCCGCCCGCGAGGACATGGACACGTTCTACGTGCCCGCGCCCGAGCCGGGCGGGCGCCGCCCGGTGCTGCGCACCCACACCTCCCCGGTGCAGGCGCGCTCCATGCTCACCCGCGAACTGCCGTTCCGGGTGATCGTGCCCGGCCGCACCTACCGCGCCGACCATGACGCCACCCACAGCCCGATGTTCCATCAGGTCGAGGGCCTGGTGCTCGACCGCAACATCACCCTCGGCCATCTCAAGGGCTGCCTGATCGACTTCCTGCGGCCGTTCTTCGGCATTTCCGACCTACCGGTGCGGTTCCGCTCGTCGTATTTCCCGTTCACCGAGCCGAGCATGGAAGTGGATATCGGCTGGAACCGCCGCACCGGCGAACTCGGCGGCGGCGGCGACTGGCTGGAGATACTGGGCAGCGGCATGGTGCACCCCAAGGTGCTGGCCAATTGCGGCATCGACCCGCGGGAATGGCAGGGCTTCGCCTTCGGCATGGGTATCGAGCGGGTGACCATGCTCAAGCACGGCATCCCCGATCTGCGGCCGTTCTACGAAAGCGACATCCGCTGGCTGCGCCATTACGGCTTCAACCCGCTTTCCCCCGCCATGCTGCACGAGGGGGTGTGACGCCATGAAATTCACCCTGTCCTGGCTGAAGACGCATCTGGATACCGATGCCTCGCTGCTGGAAATCACCGACACCCTGACCCGCATCGGCCTGGAACTGGAAAGCGTGCAGGATCGCGGCGCCGCGCTGGCGCCGTTCCGCATCGCCCATGTGGTCGAGGCATCGCCGCACCCGAACGCCGACCGGCTGCGGGTCTGCCGGGTCGATCCCGGCGACGGCACCCTGGTCACGGTGGTGTGCGGCGCGCCGAACGCGCGCACCGGCCTGAAGGGCGTGTTCGCCCCCGCCGGCAGTGTGGTTCCCGGCACCGGCCTCACCCTGAAAGTGGGGGAAATCCGCGGCGTGCAGAGCGCCGGCATGCTGGTGTCGCTGCGCGAACTGGGGCTGGGCGAGGACCATTCCGGCATCATCGAACTGCCGGAGGACGCGCCGGTGGGCGTGCCCTACGCGCGCTGGGCCGGGCTGGACGACCCGGTGATCGACATCAGCGTCACCCCCAACCGCGGCGATGCGCTGGCGGTGCGCGGGGTGGCGCGCGATCTGGCGGCGGCCGGGCTGGGCACGCTGAGGCCCTTCGCGCCGGCCAAAGTGGCGGCCGTGTTCGCCAGCCCGCTGCACTGGCGCATCGACATGCCGCGGGCCTGCCCCTGGGTGCTGGGCCGCCTTGTGCGCGGCCTGGGCAACGGCCCCAGCCCGCAATGGTTGCAGGACCGGCTGGTTTCGATCGGCCTGCGCCCGATCAACGCGCTGGTGGACATCACCAACTTCTTCACCATCGACCTCGGCCGCCCGCTGCACGTGTTCGACGCCGATCGCGTGCAGGGTGGCGTGCTGAGCTTCCGCCCCGGCGCCGGCGAAACCTTCCGCGCGCTGAACGGCCGCGACACCACGGTCGGGCCGGAGGACTGCGTCATCGCGGACGCCGCCGGCGTGCAGTCGCTGGCCGGCGTGATCGGTGGCGAGGCCACCGGCTGCGACGAAACCACCACTTCGGTATTCGTCGAATGCGCTTTGTTCGACCCGGTGCGGGTGGCGCTGACCGGCCGCCGCCACGGCGTCGCCTCCGACGCGCGGCAGCGTTTCGAGCGGGGCATCGACCCGGCGCTGATGCCCGACGCCATCGAGGCGGCCACGCGCATGATCATCGAGCTGTGCGGCGGCGAGGCCAGCGAGGTCGTGGCCGCCGGCGCCGAGCCGGCCTGGCGGCGTCAGGCCACCCTGCGCTTCGAGCGGCTGGCCGGGCTCGGCGGTCTCGACGTGCCGGCCGACGCGGCGGTGGAGTCGCTGCAACGCCTCGGCTTCACCGTGGCGGCGCGTGACGCCGGAACGGTGACCGTGCAGGTGCCGTCCTGGCGCAACGACATCGCCGGCGGCACCACCCTGGACCCGGCGCCGGACCTGCCGCCGGATCGCGCTGCCAAGGCCGCCGAGGGCCGCGACGCGGTCGAGGCGGAGTGCGACCTGATCGAGGAAGTGCTGCGCCTGCGCGGGCTGGATGCGGTGCCGCCGGTCAGCCTGCCGCGCGCCGCCCCGGTCCCCGGCCGCACGCTCGCCCCGCGCCAGAGCCGGTCGGCGCTGGCGCGGCGCACCCTGGCGGCGCGCGGGCTGGTGGAATGCGTCACCTTCAGCTTCGTGGAACGGCGTGTCGCCGCCCTGTTCGGACCCGCGCCCGACGCCTTGCGGCTGGAAAACCCGATCGCCAGCGACCTCGACCAGATGCGCCCCACCCCGGTCGCCACGCTGGCGCTGGCCGCCCAGCGCAATGCGGCGCGTGGCTGGGGCGATGTCGGCCTGTTCGAGGTCGGGCCGGCCTTCGAGGACCCGACCCCGTCGGGCCATCGCTGGGTGGCCGGCGGCGTGCGCGCCGGCGCCACCCCGCGCAGCTGGATCGTGCCCGCCCGCGGGGTCGATGCCATGGACGCCAAGGGCGATGCCTGGGCGGTGCTGGCCGCGCTCGGGGTGCCGCTGGAGGCGCTGACCGTTACCGCCGACCCGCCCGGATTCTACCATCCCGGCCGCGGCGGCGTGGTGCGCCAGGGGCCGAAACTGGTGCTGGCCACCTTCGGCGAACTGCACCCGCTGGTGCTGGCGGCGCTGGACCTGACCGGCCCGGCGGTGGCGTTCGAGGTGTTCCTGGACGCCATCCCCGATCCCAAGCGGCGCAAAAAGACCGCCCCCGATCTGCCGGCCTTCCAGCCGCTGCGCCGCGACTTCGCCTTCGTGGTCGATGCGTCGGTGGCGGCCGAGGCGCTGCTGCGGGCGGCGCGCGGGGCGGAACGCCATCTGGTGGCCGGCGTCACCTTGTTCGACCGCTACGAAGGCGACAAGCTGGACGCCGGCACCAAGTCGCTGGCCATCGAGGTGGTGTTCCAGCCGCACGAACGCACCCTGACCGACGCCGAGATCGAGGTCGCCAGCCAGAAGGTGGTGGCCGCGGTGGCGAAGGCGACCGGCGGCGTGCTACGGTGAATCCGTTATTGGGGAACTGCTGAGGCGATGCCCATATTGCAAAAGATCAGCCGGCTTTCTCAGGGCGGCCAGGCCGGGCGAGAGGCGCCAAGTACGGAACTTGGCACAATCGCCGATGAATCGGCCCAGTTGGTCACCGTTGCGAAAGAATTGCTTGAGATCGCAAACCGAGAGAACAACCCGGAACTGGCCGAAGCCCTGAGCGGTCCCATTTCGCAAATCCTCAACTCCGCGACCGCGGTGAGTTCCTCGGTGATCAGGCTGGCGAGGACGGGCAACTGACGCAGCGCGGGCCGCAGGAGGATATGCTGGCAGCGCCCGCGGGCGCGCCCGGCCGCGACAGGGAGTTGCTCGAGCGGTTGGAATATGCCGAGAGGGTCACGGCGCAGGCACGTGGAACGGTTGCCGATGAAGTAAGCCACCGGGAAGCGGACGACCGATCCTGGATTGCCAGGCAAATCATCTGGGTCTTCGTCGGCGTGATCGTTGCCGGCCTCGGCATCCTGACATGGGGAGCGCAGGAAACCGGCGAATGGGAGGACGCCGCCGATCAGGCCATCGACCTTATCAAGTCCACCGTGCTTCCCGTCGTCACCCTGGTGCTCGGCTACTATTTCGGCCGCTCCGGCAAAGGCTGACATCGCCGCCCGCCTGCCCTATCTACAGGCCGATCCCCGGCCGGTGCCGGCCAGTGAGTGAATCCCATGACCGACACGCCGCTCGACCATATCCGCAACTTCTCCATCATCGCCCATATCGACCACGGGAAATCCACCCTGGCCGACCGGCTGATCCAGGCCACCGGCGGCCTCACCGCCCGCGAGATGACCGAGCAGGTGCTCGACTCCATGGAGCTGGAGAAGGAGCGCGGCATCACCATCAAGGCGCAGACCGTCCGCCTGAGCTACAAGGCCAACAATGGCGAGGTCTATGAACTCAACCTGATGGACACGCCCGGCCATGTGGACTTCGCCTACGAGGTGAGCCGCAGCCTGGCCGCCTGCGAAGGCTCGCTGCTGGTGGTGGACGCCTCCCAGGGCGTGGAAGCGCAGACGCTGGCCAACGTGTACCAGGCCATCGACGCCCACCATGAGATCGTGCCGATCCTCAACAAGATCGACCTGCCCGCCGCCGAACCCGAGCGCGTCAAGCAGCAGATCGAGGACGTGATCGGCCTGGACACCACCGACGCGGTGATGATCAGCGCCAAGACCGGGCTGAACATCGAGGGCGTGCTGGAGGCGCTGGTCAACCGCCTGCCCGCTCCCGAGGGCGACGCCAACGCGCCGTTGAAGGCGCTGCTGGTGGACAGCTGGTACGACCAGTATCTGGGCGTGGTCATCCTGGTGCGGGTGAAGGACGGCCGGCTGCGGAAGGCTCAGCGCATCCGCATGATGTCCACCGGCGCGGTGCATGCCGTCGAACAGGTCGGCGTGTTCACCCCCAAGATGCTGCCGGTGGACGACCTCGGCCCCGGCGAGATCGGCTTCATCACCGCCGCCATCAAGACCGTCGCCGACTGCAAGGTGGGCGACACCATCACCGACGACCGGGTGCCCGCCAGCGAACCCCTGCCCGGCTTCAAGCCGAGCATTCCCGTTGTGTGGTGCGGCCTGTATCCGGTCGATGCCGATGATTTCGAAAAGCTGCGCGACAGCCTGGGCAAGCTGCGGCTGAACGATGCCAGCTTCCATTATGACCCGGAAACGTCGGCGGCGCTCGGTTTCGGCTTCCGCTGCGGCTTCCTTGGCCTGCTGCATCTGGAGATCATCCAGGAGCGGCTGTCACGCGAGTTCGACCTCGACCTGATCGCCACCGCCCCCAGCGTGGTGTACCGCGTGCACCGCACCAACGGCGAGATGGAGGAACTGCACAACCCCGCCGACATGCCGGACGGCAGCGTCGTGGACCATATCGAGGAGCCGTGGATCAAGGCGACCATCATGGTGCCCGACGACTACCTGGGCGCGGTGCTGACCCTGACCAATGAGCGGCGCGGCCAGCAGGCGGACCTGACCTATGTCGGCAACCGCGCCATGGCGGTTTATCGCCTGCCGCTGAACGAGGTGGTGTTCGACTTCTACGACCGGCTGAAAAGTGTCTCCCGCGGCTATGCCAGCTTCGACTACCAGATGGACGGCTACGCCGACAGCGACCTGGTCAAGATATCCATTCTCGTCAATCAGGAGCCGGTGGACGCTTTGTCCTTCATCGCCCATCGCAGCCAGGCGGAAAAGCGCGGCCGGGCGATCTGCGAAAAGCTGAAGGACCTGATTCCCAAGCAGCTGTTCAAGATCGCCATCCAGGCGGCGATCGGCGCCCGGGTGATTGCCCGCGAAACCATCGGCGCGCTGAGCAAGGACGTTACCGCCAAATGCTATGGCGGCGACATCAGCCGCAAGCGCAAGCTGCTGGAAAAGCAGAAGGAGGGCAAGAAACGCATGCGCCAGTTCGGCAAAGTGGAAATTCCGCAGACCGCGTTCCTGGCGGCGCTGAAGATGGATGCGTGAGGCAAACGCGCCGCCGGCGCCTACTCGGCGGCCGGCCGCTGCGCCACCTGCATGTCCTTCGACGCCGCCACGGTGGCGCTGACCGGCCAGAGAACGAAGCCGCGCCCCGCCACCGTGGGCAGATAGGCCGCCAGCACGTCCATGGTGGTCTGGCGCGGATGGCCGATGGCGATGACATGGCCGCTGCGCCGGGCGATCGCCTCCACCGCCGCGAGTTGCGCGCGGATGGCGTTCGGGTCGGGCGAGTTGTCGAGGAACACGTCGCGCGGCGCCGCGGCGACGCCGGCCGCCGCCGCCCGCCGCAGCGCCACGCTGTGCGGAATGGTCAGACTGTCCACGAACAGCAGATCGCGCGCCTTCAGCTCGCCCATCACGATGTCCATCAGCGGCACCGACAGCGAGGCGACGCTGCCCTCGTGCTGGTTCAGCCCCACCGCGTTGGGCAGCCGGTCGAGGGCGCGGCGCAGATAGGCCAGGTTGGTCTCGGCCGGCAGCCAGGTGCGCAGCGTATCGGGGCCGGGATCGGTGCGGCCGAGCGCCTCCATGTTCATGTGTAGCATGGTTTCGTGGCCATGCGCGGCGCCGATCGCCGCCTGTTCGGTCACGTTCACCGCGTACGGCATCCAGGACAGCGTCAGCGGCGCCGGCATCCGCACGGCGCGCTCCGATTGCGGGCGGTTGAGGCCCATGTCGTCGATCATGATGGCAATGGTCGGCCGGCCGTCGGCCGCCGGCGCCGGCACGCCGAGCCGCAACCAGGCCGGCATCGCCTCCCCGCTTGCCCGCCGGGCAGGGGCGGGAACCGGCACCGACAAGGCGGCCGGAATGACCCGGCCGGGCAGCGCCGGGGCAGTGGACGCCGGGGCACCCGGCGGCGCGGCAACGGGTGCCTCCACCGGCGCCACGCCGCCGGCGCCAGGCTCGGCCGCGATCGCGCCGATCGCCCCGGCGGCCACCGGCATGGCCACGCCGCCGAACAGACGCAGCGGCGCCGCCCCGCTGGCCAGGCCACCCACGGCCAGCACGCAGAGCCCCACCCCGGCCCAGGAGGCGCGGCGGAGAAGGACACGGTGACGGCGAAGGAGAGGATGCAGCATGACGAATCCGATCGCGGAATCATCCATCCGATGCAGCAACATGACGGTTGCCGTCAACTCAATTTCCCGGCTGGTCGTCACTCTCGCGCCACGCCATGTCGCCCTCGCGCCACAGCCCCGCGCGCGATATTTCCGCTTCTGCGAAGGCCGCGCCCGTGCGATTGAACGCCGCCCCCTTTCTCGCACGCCCGGGCACCGCGCGGGGCACGGGCCGCCGGTTTGATACCTTGGGTTTGATGCCTTGGGTTTGATGCCTTGGGTTTGATGCCTTGGGTTTGACCGGCCCGCCATCGCCGCGCAGGATAGTGCCATGATCCTGTTGATCGACAACTATGACAGCTTCACCTTCAACCTGGTGCATTTCCTCGGTGACGTGGGGGGGCGCTGCGACGTGCGCCGCAACGACGCGCTGAGCGTGGACGAGGCGCTGGCGCTCGCCCCCGAGGCGATCGTGCTGTCGCCCGGCCCCTGCACCCCCAACGAGGCCGGCATCTGCCTGGACCTCATCGCCGCCGCCGCCGGGCGCATTCCCATCCTGGGGGTCTGCCTCGGCCATCAGGCGATCGGCCAGGCCTTCGGCGGCGAGGTGGTGCGCGGGCCGACGCCCATGCATGGCAAGGTCACGCCGGTGCTGCATGACGGCACCGACATCTTCGCCGGCGTGCCGAGTCCGTTCGACGCCACCCGCTACCACAGCCTGGTGGTGCGCCGCGACACCCTGCCGCCGGCACTGGTGGAGACGGCGCGCACAGCCGACGGGCTGATCATGGGCCTGCGCCACCGCACGTTGCCGGTGTTCGGCGTGCAGTTCCACCCCGAGAGCATCGCCAGCCAGCACGGCCATCGCATCCTCGGCAATTTCCTGGCGATCGCCCGCGGCAGCAACGCCCCGCCGCACGCCCGCGCCGCCTGAGCAACCGGAGAGCACGTGTCGACCAACCTCAAATCCGTGCTCGCCCGGCTGGCCGCGGGCGAGACGCTGCCGGCCGATGACGCCGAGGCCGCGTTCGGCATCATCATGTCCGGCGAGGCGACGCCGGCGCAGATCGCCGGGCTGCTCATGGCGATGCGGGTGCGCGGCGAGACGGTCGCCGAGATGACCGGCGCGGTGCGGGCCATGCGGGCGCGCATGGCGCGGGTGGAAGCCCCGCCGGGAGCAATGGACGTGTGCGGCACCGGCGGCGACAATGCCGGCACGCTGAACGTCTCCACCGCCGTCACCTTCGTGCTGGCCGGGCTGGAAGTGCCGGTGGCCAAGCACGGCAACCGGGCGCTGTCCTCGCGCACCGGCGGTGCGGACGTGCTGACGGAACTCGGCGTGAACGTCGATGTGGCGCTGGAACGCCTGCCCGGCATTCTGCGCGCCGCCCATTGCGCCTTCCTGTTCGCCCCGCGCCATCACGCCGCCCTGCGCCATGCCGCCGGGCCGCGGGTGGAACTGGGCACCCGCACCATTTTCAATTTGCTCGGCCCGCTGGCCAACCCGGCCGAGGTCCGCCACCAGCTCACCGGCGTGTTCGACCCCGCCTGGGCGCGGCCGATGGTCGAGACGCTGGCCTCGCTGGGCACGCAAAGCTGCTGGCTGGTGCATGGCCAGGGGCTGGATGAACTGACCGTGGCGGGCGAAAACCAGGTGGTGGAACTGCGCGACGGCGCCATCCGTACATTCGTCGTCACCCCGGAGGATGCCGGGCTGGCGCGCGCGCCGGTGGCCGCCATCCGCGGCGGCGACGCGGCGATGAACGCCGCCGCCCTGCTGGCCCTGCTGCGTGGCACCCCCGGTCCGTACCGGGACACCGTGCTGCTGAACACCGCCGCCGGCCTGATCGTGGCCGGGCGAACCGACGACCTGCGCGAGGGGATCGCGCTGGCCGCGTCCGCCCTGGACGGCGGCGCCGCGCTGGCCGCCCTGGAAACGCTGCGACGGGAGACCGCATGACCGTTCCTGCCACCGCCAACGGCGGCGACACGCTGGCCCATATCTGCGCGCAGACCCGCGCCGAGGTGGAGCGGCGCCGCGCCGAAACCGGCCTTGAGGCCATGCGCGCGCGTGCCGCCGCCGTTGCCGAGCCGCCGCGCGGCTTCAGCGGCGCGCTGATGCAGACGGCCGCGGAGGGCCGCATCAGCCTGATCGCCGAGATCAAGAAGGCATCGCCCTCGGGCGGGCTGATCCGCCCGGAATTCGACCCGCCGGCGCTCGCCCGCGCCTATCGCGACGGCGGCGCCACCTGCCTGTCGGTGCTGACCGACGCGCCGTTCTTCCAGGGCTGCCCGGACGACCTCAAGGCCGCCCGCGCCGCCGTGACCCTGCCGGCGCTGCGCAAGGATTTCATTCTCGATCCCTGGCAGGTCTATGAGAGCCGGGCCATGGGCGCGGACTGCATACTGCTGATTCTCGCCGCCCTGACCGATGAACTGGCGGTGGAACTGGAAGGGTTGGCGCGCGCGCTCGACATGGACGTGCTGGCCGAGGTGCATGACCGCCGCGAGCTTGACCGGGCGCTCGGCTTGCAGACCAAGCTGATCGGCATCAACAACCGCAACCTCAAGACTTTGAAGACCGATCTTGCGGTCACCGAGGAACTGGCGCCGCAGGTGCCGCCCGACCGTTTCCTGGTGGGCGAAAGCGGGCTGCGTTCGCATGCGGATCTGCAGCGCCTGTCGGCGCTGGGCGTCGGCGCCTTCCTGGTCGGCGAGAGCCTGATGCGCCAGGACGACGTGGCCGCGGCCACCCGCGCTTTGCTCGGCACCACCGGTTGAGCAGCGGATTCAACCCATGTCGGCGCCTTCCGGTTGCAGTCGCATCGTCACGCGGCGGCGCTTGACGATGGCGCGGGAACTTATATAGAACGGCAGTTCAGTTGCCGGTTTGTTCTGTTCCGGGCGGGAATGGGGACCGGTGGATGCCCGTTCCCTTGGAGTTGACCCGCATGCTGACGCGCAAGCAGCACGAACTGCTTACTTTCATCGACCGGCACCTCAAATCCACCGGCTTCTCGCCCAGTTTCGAGGAGATGAAGGAGGCGCTTCAGCTCAAGTCCAAATCGGGCATTCACCGGCTGATCTCGGCGCTGGAGGAGCGCGGCTTTCTGCGCCGCCGGCACCACCGGGCGCGGGCACTGGAGGTGGTGCGCCTGCCCGAGGGGATGGCGCCGGCCGGTGACGTGGAACTGGCGCCGGCCGAGCCGGCCAGGCTGGAACCGGCGGGGCTGGAACCGGCGGGGCTGGAACCGGCCGGCGGCCTCGTGCCCCCTCCCGGCTTCGCGCCGACCGTCATCCGCGGCGACTTCACGGCGCGGCTGCAAGGCGTGCGCTCGGCCAACGAGGCCGGGGCGGTGCAGTTGCCGCTGTATGGCCGCATCGCCGCCGGCCTGCCGATCGAGGCATTGCGCGACAACGGCACGCATATCGAAGTGCCGATGGCGATCCTGGGCAGCGGCGAACATTTCGCCCTCGAGGTTGCCGGCGAATCGATGATCGAGGCGGGTATTCTGGACGGCGACACGGTCATCATCCGCAAGGGCGAGACGGCGGAAACCGGCCAGATCGTGGTGGCGCTGGTGGACGACACCGAGGTGACGCTGAAGCGGCTGCGCCGGCGCGGCAACTCGATCGCGCTGGAGCCGGCCAACGCGGTTTTCGAGACGCGCATCGTTCCGGCCGACCGGGTGAAGGTGCAGGGGCGGCTGGTGGCGTTGTTCCGGCGCTATTGAGGGGACTGGCGCGGCGGCGCCCTGGCTCGGCATATTATCGCCACGGGCTTTTTTCACGGCACGACGCACGGAGAATGTATGGCATGGCGACGATCCAGTTCTGGGAAAAGCCCGGTTGCGCGGGGAATGCACGGCAAAAGGCGCTGCTGACCGCCTCCGGCCATGCGGTGCAGGCGCGCGACCTGCGCGCCGAGCCATGGACCGCCGAAAGGCTCCGTCCGTTTTTCGGCGACCGCCCGGTGGCGGAATGGTTCAACCGCAATTCGCCGCGGGTGAAGTCGGGCGATGTGCGGCCGGAAGCGCTGGACGACGCGGCGGCGCTTTCGCTGATGCTGGCCGATCCGCTGCTGGTCCGCCGCCCGCTGATGCAGGTGGACGGGCGCTGCGAGGCGGGATTCGAGGCGGCGCGCGTGGCGGCCTGGATCGGCCTGCGCGCCGACGCGCCGAGCGCCGACGAGACCTGCCAGCGCAACGCGGCGGAAGGCTGCCGGGGCCACCCGGCCGGGGAGTCCGGCCGGCCCTGACCGGCTCGCGGCGGGGCGGTCAGGGTTGCGCGCGCCAGGATTCGCCGCGGCGTGACAGGCCGAGAATCTCGACCGACATCGACTTGATCAAGGCGGTGACGGGTGTGCCGGGCGCCAGCGCCAGCCGGGCGATGGCGTCCGGGGTGATGCGGGCCAGCACCGAGCCGCCGCCGAGCGCCACCTCCACCAGCGACGCCCGGTGGCCGGGATCGGCGGCGATCGCGCGGACGGTTCCAGGCAGCACGTTGTGAAGGCTGAGCACGTCACCGGAGAGGTCCACGTCGGCGCGGGCCAGGATGACTTCGCGGGCCGGAACCCGGACGCGGATGTCCTGCCCCTCCGGCAGATCGGCCAGCGGAACCCAGAGCGTCACCGGACCGCAACTCAGGCGGGTAAGCTGGCGGGCCGCCTCATGGGCGGCGACCCGGCAGACCAGCACGGCGCCGGCATCGTCGCGCCGCGCCAACGGCAGGTCGGCGCGCGCCGAGATTTCGCCAACCGGCCCGGCCGCGACCACCGATCCGGCGTCGATCAGTACAACGGAATCGGCCAGTTGCAGAAGCTCGTCCAGCGAGTGGGTGACATACAGCACCGGCAGCTTCAGCATGGTCTTGAGGCCGACGAGAAAGGGCATGATCTCGGCCTTGCGGGCGCTGTCCAGGCTGGCCAGCGGTTCATCCATCAGCAGCAATTGCGGTTGCCGCAGCAAGGCGCGGCCGATCGCGACCCGCTGGCACTCGCCGCCCGAAAGCGTATTGGGACGGCGCGCCAGCAAGTTGCGGATGCCCAGCAGATCGATGACATCATCGATGCCGATTTCCCGTTCGCCGGTGCGCCGCAGGCCGAAGATCAGGTTGTTCATGACCGACATGTGCGGAAACAGGCGCGAGTCCTGGAACACCAGCCCCACCCGGCGGCGCTCCGGTGGCAGCCAGATGCCGGCCTGGGTATCCACCAGCACCTCGTCACCGATGGCGATCCGGCAGTGGTCGGGACGCAGCAGTCCGGCGGCGGCGGCGATCACCGTCGATTTGCCCGACCCGGACGGACCGAACAGCACAATGATGCCGGGGCTGGGGACGCTGAATTCGATGGCGATCTGAACGGCCGGGAAACGATGATGCAGTTCGACGGCAAGATTCATCGGCCGAGTGCCGCGTTGAGGCGCCGCCCCGCCCACTCGGAGGCCAGCAGGCCGATCAGCGCCAGCGTCAGGGACACCATCGAGAGCTGTGCCGCCTTGGCTTCGCCGCCCGGCGCCTGGAGGGCGGCATAGATGGCCAGCGGCAGCGTCTGCGTCTCGCCGGGGATGTTGGCGGCGAAGGTGATGACGGCGCCGAACTCGCCCAGGCAGGTCGCATAGGCGACGATCGCCCCCACCAGAATGCCGGGTGATGCCAGCGGCAGGGTGATGTTGACCAGGCGGTCGAGCCTTCCGGCCCCGAGGGTGCGGGCGGCCTGCTCCAAGCCGATATCGGCCGCCTCCAGCGACAGCCGCACCGACCGGACCATGACCGGAAAGACCATCACCGCGCAAGCGAGGGTGGCGCCGGCGGTGGTGAACACCAGCCTGATGCCGAACCAGTCATGCAGCAGCGCCCCGATCGGCCCGCGCACACCGAACAGAATCAGCAGCAGCCAGCCGGTCACCACCGGGGGCAGCACCAGGGGAAGATGGACCACCGCATTCAGCACCGGCCGGCCGGGAAACCGGGTGCGCGCCAGCACCCAGGCGGTCAGGATGGCGACGGGCAAGGTGAAGCCGACAGCGTTCAGGGCCACCCACAAGGTGAGGCGGACCGCCTGCCACTCCTCCGTCGTCAGGGTCAGGATGGCGGCCTACTCCACCTTGAAGCCGTGGCGGACAAACACCTCGCGGGCCTGCGCGCCGGTCAGGAAGCGCAGCAGCGTGCGCGCCTCCGGCGTGTCGCCCGCCTTGGTGACCGCGAAGGGATAGGTGATGGGGTCGTGACTGTCGGCGGGGAACACCCCGGCGATGACCACGGCTTTGCTGGCGGCGGCGTCGGTGCGGTAAACGATGCCGGCCGGCGCCTCGCCGCGCTCCACCAGCAGCAGGGCGCTGCGCACGTCGTCGGTGCGGGCCAGCCTGTCGGCGATGCTGTTCCAGACGCCCAGCTTTTTCAGCGCCTGTTCCGCATAGATGCCGACCGGCACATGCGCCGGATCGCCGGTGGCGATGCGCCCGTCCCGGCCGAGCAGGGCGGCGATGTCGAAGCCGGGACGGATGGCTATTTTCGTCGGCTTGTTGGCCGGCACGATGAGAACGAGATCGTTGCCCAGCAGGTTGGTGCGGCTGTCGGCGGCGATCAGGTTGCGGGTGGCCAGGTAGTCCATCCAGTTCTGGTCGGCCGAGGCGAACAGATTGGCGGGCGCGCCCTGCTCGATCTGCCGCGCCAGCGTCGAACTGGACGCGAAGGACTGGCGCAGGGCCGCATGCCCATCCTTCTGCCAGAGGGTGGCAATCTCCTTCAGCGCGTCGGTCAGGCTGGCGGCGGCGAACACCGTGAGTTCCTCTGCCCGGGCCTGGGACAGCGACTGGACGCAGAGCGGCAGCAGCAGGAACAGCACAAGGATCAGACGGCGCATTGGCGGTTTCCTTTCATCGCCCGGCGGGGCGCGGGGGTTCAGGCAAATCTTCGGTCTGGTCGTGCGAAAGTATTCGTCCGTGGATGACGGAATTGCCGATGGCACCGGCCGGCTGTTGCGATACCGGTTCAATCAACCGCCAGAATCACATGCGCCGCGTCGAACAACGCGATCACCTCCACCCCGGCCTGCAACCCGAGCGCATCGGCGCTGTGGCGGGTGATGACGGCGGTGAGAGTTTTGCCATTGCCGATATCGACGGCGATTTCGCTGTTGACGCCCCCGTCCACCCGATCCAGCACCCTGCCCGCCAGCCGGTTGGCGACGGACAGGCGCGGCGCGTCCTCGGCGCGGGCAAGCATGACAAAGGACGACTTGATCAGCGCGATCACCTCCCGCCCGGGCGCCAGCAGCAGGTCGTCCACGCTATGGCTGGTGATCACCGCCACGATGCTGCTGGTGGCGGTGATCTGGAGAGTCACCTCGGCGTTGACCGCGGCGCGGGTGATGCCGGTCACCCGGCAATGCAGGGCGTTGCGGGCGCTGGTCTTCATGGCGACATTCCAGAACAGCAGGTCGATCGGGATGGCGGAATCGTCGCGGCCGATGCTGACGGAAATTTCGGAGAGCTTCGCCTCCAGGCGGACGAACGCGGCGATCAGACGGCGGCCGGCGTCGGTCAGGGTTGCGCCGCCACCGCCCCGGCCGCCGGACTGGGCGAGCAGAGCGGGCGTGGGCAACAGATTGTTGACCGCGTTCAGGCCGTCCCAGACCGCCTTGTAGCTGTAGCCGAGCGCCTTCGCCGCCGCGGTGATGCTGCCATGGTCGGCAACCGCCTGCAGCATGGCAATGCGGTCACGCCCGACCGGCAGGTGGCCGGCACCGCGCAGCGCCAGCAGCGCCTCGGTCCGGGGTCCGTCGGCTGGGACGGCATCGCTCGTCATATACCTTGACTATATGACGATGGCCCGGCTGGCAACGCCGGCATGAACCCCGGACATGGAAAGGGCCCTGGCGGTTGCCAGGGCCCTTGTCGGAGCCAACCGGAAGGCGGCGGACTACTTGCCGATGATGACGTCCGAGGACTTGATGATGGCCGAAACAGCGTCGCCGACCTTCAGCGCCAGGTCTTCCGCCGCCTCGTTGGTGATCGACGAGGTGATGTGATGGCCGCCGGGCAGCGCCACCTTCAGCGTGGTGGTCACGGCACCCTTGTGCAGGCTCTCGATGGTCCCGGCCAGGATGTTACGGGCACTGAGCTTCATATTGATGATTCCCTTGGTTTTTCGTCGATGGTCGGTGACGGCACGGGCGCTACGCCCTTGCAGGGCAGGTGGATACCGCGGCACCACCGAGGAGGGAACATCAATTGTGTAATAGCGGCATCACGGAAACCGTTATAAATCGCTGATACATAACGGAAAACATATCGTAACATGGGTTCGGCCGGGGATCATCCGCGGCGCGGCCTGCCGCCCCCTCCCCGGCTCTAATCAGGCCAGGCGGTGACCTTCGCATGCGCGCGCGTCCGCATCAGGGGGCGGAACCATGACAGGATGGCATGGGCGTGGGGCGGCAGCAGCATCGCCGGCGCGCCGATGAAGTCGGCCCAGGCGTCGAGCAGATCAGCCGGGACAGCGACCAGCAGCGGAATGCCGGCGGCCATCACCTCGGCGATCTCGGCGCGCATGCCGCGTCCCCGCGCCTCCGACCCGCCGAACCGGTTGACCACCACGAGGTCGGCGCCGGACTCGGCGACCCGGCGCAGGTCGCAGGCGGCACGGGCCAGGGCGTCGGTATCCAGCCCGCAACCGGTCGCGCCGGAACCGCGCGGCTGGTCGATCCGGCGCAGCGCACCCGAGGCGGTATTCTGGAGCCACAGGCTGCGCTCGCCATTGGGGAGAAGGTCGCCGAAACGCTGGAGCAGGCCGGCCACCTGGGCGCCCTCATGGCGGAGGGTGATCACCACCTCGGTGAGCACGGCGTCGATCTTCACGCCGGCGATGAACGGGATGGCCACCGCCGGCGCCGCATCGTTGACGTTGGTGTCCACGGCAGATCACTCCCGATTTTGTTTTGCGCCCGCTCTGGGCAGGCCGGCTGAATTGGCGAAACACCGGCCGGACTCCGCGGGCCGGCTGCGGGCGGCGAAGCAATCGCCATGCCGAGGCCGCCGATGCGGACCTGCCCGGCCGGGCAGCTTCATTTCCGGCCGGGCATGGCGTCTGGTTTACGACAATCGCGACATTGTCGGATTCAAGGCAGTCACCAGCCGTTGAAGGCCGGATCGCTGGCGCGGCGGGCGAGTTCGCGCGCGTGCTCGATCTCCTCGGGCGTCAGCAGCGAGTCCCGCACGCGGTTGAACAACGGGTTCAGCCAGGAATCGAGCCAGCGGAACACCGGCGAGCCTTGCCGCGCGGCGTTTTTGCGGAAGCGCAGGCAGCCGTGGCAGAGCGGTGAACGCGCTTCGTACACCTCCGGCGGCACCGGATGGGACAGCGCGGCCAGCCGGATGCCGGTGGCGAACACCTCACGGAACGGGCGGAACCACCAGGCACGCTGGTAGCAGGTTTCAAGCAATCTGATGGTGCAGACGCGACAGGTCGCAATCTCCGACGGCACGCTGGCAATTCCGGGCGGCGCGGTGTCGATGGTCGGGGCGATAGCCTGCATGGTTTGCATTGTATGGGCCTCCATGGCGGATGATCCGCAATGGCGGGGGCAGGCAAGAACCACGCCGAAAAGAGGCTTGACACGCGAGCAGGACACATGGCAGGCGCGCGCTGTTGACAAATACCTTGTCCACCACCTTGTCCACCCGGGGCAACGGCGGACCGGCGAGGCATTCTGGGTTGCGGTTGGCCGGCATGCCAGACCGCCGGAGGGCAGCATGCGCTACAACCAGTTCGGCCAGACCGGCCTGTTCGTCTCCGAAATCTGCCTGGGCACCATGACCTTCGGCGGCACCGGCGAGGTGTGGAGCCGGATGGGCGCGCTGCAACAGGAGGCGGTGGACGGCATCGTCGGCGCCGCCCTGGATGCCGGCGTGAACTTCATCGACACGGCGGATGTGTACAGCTTCGGCCAGTCGGAGCGGTTGCTCGGGCAGGCGCTGCGCAACCTCGGCATCCGCCGCAGCGACGTGGTGATCGCCACCAAGGTGTTCGGCCAGATGGGACCCGGCCCGAACGAGCGCGGCGCGTCGCGGGCGCATATCCTGGACAGCGTGGAGGAAAGCCTGGCGAGGCTGCAAACCGACCATATCGATCTGTACCAGATCCACGGCACCGACACCGCCACCCCGGTCGAGGAGACGCTGCGCGCGCTCGATGACTTGGTACGCCAGGGGAAGGTGCGCTACGCCGGCGTCTCCAACTGGCAGGCTTGGCGGATCATGAAGGCGCTCGGCATTTCCGCGGGCGCCGGCCTCGCCCGCTTCGACAGTCTGCAAGCCTACTATTCCATCGCCGGCCGCGACATCGAGCGGGAGATCGTGCCGCTTCTCGATGACCAACGCCTGGCTTTGCTGGCCTGGAGTCCGCTCGCCGGCGGCCTGCTGTCGGGCAAGTTCTGGCCGGACGGGGAAGCACCGGAAGGCGCCCGGCGGGCGGCTTTCGATTTCCCGCCGGTGGACCGGGATCGCGCCTGGGCCTGCATCGACGCCATGCGCGAGGTCGCCACGGCCCACGGGGTGTCGGTGGCGCGGGTGGCGCTGGCCTGGCTGCTGGCCAGGCCGCACGTGACCAGCGTGATCATCGGCGCGAAAACGCAGGAACAACTGGCCGACAACATCGCCGCGGCGTCGCTCACCCTGTCGGCCGAAGAACTGGCGACGCTGGACCGGGTGAGCGCCCTGCCGGCGGAATACCCGGGCTGGATGCTGGCGTTTCAGGGCGCGAAGCGGCGGCCGGAGCCGTTCACGCCGGCATCCAGAGCGGCCACGGACCGGCCGCCGTCAGGCGACCCGGCCGATGATGATGGCATCCGAGCGGAATGACAGGGTGGCGCGCTGCCCGACCTTCGCGCGGGCGGCTGCCTGGCTTTCGACCATCGCCACCCCGGTCAGTCCGGCGCCGAGGTCCACCGCGACCTCGGCGGTCGCGCCATCGCGGACCACATGCGCGATCCTGCCCGTCAGCCGGTTCTGGTCGCCGCCAACCTTGCCGCCGCCGCCGACGCACAGATCGACCGCGGACGCTTTCACCAGGGCGACCACTTCCAGCCCGGGGGTCAGCCCCAGCGCCAGCACGCTTTCATGGGTGATCGCCACCTTGATGAAGCGCCGGCCGGCGAGTTCCAGCAGGACCTCCTCGCGCAGGGTTCCCTGCGGACGCGATACCACCCGGGCCACGAACTGATTGCGGGCGCTGGTGCGCACGGCGATGCGGTCGAGCAGGCGGATGTCCTCGCCGAACGCCTCACCGAAGCGGGTCAGCAGCCGCTCATGCTCGACCCGCAACGTCAACAGCGCCACGCAGACGCGGCGGCCGCGCGGGGTCAGCCGGATGCCGGTGACGGCAACGGTTTCGCTCCATTCGGCCAGCGCCTCGCCGGCCAGATTGTTGAGTTCATGGACCGCCCGTCGGGCCGCGTCGTGGCTTTCGGCTTCGACCGCCATGAAATCGTCGGCCGACACCGCCCGGAACAGCCAGGTCAGACGCTCATGGCACGCCAGGGCGGCGGTCCGGCTGGACGGGCTGGGCCAGGTGCCGGCATCGGCGGATGACAGATCAGGTGCGTTGTCGCCGCTGCCGTCCCACATTGTGTTCGCTCCTCGGTGCGTGCCTGAAGCGCCGGTCAGGTTCGACGCTTCCACCTACGAAGCAAATTCCGGGCCAGAGACCCCTGTGTTCCCAGAGACCCCTGTGTTCACTGCCCGGTGAAGCCGGGATCATTGGCGCGTTGGGCGAAGGTGTCGGCGTGGTCGGGTTTGTGCGCTGTCAGCAGGGATGGCGCAGCGGCGAGCGCGGCGCGGGCATTCGCGGGTAGCCGATAAACCAGCATAAATAGCCGAATGCCGGTGGCCAGCACTTCGCCGAATGGCCGCCACCACCAGCCGCGCCGGGAGCAGATTTGCGCCAGCAGAATGGTGCGGATACGGCCAGCGGTGACCGTTCTGGCGACATTTTCCGACAATCTATGTAGAAGTGTGTTGGGTATTTTGGGCGCGTTACATTGTTTGTCGCGTTTACGACGCATTTCCCTGCTTGGCAGGCCGGATGCTGTCTGGCACAGTGCTTGCTGTGCCCGGACAGGAATGGCGTCACACTGTGACGCCGGAAGCCGGGAAGCCAGCATGCGGGGCTGAATGGTCAAGGTCTGCCGATGCAAAGCGTCGAATCACCGCCACGACGCGATCGGTGTCGCTCAACCTGGAATGACGCGTATTGGTTCGCCGAGCGCCTGTGTCAGCCGCCGGCGGACCCCGCCGAGGGTGTGGCCGGCCATGGCGCAGCCGATACAGGCGCCGGTCAGGCGCACCCGCACCCGGTCGCCGGTGACGTCAACCAGTTCGATATCGCCGCCGTCCCGCTGCACGTCGGGGCGGGCGGCGGCGATGACCTGGGTGATGATGGCGTGCCTGGCTTTGTTGGAGGGTGGCGTGGCTGGGGGCTGGGTGTCCATGGGTTCAGTCCAGTTCGTCGATGGAGGTGATGAGGGTGCGGGTTTCGCGCGCCGGCACGGCCGGTGGCGGGCGCCAGGCTTCCTCGGGCATTGCATCGAAGCGGTTGGCCGGGCGGGCGCGGGCGCGGGCGCGGTCCACCCAGGCCAGCCCGCCATGCACCAGGGCGAGGCTCACCTCGTTCAGCAGGTCTTCGATGTCGTGGCCGTTATCGACGATCACCGGCTGGATTTGCGCGCCCATCAGGCGGCGGATCGACGAGGTGCCGATGGAGGCGGCATAGACCGCCGAACAGCCCTGGAGAAATTCCAGCTTCACCGCGACCTTGTCCTCGACGGTGCCGACGATGCCTCCGCGCCCTTCGGTTCCGATCTGTTCGGCCTTGACGAACTCGCCGATGCCGACGAGGTCGGCGCGGCCGGGGGAAATGTCGTAGACGATGAACCGCTCGGCCGAGCCGAAATGCAGGTCCACATGGATACGGTCGGTCGAGGCGAAGGCAACCCGGAGCATGTGCGTCCTTTCAGTTCATTGCGCCACGCCGGCCGGTGCCGTCGCGGTGGCTTCCCGCTCGCGCGGGGTGCCTTGCCAGTACAGCGAGCGGTAGGGCGGCACGGCGCGCTGGCGGGCGGCCAGCAGGTTGGCGATGTCGAACAGCATCTGCCGGCTGCCGCGATAGCCGACCTGGCAGCGGGCATGGCCGCCATACATGTCGCTCAGCGGAAACCCCGCGCGCAGCAGCGGAATGCCGAGCCGGGCGGCCAGATCGGTGGCGTGCGAATTGGCGATCAGCAGATCCGCGCCGGCATCGCGCGCCAGGTTTTCCAGGTCCTCGAGGTCGCCGACGACCACGCGATCGACCGGCAGTTCGGCAAGCAAGCGGGTGCGCGCCGAGGCGACCGCGGCCACCACCTCCGCCCCCGCCCCCGGCAGGAAGCGGATGGCCGCCTCCAGCAGGTCGGCGTCGGCGGCGATGGCGATGCGCGCCCCGCCGATCTGGAAATGGCAGTCCACCATGGCGTCGATCAGCTGGGCGCGGTGCCGCTCCAGGCGGGCCGGCACCGGGCGGCGGGCAATGTCGCTGAGCGTCTGGGTGAAGGCGTCGCAGGCTTCCACCCCGGTGAGGCTGGCGAAACGGTGGTCCGGCACGCCGGTGCGCTCATGCAACAGGTCGGCGGCGCGGGCCAGCGACGGGCCGATCACCAGCGTGGCGATCGATTCGCCCATGGCGGTGATCGCCGCCCGCCGCGTGCCGCCATAGGTCAGCGTCGAGAAGCCGGATTCGATCATGTGGCCATCGAGCGAATCGCCGAGGTCGGGCAGCACCACCGGTTGCAGGCCGAAGGTTTCGATCCATTCGCGGATGGTTTCGATATCGCCGGGGCTGAGCATGGAGGCGGCCAGCACATTCACCTGGCGCGGCCGGCGGATGGTGGACAGCGAGGCGGGAACCAGGGCGGCGATGATCGCCTCGACCGAAGCGGCGAAGCCGGTTTCCAGGCAGCCCAGCGTGTCGCTGGCGCTGACCGCGACGATGCTGATGTGGTCATGCTCGGGATGGCGCTCGCGGAAGGCGCGCACGGTGCGCGGAATGTCCGCCCCCTGCGTCTCCGACAGCGCGGTGGTGATCAGGCCGATCACCTCGGGCGCGTTTGTATCGGCGATGGTGCGCAGCGCCTCCACCACGTTGCCGTCGGCGCCGATGACCGCGGCGATCTGGTCCATCGCCGTGGTTTGCAGGGCGATCGGCTCCTGGAAGTGGCGCATGAAGAATAGTTTGTTGAAGGAGGTGCAGCCGCGGGCGCCGTGCTCCAGCGGCATTGCCTGGGCCAGCCCGAGGAAGGCCAGCGACGCCCCCACCGGCTGGCTGACCTTGAGCGGGTTGACCGCGAGCGGCTTCTCGGACGGAACGATCTCGGCCATGGCTGGCCGCTCAGGCCGCGTGCCGCGCCCAGCGCGGGGCGGTGCGGGCGTGCTGCCAGACCGGGCTGTGCAAGGTCACCGCGAGGTTCCGCGCCAGTTCGATGGCGCCGGCATAACCGGCGTAGCCGATGCTGCGCACATGATCGACGTCGAGGAACGGCACCCGCGCCTTCAGCGCCGGGTAGATGTAACGATCGCCGGCGATCAGGATGTCCGCCCGGTGTTCGTCGAAGCTGCGCAGCAGCGAGGTCTGGTCGTTGTCGGCGATCATGTGGGCTTGCGGCCCCATCAGTTCGCGGATGCGGTCCTTGTCTTCCTCGGTGGATTTCTCGGTGCCGGTGGCCACCACGTTCATGCCGAGATTCTGCATGGCGGCGACCAGCGACCAGGATTTGTGGCCGCCGGCGAAAATCAGCACCCGCCTGCCTTCCAGCTTCGGCCGCAACGGCGCGATCGCGGTTTCGACGGCGGCCTCCTCGCGGGCGATCACCGCTTCGGTGCGCCCGGCCAGCGCCGGATCGCCCAGCACGGACGCGAAGCCGCGCAGGGCCGCCGATGTTGGGGCAACGCCGTAGAACCCGCCTTCAAAGAACGGCGTGGCGAAACGTTCGCGCAGTGCCTGCGCCACCCGGATCATCGCCTTGGAGCAGACCACCATGTTGGCCTCGGCGCGGTGCATGGTCTGCACCTCGCGGAACCGGGCGTCGCCGGTGAAGGTGCACAGAATGCGCAGGCCGAGTTCGTCGAACAGCGGGGCGACGCTCCAGAACTCGCCGCCGATGTTCCATTCGCCGATCAGATTGACATCATGGGTGGTGATGCCCGGGCGGATCGCCGCCGGCGGCGGCGGATCGGGCTCGCTTGTGCCGATGACATGGCGCAGCATGACATCGCCGGCGATGCGGTTGCCGAAATTCTTGTTGCCATAGAAGCCGGCGCAATCCACCGGCACCACCGGAACGCCCCAGCGCGCCTGCGCGGCTTTGGCCACCGCCACGTAATCGTCGCCGTGCAGGGCGGGCACGCAGGTGGCATAGACGAACACGGCGGCGGGCCGGTAGGTTTCGATCGCCTGGCGGATGGCGTGGAACAGGCGCTTCTCGCCGCGCCCCATGATCACATCCATCTCCGACAGGTCGGTGGTCATGCCGACCCGGTAGAGGGTGGCGCCGCTGGAGCGCGAGCCGCGGCCGTCCCAGGAGCTGCCGGCGCAGCCGATCGGCCCGTGCACCAGATGGGCGACGTCGGCGATCGGCAGCAGGGCGTTGCGCGCGCCGTCGAAGGCGCAACCACCCTGGGTCGCGCCCGGCTGCGGCCTGGCGCAGCCGCTTTTGAGGCCGGCGTTGTGCGAACAATTGGGTTCGTCTCGCAGGGCGGAGGCTTCGTCTGGTCGCATGCCACTCTCCTGGGCTACGGGCGTGGCTTCGCAAACCTCGTGCCACGGCGCCGACTTTCACCGGGCGGGCGATTGCCACGGAAAAGCGGGCGTGGGTGGTCGCGCCTTTCGTACCTCACGGTACGGCCCCCGCCATTTCGTACGTTGCCGTGCGGTTGTCGGCCCTTTGTCACGGCCGACGGCGGCCGAACCACGCCAGAGCCGCTGGCACGCGGCGTGCATCTTGCCGCATTCGCAAAGCCATACTTTGACAAAGCCATTCGATGGCCATGCCGGCCATCCGGGGGACCACAATCCGCATGACGCGCTTCATCACCGCGAAAGAAAGAAACATGTCGGCCGAGGACAGCGTCGCCATCGAGATCGACGACTTCAAGGACGAGTTCACCGGCTGTGCGACCGGCGAATGCCGCGTCAGCGTGCTGCCGATCCTGTTCCAGATCAGCCAGATCATCAACGAAAGCGAGAACCTCACCAGCGCGCTGACGCTTATTCTGGGCGTCATGGAAGAACGCATGAAGATCGCCCGGGGCATGGTCAGCCTGTATGACCGGCAGTCGGAGACGATTTTCGTGCATGCCAGCTTCGGGCTGACCGAGGAGCAGAAGCAGCGCGGCATCTATTCGCTCGGCGAAGGCATCACCGGCAAGGTGGTCGAATCGGGCAAGGCGGTCATTGTGCCGCATATCGGCAGCGACCCGGGCTTTCTCGACCGCACGCAGTCGCGCGAGGAGACCGCGGCAAAGAACTGCACCTTCTTCTGCGTGCCGATCGTGCATGGCCGGAAGGTGCTCGGCACGATCAGCGCCGAGCGGGTCTATGCCAGCCGCCGGCTGCTGCGCCAGGATGTCGAACTGCTGGCCACCATTGCCTCGATGGTGGCGCCCGCGGTCGAGCTTTATCTGCTGGAGAATGTCGAGAAGGTCCGGCTGGAGAACGAAAACCGCCGCCTGCGCAGTGCCCTGAAGGAGCGCTTCCATCCATCCAACATCATCGGCAATTCCAAGCCGATGCTGGAAATATACGGGCTTGTCGAGAAGGTGGCGAACACCAAGGCGACGGTGCTGGTGCTGGGCGAGAGCGGCGTGGGCAAGGAGCTGGTGGCCAACGCCATCCACTACAACAGCGCCTTCGCCGATGGGCCGTTCGTCAAGTTCAGCTGCGCGGCGCTGCCGGAAAGCATCGTGGAAAGCGAGCTGTTCGGCCACGAGAAGGGATCATTCACCGGCGCCGCCGGGTTCCGCAAGGGCCGCTTCGAGCTGGCCGACGGCGGCTCGATCTTTCTCGATGAGGTCGGCGAACTCAGCCTGGGCATGCAGGCGAAGCTGCTGCGCGTGCTGCAGGAAAAGACCTTCGAGCGGGTGGGCGGCAACGTGCCGGTGAAGGTCGATCTGCGGATCATCGCCGCCACCAACCGCAACCTGCCCGACCTGGTGGAGAAGGGCCAGTTCCGCGAGGACCTTTACTACCGGCTGCATGTTTTCCCCATCACCATTCCGCCGCTGCGCGACCGCGGCAGCGATGTGATCACCCTGGCCGACCACTTCCTTGCCCGCTTCGCCCGCGAGACCGGCAAGGAGGTGAAGCGAATCTCCACGCCGGCGCTGAACATGCTGATGAGCTATCACTGGCCCGGCAACGTCCGCGAGCTGGAGAACGTGATCGAGCGCGCCATGATCCTGTCCGCCGATGGCGTCATCCACGGCTATGATCTGCCGCCGTCGCTGCAAACCTCCGAGGAAACCGGCACCGCGTTCGGCTGCGGGCTGGACGCGAAACTTCAGGCGGTGGAATACGAGATGATCGTCGAGGCGCTGAAGACCCACAAGGGCAACATGACCAAGGCCGCCGAGGAGCTGGGCCTGACAAGGCGCATGCTGGGCCTGCGGATGGACCGATACAAGCTGAACTACAAGCTGTTCCGGCGGGAGTAGAATGGCGGGCGCGGACCGTCAGCCTCGCTCCAGGAAGCGTCCGCGCAGCCAGCCGCCCAGCCCGTTGATGACGGTGACCAGGCCGAGCAGAACAAGGATCAGCGCCATCGCCTCCCGATAGGCGAACAGGTGGAAGGCGGTGACCAGTTCCAGCCCGATCCCGCCGGCGCCGATCACCCCGAGCACGGTGGCGGCGCGGAGATTATGTTCCCAGCGGTACAACGTGACATCCACCAGGCGCGGCAGGATCTGCGGCAGCACGCTGAAGCGCAGCACGGCAAGACGGGAGAGGCCGTGGCTGCGCAGCGCCTCGCCCGGCGCGGGATCGACATGTTCGATGATCTCGGCATAGAATTTTCCGAGCATACCGGTGGAATGGCAGGCCAGCGCGAGCAGACCGGGCAACGGCCCGAAGCCGACCGCGGCGACGAACAGAATGCCCCAGACCAGATCCGGGATGGAGCGCAACGTGTTCAGCAGCAGCCGCGCGGCCGGTGCGACCAACGGGACCCCGGTGCCGCCGGCAGCCAGCGCACCGAGCGGGGCGGCGGCGGCGGCGGCCAGCACGGTGCCGCAGATGCTCATCGCCAGCGTCTCGGCCAGCGGCCGGCCCCAGCTTTGCCAGCGGCTGAAATCCGGCGGCAGGGAATCGCCGAGCAGGACAAGAACGGTTGGCAGCGCGTCGCGGTAGCGCGGCAAATTGAACGCATCCGCATAGGCGAAGGCGGCCACGATGACCAGCACGGCGGCGACCCCGCCGGCATAGGCCCGCGCCGCCCGGCGGCGGCCGTCCGCGAGGACGGCCGCCATGGCGTCGGTCGGAACTTCCTGTTGGGCGCTCAGACTCACGGCGCCGGAACGGCGTCGGGGCTTTCCTTGCGGATTGCCTCGATCCAGCCGCGCACGGGATCGACATCGGCGTCCACGGCGGGGACGAAGGCCTCGGCGTTGAACACCTTCAGCGCCGCGGGGTCGGTGACCTCGAGGAACGCCTTGCGGATGTCCTCGCGCAGCGCCGGGTCCAGCCCCTCGCGGAAGGTCCACATATATTCGGGAATGGAAGGCGATTCCGCCAGCAGGCGGGTGGTTCCGGGGGCGATCCGGTCTTCCCGCAGCAGCCGCTGATAGATCGGCAGCGACAGGCCGCCGGCATCGGCCTTACCGTTGGCGACGGCCAGCGCCACCGCATCATGGGCGCCGAGCACCCGCGGCGTGTAGTCGCGTTTGGCCACCAGCCCGGCCGCCAGCAGCTGATAGCGCGGCACCCAGGTGCCGGAGGTGGAGGCGGGATCGCCGAACGCGATTTCCTTGCCGCGCAGATCGGCGAGCGTTTTCGCCGGGCTGGCTTGCGGCACGATCACCGCCGCGTGGAAGACCGGGCCGACGCCGGGGTGCGACGGCCGCGCGAATGGCTGCAACTTCGCCCGCCGGCTCTGCAGGATGTAGGTGACGGGCCCAAGATAGGCGATGTCGAGGCGGCCGAAGCGCAGCGCCTCGCTGGTGGCGGCGTAGTCGGCGCCGACGACGAGGTCAACCGGCCGGCCAAGCCGCTGCTCCAGATAGGCGCGCAAAGGCTCGTTCAGGCGGATCACCGTGGGGGCGGACTCAGTCGGCAGCAGGCCGATGACCAGCCTGGCCGGACGGTCGGCGGCATGCGCCCGCGTAGCGGCGGTGGCGAGCAGGCCGGCGAGAGTCGCGCGGCGGGACAGCAAGGTCATGACATATCCTTATGGCAACGGCGTCAGCGCGCGCAGATTGTGAAAGACCCGCCCGCGCGCGGCGCTGTCGAACGCGCAAGGGGCGCCCTCGAAGGCGACGCGCCCGTCGGCCAGGCCGACGATACGGTCGGCGATCGACAGGGCGGTGTCAAGCTGGTGCAGCACGATGACGACGGTGAGGCCACATTGCCGCACCGCGGCGCGGAAGTCGCGGCTGAGCTGGCCGACCAGCGCCGGATCGACCGAGGCGAACGGCTCGTCGGCCAGCAGCAGCGCCGGGTCGCGCACCAGCGCGCGCGCCAGCCCCACGCGCTGGCGCTCGCCGCCGGAAAGCCGGCTGACCGCGGCGTCGGCGCGTGCCAGCAGGCCCACCGCATCCAGCGCCGAGGCGGCGCGCCGGCGCAACGTTGCTGGCCAGGGCAGCAGCGACAGCGGGTGGCGCTGGTCGGCGAGGCCGAGCAGCACGTTGTCGATCGCCGACAGGCGGCCGATCAGCGCATGGTCCTGGAACACCGTCGCGGTGCGCCGGCGATGCGCCCGCCACGCCCGCGCCCCGACGAGCATGCCGAGGCCGTCGACGCTGACCGTGCCGTTGCATGGCCGCAGCAGCCCGTTCAGGGTGCGGATCAGCGTGGTCTTGCCGGCCCCGGAACGGCCGACCACGGCGGTGATCGCGCCGGCGGGAAAGGCGAGCGACACATTTTCCAGCACCGTGCGCCCGCCCAGCGCCACGGTGATGCCCGCCAGCGCGATGGCGTTCCGCGCCTCGCCCGGCCTCTCGCCGTTACCGCAACGATCAGCCCGGCCGCGTGGCGCCACCGGCATCGGATGATCCCGCAGGGTTTCCCTGGTCACAACCCCTGGTCGTCCAGCGGCACCGCCCTGCCCTGCTCGTCGCGCAACACCCGGCGCAACCACAGCGGCGGATTGCCCCGCAGCAGGGCCTGCAGGCGGTCGAGCACGCTGTCGATCTCATGCGTCCCCTCGGTCTTGACCGGGAAGATGTCGGCGCTCTTCACCCGCATGGCGGCGAGGTCGCTGATGCCGCGGGTGATCAGGATCGAGCATCCGGCCAGCAATGCCACGCGGTTGCTCACCATGTCGCCGGCGGCGGCATCGGCGGCCAGGTCCTCGGCCATCATGCAGGCGCCGCCATTGCGGCCCATGCCCGGCTTCACCGCGCCGGCGGGCCGGTCGGCAAAGGCAATGACGGCGGCGGCGGCGCGCGGCGCGCCATGGAACTTCACGGCGTCCTCGAACGCCACGTTGTCGCGGCTGACCCGGTAGAACACCACCTGGCGGGCGTCGGCGAAGCCGGCATCGACCTGCACCAGGCTGTTGGTGGTCAGGGCAACCTTGAGATGAGCGTGCGCGGGCATCGGGCTTTGTCCTTGTGTGCGGGCGATGGGCAATCGAAACGCCTGGTCAGGTCATCGGCACGTCGGTGGGCATGATTTCGTGGGCGAAACGCATGGCAAAGCTGGCGGGCAGAACGGCGCCGTCGGTGCCGCGCGCCCGCCAGCGCGGCAGGTCGGCGACCGCGATCGCGCCATCGGTCAGCGCTTCGACCGGAATGATATGCAGCGCGTCGCGGATGACCACGAAAAAGTCGATCGGGAAGCGGGCGGCATCGCGGGAGGCCTCGCTGATGTCGAAGCGGCAGATATCATCAATGATGCGGACGCGGCCGGTGTCGCAATCCAGCCGCAGATGGCGGTTGAGCCGGAGCGGCTCGCGGAACTGGAACAGCGAGCGGCCCTCGTCGCTGAACCGCTTCACCTCGCCGACGATGTCGGCGTAGTAGCGCAGCAGCATCGCCTCCACATAGGCGGCGCTGTAGGGCTGCGCGAACGAGCCGAGATAGTACGCCACGGCGGATTGCAGCAGCGTCAGCCCGGCGGGCGAGATGTCGAGCGCCAGCACGGTGGCGTCGATCGCCCCGAAGCAGCGCAGCAGCCCGCCCTCGGCCACGATGGTGCCCTGGCGGTGCAGCGCCACCTTGCGGACGACGCGCAGGATGCGGAATATCTCGGCCACCGCCCGCTCGCCGCTGCTCGCCCGCGGCAGCGCGCGATAGATGTCCCAGCTGGCGCGGCCTTCGCTGGCCGGGTCATCCGCCTCGAAGGCGGCCTGCAGCAGCAGGCAGGCGGTGGTGGCGCCGGCGATGCGCGCCGCTTCCGCCATGCGCGGCCCGTCGGTGTTCACCGCCAGGGTCTTCTTGCGCGTGTACAGCTCGATCTGCCGGTGTTCGGGCAGGGACAGCGGCGCTGACGACCGCGCAACGAGTTCGCCAGCGAGTTCCGGCAGCTTATCCATGGTCGTGCCTTGCGGGATGGAGGATGGCAGGCGGTCGGGCACCGGATCCCACGGCCCCGACCGCGCCCTTACGATCTCACCAGGTGTTCAGCAGCCACTCCTTGTTTTTGGTGTACTCCATGTGGGTGAACAGCGCGTTGGCGATCGCCTCGCCCAGCAGCATCGCGCCGCGGTAGCCGACGGTCGGATGCCGGTACAGCCCGGCCCGGTCGAAGGTGGGGAAGCCAACCCGCACCATCGGAATCTGCCGCTCGATGGCCACGTAACGGCCTTTCGAGTGACCCAGGATCAGATCAACCTCGATCTCCTTGCTGTCGATCCGCCGCTCCAGCTCCCACAGATCGGCGTTGCACACCACCTGCATGTCCCAGTCCACCCGGTTCTTCAGGTCGAGCAGGCGCGGGTCCTTCTTGTAGGCCGAGTTGTCGTCGCCGAGCAGCAGCAGCACCGGCTTCAGCTCGACCTCCAGGCAGAACTCCGCCAGCCCGATCACCAGATCGGGGTGACCATAGATGGCCACTTTCTTGTCGGCGAAGAACATATGCGCGAGATCCTGCAGCGCATCCAGCGCCACCCCGCGCTCATGCACCAGCGATGCCGGAATCTCCTTGCCGGTAAGCCGGGAAATCGCCCGCAGCATCGCGTCGGTGTTGCGGATGCCGTACGGCGTCGGCACGACCTCGCTCGGCACGCCGAACTCCTGGGTCAGATACTCCGCCGCCGCCGCCCCCTCGTAACGCGCCAGCGCGACCGAGCCGATGGCGTTCGGCAGCCCCTGCAGATCCTCGACCGTGGTGCGGCCATGGGTGTTGATCGACTTGTCCGGCAGCATCGGCGAATCGAAATCCTCGATGTCGAGCAGCACGGTGCCGTCGATGCCCATCTCGCTCAGATAGTGCTTCAGCAGCACCGTGTCGCCCGGGTTCACCCAGCCGGTGAACAGGTTCAGCTTGCCGTTCGGCGTGGTCTTCTCCTTGGCCAGCGACTTCACCAGGGACTTCACGGCCTCATTGTAGCCGCCGACCTGGCTGCTCTTGAAGCTCGGCGTGTGCACGGTCACCAGATGGATCTCGCGGCCGGGGAACGCCTTCGCCAGATCCTCGCGGCAAAGGTTCAGCGTGCCCTCGACATCGTCGCCGATCACCTCGGTGGAGCAGGTGGTGATCACCGGAATGACCCGCAGATGCGGATAGCGCTGCGCCAGCACCATCACCCCCTCGCGGATGCGGTTGTTGCCGCCGAACACCGCCGACTCCTCGTGCAACGAGGTCGAGGCGATGTCGAAGTTCTCCTTGAAGTGCTGGGCGAACAGCAGGCGGACGAACATGCTGCAACCCTGACCGCCATGCACCAGCGGGATGGCGTCCTTGACGCCGATCCCGGCAAACTGCGCGCCGGCCGGCTGGCAGTCGTACATGGGGTTGATCACCCCGGCACGTTTCTTGGTGGTTATCTCGCAACCCATCGGGAATGCCTCTCAACCTGCGCCGTGGCGCCGGATCAATAGAGTTGGTGGCTGAGCTCGCGATTCTTCGAGCCGGTGATGGCGATCTCCTCCAGCCGCGCCTTCAGCCCGGCGATCAGCGCGCGTACCTCATCGGGCGAGGTCTCGGCCAGCCAGGGAAAGCGCTTGCGGAAATCGGCCACCATGACCGTGGCATCGGCGTAGAACAGCCGGTCCATCGGCGTGTCCAGCTTCGGCGCGGCCCCCGCCAGCAGGTCGGTGGCGGTGGCCAGGATGCCGTCGATGTTCTCCTGCCGGTCCCAGGTGCGCGAGAAGAACTGCCACAGGCAGCGCTCCTGCACGTAGCCGAACAGATCGTCGAGTTTGCTGCTCATTCCGCGGCCTCCTTGTAAGCCACCGCGCCGGTGCCGCGGATGTCCACCCCGGCCAGCGACAGCAGCGGGTTGTTGACGGCGTTGTAGGCATCACGCGCCAGGTTCACGAAGCCTTCGAAGCCCATATACGGCCCGTTGTGATAGCCATGGCCGTTGACATAGGGGATGTGCAGCTTCTTCACGAGCTCGCCCACCCGCGGGCCGGTGAAGATGACATCCGGCTTGATCAGCTCGATGATCTCGAAGAACTCCAGCTCGTTGCCGTCGTCGATGTAGTAGGTGCCGTCCTGGCCGCGGGCGATGACCTTCTCGAAATCCTCCTCATGGCCGAACTTGGACGACATCGCCACCACCCGCATGCCCAGGTCGTCCTCGACCGACTTGGTCCAGTGCCACAGCCGCGGGCCGCCGGTCCAGATCGCCATCTTGGTGCCCTTCAGGCGCTCCTTGTACCAGTCGAGCTTGGGACCCCACTTGGCGTATTCCTCGGCGATCAGTTCCTCGCCCTTCTCCTCGATGCCGAAGAAGGCGCACACCTTGCGGATGCCTTCGGCCATGTAGTTGAAGCCCCAGCTGTCGATGTCCAGGCGGGGGATGCCGTAGCGCTTCTTCAGCTCGTTGGCGATGTAGCCGGCCGAGCGCGCGCAGTTCACCACGTTCAGCTGCGCACGGTGCATGCCGCGCAGATCGTCGTAGTTGGCGTTGCCGGTGAAGTGCGAAATCACCTGGATGCCGAGCCGGTCCCAGTACGTCTGCAACAGCTGGGTGTCGCCCTGGATGTTGTAGTCGCCGATGAAGTTCATCGTGTACTGGCTGGTGATCTCCGGCTCGATCGTGCCGACCTTGTGGTCGATCCAGCCGATGTTCAGCACGTGGTGGCCCTTCGACTGGCTGACGCCGGCGAAGCCCGGGCACTCGACGATGAACACGTCAACGTCGGGGCGCTTGTCGGTGACGCGCTTGACGGTGGCGGGAATGTCGTCGCCGATCAGCGCGGTCGGGCAGGTGGTGTAGACGATCATGCGCTTGATGTCGGGCATCTCGTCGAAGGCTTCGTTCATCGCCTTCTCAAGCCGCTTCTCGCCGCCGAAAACGATGTGGCTCTCCTTCATGTCGGTCGACCAGACGTATTTCATCTGGAAGTGCTTGCCGTCGTCGCTGGGGTAGCGCTTGGTGTGCCAGGTGTCGTAGGCGCAGCCGATCGGGCCGTGGATCATCTGGATGGTGTCCTTCAGAACACCGCCGATGACCAGCTTGGCGCCACAGAAGGCGCAGCCACGCTCGGACAGCGTGCCGGGGATGGTTGCCGCGTTCGCCAGCGGCAGATGCTCCCGCGTGTCCTCACCAGGCGCCTTCAGGTAAACATGCTTCTCGCGCTCGGGGATGTCCTGGTCGCATTTGAGCAGAACCATAGGCATGTCGGTGTCCTCCTTGCTCAGGTCGGTTCGTGCATCGGTCTTGGCATCGCCACGCCGGCCTGACAGGCGGCGCGATCGCGTCCAGGGCCTCTACAGCAGGAAGCGTGCCAACCCGGAAAACCTCGCCGGCGGCAGCGGAATCCGCCACCGCGGCCGGTATTTCGCACCAGCAAGTACGAAGCCCGCGGCGATGTTCGCCTATGTGCGGATGGCGGGCACGGCGAAGCGTTCCGCCCGGTACGGACGCGGCGGATTTGTTCCCGGCCGTACAAACCTGGCACCGCGCCGGCCTGGCCCATGACCGCTGGCATGGCCGTTGCGTGCCCAACCGCCCAAACCGCATGGCATCCACACAGGAACCGACAGATGGACATTGGCGAAACTTCGACCAACACCGGTCAGGAGAGCACGGGCATCCGCGTGGCCGTCGCAACGAAGGACGGCACGCTGGTCGATCTGCATTTCGGCCACGTGCGCGCCTTCGACATCTATGAGGCCGGCGCCGCCGGCATCACCCATCTGGAACAACGCGGCATCGACAAATACTGCAAGGACGACGACGACCGGGCCACCCGGATGCAGGGCATCCTGCAGGTGATCGGCGACTGCAAGGGCGTTCTGGTGGCGCGCATCGGTCCGGTGCCGAAAGAGATGCTGGCCGCCGCCGGCCTGGACGCCGCCGATGACTACGCCTTCCAGCCAGTGGCGGAAGCGGTGGCCGCCTTCGCCACAAAATGGCGCGCCCCCGCCGTCCCCGAACCGGCGCCGGAACCGGACGGCCCGGGAAAGGCCGAGCGGTTCCTGCACGCCATGCTGCGCGTCAATGACCTTGAGCGTTCCATCGATTTCTACACCAGGCTGCTCGGCATGCAGGTGATCGCCCGGCGCGAGCACCGCAAGAACCAGTTCACCCAGGTCTATCTCGGCTACGGCGACAACGACGCGGCCATCGGCCTGGAACTGGTGTTCAACTGGAGCCGCGAGGAACCCTACCGGCACGGCGACGCCTTCGGTCACATCGCCATCGCGGTGTCCGGCATCAACGCGCTGTGCAACCGGCTGGCCGCCGAGGGCGTGCCCATGCCGCGCCCGCCGCGCAGCCAGCGCCACGGCGACATCATCGTCGCCTTCATCGACGACCCGGACGGCTACCGGATCGAACTGGTACAGCGCCCCGAGGGCAGCGCGGAATCGCCGTGAAGGTACATTCCGCCCTGGATAGTTCCATTCCGTGCGATCGC
>Ga0302196_10000205_pt1 | contig 59050 bp, 42 predicted proteins | sample II_Bog_N1_3_FD_198794 | JGI IMG/M metagenome (GOLD analysis project Ga0302196, IMG submission 198794) | Peat permafrost microbial communities from Stordalen Mire near Abisko, Sweden - II_Bog_N1_3 | ecosystem: Environmental > Terrestrial > Soil > Wetlands > Peat | place: Sweden: Abisko... | reverse complement strand
CACCTCGACGGCGAGCATACCGGTTTTTGAATGCATTCGGACACAATTGGCGTGTCGCATTGAAACGCAGGATATCACTCCGCGACCAACGTCCGCCGCGGCCGGACGCTTGTCGCTCTTGCGCGGAGCGTGCTAGCAGCCCGGCCATGGATGGAAACCGATTGCGAGTCTGCGCCGCCAACAGGCTCGCGCCGTGCGTTGCGCTCCTCGCTGCGGTCGCGTGCTCCAACCGGCAGCAGGCCACCGTCGCAATTGCCGCGGTGCCGGCCATCATTTTTGAGGAGAGCGAGGCGATCGCCTATTTCTCCGGCAGCGCCGCCATCGACGCGCTCATCAACGATGGCCCGTGCAGCTTCGCCGCGATCGATACCTCTTCGAACGCGGTGGCAAACTCGGCCTTTGTCTCCGCAGGAGCGATCACGATCCGCGGCACGGCCGGCCAGCCGCTCGTGCTGCAGCCGACGGGGAGCGACTATTATTCCGGCAGCGAGGGCGTCTATATTTTCCAAGCTGGCGACGCGGTCTCGTTTTCGGCCGCAGGTGCCCAAGTGCCCGCGTTTGCCACGACCGCAACTGCGCCCGCCCGCGCCGCCTCCGCCGACCTGGGGATCACCAATGGATCCATCTCCAGGGCCGGCGATCTACAGATCAGCTGGGCTCCGGTGAGCGGCGCCGATCAGTTCCGCGTGCTCTGGCTGGGCTCGCCCGGCGTGCTCGACTGCGAGTTCGACCCAACGGCCGGTACCGGCGTGATCCCGGCGAGCGCGATACAGAACTTTCCTTCGGGCACGCTGGTCACGTTGGTGCCCGGCACGGTCAATCATACGCAGGCCGTCGCGGGAGATTGGTCTGTCGATGTGGTGGTCGCCCAAGCGGTGACCTATGCCTCCGCGACAGTTCAATAGAGGCCCGCGAGACATCACCTCTCGCGGCAGCGACGCTGACGCTGTCGGCTCAACTCCTCGAAGATTTGAATGGGATCGCGGGAGCGCGGACGAACGGGAGACCGCCTATTGCGGCTCCGGCAGCGTCGAGCTGACCGTGGTGCCATTGCCATATTGGCCATACTCATTGTCGCCCCAGCAGAGGCAGCCGCCGTCCTGCACCGCGCAGGCCGCGGTGCCGAGGGCCACGTCGGTGACTCCCGAGGTCAATCCCGCCATCGGCGAAGTGATTCCGTTGCCGAAGCTGCTGCCGAAGAGCGACCAGCAATAGAGTGCGCCACCGCTGATCGCGCAGATATTGTTGCTGCCCGCGACCGCCACCGCGGAGACCGCCGAGAGGCCCTGCACGGCCGCCGGCGTGCTCGAGCTGTTCACGACGACGATCGTCCCGTTCATGACCGCGAGGATGGTCCAGGAGTCGGTGAGCCCTATCGCTACCTGCGTGACGCCAGCGCCAAGCCCGGGGCAGGCCACCGGGACCGTGGATGCGGCGATTCCAGTCTCGCCAGAGTATCCCCAGCAGTAGAGCGCGCCATTCTGCACTGCGCAGCTGTTGGTGCCGCCGACCGCCACTGCGGTCACTCCCGTGCTCATGCCCGAGACCGGCACAGGAGTGTCAGAGTTGGCAGACTCGCCATTGCCGAGCTCGCCATGGTTGCCGTTCCCCCAGCAGTAGAGCGCCCCGGCTTGGATTGCACAGGTATGGCTGTTCGAGGTGTCGCTCCAATTCAAACCCGTGGCGACCGCGGTCACGCCCGATTGCAAGCCGGGGACGGGAACCGGAGTCGAATGCACGATTCCGTTCGGCTCGCCCGCTCCGTTGTCTTGGAGGTCGCCCCAGCAGAGCAGCGCCCCCGCCTGGATCGCGCAGGTGTTGTACTCCTCGGTCGCCACCGCGGACACGCCGGCATCCAGGCCCGCGACCGCCACGGGGACCTTTGAATCGGTGAGCGTCCCGTTCCCGAGCTGCCCGGTGGAGTTGTCGCCCCAGCAGAACAGCGCGCCCGCGCGGACTCCGCAGGCGTGCTTCAGCCCGACCGCGAGCGCGGAGTAGCTGGCGGCCGCGCCGCCATCCGGGCGGCCGGAGCACGCGAGCGCAGCGGCGCAGAGCGCGGCAACAGTTGCTCTCTTGGGTCCGCTCATGTTCCCTGGCTCCGCCGCGGGGTGGCGCGCAGCCTCGAGTGGCTGCGCGCGTTCGCCGATGGAGCGGCGATCGATCTTGCCCGGTTCCGCGCGGGTATGTTGCCGATTCGTTCGAGGACGACCCTTTCACGCATACGGATGGAGCCATGAAGAACACGGACGCGAGCTTGAACCCGCCAGCCTCCGCGCTGATCTCGAATCGGATCGCGGAGCTGGGCGACTGGCGTGGCAGGACGCTCGCCCGGGTACGCGAGCTCATCCACCAAGCGGTGCCCGAGGTGGTCGAGGAGTGGAAGTGGAGGGGCACTCCGGTCTGGTCGCAGGGCGGGATCCTCTGCACCGGCGAGTCGTACAGGGAGGTGGTGAAGCTGACGTTCGCCAAGGGCGCGTCGCTCAAGGATCCGGCGCGTCTGTTCAACTCGAGCCTCGAGGGGAACGTGCGCCGCGCGATCGACCTGCGCGAGGGGGCGCAGCTCGACGAAGCGGCCTTCCGCGCGCTCCTCCTCGAGGCGGTCGCGCTCAACAGCGCGGGCACGGCAAAGCGGGCCAAGCGCGGGCCGGCTGCGGCGGAGAAGGCGCCGGGCCGCGCGAAGACGCCCGCGAAGAAGCGTTGAAAAGAGGCATGCCGGCCCCCGGGACGCGCCCGACGCGTCCGTGCATGCCTTGACAGGCATATAATCAACTAATTATATGCCTGACATGGAATCTACGTTCGCCACCCTTGCCGAACCGCGCAGGCGAGCCATCCTCGGGTTGCTGCTCGCCTCCGAGCGCTCCGTCGGCGAGCTCGAGCGCAGGCTGCGCCTCTCGCAGACCTCGGTGTCGAAGCATCTGCGCGTGCTTCGTGACGCCGGGCTGGTCGAAGCGCGGGTGGAGGCGCAGCGACGTGTCTATCGGCTGCGGCCCGAGCCGCTCCAGGAGCTGGACGCCTGGCTCATCCCCTTCCGGCGCTTCTGGGCCCGCCACGTCGATGCGCTGGAGCAGCACTTGGACAAGCTGGCGAAGTCGCCTGCGCCGAAGGGCGCCGCGAGAGGAGCGAAGAGATGAGCGACCGAGAGAACTACCGCCCCGGCCCCGCTTCGGGCGCCAAGGTCCGCAAGGACGCAGCGCAGTGGACCCTGGTGTTGGTGCGCGACCTGCGCCATCCCCCCGCGCTCGTCTGGAGCGCGCTGACCGACCCCGCGCAGCTGCGCGAGTGGGCTCCCTTCGACGCCGACCGCGACCTCGGCGCGGTGGGCCCGGCGAAGCTCTCGACGGTGGGCGCGCCCAAGCCGCTGGTCTCCGAGATCCAGGTGAAGCAGGCCGACGCCCCCAAGCGGCTCGAGTTCAACTGGGGCACGCAAGATCTCCGCTGGGAGCTGGAGCCGCTCGAGGGCGGCGGCACCCGGCTGACGCTCTGGCACAACATCGAGCGCGGCTTCATCTCGATGGGCGCGGCCGGCTGGCACATCTGCTTCGACGTGCTGGAGCGGCTGCTGGCGGGCCATCCGCTCGGCCGCATCGTCGGCGCGGAAGCGATGAAGTTCGAATGGCCGCGATTGAACGCCGAGTACGCCGCGCAGTTCGGCGTCGAGGCCCCGGCGTGGCCCCCGCGCGGGAGCTGAAGATGGCACGCGCCAGGACAGCGGTCGCCGGCTACTGGATCGCCACCACGCTCTTCTGCCTGCAGATGAGCTTCACCGCCTACGCGCAGCTGCGGCTGCCCCAGGTCTCAGACGCTTTCCGGCACCTCGGCTTCCCCCCTTATTTCCGCGTCGAGCTCTCGTGGGCCAAGTTCCTCGGCGTGGCGGCCCTGCTGCTGCCCGCGCCGCCGCGGCTCCGGGAGTGGGCCTATGCGGGGTTCGCCATCACGCTCGCGTCGGCGCTCCTCGCGCATCTCGCGGTGGGCGACGGACCGCAGGCCTGGGGCTGGGCGGCGGGCACCAGCGTGCTGTGGCTGCTCTCGTACTTCTTCTGGCGGCGCCTGCAGGCCGCGCCCGCAGGCGCTTAGGATCGAAGGCGCGAAGGCCTCGCTCCCCGATCAGGAGTGCGAGGCCTCGGACGTAAGCCGCTCGCGCACGTGAGAAGCGACCTCGCGATCACAGCAGCTCGCTCAGGCGGCCCTCGGCGCGCGCGCCGTTGCGCTCGACGACGAGGCGGCCGCGCTCGCGCAGCGCGTCCAGATCGGGCGTGGAGGTCCACACCAGATTCACGCGCCCGTCCGGCCGCGTCTCGCTGGTCGCGTGCACCGCGCCGTCGACGTGCACCGCCACCGCGAGATTCTGCGACGCATCCGCGGGCGGCGCATTGGCGCGCCCGTCGCCGCCGGCATAGATGCAGCCGGTGCTGAAATCGACCACCAGGCAGATGATTCCCGGGATGAGCCCCGGCAGCAGCCAGATCAGATCGACGATGAGCACGCCGCCGTCGATCACGCCGCCTCGGCGGCCGCTGCGCTGCGGATAGAGGAGATATCCGCAGCCGGCCAGCCCGGCCAAGGCGACGCTGCCGAGCAGACCGCGCCGGGAGTGCTGCTTCGATTCGTTTGCCATGGTGGCTCCGGAAATATTCGACAGAGATATCCTGGTGAATGACCGCTGCCGGACACACAGCGGCCACACGCCTCTGCGCCGCCGGTCAGGGGCCGGAAGCAATCAGCGTGAATTCAGAGAGCGAGTCGGGCGCACCGTTGCCGTTGTTATCGGCCCATCCGAACACGTACCAGCGCTCCGCATAGCCCGGCAGCTGCGGCAGGAGCGCGTTCTGCACATACCAGCCGCCCGCGGCAGTTCCGGGCGAATAGAATCCATAGACCACGAGTGTGAGCGAACCCGACGCAGGGTCTTTCACCATCTCGAGGACGAAGTCGTCGCGCGCGCCTCCGGCCAGGTCGCTGTTGTTGACGGTGACCACCGACCCGCCGTCGCGAAGCAGGAAGCTCGAGGTGGTCGCGTCCTGCTGGAAATAGACCGGGGTAATGCCGGCGCCTTCCAGATATGCGACCAGCTGCTGGCCGAAGGGCCCTCCGGCCACCGCGAGCAGTTCGCTCGCGCCCACCAGCGGCGCGCCGCTCGCGGGGTCGAGGACGCCTCCGTCGAGCTGCGACACCTGGCGCACCGACGCGCTCGAGCAGGTCGAGCCCAGCGCCGCCGCGAGCAGAAGCGAAACGGGATCGTCGCCCGAGAGCCCGTCGAGGATCACCGTGATCGACGGGTCCTGGCAGCTGTTGCTCAGCTGCTGCGCGACACACTGTGTGCCATCGCAGAACGACGACGCCCCGCAGGAGACTCCGCACGCGCCGCAGTCGTTTTCATCGCGGCGCAGGTCGACGCAGCGCTGCGCGCAGCAGGAGAGCTCGCCCGCGCAGGTGCCAGGCGCGCAAGCGGCGCAGCCTCCGTCTTCGAGGCAAAGACCGTTCGCACAAGCGCCGCAGCCTGCATCGGACCCCGCGTCTTCGCCGCCAGCGTCCGCGCGGCCTGCGTCCGCAATCCCTGCGTCGTTGGAGCCCGCATCTTGCGCGTCTGGCGATGAGGAGCAGGCCACCAGCGCAAGGATTGCGCATTCGAGTCCGCATATCTTCATGGATAGCTTGCACATATCCATGAACTAACCATCCCAGGCGGCGCAGCAAGAGGAAGAGCACGCGCGCGCGGATTCAACGAGTATCGGAACGCGCTTATTCAGCGATGAAGAGATGCTCTTGCGCGATCTGCCGCGCGCGTTCGGCGTTGAAATCGGCGCGCTTGATGAAGGCGGTCAGCGTGCGCGTCGTCGCCACTTCCCGCGCGAGCTCGCGGACCACGTGATAGCGAGTCCGGTGCGCGAAGTCGTGAATCAGCAGGATCGCGTCGGCGCGGCAGCGCAGCAGCGTCTCGACGGCGCAGGAGACCCGGAATCGTCCGTCGACGAGGAAGAGATCGGCCTGCGACGCGCCCTCGACGGACCAGATGCACTTCGCATAGTCGGGCCATCGCTCGCGATGGCTCTCGCCGACCGGCGTTCCCCAGGCGCCGATCGGGCCGATATCGGCGAAGACCAGCTTTGGCCGCGCCGCCGCGGGCATCGCGGTGCAGGCGGCCTCGACGCGCGAGAGCCACTCTTGCGAGGAGTCCAGCGTGGTGACGGGCCCCTGCACCAGCGCGGCGGCGGCCACCGTGCTGCCGCCGGAGCCAAACTCGACATAAGAGCGGGCGCTGCGCAGGAAGCCTTTGAACATCGCTCCTTCGTCTGCTTCCATCCGCAATTCCATGGCTCGCTCCGTCGCGCGCGCACCGACCCGCGCGTGCGGCCGGAGTGTGAGCGCCGCGGCCGCGCTGCGCATTCAGACCTACGGCCCGGCGCCGCCGCTCTTCGCCGGATCCATGCTGCCGCGGAGCTCTGCTGCGCACCTTGAATCGCGCGCGGCGCGGCCTGCGCTCACGCGAAGAACACCGGCCGCAGGACCTCCTCGCACCATTGCCGGAAGCTCGTCGGCGTCGCGCTCTCCGGCGTGCGCGGCTCGCTGTTGTAGAGCCCGTCGTCGATGGCCGCGTACATTTCGACGAGGCTCTGCGCCATCGCCTCGCTCGCGCCGTGCTGCAAGAGCGTCTGCTTGTAGGCCGCGCCAGACACCGGCTGGAAGCGGATCGGCTTGCCGAGAACCTCGGTCAGGATCGCGGCCTGATCGTCGGGCGAGAGATCTTGCGGGCCCAGCACCGCGAGCCCGCCCGCGCCGCGCCACGACGGGTCGAGCAGCAGCTTCGCGGCGCTCGCCGCGATGTCGCGCCCGGCCGCGTGCGGGATCTTCAGATCCGGCTTGGACGGCTGGAAGAAGGCGCCCTGGTGCTTGAGCGCGGGGAGCTGGCGCAGCATGTTCTCCATGAAGCCCGGGTTCCACAGCGCGCGGTAGGCGATGCCCGAGCTCTCGAAGAGCGCGTCCTGCGCGTGCGACGCGGAGATGACGCCCGCGCTGCGGCCCAGGTGGCGGCCGAGGCTCGAGACCCCGACGATGCGCTGCAGTCCCTGCGCGCGCGCCGCCTCGATCGCGGTGTGCGCGAAGCGCAGATAGCGCTCCTTCACGTTGTCGACCTGGAACGACGGAGGGGCCACCCAGAAGAGGCTCTCCGCGCCGTGGAAGGCCCGGTGGAGCACGGCGAGGTCGTCGGTGGAGCCCTGCACGATCTCGACCTGCCGCTGGATCTCGGCCGGCAATTTCGAGGGGTCCCGGGCAACGACGCGCACGCGCTGGCCGGCCGCGAGCAGGAGGGGAAGCAGCTTGGATCCAAGGTTGCCAGTGGGAGTGGTAACGACGATCATGGCGGGCTCCTTCGAGGAGATGGGCGGGCGCGGCAAGGCGTCCGGGCAGTGAGCACAAGTAAACTATACGGTATAGTATACTCCGTCAAGAGGATGTGGATGAGCAAGCGCGGTGACGACCTCCGGGAGCAGATGCTGTTCGCCGCCAAGGACGTGTTCCTCGAGCTGGGATTCGAGCGCGCATCGATGGACGAGATCGCCGCGCGCGCCGGCACCACCAAGCGCACGCTCTACGCGCACTTCGAGAACAAGGAGAAGCTGTTCCTCGCGGTGATCGAGCTGGCGCGCACGCTGCTGCTGGAGCGGATGAAGATGCCGGGCGATTGCGCGAACACTCCCGAGGAGGCGCTGGTCTTCTTCTGCGGCAAGTTTCTAGAGGTCGCGCTGTGGAACCGCTCCATCCGCATGTACCGGCTGACGATCGCGGAGGTCGAGCGGTTCCCGGGCGGCGCGGCGCAGCTCTACGAATCGATGTTCGCAGCCATGCAGGAGCGGGCGGAGGCGTTCCTCCACGGCCCGCTCGGACTCTCGCGCAAGGCCGCTGCCCGCGGCGCGGCGGAGCTGCTCGGGCGCGTGCTCTACCCGCGCTTTCTGCGCGCGCTGTTCGGCCTCGACGGCCTGAAGAGCGAGCGGTTGAGCGACCAGAAGGTCGGCGCGGAGATCGATCTCAAGCCGATCCGCGCCGCGGTGAAGGAGCTGCTGCTGCGCGCGCGGGAATAGACCGCAGCGTGCCAGGTCCCCTCCCTGCATGGAGGGGCGGTTCCGCCGGCCTGGCCCCGCGACCTACGGCAGCGCGGCGAGCTCCAGCCGCGCATCGGCGGGAACTTCCGGCGAAGAGCCCGCGACGCCGCGGAGGGTCGCTGACGCCCGCCACTCCAACTCGCGATCGCTCGCCGCCGGCGCGTCGAGCAACAGGTGCACGCGGAACGTCGCCGCATAGTTGCCCTGCGGATGGGTCTGCACGCTGGCCTCCATCTGCTCGCCGAAGATGTAGTTCACATAGGCGACGAGCCCGCGGTCGAAGGGCGTGCGCTGGCTCGTCCACGCCCGCTCGGGGACCGAGACCTCCACCGATATGTCCGGGCGCGCGCTGCCGTTGGGGATGCAGAGAAAGCGCAGATAGGAGCCGTCCTGCGTGCGCCCTTGACCGGGCTCGGGCGGGTATTCGCTCAGCGTGCAATCGGTCATGCCCTCCGGCGGGCAGAAGAACGAGCCGGTCGGATATCCGCGCGCGGTCTGCTCCTGGCACGAGGCGCTGCGGCGCGTCCGGCTCGAGACTGGCGCCGCCGTGGTCATATCCGGCCGCTGGAACCGGAAGGTATCCATCAGATAGTTGCTGCTGGCCTTGAATTGAAGCACCGCCTCCGCTTGCCCGGCGAGGACGCGGACCGTGCCCGAGAGATCGCGGCGCAGCTCCCAAAAGCCGTCCGGATCCGGACCTCGCCTGCCAAACCAGGACATATGGGCAACTCCATAGAATGCGCCGCCGCACAGCGCGCAGCCGCCGAGCAGCAGGATGAGGAGCGTCTTGACCGTCCGACTCATCGCGCCCCTCGCCCCCCGCCTATTGGTTGTAAGTCCAGATATCGCCGGTAATGCCCGCGGCGACAAACTGGTTGCCAGCGGCATTGACCGCGACCGTCTCGAGGTTCTGGCCCGAAGCCGAACTGCCCGCCGTCGAGTTGTACCAGGTCGAGCCATAGTCGGCGGAGAGCCAGATATCTTGGTCGGTGCTGTCGGTGCCGGCAATCAGGTTTTGCCCGGCAGCGTCGGAGCTCAAGAAGACCCAGTCGCCGGTGTTGCCGGTGTCCGTCCAGGTGATCCCCGAGTTGATCGATTTCCAGATATCCCCATTGTTGGCGGCGGCCACCAGGTTGTGGCCGGAGGTATCCGAGACGACCGCCCACCAGCCCAGGCCCGAGGCGGCCGTGCCGGTGGTCCGGTTGGTCCAGGTCGTCCCCGAGTTGGTCGAGGTCCAGATATCGCCGCCATAAGCCGCGGCGACCAGGTTGTGCCCCGTCTGGTCGGAGGCGTTGGCCCACCAGTCCTGCGCGTGCGGACTCCCCGTGCTGGTCACATCTGCCCAGGTCGAACCATAGTCGCTGGATATCCAGAGGTCGCCGCCGCTGGTGTTGTATCCGCCGCTGTAGCTGACGGCCGAGAGATATTGACCGGAGGCATCGGACGCGACGAACCAGCCGCAGAACGCGGGGGTATCGCCGCTCGCCGGATCGGTATATCCGTGGCCCACCCAGCTGCCGCTGATTCCATAGTTGTCGGACGTCCAGATGCCATTGTAGGCGGTGACGCCGACCACGTATTGGCCCGAGGCGCTGGCGGCGAGCGCGCGCCAGGTGAGGTTCGCGGCGGGCGTGCCCGCCGTCTGATCGATCCAGGTCGCGCCATAGTCGGACGAGGTCCAGAGATCGCCGCCGATCGGATTGGAGATGATCGCGCCCGCATAGAGATGCTGGCCGCTCGCGTCCGAGGCGACGGTGCGCCAGACGTGTCCAGAGGCGGCGGTTCCAATGGTGCGATTGACCCAGCCTGTCACCACGGTGCTCACCTGCGCGGTGAGCGGAACGATGATTTGCGGACGCGTCGTGTCGTTGGTCTCGAGCAGCATCGTGCCATTGCGCGCGAGCGGGGCGGCGGTGCTGAACGGCGTGAAGAGCACGAACAGCGACGACGACTGACCGGGCGCAAACGTCATATGCGACGGTGTGCTCGGCGCGAGACTGAACTCGTTGGCGGTGTCGTTGGCGCTGATGGCGATCGAGGTGAGCTGGCAGGTCTGCGTGCCGTGGTTCTCCACGACGACGCTCACGCTCGCGGGCGAGCTGGTGGCGCGCACGATGCCGAAGCTGACTGAATACGGCGTGACGCTCAGTTCGCCGCACGGCCCCGACGTGGAGCCGGCGAGCATGGGAATGGAGAGCGGCGTGTGCGCCACGCCCGAGACGGAATAGGGAATGATCGCGTGGTCGCTCGCGCTGCTGCCCGCGTCGGCCGTCTCATATTGGGCGATGAATGAAGCGGTCTGCGGCGCGGCCAATGAAGCAGGCCAGCCGCCGTCAATGCCGCCGCCGATGGCGATGGAGAAGCCGTCGTTTCCCGTCTGCAGCGTGGGCGCGCCGGTGAGCGTGACCGGCAGCGCGCAGCTGCTCGACTCCGGCAGCGTCTGGGCGGAGATGGTGACTGGCACCCAATCGAGCTGCTCGGCGGGGACATATCCAAAGTCGATCGGCGACGGGTCGGCGGCGAGCTGCGCGTCCGCGCCAGTGCCGTTCAAGCTCACGTCGACCGGCGCGCAGCCCGCGCAGGGCGCGATCGCCAGCGTCGAAGAGGCGACCGCCACCAGCGAGGGAGCAAAGGCGATCGTCAGCTGCGTCGAGCCGCCCGCGGAGAGGCTGGTGCTCACGTTCGCGGGCGCGACGAGAAAGCCCGCGTCCGCGCTCTGCGGCGCGACGGTGATGGTCTCGCTGCGCTGCGTGTTGTTGGTGATGGTCAGCGTCTGCCCGGCCGACTGCGTGCCGACCTCCACGCAGCCGAAGTCGAGCGACGTCGCCGAGAGCCCGAGCGACGCGAGCACGCCGACGCCGGTGAGCGGCACATTGGCGGTGGGGCTCGCGGCCGAATCGGTGGCGAGCTGCAGCGTGCCGGTGAGCGGGCCCGACGCGGTCGGCGTGAAGCTCACCTGCACCTGCGTCGATGCGCCCGAGAGCAGCGCCGTCGCAGAGAAGGCCGAGACCGCGAAGCTCGCATCGCCGCTCGCCGTCGCGGCCGTCACATGCAACGTCCCCGCGCCGGCGTTGGTCAGCGAGACCGCCAGCGTCTTGGTCGAGCCGACCTGCACCGAGCCGAAATCGAGCGGAGTGGGGCTGATATTCAGGCCAGGCACCTCCGAGAGCTTCGTCTGGCAATTGCAACCGGGGCCGAGCAGCGCGAGCAGCGGCAGCCAGCGAATCCAAGAGCGGCGTTGCATGCGGGAGCCTTTCAGGAGATCGGGAGCGAACAGCGGGCAGGCGAGACGGTACTCGAATTGAATCAACGCCGATATGCCCGCACTGCGCTTTCATTCGACGGAGCGCGTTGTTTCTCGCGCGGCCGCAGGCAGTTTCTCGCCTGGAGCACCGGGATTGTGCGCGCCCTACCCCCGACATCGCTCGGGGCTCGTTTCAATCCCGCTCGCCGAAGAGCGCTGCGCGCCGCGAACGGATTGCGCGAGCGTCTCGCCCGCACGCAATCGATTCGCGAATGACCGTGCGCGGCGTCCCCCGGCGCGCCGGTGGCATTGGATTCGCAGCTCCCGAAGAGACCTGGTTGGCGCGAGGAGGGCCGATGACGGAGCGTGCGAAGAGCGGCGGTGCGGTGCTCGAGCTCACCGAGCAGCAGCGGGTCACTCTCTCGAGGCTCGCGCGCGACGAGGGAGCGATCGCGCCGCCCCTCGCGCTCGCGCGAGACGCGGTGATTCGCAACGACGCGGTCGAGCGCATGCACGCGCTGCAGGATCCGGCGGGCTTCTGGGGCGAGCGGGCGGGGGCGATCGAATGGATGAAGCCGTGGAAGGAAGTGGTCCGATTCGAGCCGCCGCGCCACACCTGGTTCGCCGGCGGGAAACTCAACGCCACCGTCAGTTGCCTCGACCGGCACGTGCACGGAGACCGGCGCAACAAGGCCGCGCTGCTCTGGGTCGGCGAGGACGGCGAGGAGCAGGCCTATACCTACGGGCGGCTCTATCGCGAAGTAAATCGATTTGGAAATGCGCTGCGGCGGCTCGGTGTTGGAAAAGGAGATCGGGTCGTCATCTATATGCCGCTCGTCCCCGAGGGCATCGTCGCCATGCTCGCCTGCGCGCGCATCGGCGCGATCCATTCGGTCGTCTATGCGGGGATGGGCACCGAGGCGCTTCGCTCGCGCCTGCTCGACTCTGGCGCACGCGCGCTCATCTGCTCCGATTTCACCTGGCGGCGCGGGCGGAAGATCCCGCTCAAGCCCACGGTGGACGCGGCCGTGCGCGACTGCGACCACGTCCAGCATGTCATCGTCCACCGGCGCGGTTCGCGACCTGGCGACGCCGCCTGCCGGTTCGACAGCGAGCGCGAATTGGATTTCTACGATATCCAGCGCGCGCGGGATATCCACTGCGAGCCGGAGCCGATGGACGCGGAGGACCCGCTCTTCATCCTCTATACATCGGGCACCACCGGCCGCCCGAAGGGCGTGGTGCATACCACCGCGGGATATCTGGTCGGGGTGACCTATCTCGCCCGCGCGTTCTATCAAATCGGCGAGCGGGATATCTATTGGAGCACCTCGGATATCGGCTGGATCGTCGGCCACTCATTCATTGTCTATGGGCCGCTCTCGATTGGCGCGACCCTCTTCTGCCGCGAAGGGGTCCCTGACTATCCCACGCCCGATGTGACGTGGGAGCTGTGCGAGCGGTTCGGCGTGAACATCATGTTCACCGCGCCCACCGCGCTGCGGATGTGGATGAGCCACGGGGCCGAGGCCCCCGCGCGATACGATCTCTCGCGGCTGCGGCTGATCGCCTGCGCGGGAGAGCCGCTCAATCCAGAGGCGCAGGCCTGGGGCCAGAAGAACCTGGTCGGCCAATCGGACGGATTGATCGTCGACAACTGGTGGCAGACCGAGATCGCCGCGCCGGTGCTGGGCACGCTGCCCACCTTCGAGGCGCGACCAGGGAAGGTCGGCAAACCCTTGCCGGGCGTGGTCGCCGATATCGTCGATGCGGCGGGTAAATCGCTCCCCGATGGCGAGGGCGGACTGCTCGTCTTGCGCCGGCCGCTGCCTTATATGCTGCGCACGATCTGGAACGACGACGCGCGATATTGCCGGTATTGGGAGCAGATACCCGGCTGCTTTACCGCCGGTGATATCGCCGTGCGCGACCGCGATGGGTATTACGCGGTGCTCGGCCGCTCCGATGACGTGCTCAATGTCGCCGGCCACCGCATCGGCACCGCCGACGTGGAGGGCTCGCTGCTGCGCCACCCGGCGGTCGCGGAGAGCGCGGTCATCGGCCTGCCCGACGATATCAAGGGCGAGAAGATCAAGGCGTTCGTCGTCTTGAACAGCGGCGCCGCGGTGAGCCCCGGGCTCATCAGCAGCCTGAAGGATCATGTGCGGCAGGACCTCGGACCCATCGCGCAGCCAGCGGAGATCGAGATCGTCTCGAGCCTCCCCAAGACGCGCAGCGGGAAGATCCTGCGGCGGTTCCTCAAGGCGAAGGAGCTGGGCGAGGACCCTGGCGACCTCTCGACGCTGGCGGACTGATCGCGCAGATCCCGCGCGGGGGACGAAGGCGAAGTATGCTCGCGCGATGGAGACCAATCCCATCGCGGAGGCGTGGCGGATCGCGACGAGCCCGGACGAGATGGGCCTCGCCTACGCTTCGCCGTTCTACTTCATCGACAACCGCGGCCTGGAGCGGCGCTGCACCGCGCTCATCCCGCACATCGGCTCGCCGATGGGCACGCTGATCAGCACGCGCTACGATCCAGACCCGGAGGGCTTCATCGCCGCGGTGCGCGGGCTGGGATACTACGCGGTGACGCTGCACAACGACCGGTTCGCCCGATATGATCGCGAGCAGTTCGTCCGCGCGATCAAGGATTGGGGCTGGTATGGCCCCGACGCGCTGCTGCCGACCTTCTTTGATGAGGGAGCGCAAGAGGGCGCGCCCGGATAGCCTGCTCAAGAAAAAGGCCCCGCCTCCCGAGGGAGGCGAGGCCTTGGCGCTGCACCGGCTCGCGCGATTAGAGCGTGATGGTGAAGTAGCTCTGCACCGTCGACGCGCTGCCGTCGGCGGAGCTCACCTGGACCTGCCAGTAGTAGTTGCCGTCGTTGAGCGTCTGGCCCTTGCCGTCCGAGTTGTAGACGGCCTGCGTGGTGGTGCTCGGGATATTGCGCAGCTGCCAGAGCTGATTTCCATTCGAGGCGTCATAGACGTCCACCTCGTAGGTATAGGACGCGGGCGGCGAGCTGGGCGCGCCCCACGAGAACGAAGGGGTCGCGGTGGCGAGGATATCGCCGTTGGAAGGCGAGGTATTGGTCGCGATACCCACCGCGCCGTTGAAGACGCCCTGCGGGCTGGAGGCCACGGTGGTCGCGGCGGCATAGACCGTGAACTGATAGGTCGAGCCGTTCGCCGGCAGCGTGCTGCTATTGGGGAATTGATAGGTCCAGTCCGCCGTGCCGTTGCCGTTGTTGTTGGTGTCGATGCCCATATCGGCCGGGACGATGCCAGGACCGGAGTCGATCGTCACCGCGTAGATCAGCGAGTCGCCACCCGAGACATCGGCGCGCAGCGATGTGTAGGGGACCGAGAGCGCTGCGGTCGGGCTGCTGCTCGCATAAGACGCGTAGGTGAAGCTGGTGATGGTCGCGACCGGATCGGCCGCGGCAGCCAACGTGTAATCGAGGCCGGTCACCGCCGTGTTGCTCACGGTAAACGTCGGGGCGTTGTTCCCGTTGGTATCGGTGGCCGCGGTCGCCGAGATGTAGCCGAGGTCGCTCGGGTCGTCGACGACCGCCAGGTTGTAGGTCCCGGGCGACAGACCCTCGATCGTATAGGGCTGCGGGTTGGCCGTCTGCTCGACGCGCGCGAACGCGACCGGCTGCTGGCCGCCGATGAGCGCAGCGACATAGAGAACTCCCGTGTTGGGGAACTGCGCGTCGGTGATGCTGCCCGAGACCGTCACGCCGCCGGTGGCCGCGCCGATCGTCACCGGCGCGCTGTTGAATATCGGCGAGAGCGCGCTCTCGACCCCATTGGCGATCGAGCTATAGGCGAAGCAGTACGAACTCCCGTTCACGAGCCCGGAGACAAAGACGACCTGGTTCAGCCAGGCCGGGACGGTGACCGAGGAGACCGCTTCCAAGGTCCCCGCGTTGGTGCAGCTGCCCGCCGAGGAGCTCATCGCGTAGACCTTGTAGTGGTCGGCGACGCTGGTCGACTCGAACACCACCAGCGCGCTCCCGTCGCCCGCGAGCACCAGGTCTGGTGCCTGGGTGGGGACCGTGGGGACCGCGCTGAGCGGATCGACCAGCGCGAGCGTGATGCCGCTGACGCTGACCGTCGTCGGGTACGCGAACGGGCTGCTCACGTATGGATCGGTGGTCGACACGTAGAGCGGGGTCTGGCCGGCGGTGCCGTCCATCCAGGCGGTGAGCACGAGCTGCGCGTTGTTGCCGCCGGAGACGCTGGCGCCGTGGATGGTGAACGGGCCGGGGCCACCGAGGGTGGTGCCGCCCACGGTGTTGCCGTTGCCGCCGCCGTAGCTTTCCGAGAGCGAGAGGTAGATCGGGCCCTCGTGCGTGCCCGTGTACGTCACCGTGCCGGAGAAGGTGACCGAGACATCCACAGTCGCGGTCGCCGACGCGTTGGAGTCAGCCGCGCTGGTGGCGACGACGTGGAAGACGCCGAAGTTGCCCGGCGCGGTGAACAGGCCGTTCGAGTCGATCGTCGCGCCCTGGGTGCTCTCGACCAGCGACCAGACCACCGCGCTGTTGGCGCTGCCCGCGACGGTCGCGGTGAAGGTGTGCGTCGCGTTCGGGTCGAGCGTGAGCGTCGAGGGAGAGACGGTGACGACCACCGGGACGACGACGACCGCGGTGCTCGACTTGCTCGGGTCCGCAACGCTGGTGGCGACGACGTGGTACGAGCCGGCGATCGCGGGCGCGGTGTACTCGCCGCCCGTGGTGATCGCGCCGCCCGCGGATTCGGTCACAGACCAGGTGACGGCGGTGTCGCTCGTCCCGGTGACGGCGGCGGTGAAGGCCTGCATCTGGCCGGGGGCCACGACGACGGTCGCGGGGGAGATGGTCACTCCGACCTCGCTCACCGTCACGACGGCGGTGGCGCTCTTGGTCGGGTCGGCCGCGCTGGTCGCGACCACGTGGAACGTGCCGGCCGTGGCGGGCGCGCTGTAGACGCCGCCGCTGGTGATGGTGCCGCCGCCCGCCTCGGTCACCGACCAGGTCGCGGCGGTGTTGTCCGCGCCGGTCACCGTGGCGGTGAACGTCTGCGTCCCGCCGGTGAGCAGCGAGGCCGTGGCCGGGCTGATCGAGATGGCGACGACCGGCGCGGTGACGAGCACCGTCGCGGTGGCGGTCGCCGCCGAGTCGGCCGCGCTGGTCGCGACCACGTGGTACGTCCCGGCCGCGCCTGGCGCGGTGTAGAGGCCCGCGGAGGTGATGGTGCCGCCGGCCGCCTCGGCGACCGACCAGTTCACGGTGGTGTCGCTGCTGCCGGTCACGGTGGCGGTGAAGGTCTGCGTCGAGCCGACCGAGAGCGCCGCTGTGGTCGGGCTGATCGCGACGGTGATGGAGGTAGACGAGTTGCTGCTGCACGCAAAGAGAAGCAGCGCAGCCGACAGAGTTGCCAGGTACCGCATGGAGGATTCCTTTGAAAAAGGAGAAGGCACGCCGCGCCGGAGCGCAGCGAGGCGGCGAATGTAGACGCGCGCTGCACTGTCGACAAGGCAGCAGTTTGCCGCGCCCGAGCTCCGGCCGGGCCACCGCGTGGCGGCCTGGAGCCCGGCTCAGGCTGAAATTCGCTTCAAGCTCTCCCCGCGCTCGCCCGCCAGGCGGCGAGGACGTGCTCTGCGATCTTCTCCACGCCGGCCCCGTGGGTGACCTGCGCGAACACGGTCGGCCCGGCGCCGCGCATGCGGCGCGCGTCGCGATCCATCACGGCCAGATCGGCCCCCACGTGCGGCGCGAGGTCGGTCTTGTTGATCACCAACAGATCCGACTGCGTGATCCCCGGGCCGCCCTTGCGCGGGACCTTGTCGCCGCCCGCCACGTCGATCACATAGATGGTGTAGTCGGCGAGCTCGCGGCTGTACTGCGCCGCCAGGTTGTCGCCGCCGCTCTCGACGAAGAGCAGCTGCGGGTGCACCGTCTCCATCAGCTCCTCGAGCGCGAGCAGGTTGTGGCTGATGTCCTCGCGGATCGCCGCGTGCGGGCAGCCGCCCGTCTCCACCGCGCGGATGCGCTCCTGCGGCAGCGCCTGGTTGCGCATGAGGAACTCGGCGTCCTCGCGCGTGAAGATGTCGTTGGTCACCACCCCCAGGCTGTAGCGTTCGCGCAGCGCGCGGCAGAGCGCGAGCAAGAGCGCCGTCTTGCCGCTGCCCACCGGCCCGCCGATCCCGACGGTGAACGAGCGCCCGCTGAAGTCGCGCCGCGACGCCGCCGGGCGCGCTTGGAACTCGCCGGGATGGTCGGCGTGTTCGTGCGTTTGCCCGTGGTCGTGATCAGGGTCGTGGTCGTGCATGCGTGCCTCTGCGCGAGCGCCGCGCGTTTCGGGGGTCAGGATTGGAAGAGCCGCGAGTAGAGCCGGTCGTGCGCGGCGGAGAAGAGATCGGCGAGCGGCGCGGTCTGCGCGAGCTCGTCGGGGCCGAGCTGCGCGCAGGCCGCGAGCACCTGATCGAGCGCAGGCTCGAGCGACGCTTGCAGGCTCTGCGCCTCGTGCGTGCCGGCCAGCCCGAGCCGCACCGCCGCGGAGAGCACGCCGCGCAGCGCTCCGTACAGATGCAGCCGCTGCGCCTCGTCGCAGCCCAGGCCCAGCGCGCGGTAGAGCGCGCCCGAGAGCGGCGCCAGATGCAGGCACAGCTTCTTCGCACGCATCTCGCGGCGCAGCCCGGCCGCCTCGTCGGGAAAGATGGCCGCCGCGGTGGCGAGCAGCGCGCGCCCCTGCGTGCGCGACTGGCGATTGGCGATGTGGTTGCCGAGAAACGCGTCGGCGCGCGCGTCGAGCGCGGAGAGCGGCGCGAGCTCGAGGTGAGCGGCGCGAATGAGAGGCAGCGCAAACCAACCCGCTTGCCAGAGCGCGCCCTCCGCGAAGAGCCGCAGATCGTGGGCGTCGCACAATTCGCGCGCCTGCATCGCCGCCTCCAGTCCCGACGAGTGCGCGAACCCGCCCGAGGGGAACGCGGCGTCGGCAAGCTGGAGGAGTCGCCAGGAGGTCATCGCCGTCTTTAGAAGAGCGAATAGAGCTGCGCGAGCGGCAGGCGCCGCGCCGGCTCGCAGGTGAGCCGCACGCCGTCGGCGCGCACCTCATAGGTTTCCGGATCGACCGTCAGCTCCGGCAGCGCGTCGTTGAGCTTCATGTCCCGCTTGCTCAAGCCGCGGCAGCCGCGCACCGCGCTCAGCCGCTTGCGGAGCCCGAGCGGCTCGAGCACGCCCTCGGCGCGCGCGCGCTGCGAGACGAACGCGAGGCAGACCGCGCCCACCGCGCCGCCGCGCGCCGCGAACATCGGCCGCATCCACACCGGCTGCGGCGTGGGGATCGACGCGCCCGCGTCGCCCATCTGCGATGCGACGATCAACCCGCCCTTGATCACCATCTCCGGCCGGCTGCCGAAATATCCCGGGCGCCAGAGCACCAGGTCCGCGAGCTTGCCCACCTCGACCGATCCGACCTCGTGCGCGAAGCCGTGCGCTATGGCTGGATTGATCGTGTACTTCGCGAGGTATCGCCGGATGCGCAGGTTGTCGTTGTCGCCCGTCTCTCCCTCGAGGCGGCCGCGCTGCTCGCGCATCTTGTGCGCCGTCTGCCAGGTACGCGTGATCACCTCGCCCACGCGCCCCATCGCCTGGCTGTCGCTCGCCATCATGCTGATCGCGCCCAGATCGTGGAGGATGTCCTCGGCCGCGATCGTCTCGCCGCGGATGCGGCTCTCCGCGAACGCCACGTCCTCGGGGCTCTCCCGATCGAGGTGGTGGCAGACCATCAGCATGTCGAGGTGCTCATCGAGCGTGTTGACGGTGAACGGCCGCGTCGGGTTGGTCGAGCTGGGCAGCACGTTGGCGACGCCGCAGACGCGCAGGATGTCCGGCGCGTGCCCGCCGCCCGCGCCCTCCGAGTGATAGGCGTGCACGGTGCGGCCTTGGAACGCCGCGATCGAATCGCCGACGAACCCCGACTCGTTCAGCGTGTCGGTGTGGATGGTGACCTGCACGTCCTCGGTCTCGGCGGCCGACAAGCAGCAGTCGATGGTCGAGGGCGTGGTGCCCCAATCCTCGTGCAGCTTGAGGCCGATCGCGCCGGCGCGGATCTGCTCGAGCAGCCCCTCGGGCCGCGAGCTGTTCCCCTTGCCGGTGAGCCCGATGTTGAGCGGGAGCGCATCGACCGCCTGGAGCATGCGCGCGAGGTTCCACGCGCCCGGCGTGCAGGTGGTCGCGTTGCTCCCCGCGGCCGGACCGGTGCCGCCGCCGACCCAGGTGGTGACGCCGCTCGCGAGCGCTTCGTCGGCCTGCTGCGGGCAGATGAAGTGGATGTGCGCGTCGACGCCGCCGGCGGTGAGGATGAGCCCCTCGCCCGCGATCGCCTCGGTGGTGACGCCGACGATCATCCCCGGCGTGACGCCCGCCATGATGTCGGGGTTGCCCGCCTTGCCGATGCCGGCGATGCGGCCCTGCTTGAGCCCGACGTCGGCTTTGTAGATGCCGGTGTAGTCGAGGATGAACGCGTTGGTGATCACGCAATCGAGCGCGTCGTCGGGGCTCGCGCCGGACATCTGACCCTGGCCGTCGCGCAGCACCTTGCCGCCGCCGAACTTGCACTCGTCGCCGTAGCTGGTGAGGTCGCGCTCGACCTGCGCGATGAGGCCGGTGTCGCCGAGGCGCACGCGATCGCCGGTGGTCGGGCCGTAGAGATCGGCGTAGTGGCGGCGATCGATCTGGCGGCTCATACCGGCTCCTCTTCGTGCGCAAAGCCGCGCTGGGCGCAGGCGCGCAGCATTTCCGCGCGGCCTTCGTCGCTCACGGGGCCAGGCGAGAGCTCGTTTCCGCCGCGCACGATCGCAAGGCCCGCCAGCGGCACCAGCGCGACAGTGCGGCTCTCGCCCGGCTCGAAGCGCACCGCGGTGCCAGCGGGGATGTCGAGCCGCATGCCGTAGGCGCGGCCGCGGTCGAAGCGCAGCGCGCGGTTGCTCTCCGCGAACGGGGAGTGGCTGCCCACCTGCACCGGCCGGTCGCCGATGTTGGTCGCGCGCAGGCAGACGCTCGCGCGCCCCGCGTTCAGCTCGAGCTCGCCCGGCGCGACCCGCAGCTCGCCCGGCAGCGGAACTTCGTCCTCGCGCCCGCGGAGGAACTGCGACGGATCGGGCAGCGGGAGGAAACTGCCGTAGAGCGCGAGCGCGAGATCGCCCTGCTCCGACGCGATCGGGTGGTGCACCGTCACCAGCTTGCCGCCGTCAGGGAACGTCCCCTCGACCTGCACCTCCGCAACCAATTCGTCGACGCCGTGCAGGACCTGCGCGCGGCCGAGCAGCCGGCGGCCCAGGTCCATCAGCTCGGCGACGCTGCAGCCATCGCGGATCAGCTCGAGCAGCTGCGTGGAGATGAGCGCGATCGACTCGGGCAGGTTGAGCCGCAGCCCGCGCGCGAGGCGCTTCTGCGCGAGGAAGCCCGCCTGGTGCAGCGCGAGCTTGTCGAGCTCTCGTGGGGTCAGGTGCACGCGCGCCTCCTCACATCCGCCTCGCCCACGGATCGTCTCCGAGCAGCGAGGGAAGAAAGGCAAAGTGGGCGCGCATCGCGGCGAGGAGCTCCTCGATCGATCGCGCGGCGAGCCGCACCAGGAGCGCGTCCGCGCCGATCGGGCTGGCCGCGGCGTGGAGGCGCGCGCCGGGCGAGAGCGGCTGCGCGTCGATGCGCGCGCGAATCTGCGCGGCCGCCTCGGCGACGAGCGGCCCCGCGAGGAGCATCGTCGCCAGCGCGTCGAAGGGGCCGAGCCGCGCCGCGAGCGGTCCGTGCGCGGGCTCGAGCAGCAGCGCATCGTCGAGGAGCGTGCGCCCCTCGCGGCGCGCGGTGAGCGACGCGCGGTATCGGCGGAACGCCCAGCGCTCGCCGCACGCGACCCGGCCCGCGGTGAGCACGTCCCAGCAGGCGACCGACGCGCCCTCGCCGAGTTCGAGCTGCGTGTGCTGCCGGTACGCCGCACCGGCGAAGCAGGCCACCGGATCGGGCAGGAGCAACAGCAGCGCGCCTGCGCCGACGCGCGCGCGCACCTCGCTCTCGCAGCTCTGTTCGCCGCGGTAGACGCGCGTCGGCCCCTGCGTGGAGACGAACGCGCGGGCGTGCGCTTCCAACTCCAGCTCGAGAAGAATCCGATCGCCGCCGACCAGGCCGCCTCCCAGCGTGGCGGTATAGACCCAGGCGGCCGGGCCGTGGTTGCGCGGCGTGAGCAGCCGCAGCGGGCTGTCGGCGTAGGCGCGGCGCAGCGCCGTCTTCGCGCCCGCGCGCTGGAACGAGAGAGCACCGCGCGCGACGGAGTGCGCCTCTCGCGCGAGCGCTCCCCGGCGGGCCATCGCGGGCGCGCCGCGAGGCATCTCCGCAGCAGCTGCACGCTGCGCCAACCTCAGACGCGCGAGGGAGCGAGCATCGGGCGGGCGTTCCATGGCTCGTCAAAGAGCATCCAGCATGCCAAGCGCCGGCGCGCGCCGGAGCGGCGTCGAGCGCGCGCCACCGTGCAACCTGCACGGTCCGAGCCGCCACTGGCGTGCACTCCGCAAAGCGCTCCCCCGCCTGCGCTGCAAGTTTGGCGCGCGGGAGGTGCGCTCTTTGCGTGGCACAGCCGCTGCAATCCTCCCGCTGCATGCGAGTCCGAAACTCAGTCCGCGCCGCGCTCTGGATGCTCCCTGCCGTGAGCCTGTGCGTGCTGCTCGCCGTCGTCGGCGTGCGCTCCCACAGCGCCGACGCGCGCGCCGGGCAGCTCGCCGAGTCGGCGCGCCAGCTCGATCTGGTCGGCGGCATGCGCGCCTCGCTGCTCGCCGCCTCCGACCGCGAGCGCAGCGCCGTGCTCGCTGTCAGCGATGAGGCCTCGCGCACGTTCGCCGATCAGGCGCGCGCATCGATCGCCGACCTCGATCGGCAGAGCGCGGAGCTCGCGGCGCTCCTCTCGCAGGGCCACCCGCGCGCGGCGGCGCAGCTGGCCGCGCTGGCGAAACCGCTCGCCGACTTTCGCAAGCTCGACGACGAGGTCCTCACGCTGGCGGTGCAGAACACCAATCTCAAGGCGTACCAGCTCGCCTTCGGCCCCGCGGCGGAAGCGGTCGGCCAGCTCGACGCGGCGCTGCAGCGGATCGCAAACGCGCCTTCGGCCTCGAAGGAGATCTCGCTCGCCGCGGCGCGCGCGCTGATCGCGGCGCTGCGCATCCAGGCGCTCCTGCCACCGCACATCGCCGAGGAGAGCGACGCGAAGATGAGCGCGCTCGAGGCCCGCATGGGCGAAGACGACGCAGAGGCGCGCCGCCAGCTCGACGGGCTCGCGAGCGCACGCACGCTGCGCGACTCCGCCGAGGTCGCCGCCGCGCGCGCGGCCTACTCCAGCTTCGATCAGCTGCGCACGCGGATCCTGCAGCTCTCGCGCGCCAACACCAACGTCCGCTCGCTCTCGCTCACGCTCGATCAGCATCGCGGCGACGCGATGCGCGCCTGCCTCGACGCGCTGCGGGCGTTGCAGGACGCGGTGCAGAGCGACGTCCCCTCCGCGGCCGCTCCGCTCAATCCGCGCCGCCTCTAGCGCGTGGCGGACAGGAGATCCGATGGGCCGGCTGAACTTGAGGAGCTTCGAGAAGCAGCTCACCGTGCGCCCGCTGCGGCGCAGCGACTGGGACGCCTTCCACCTGCTGCAGGAAAAGTGCTTCCCCGGCATGGAAGGGACGTCGCTCGCGCAGTTCGAGAGCCAGCTCGAGATCTTCCCCGCCGGGCAGATCTGCGTCGAGCACCAGGGCCGGCTGGTCGCCTCGTCGAGCAGCCTCATCCTCGACTTCGAGCTCTACAAAGATTGGAGCAGCTGGGACGAGATCGCCGACTCCGGCTTCATCCGCAACCACAAGCCGGGCGGCACCACGCTCTACGGGATCGAGATGATGGTCGACCCGGAGCTGCGTGGCCACCGCCTCGCCCGGCGCCTCTACGACGCGCGCAAGCAGCTCGCGCGAGAGCAGAACCTCATGCGCATCGTCGTCGCCGGGCGCATCCCCGGATATGCGCAGCACGCCGCGCAAATGACCGCGCGCGAATACATCGACAAGGTGATCGCGAAAGAGCTGTTCGATCCGGTGCTCACCGCGCAGCTCTCGAACGGCTTCGTGCTCAAGCGGCTCATCCCCGGATATCTCGCCGACAAAGCGAGCGGCGGATATGCCGCGTTCCTCGAGTGGAACAACCTCGACTTCGTCCCCAGCCCGAGCCGCCGCTTTGTCTCCGTCGCGCCGGTGCGCGTCTGCGCGGTGCAGTACGGCCTGCGCCAGGTGCAGAGCTTCGAGGCCTTCGCGCAGCAGTGCGAATACTTCGTGGACGTCGCCGCCGACTACAAAAGCGACTTCGTTCTTTTCCCGGAGATGTTCACCACCCAGCTGCTCTCGCTCGTCGAAGAGAGCGATCCCGCCACGGCGATGCGGCGGCTGGATGAGTTCACGCCGCGATATCTCGAGCTCTTCACGCGGCTCGCGATTCAATACAACGTCAATATCATCGGCGGCAGCCACTTCACGGTGGAGGACGGGCGCCTGTTCAACATCGCCTATCTCTTCCGCCGCGATGGAACGCTGGGCAAGCAGTACAAGCTGCACATCACGCCCACCGAGCGGCACTGGTGGGGCGTGCAGGGCGGCGATCGGCTCGAGGTGTTCGATACCGATCGCGGCAAGGTCTCCATTCTCATTTGCTACGACATCGAATTCCCCGAGCTGACGCGCATCGCGGTGGAGCGCGGCGCGCAGCTGCTCTTCGTGCCGTTCTGCACCGACGAGCGATATGCCTATCTGCGGGTGCGCTACTGCGCGCAGGCGCGCTGCGTGGAGAACCACGTCTATGTCGCCATCGCCGGCAGCGTGGGGAACCTGCCCAACGTGAAGTCGCTCGGCATTCATTACGCGCAGTCGGCGATCTTCACGCCTTCGGACATCTCCTTCGTGCGCGACGCCATCGCCGCCGAGGCGACGCCGAACACCGAGATGGTGCTGTTCGAGGATCTCGATCTGGATCTGCTCAAGAAGCATCGCCAGTCAGGCACCGTGCTCAACTGGAAAGATCGGCGGACCGATCTCTATGAAGTACGCTACTCCGCGCCGGCCGAGCCCGCGGCCACTCCCGCGCCGGTCCAGCTCGCCGAGCTGGTCGAGGCCTCCGCGGTCCGGCTCTCGCTGCGCGCGAAGAAGAAGGAGAGCGTGCTGCGCGAGCTCTCCGAGCTGCTCTTTGAACCCGAGCAGGCCGGGCGGATGGCGGCGCTGCTCAGCGAGCGCGAGGCCCTCTCGACGACCGCGGTGGGCCACGGCGTCGCCCTGCCCCACTGCCGCAGCAGCGAGGTGCAGCGGCTGCGCGTCGCCATCGGCGTGAGCGCGAGCGGCATCGAGTTCGGCGCGAGCGACAAGGAGCCGGTGCAGATCTTCGTCGCGGTGGTCTCACCGGCGGGCGCGGCCGGCGCCCACCTGGTGGTCCTTGCGCGGCTCGCGCAGTTGTTCCGCCGCGAGGACGTGCGCCAGTCGGTGCGCGCGATGAGGAGCCCGGCCGAGCTGGTGCAGCTGCTCGAGGCCGAGGACGCGCGGCTGCGCAAGAGCGCGGCCGAGCGATGAACCGATGCGAGCCGCCGAGGCCCTCATGACCGGCCTGGCCACCGCGCCCGACGCCGCCAGCAGCGCGGTCGCCGAGCTGACCGGCGCGGAGCTGCCCGTGATCACCTTGCGGGCGCACGATGCCTCGCATCTCGAGTGGGCGATCGCGCTGCCGCTGCCGCGCGAGCGGCGGCTCGCGTACGAGATCGAAGTCGAGTTCGACATTCCGGCGAGCGCGGCGATGCGCGAGGCGCCGTGGGATCTGCTCCAGGTCTTCACGCGCCTCGAGGGGCCGGCCGAGATCGCCAGCTCGAGCGACGCCAGCGTCGATGAGCTGCGCCGCCGGACCGTCGCGCTGGTGCGCATGCTGGTGCGCGCGAAGGAGGGCTTTGCGCGCCATTGCCACTCGGCGGCGGCGAACGGCGGCGTGCCGGAGCTGGGCGGGCAGCCTTTTCTCACCGTCTGGCTCGACGCGGCGCTGCGGCTGGTCCGCGAAGCGCGCACCAAGCTGACCCGGCCGGCCGACGGCGACACCGCGCAGGTCGCGGTCGAGCGCGCGCTCATCGACGAGTTCGTCAGCGTGCGCCTCTTGGAGATGCTCGCCGAGGGCGAGCGCTGCGCGCACGTCTCCACCGCCGCTGCCCTCGAAGTGCGCGCCGCGTTCGCCGAGCTGCGCGAGCGCATCGCGGAGGTGCTGCGCGGCGAGGCCGCCTATCGCGAGCAGCGCGGATTCCTGCGCGCCGAAGCGGACCTGCCCCAATCGCTCGAGCGTTATCTCGCTCGCGCCGCGCAGTTGAAGAAGCATTTCGAAGAGGTGCTCTTCCTCGACCGCGAGAGCGAGCAGCTCGAAGAGCGGCTGCAGCTCTGGAGCCGGGTGGCCGGCGCGCTGCTCGGTGGCGTGGTGGCGACCCTTCCGCTGCAGCTGGTCCTCGCGCACCGGCCCGCGGCCGGAGAGGTGGGGTTCGGCGTGCTCGCGATTGCGCTGATCTCGGGCGCGACCTACGCGCTGCGCGAACACATCAAGGAGAGCGGCCGCTCGTGGCTGACCGGCAAGATGGTCCGCTTCCAGACGCAGCGCCTCTCGCGCTGCCGCGTGCCCGCCGGCCGGATGGCGACGCGCGGCCTGGTGCTCGAAGCGCGCGAGTGGTGCCGGCAGCTCATCCGCGCGCGGCCCGATCCGCTCAATCCCGAAGGAGGCGCTTCGCTGCGCGTGATGCAGATCCACTATCTGCACCGCGGCAAGATCCATCCGCACGAGGAGCTCTGGGCAGCCGGCGTGCGCCGCGTGCTGCACATCTTCCGCTACGATCTCTCGCCGCTGCTGCCGCGGCTGGACGACGAGCCCAAGCCGGTGCCGGTCACCAGCGCCGCGGGCGAGGTCCGCTTTCTCGACGTGGCGCGCAGCTATCGCGTGCCCATCGCCGTACGCGTCGACGTGGCCGGCGTCCGGCACGAACAGCGCGCGGTGCTTGTCCTCGACCGCGCCGGGGTGCGGCGCCTCTCCCTCGAGGGTGCGGCGCGGCCGCGCCAACCGAGCGGCGCCGACTGAGCGTTCTGCGCTGATCTAGCGCAGGATCTTCTCAAAGAAGACGCTCGTCGCCACGCTCGCCTTGGGCATCTTCAAGTAGTCGCCAAAGGCTGGGCCGAGCGAGAAGCCGGCGCGCGCATAGAGCCGCATCGCCGCCAGCTGCCGATCGCCCGTCTCCAAGCAGAGCCGCGACAGCCCCGCGGCTCGCGCGCGCTGCTCGATGCGCCCGAGCAGCGCCTCCGCCACGCCGCGGCCGCGCGAGGCCGGCCGCACGTACATGCGCTTCACCTCGGCGAATCCGTCGAAGAGCGCGACGCCGCCGCAGCCGGCCGCCGCGCCGTCGACGCGCGCGACAAAGAAATGGATGTGCGGCTGGAAGATCGCCTCGAGTGAGAGGCCGTGTCGCTGCTCGGGCGGATAACCGGCGGCGAGCACCTCCTCGAGCTCGCCGACCAGCGCGCGCGCGTCGTCGGTGGGGCTCGCGCAGCGCTCGACCTCGATGCGCACGCGCGCTCCTTCACGCTGCCCTCGGCGAATCGGCTGCGGCGCGACGGAGGGGTTGAGAGATGTGCCCTAGGCTGCGCCGTGCGGACGGATGTTGCGCACGATCGCCAGCTGGTCCTGCACGTTCTCGGTGTTCGTCACGTCGGCGAGCACGCTCTTGCCGACCAGCCGCTGCGCCGTCTCCGCAGCGGAGAAATCGATCGATTCACCGAGCGCTGAGGCCGAGAGGATGGGGAGCCCGCGGCCCGAGAGCGGAAACTGCCCGCGCGCGACGCAGCCCTGGTGCGGGCCGGACACGACACCAAAGCGCACTTCGATGGTGGGCCCGAGCTTGCGCGACTCGACCCGCTGCGCCCGCTCGATCTCCAGCACATAGTCGTGGCCGGGCGGCGCGGCGTTGCGGACCACCGCGGGCGGCGCAGGAGGCGGAGGCGGGACCGGCGGCGCGGGAGTCGGGACCGCAGCTGGCGACGCGGCAGAGACCCGCGCGGCGGGCTCCGGAGCGTCCGCCGTGCGCTTCTTCCTGGGTGGAGGCTTGGCTGCAGGCCCCGAGGAAGGAACAAACACGCGCGTAGGCTTGAACGTCTTCATTGCTCCTCATTGTTCGTTGACGAACAGAGCGGCGTCAACCGGGTATGTTTCCCCCCGGTATCCGTCTGCGTGGGAGCGACTAGAACGATTGCGTCGAGAATCGGAAGAAGAGCACGTGCGGCGTTGCCGAGAGCGGCTCGAGCACCAGCGCGCCGTCGTTGCCATTGTAATAGTGGATGTCGTGGCAGCCGTTCTGCGACGAATAGCCGGTGCCAAAGATCGAGATGTGATTGACCGTCGCCAGCTCCTGCTCGAGGTGTTGCGCGAGCGTCGCGGGAACCTGCGAGACGAACTCGCTCGCGGTCAGACCGAGCGACGTATACGAGAGCGCATCGCTGCCGTGCCAGCCCTCCGACCAGGCGCCATCCGGCAGCGCCATGTCGGTCTCGTAGAGCAGCGCGTCGCCCGGGGTCTTGCCCACGTCGACGGCCACGTCATAGACATCGCCGTTTGCCTGCACCTGAATGTGGATGTGGCCGGAGTCGCCGTTGCACGACGACGGTCCGCCGAGCGGAACCACGTACGTGACGGTGCCGTCGAGCCGGCCGTGCGAGGTGTTGATTGCCGTGCCCGTCTCTTGCGAGAGCGGCGTGCACGCCGAAGTGCGGGTGGGATCTCCGTCGGTGCCGCCGCTGCCGCCAGCCGAGCCGCCGCTGCCGCCAGCCGAGCCGCCACCAGAGCCACCCGCCGAGCCGCCGCCAGAGCCGCCCGCCGAGCCGCCACCGCTGCCGCCAGCCGAGCCGCCACCGCTGCCGCCCGCCGAGCCGCCACCGCTCCCGCCCGCCGAGCCGCCACCGCTCCCGCCCGCCGAGCCGCTCCCTGTGTCGACGGTGACCGTGAACGTGGCCCAGGTCGTCTTGCCGCTCGACGACTCGACGCTGCAGGTCGCCGTCTCGCTGCCCGAGGAAGGAGCGGTCACCGAAATCTGCACGCTCCCTGACGCGCCCGCCGCCAGCGAAAGCGAGCTCGGAATCGGCGTCGCCGCCACCGAACCGGTGCAGACGATCTTCGGAGCGTGGCTGGCCGAGTCTTCATTGGTCAGCGTGACCGAGCCGAGCGCCGCGCCGCCCGCCGCGACGTTCAGCGTCTGCGCGGCCGGCAACGCCGAGAGGATGTTGCCCGACGTCAGCGGCGAGCCGGGGTCGGTCTGGCACTGGCCGGAGATGCAGACATCTCCCGCGCCGCACTGCGCGTCGCTGCTGCAGAAGCCGCCCGCCTGCTGTCCGCAGGCCACCGCCAGCGCGCCGCCAACCACCAGCGCGGCCAGAGATACGATCGAAAGGCGGCGAAGCATGCGGCCTCCTGACAACGCGAGCGGCGAGAGAGCGTGAATCCAGAGCTGGCGAGTTGCCTTGTCTCTCGCCGGAGCGCCATGAACCACCGACGCTCCGGCAACGGTAGCGGTAGGATCTTGTAGTTGTTGATGCGATGCATCGTGCCGCTGAATCAATTCGAATGCTTATCGATATGTAGGCACCACACGCATCATCACTTTGTTCGATGAAATCATCCCCTGACGTTGGTCAGGCGCACGTTTCGGCACCACGAAAGCAGCCGCGCCAGTTCGAACGCGAACCTTCGAAAAGGTTGAGCGCAGCAGGGGCGAGCGCTCGCTGCGGGATCCACTCCGGCAGAGCGAGGATAGTGAACGGCCACGAACGAGATAGACGAAGGGCCGTGACCAAGCCCTCGTTCGCCGCCGCCGCCGCTCTCTGCCTCGCCTTTGCCACTGCCGCCCGCGCCGACCTGCCTGGCGAGGGGTTTCGCAACCACCTCGTCTTCAGCCTTGGCGTGGGAATCGGCTCGCTCTCGCCGGCTGAATACAACTCCTATGTCGATGCCTTCAATCAATCGAGCGGCGCGCCGCTCACGGGCAGCGCGGCGCACCCGAGCTTCGAGCTGCACGTGCCGCTCATCATCACTTATTACTTCGCCGATTACGTGCTGCTGCGCACCGGCGCCGAGGCGGCCTATTTCTTCCCCTCGGAGACGCTCGGCGGCGGCGCGGGCGAGAGCTTCACCAACTATGGCGGCACGGTCGAAGTGCCCATCTTCGTCGGGGCTCACTATGCGTTCCTCGACAACCGCCTGGTCCTCGAACTCGGCCTGGGACCGGCCATCGCCGCCTATACCAGCGCGGGATTGAGCGGCAGCTCAAACAACGGAATCAACACGACGCAATACTACGGCGACGTCGCGGTCGGCTTCGACGACGAGCTCAAAGGCCAATACTTCCTCACCCCCGGCTTCTCCATTGGTCTCGAGATCGGGTATCGCCTGCTCAAGAGCGGCCCGCTCCACGACAGCGGCGGCTCGCAGCTGATGGTCGACAACCAGCCAGTGCACCTCGATATGTCGGGCTTTCGCGGCGTGCTCGAATTTGGATTCGTCGCCTTTTAATCCGACGAGCTCAAGGTCGGCCTGCGCGCGCGCGGAGGGTGCGTCCCGCTCGCTCCCACGACAATCCGGGCAAGACGCAGGGGGGATAGGTCGCCGCGGCGATCGGGCTTAGGCTCGCGCGCTGTGGCCATTCAAGCCGCGCGTTTGATTCCAAGCCGGGAGCCCGCTCATGCAGCGCACGATCGATTTTCGCGCGGATGGTCCGTGAGCGCGCGCAGCTTTTGCCGGAGCGCAGCCGCGCTGCTGGCGCTCGTGCTGGCAGCCTGCGGCAGCCGCCCGATGCTCGATCCCGGCTCGCCCGCAGACGGGGGCTCCGACGCCGGGCCGCGCGACGGCGGGGCGATTGACGCGGGTACGGCCGATGCTGGCGGCGACGCAGGGCCGCTCGACGCCGGCGCTGGCGATGGCGGCCCGGCCTCGACCTACCAAGGCGTCACCGTCGACTCGGCAGTGACCAAGGTGAAGACGCTGCTGACCGGCTTGCCGGCCAGCGACGCGGAGATCGCCGCGGTCGCCGCGGATGGCGGCGCGCTGGAAGGCCTGGTCGGGCAATGGATGGCGACGCCCGAATACAACGGCAAGATGCTCGCGTTCCTCGCTTCGGCATTCCAGCAGACCGAGGTCAATTCCGCTGACTTTGGGCCCCAGTTCAATCAGGACCCGCCCTATGCGCGCAATGCGCCGCAGATATTGCAGGACTATCAGGAGAGCTTCGCCCGGACGGCGCTGGAGCTCATCGCGGAGGGCCAGCCGTTCACCGCGACCATGACCACCCGCGCGTTCATGATGACGCCCGCGCTGATGGCCGCTTATGCGCTGATCGACGCGGTGCCGATCAACGATCAGGGAAAAGCGACCGACCTGTTCGCGAAGAACACACCCACTTCCATCACCTTGGAGTCGGACGGAGGGATCGACATCGCTGATTCCATCGATCCGGCCAATGCCAATTATATGCACTTCTATGACTCTGCGATCGGCACGTCTTATGACCCCGATTGCCCGGTTGGCATCAACGTCTATCCCTCGCCCGCGTCGACACGCGATCTGGCCGATATCGTGTTGAGTCACGGACCATTCCAGTTTCAATACACGGCCGACGGAGGAACGGCCTCGCACAAGTGCTCGCCGCCCGCGATCCCCAAGACCGACGCGCTGGTGGTCAGCAGCGATTACACCAGCTGGAAAATGGTCACCGTGCGCGCGCCCGCACAGGGAGAGGCGACCACCCGATTCTATGACCTGCCGACGATGCGCAGCGCGACGGAGCTGGTCCTGAATGTGCCGCGCGTCGGCTTCTTCACCACGCCTTCATTTCTCGCGCAGTGGGCGACCAACCAGAGCAACCTCGCGCGCGTCACGCTCAACCAAACCTTGATCGTCGGGCTCGGCGAGCCGATCGATCTGACCAACACGACGGCGCCGCAGAGCCTGGCCGCGCTCGACACCAACCATGCGCAGCCCGGCACCGAGTGCTACGGATGCCACCAGTCGCTCGATCCGATGCGGCAGTTCTTCCGCCAGGCCTATACGCTCAGCTTCAGCGAGCAGACCGACGCGGGAGAGACCTCGATGCCGGGGCAGTTCGCGTTCCACGGCGTCAGCTTCGCGGGCACCAGCATCTTCGATCTCGGCGGCGCGCTCGCGGCCCATCCGTTCTTCGCGCCGGCCTGGGTGCAGAAGCTCTGCACGTATGCGAACTCGGCTCCGTGCGATGAAACCGATCCCGAGTTCCAGCGGCTGGTCACCGTCTTCATTCAAAGCAACTATTCGTGGAATGCGCTGGTGCAGGCGCTCTTCTCGTCGCCCATCGTCACTTATCTGCAAGAGACCCAGACCGCAGATACGGTGGGCGAGACGTTCCCGGTGGCGCGCCAGGCGCAGCTCTGCTCGACTCTCTCCAATCGGCTGGGTATCCCCGACGTGTGCGGCCTCGACGTGAACACGGTGGTGCCGGCGACGCTCAAGCCGGTGCAGACCATCGCGGCGAGCTGGCCATCCGATCAATACAGCCGCGGGAATCCGACGCCGGTGCTGGCGAACAATCCCTCGCTCTTCATGCGCGCGGGGATGGAGAATCTCTGCGCGGCGCTGTCGAACTACCTGATCGACAACGCCACCACCGGGATATGGAAGAGCACCGATCCCACGACTGCGATCCAGGCGTTCAGCACGCAATTGATGGGTCTGAGCAGCGCGCGCGCGACGCAGCCCGAGGCGATTCTCACCTCGCATTTCAACAGCGCAACGGCGACCGGCGCGAGCGCGAGCAATTCGCTCAAATCGACCTTCGTCGTCGCCTGCCTCTCTCCTTACGTTGTCGGCGTGGGCCAATAAATGAACCCCATCGATCTCACGCGCCGCCGGCTGTTGATGAACACGCTCTTCGGAGCCGGGCTGATCGGACTGCGCTCGCTGGCCACCGGCATTCCCATCTCGGTGCTCGCCAATCCGCGCAAGGCATTTGCCGCCGCGCGCGAGACCGGTGCTGCGCCGGCCGCGCAATACATCGTGTTCGCTTCCTCCGGGAATGGCGATCCCATCAATGCCAACGTGCCCGGCATGTATTTGAACGCGGGGATTGGCCACCCCACCGATCCCTCGATGGCGCCCACCGCGCTCACCCTCTCGGGCAATGCCTTCACCGCCGCGCTGCCCTGGACGCAGCTGCCGCAGGCGCTGCTCGACCGGACCTGCTTCTTCCACCACGCGACCAACACGGTGGTGCACCCCGACGAAGTAAAGGTGCTCTCGCTGGGCGGCGCCGTCGCGCAGAACGAGATGCTCGTCTCGCTGCTCGCCGCGCAGTTGGCGCCGGTGCTGGGCACGGTGCAGGTCGAGCCGATCGTGCTCGGCCCGCGCAATGCCTCCGAAGACATCACCTTCCAGGCGCGCCCGCAGCCGATCCTCTCGCCCGCGTCGCTGGCGGCGCTGCTCGCGCCACCGACTGGCGTGCTCGGCACGCTCACCTCGCTGCGCGATAGTTCGTTGAATGAGCTCAATGCGCTGGTCAAGTCGCAAGGCAATCGGGCGCAGGCGGCCTTTATCGACAGCTATGTGCAGTCGCAGACGCAGGCGCGCGACCTCTCCGAGAGCTTGCTGACCACGCTCGAGGGGATCACCGACAACAGCCCTGCTTCGCAAGTGACCGCGGCGGTAACGCTGATTCGAATGAACACCTCGCCGGTGGTGAGCATCAACATTCCCTTCGGCGGCGACAATCACACCGATACCCTGCTCGCCGATGAGACCTCGCAGACGGTCTCCGGCGTCGCGGTGATCGGGCAGCTGTGGACGCAGCTGGTGGCCGCGGGCATCCAAGACAAGGTCAGCTTCCTTTCGCTGAATGTCTTTGGCCGCACGCTGAGCGCGTCGACCAGCGCGAACGGCCGCCAGCACAATGGCAATCACCACGCAGCGGTGATGTTCGGGCCGGCGATTCGCGGCTCGGTGATCGGCGGCGTCGAGCCGGTCACCGGCGACTTTGGCGCGATGTCGCTCGATTCGACCAGCGGCGCGGGGATCGCGGCGGGCGGCGGCGATGTCCCTTCCGAGGAGACGCTGCAGGCCATGGCGCTGACGATGGGCGCCGCCGTCGGCGTGGACGCGTCGTATCTGACGCAGCAGATCTCGGGCGGCAAGGTAATCGCGGGCGCGCTCGCCGGCGGCAGTTAGGCCGCGCCGCCGGTCCCCGAGCCTTCTCGCGCTCGCGCATAGAGGCGGCGCAGAGCGCCTCCATCGCGACGCTTGTGCTATGGCCGTTCCCTGAGCCACTCCGTCGGCGCCGCCGAGAGGAAGGTTGTTCTTGCACGTCGAGAAATCCCCAGGAGCCACAGCGCCTGCGCAGGGAAAATCAGATCTGCTGCGTCCCGCCGCGGGCGCCGCCTTCGCCATTTCGGTGCTGACGGCGATGAATCTGCTCAACTATGTGGACCGCTGGGTCCCCAGCGCGGTCAAAGAGCTGATCAAATCAGATCTTCATTTGACCGACGCGCAGACGAGCTATCCGCTCACCGCGTTCGTCATCGTCTATATGATCGCGAGCCCCATCTTCGGTTCGCTCGAGGGGCGCTGGTCGCGCCGCTATATCATCGCGGCCGGCGTCGCCTTCTGGTCTCTCTGCACCGGCGCCGCCGCGCTCGCCCACGGCTTCTGGACGTTCCTCATCGCCCGCGCGCTGGTCGGCGTCGGCGAGGCCGCTTATGCCACGTTGAGCCCCGCGCTGATCAGCGACTTCTATCCTCCGGCGCGGCGCAATCGCGCATTGACCATCTTTTATGTCGCCATCCCAGTCGGCGCGGCGATTGGATTCACCGTCGGCGGCAAGCTCGGCGAATCGCACGGCTGGCGCACCGCCTTTCTCGCCGTCGGCCTGCCCGGCATCCTCGCGGCGCTCTCGATCCTCTTTGTCAAAGAGCCGGTGCGCGGCGGATTCGATCCGCCCGCGCCAGCCGCCGCCGCCACCTGGCCGGAGGCGCTGCGCGCGCTCTCGAAGAACCGCGCTTATGTATTGACCGTCGCCGGATATACGGCCGTCACATTCGCCTCCGGCGCAATGGCCGACTGGTTTTCCACCTATTTGATTCGATATCGCGCGTTCTCCACCGCGGAGGCAGCGTCCATCGTGGGAAACACCGCGGTGCTCGGCGGACTGGGCGGCACCGTGTTGGGCGGCGCCGCGGCCGACTGGCTGCGCGGCAAGATCCGCCAGCCCTATCTGGGAATGAGCGCGCTCTCGATGGCGCCCGCCACGGCGCTCGCCGTCGCCGCGCTCTTCGTCCACGGCCGCACCGCGATCTTCGCCAGCCTGCTCGGCGCCCAGCTCTGCCTCTGGTGCTACAACGGGCCCATCAACACCGTGCTCGTCAATTGCGTGCCTGCCGATCTGCGCACGCGCGCCTTCAGCCTCTCCATTCTCTTGATTCACCTGCTCGGCGATGCGCTCAGCCCCAGCGCGGTGGGCATCGTCTCCGACGCGGCCGGCCTGCGCTCGGCGCTCTGGATGGTCCCTATCTCGCTGGTGCTCTGCACCGGCATCTGGGGCTGGGCCTGGCGCACGTTGCCAGAAGAGAGTCTGGCGTGACCGCGATCATCCGCGCGCTCGGACTTTCATTGGTCCGCTTCTTCTATCCTTCGATTGAACTATCGGGCCGCGAGAAGCTGCCCGATACCCCGACCATCGTGGTGGCCAATCATCCCAATGGCCTGCTCGATCCGGTGGTGCTCCGCCTCGCGCTGGCGCGGCCGATGGCATTTCTCGCCAAGAGCACGTTCTTCACCAGCGGATTTGGACGCCTGGTGATGCGCGCGTTCGGTGCGCTGCCGGCCTATCGGCCGCGAGATGGCGCGGATACCAGCAAGAACCGGGAGACGTTCGCGCGCTGTTACTCGCTGCTCGCCGCCGGTGGCCATCTCGCGCTCTTTCCGGAGGGAACGACGCACAGCGATCCGATGATGCGCCAGCTCAAGACGGGCGCGGCCCGCATCGCGCTGGGAGCCAAGGAGGCGCAGGCGAAGGGTTTGTCGATCGTGCCCGCCGGGCTGCTCTTCGAGGACAAGCAGACCTTCCGCTCGCGCGTCGCGGTCGCGCTGGGCTCGCCGATATCCTTGGCTCCTTTCATCGCGCAAGCAGAGACCGACGAGCGCGGCGCGGTCGAGGCGCTCACCGCCGCGATCGACGCGGCGCTCTCCGAGGTGGTGCTCGAGGCCGACAGCGGCGAGCTCTGGCGCGGCCTGCTCGCGGTGGCGGCGTGGACGCGGCCCGAGTGCGCCAGCGATCTCTCCGCCCGCGAAGCGCGCGCCCGGTTGCTCGCCCGCGCTTATGGCCGCATGCACGCCGACGATCCGGAGCGAGCCGGCGCGATCGTCGAATCGCTCCAGCGCTTCGCGCGGGTGCTGCGCGCGCTCGACATTGACGATCCTTTCGCGCTGGGAACACCGCAGAGGTTGCGCCCGATTCGCCTGCTCGCGCCGCTCACCCTCCTCGCGCCGATCGCGCTGCTGGGCACCGTGCTCGGCTGGCCCGCCTATCGGCTCACGCGCACGGTGTCGACCCGCCTCGCGCACGGCGAGATTGAAGTGGTGGGCACCTACAAAGCGCTCGCGGGCGCGCTCTTCTTCACGCTCTCGACGGCTCTGGAAGTCGCGCTCGCGGCGCACTTCGCTGGCGCGCGCGGCGCCTTGGGAATGCTGCTGCTCGCGCCGCTCTCCGAATACACAGCGCTGCGATACTTCGAGCGGCTCGAGCTGCGCGCGGCCGCTCTGCGCACGCGCTGGGTGCAGATCGGACACGCACGCATCGCCCAAGCCATCGAGTCGCGCCGCCGCGAGCTGGCGGACCAGGTCGACGGCGCGCTCGCCAGCTCGATGTGATCGCCAGCTATTGGCAGACGTTGATGCCGACGCCGACCGAGGTGGTGCCCGTCATGAACGCGACGTCCGGCTTTCCGTCTTGATTGAAGTCGGCCGTGATCACCGGCCCGGTCGCACCCGCGGCGAGTGTGCCTGTCTGGAATGAGCTGAAGTTGCCCGCGCCGTCGCCGACCAGGATCTGGTACTGCGCCGAGTTGTTGTAGACGAAGAGATCGGGAATGCCGTCGTTGTTGAAGTCGGCGCTGAAGAAGCCCATCGGCAAGGTCACGCTGACCGCGGTGGTGGAGAGCAGCGAGAAGCTCGAACCGCCGCTGCCGACATTGGTGAGCAGCTCAATGCCGCGCGAGCTGTCGAGCACCGCCAGGTCGAGCACCGGCAGGCTGTGATAACTGCCGCCGCGGAAGTTGGCCGCGACGATTCCAATCGGCGAGGTGCTGGCGAGATAGGTATTCGGCACGGCGGGCAGCGGCGAGCTGCTGTTGGCGGCGAAATAGACCTGCACCGACGTGGGCAGGAACGTCGCGACATCGGTCAGCCCGTCTTCATTGAAATCGCCGTGCGCAATCTGGCCGGTATAGCTGGTCAAGGTGCTGGAACTGATCAGCTGGTGCTCGGTGGACGTGTAGGTACCCGCCGAATAGGTATGCACGCTCACCCACGGACCGGACTGATTGAATCCCGCGATCATGAACGCGTCGTTGGTGCCGCCGGCGAACTGCCCGGGGACGATGTCGATCGCTACGGTCTGATCGTAGGCGATGCTGTAGCTGATTGCGGTGCCGTTGGAGAGCCCGCCGTCGCTCGTGCCGATAAAGCCGTTGTAGCTCGAGTTCTGGGTATTCGCGAGCGAACCGACCACATCGAGGTTCCCGTCGTTGTTCATATCGCCGACCGAGATGACATTGATGGGAACCGTGCTGGTCACCTGCTTGGGGATGCCGAAGATGCCGCCGCCGATGTTGGGCAATATCGTCAGATACGAGTTTCCATTGGCGAGCATGACATAGGGCAATGCGCCGGATGGATTGGCCGCAGCCAACGAGCCCACGTGGGTCGTGCCGGTATTGACCTGATAGGAGCTGACCTGGAACGCTGGCGTCCACGCGCTGGTGGAGATCGACGGGACGCAACAGGCATAGCTGCCCGCGTCCGATTTGGTGCCCGCCGCGACATATCCTCCGCCGAGCGCGCAGCCGGCCGCGCAAGCTCCCGCATTGCAGACATCGCCTGCCGGGCAGTGGCCGCCGTCGGGGACTCCGCCGGAGACCGGCGTCCAGCCGATCGGATTGAGCGCGGGATTGCACAGCTCGCAGCTGTCGGCGGGATTGAGCTCTCCTGCCGCCCAACCGACCCCGTTGATATCGCAGCCCGCGATGCAGTCGCCGGCCGAGCAGTTCAATCCGCCACCGCAGAACGTTCCGTCGGAGAGCGTGGAGAAACCGGTGGTGCTCACCGACGGCTCGCAGACGACGCAGGCATTCGAGCCCTGCGGCTGATTGGCCGGGATGAAGCCACCGTCCAGCATGCAACCCGCGCTGCAAGCGCCGTCGCGGCAATAGTTGCCCCCATTGACGCCGCAGGCCGCGTTCTGCCGCGCGGCGCTCCAGACCAGGCTGCTGACCGAGGTGTTGCAGATCTGGCAGGGGTTGGCTGGATTGTATTGGCCATTCACATAGACCTGACCGCCGATGGAGCAGCCGGTCACGCAGCTGCCATTCAAGCAGTAGCTGTTCGCGCCGCCGCACGCGTTGCCGCCTGCCTGGGCTGTCCAGTTGCTCGGGTCGACGCCCGGCTGGCAGGCGAGGCAGACATTCGAGGGGTCGATGGTGCCGGCCGCATACGAGGTGCTGCCGATCGCGCAGCCGGGCTGGCACGCGCCGTTGATGCAGAGATCCGGAGCCGAGCAGCCGATGCCGGTGCAGCTCTCCTCGCAGACGCCGTTGGCGCAGACCTGTCCCGCCGGGCAATCGATTCCCGCGCAGTTGACCGCGACGCAGGAGCCGCCCCAGCAGACGCCGCCATCGCAGCTCACGCCCCCGCAGGTGGTGGACCAGCAGTATCCGTTGCCGCATGCCTCGCCTGACGGGCAGTTCACGCCCACGCAGCTGCCCTCGACGCAGCCGCCGTCCAAGGCGACGAAGCCCGGCGAGCAGGCGCCGCCGCCGCTCGTCTCCGAGAGGCACGTGCCGGAGACGCAGGTCAGGCCGACGCCGCAGCCGCCGTCGCAGCCCGGCTGCGCGATGCCGGAGCAGGCGCCACCCGTGCACGCCATTCCCGCGGGGCAGACGTTGCTGCAACCGCCGCAGTTGGTCGGGTCGACGAGCGTGTTGGTGCAGTAGGCGGTGGTGCCGCTGCCGCAGTGGTTCGGCTCGTTCGACGGGCAGGCGCAGACCCCTTGTACGCAGCCCTCGCCCGCGGGGCAGACGGTGGTGCCCGCGTCGCCGCCGCAACCGCCGCAGTGGGTCGGGTCGGTGGCGAAGTTGGTGCAGAACGCCGCCGCGCCGTTGCCGCACTGGTTGGGCTCCTCGGAAGGGCAGGCGCAGACGCCGTTGGCGCAGGTCTCGCCCGCGGCGCACGCGGTGCCGCCGTCGCCCGCGCAGCCGCCGCAGTTCGACTCGTCGGTCAGCGGATTGGAGCAGCTCGAGCCGCAGACGTTCAGGCCGGCCGCGCAGGTGACGGCGCAGACGCCGCTGCCGTTGCACAGCTCACCGGCCGGGCAAGCGACGCCGCCCGCGCCCGCGCAGCCGCCGCAGTTGAGCGAGTCGGTGAGCGGATTGCTGCAGAAGTTGCCGCACAGCTCCTGCCCCGCGAGGCAGCTCTGCGCGCAGACGCCGGCGCCGTTGCAGCGCTCGCCCGAAGGACAGACGCTGCCGCCCGCGCCTGCGCAGCCGCCGCAGTTGGTCGGGTCGATGCGGAAGTTGGTGCAGAACGAGGAGGCGCCGCTGCCGCAGAGGTTGGGCTCGGCGTTGGGGCACTGGCAGCTGCCCGCGCTGCAGCTCTCGCCGCTCGCGCAGACCGAGCCGCCCGCGCCGCCGCAGCCGCCGCAGTTGTCCGGGTCGGTGCGGAAGTTGGTGCAGAACGCGGAGGCGCCGCTGCCGCAGAGGTTGGGCTCGGCGGTCGGGCACTGGCAGCTGCCGGCGATGCAGCTCTCGCCGCCCGCGCAACTGGAACCACAGATGTTGCAGTTCTGCGGATCGGTGCGCAGGTTGGTGCAGAAGGCTGCGCTGCCGCTGCCGCAGGAGTCCGGCTCGGCGGCCGGGCATTGGCAGCTGCCGGCGTTGCAGCTCTCGCCGGCCGGGCAGACGGTGCCGCCGTCGGTGGCGCAGCTGCCGCAGTTCTTCGGATCGCTCCTGGTGTCGGTGCAGGTCGAGCCGCACTGCTGCTCGCCGCTCACGCACGTCACTGCGCAGAGGCCCTGGCCGTTGCACACTTCGCCCGGAGGGCACGCGCCGGAGCAGCTGCCGCAGTGGAGCGAGTCGGTCTTGAGGTTGGTGCAGATCGCCGAAGATCCGCTGCCACACAGGTCGGGCTCGTTGGCCGGGCAGCCGCAGCTGCCGCTCTGGCAGACCTCGTCCGCCAGGCAGGTGTTGCCGCAGCTTCCGCAGTTGGTGGGGTCGGTGGCGAAGTTGGTGCAGAGCGCCGACGCGCCGCTGCCGCACGCGTTCGGCTCGCTGGCCGGGCACGCGCAGCCGCCGTCGTGGCAGCCCTCGCCCAGCGGGCAGACATCGCCGCAGCCGCCGCAGTTGGCCGGGTCGGTCTTGGTGTTGGCGCACAGCTCGCCGCACAGCTGCGTGCCGGGGAGGCACGAGGCCGCGCACTGGCCGAGCCCGTTGCAGCGCTCGCCCGGGCCGCAGGCGGTGCCGCCGTCGCCGGCGCAACCACCGCAGTTGAGCGAGTCGTTCGCGAAGTTGGTGCAGAACGCGGAGGCGCCGCTGCCGCACAGGTCGGGCGCCGCGCTCGGGCAGGCGCAGACGCCGTGCGCGCAGCTCTCCGCCGGAGGGCAGATCGCCCCGCCGTCGCCTGCGCAGCCGCCGCAGTTGAGCGCGTCGGTGCGGAAGCTGGTGCAGAACGCGGAGGCGCCGCTGCCGCAGAGATCGGGGCTCTGCAACGGACAGGCGCAGCTGCCGCCATTGCAGCTCTCTCCCGCGGCGCAGACCGAGCCGCCCGCGTCGCCGCAGCCGCCGCAGTTGGCGGGGTCGCTGCGCACGTTGGTGCAGAAGGTGGAGGCACCGCTGCCACACAGGTCCGGCTCGGAGAGCGGGCAGTCGCAGCTGCCGTTCTCGCAGCTCTGGCCTGGCTGGCACTTCACGCCGCCGTCCCCGGCGCAACCGCCGCAGTTGTCCGGGTCGGCGCGGAAGTTGGTGCAGAACGCGGCCGCGCCCGAGCCGCACGCGTTGGGCGTGGCGAGCGGACACTGGCAGCTGCCGCTCTCGCAGCTCTGTCCGAGTGCGCACTTCACGCCGCCGTCCTCGGCGCAGCCGCCGCAGTTGAGCGAGTCGGTGCCCGGGTCGCTGCAGCCGCTGGCGCAGAGATGCTCGCCGCTCGCGCAGCTGCCCGCGCACGCGCCGATGCCGTTGCAGATCTCGCCGGCCGGGCACGCGATGGAGCAGCCGCCGCAGTGCTGCGAGTCGGCGTTCAAGTTGGTGCAGAACGCGCTCGCGCCGCTGCCGCAGAGATCGGGCGCCGCGGCCGGACAGACGCATGCGCCTTCCGCGCAGGTCTGGCCCGTCGCGCAGACGTTGCCGCCATCGCCGGCGCAGCCGCCGCAGTTGCCCGGGTCGTTGAGCGGGTTGGTGCAGCTGTTGCCGCAGAGGAGCGCGCCGGGCAGACACGACGGCGCGCACTGGCCGGCGCCATTGCAGCGCTCGCCCGGGCCGCAGGCCGTGCCACCCGCGTCGGCGCAGCCGCCGCAGTTGAGCGAGTCGCTGGCAAATCGGGTGCAGAAGGTGTCGCTGCCGCTGCCGCAGAGATCCGGCTCGGCCGCCGGGCAGGCGCAGACGCCCGCGTTGCACGTCTCGCCGGTCGGGCAGACAGCGCCGCCATCGTTGGCGCAGCCGCCGCAATTGCGCGTGTCGGTCAGCGTATCGGTGCAGATGTGTTCGCAGAGCAGCTCGCCGGTGAAGCAGCCCGCGTCTGAATTGTTGGCGATGATCCCGTCGCGTGAACAGCTGGCCCACAACGGAATTGCGAGGACCAGTCCCAGCCAGCCAATTCGTTGGAGCATTGTTCCTCGTATATCAGGATGCGATAGAACCCGGTCCCCGAAGCATTCCGCCTCGTATGCGGCATTCGCACCCGTCAAAGTCCGCATCTATCCCGGCTCGAGCCAGCTCTTGATTTGCGCGTAAACCTCGGGCCGGCTGAGCAGATCGAGGTGGTTCATTCCCGTTCCAATCCATTGATGGTCGAGCGGGAAGAGCAGCGTGCGCTCCGGCTGCGCATGGCGGCCCAGCGCGCTGTCGACAGGAACCAGGCCGTCGCTGCGCAGCCTCCCCTCCCGGCGGGCCGACGCGGTGGCGGCGATCGCGAAGCAGGAGACTTGCTCGGGCAGCGGCAGCGGCGTGCGCCCATCGCTGCCGCGCTCGAATCGATCGCGGCCTTGCCAGTCCTCGTCGCGCACATTGCCGAAGCGCAGGTCGGTGATTCCCGCGCTGCGGATCTTTCCCAGCCGCGCGAAAGGCGCCGAATAGGAGCTGACGCCGAGCGCGGCATGAATCCAATTGCCGCCGCGCTCGAGCGGCGCGCCGTGGTGGGGCGCGCCGAGGAAGACCAGCTTGCGCAGCTGTCTGCGCCAGGCGAGCCCGCCCTGCTCCGCGTCCAGACACGCGCTGCGCGCGACCAGGCCGCCCATGCTGTAGCCGAGCAAGACCAGCTGCTCGACCGGCACCGGCCAGGAGGCGACCAGCGGCTCCAGCTGCGCGGAGAATGCGCGGCCATTGGCCGAGATATGCAGCCCGCTGTTGTAATGAAGATATAGGGCGGTGAATCCCAGCTCGCGCGCCAGCGCCTCGCCGTGATCGTGTCCGAGCCGCGCCCACTGCAAGTCGCTCATCGACGAGCCATGGAGAAGCACCAGCAGCTTGCCGCTCGCGCGCGGAATTGAATCGCGCAGCGCGGCCGGAGAGAGCTCGAGCCGCTGTCCTCCGCTGCGCAGCGACATGGAAATCGCCAGCGGATTGTTCGTCGCCTCGAGATAATCGCCCAGCACTCCATTGAGCACGGCGAGCACCGCCGCCCGCTCCGGGCCCGGCTCGCTCTGGCCGAGCAGCGGCCCCACCGAGGCGAGCGCCGCGTCGACGCCCGCGCCGACCCAGCGAGCCACGCCGCGGAGGCTCCCGTAGACGAGGCCCGTGATCGCGCGGACCGGCGCCTGGAGCGGCCGGCCGAGCAGGTCGGGCCCGCCGGCGATGCGCCGGTGCATCGCCTCGACCAGCTCCGTCACGCCCGCGGTCGCCTCGACGGCAAGGCGGCTCATCCCGCGCAGATCATCGACGTGGTTGCGCGCGCGGCTGGCCATTCACCGAGGATAGGCCAGCCGCGCGGGAATTGCTCGATCCAGGCACCCGATGGAGGCACCGAGAACGGGCTCAATTGCCAGATATCCAGCTTCCCGGGCGCGATTCAAACGAACGTGCGTTATTCCGTCGATAACAGCCCGGCCTGGCCCGGCGTCGACTACACGCCGCCGCAGCAGCAGGCCGCTCACCAGGCGAGCGCGAGCGCAGCTCCCCCAGTCTTGGGCGCGACCAGCGGCACCACCGTCCAGGCGAGCGCGGGCGCGGGTGCTTCCAATTGCCCCGCTCGATATCGCTCGAGCGCTTCGCGCAGGTGGTGCGGCTGGGTAAACGTATTGAGCTCGCCGATGGCGATGCCCACGCCGCCGCTGATGGCCGCCGACGGCCAGCGTCCGTATCCGAGCCCGAGGATCAGCGCGATACCCACGTTCACGGCGACGTTGCCGATATGCGCGAAGATGCCGGTGGCGAGCGCCTGGTCGCTCTCGACCTTCGCCAGCACCTGCTCGGCGTGCAGCAGCGTCGCGCAGCGGTCGGGATCGCTCCAGTGCCCGCGCGCCGCGCGCAGAGGCAGCGTCAGCTGCAGTGGCAACCCCAAGAGGGTCAGCGCGCCGACGCCGGTGGAGATCCAGCCGACGGTGAGATCGATCCGCGTTCCGTGGTCGTGCGACAGGGCGACGCCGACGCCCTGCGCCGCGGCGCCCGCGGTATAGACGCTTCCCCAGCTCCACGACCAGATATCGGTATCGCGCACTTCGCGATCGAAGGTATGCGCGAGGTAATCCAGGCGCGCCTGCGCGTCGAGGGGGCCGACCGCGGGCGCGTCGGGCGGCGCCGGGCAGAGCTCCGCGCGAGCGCTTCCGCCCGCGAGCGAAATCAATAGCATCGCCGCAAAGGCGCGCGCGCGATTCATATCCGCCGGTAATCGCCGGCGAGGATATCGAGATAGTTGCCGTGCTCTATCCAATCGAGCAGGTGCATCACCCGCCAGGCTGCGAACGGATGAGAAGAGCCGAGCGTCATCAGGGCGAGAAACACCGCGTCGGCGGTGCTGGTCTGCTCCTGCTCCGCGAGCGAGCGGGCCTGCTGGATATAGGCGCGCAGGCTCATCTTCGTGCGCCTGGAGGTGCCGGGCCGGTGCCCGCCCGCGAGCGCCAGTTCGACGCCCAGGCACGCGCCGAGATCGCGCGTGGCCAGCATCGCCGCGCGATCGCAGGTGAGCTCCGCGCAGCGCGACCATTTCAGCAGCGCCAGCTCGAGCGGCACGGTGAGCAGCGCGCCGATGCCGGGAATGAGCCGCGTGCCGCCGAAGATGATGATCTGCGCCATCCAGCGATAGAGCGTGTGCTCGGAGTGGATATGTCCGAGCTCGTGCGCGAGCACCGCCGTCACCTGCGCGTCGTCGAGCTGGTCGAGCAGCGCCGATTGAACCACCACGATGGGCTCCTCGGTCCCCAGCGTGAAGGCATTCATCTGCGGCGATTCGCCGAGGAAGAGCGTCGCATTGAATCGCAGGTCGAGCATCTTGGCGGCCCGCCCGAGCAGCGCGACCAGCTCGGGGAACTGCTCTTCGCCGCACTCCACATAGGTCGAGCGCGAAAAGAGCCGCAGACGCCGCTCGGCCAGGTTCGACATCAGCCAGCGCAGCAGCGTGGAGAAGCCGGGCAAGGCCTTGAGCGCCTCGAGCGCGGTGCGATCGAGGTTGTGCTCGTACGACGAGGAGGCGATGGCCGCCAGCGGCTCGTCGCGCGCGAGGAAGAGCGGCTTGCGGCAAGCGCCGCACTCGCAGCTCTCTGGCGCGAGGACCGCCGTCGGCACCGCGACCCGGTTCTTCTTTTCGCAGTGGCGGCACGCCAGCACGCGGCCGGGCGCTTTCGCGATATCGGGCCAGATCGCCCGGCGCAGCTCTTGGGTGGATATCGACATATCGAGCCTCTTATTTGCGGATATGCGCGTCGACGATGTCGTCGTCGTCGGGCAAACCGGGGCCGGCCGCGCGCGGCTTGCGAGCGGCGGCTTTGCCCTTCTTCACGGCCGGCCGCTTCGATAGTTCCGCGACGCAGCGCTCGCCAACCTGCGTGGTCAAGAGCTTGTTGGTGGTCGAGCTGACCGCGATGCCCACGATTGGAATGGCGCGAAAGAGCCCCTTCGCGGCCGACGAGACGGCGAGCCGGCTGAGCGCCGTCAATAATAGCTTCTTCGACTCGTCTTCCGACGGGCTGCCCGTCCGCGCCCAGCCGCTCTTTCTGCCCAGCTCGGCGAGAAAGTCGCCGCCGCTCTTGGCGTCGAGCGTGCTGACGCACGCGAGCAAGAATGCGCGGTGCCGCTCGACCGAATCGCGGATGTCGTGGCCGTGCAGCTGGCTCAAGGCGAGCGCCATCTCCATCTCGAACTTGAGGATGAACGTGAGGTCGGCGAGCGCGCCGCCGGCGACGGCGACGGCGGTTCCAATGCCAGGCAAGAGGCCCGGCAACGCGGCGACGCCGCCCGAGAACGCGGTGCGCGTCGAGTAGTGGCGGATGATCTCCGCGGCGGCCAACGCGCGCACGGCCTCGTCGCCGCCCTTGCCTGCTGGGCTCTGCGCGGCCCGCTTGTGGCAATCCTCCGCGAAGGCGATCAGGCTGCTGGTCTCGGCGAGAATTCGCTCGACCGCCGCGAGCAGCTGCTGCCCTTGGCCCAGATCGTCCACGTGGCTCATGCCACAGCTATACGCGCAGAGCCCGCGCGCGTCTCGTGACCCGGATCACTCGAGCTGCGCGATCTCGCCAGCGACGCGCGCCATCGTCTGCTCGAGCGTCACGCCCGACTTCTTCGTCGTCGCCAGCGAATGATCTCCGCCCTCGATCTCGATCAGCCGCGTGCCTTTGCAGGTGCCTTTCAAATGCGGCCGCAGCTCGTCGGGGGAGCCGAACGGATCGCGCGTACCTTGGAAGAAGAGCATCGACGCGGCCACGCTCGGGAGGTGGGCGGTGCGCAGTTGCTCCGGCTTTCCCGGCGGATGGAGCGGATATCCCAGCAGCACGACGGCGCGCAGACGCAGCGAGGGATCGACCGCGACCTGGGTTGCGATGCGGCCGCCCATCGATTTGCCGCCGATGAGCAGCGGCCGCTTGACGCTGTCGCCCAGCCGCGCGCGCACCGCCGCGATCGCCGCCAGCCAGGTCGCCTCGAGCAGCGCCTTCTTGTCGGGCGCGCCGCGCTTCTGCTCCTTGTAGAGGAAGTTGAACGTGACGACCTCGACGCCGCGCGCGGCGATCGCCCTCGCCATCGCGATCATCCACGGGTGGGTCTGCGGCGCGCCCGCGCCGTGCGCGAGGATGAGCGTCGCGCGCGGCGCCTGCGCGGGATAGACGCGCACCGAGGTGGTGGCGGTGGCGCCATCCACCTCGAAGGAGATCGAATCGAGCGATTGCAGGGGCTCTTGTCTCGCCATCGCGCGAGCCTCGATGGCGCGCGACCGATCGTCAAGCCGTGCGATTTGATTTCAATCGATTTGCTGTCTCGGCCGCGCGGGTATCCCCGTGGTAATAAGCGATACCCGATGAACACCCCATTGCCTGCACGCGCTGCCGATGAGCGCCGGCTCCCTTCGCTGCGCAGAGGCGCGCCGCTGACCCTTCATTTCGAGGGCGCGCCGCTGGCGGCCTGCGAGGGGGAGAGCGTCGCCGCCGCGCTGCTCGCCGCCGGCATCCGCCGCTTCCGCGCCACCGCTTCGGGCGAGCCGCGCGGCCCCTATTGCGGCATCGGCGTCTGCTTCGATTGCCTGGTCGTCATCGACGGACTCGCCAACGTGCGCGCCTGCCAGACGGCGGTGCGCGCGGATATGAAGATATCCCGGCAATTGGGTTGGGGCGAAGGCCCCGACGGGCCATGAGCGCGCGCCTGCCGCTGGTCATCGTGGGCGCAGGCCCGGCGGGGATGGCCGCGGCCATCGAGGCTGCGCGCGCCGGGCTCGCCTCGGTGATCCTCGATGAATCACCGGCCCCGGGCGGCCAGATCTATCGGCAGATCCCCGATACCTTCGCATATATCGATCGCGCGGCCGGCGGCCGCGAACTGCAGCGTGGAAATCGGCTGCGGGCCGGGTTATCGGCCCACTCGTCGTTGATATCTGTGCGCAGCCGCAGCGCGGTGATTGGAATCGCGCCCGGGCCCGTTCCTGCCGTTCAATGGGCGAGCGAATGCCGCTCGGGCGAGCTCGCCGCCGAGCAGCTCATCCTCGCCACCGGCGCCTACGATCGCCCTGTTCCCTTCCCTGGCTGGACGCTGCCCGGCGTGATGACCGCGGGAGGGGCGCAGTCCTTCATGAAGACGTTTGGTATCCGCCCGGGCAAGCGCGCCATTGTCGCGGGAACCGGGCCGCTGCTGCTGGTGGTCGCGGCGCAGCTGCACAAGGCGGGCGTCGAAGTCCGCGCGCTGCTCGAGGCAGGCCGGCCGCGATTCAGCGCGGGCGCGGCCTTGCGTGCGCTGCGCCACCCGGGGCTGCTGCGCGACGCCGCCAGCTATCTCTGGCAGCTGCGCCGGGCGCGAATACCGGTTCTATTGAATCACACGGTATTCGCAGCCACCGGCAGCGCGGAGCTCGAGAGCGTCGAATATGGGCCGGTCGATTCGCGCGATTGGACGCCCCAGCGCGAGCACGCCAGCCATATCGACGCCGATCTATTGGTCGTCGGATTTGGTTTCGTCCCCAGCAGCGAACTCGCCACGCTGGCCGGCTGCGAGATGGAATATCGGCATATCCTCGGCGGCTGGATACCTCGGCGCGATATGCACATGGAGACCAACCAGCCCGGTATCTATGCCGCCGGCGACGGCGCGGGCGTGGGAGGCGCGCTGGTCGCGGTGGAAGAGGGCCGCCTCGCCGGCATCCGCGCCGCCGAGCGGGCGGGCAAGCTCTCGGCGGGCGAGGCCGCCAGCCGCCGCGCCGGCCCGCTGCGGCGGCTGCGCGCGCTGCAGGGCGTGCGCGCGCTGCTCGACGAGATGTCCGCGCCGCGCGCGGGCCTGCTCGAGCTGACCTCGGGCGACACGGTGGTCTGCCGCTGCGAGGAGGTCACGTTCGCCAGCGCGCTGGGCGCCGTGCGCGCGGGCGCGGGAGATCTGCAATCGGTGAAGCTCGCCTGCCGCCTGGGCATGGGCGCTTGCCAGGGCCGCAACTGCGCGCCGGCGATGGCGCTGCAGCTCGCGCAGCTGACGGGCAGGCCGGTGGAGGCGATGGGGCGCATCCAGCCGCGTCCGCCGATCAAGCCGATCTCCCTGGGCGCGATGGCGCATCACGAGCCCGCCGGCTCCGGCGAGCCACGATGAGCCGCGCCAGCGACGTGGTGATCGCGGGCGGCGGCGTGATCGGCTGCGCCGTCGCCTACTATGCCGCGCGCCGCGGGATCCAGGTCACGCTGGTCGATCGCCCGCGCCGCGGCCGCGCCACCTCCGCCTCGGCCGGCGGCACCTGGCCGCTGGGTGAATCGCTCGGCCTCGGCTGCGGTGTCATCTTCCACAAAGCGCAGCTGCGCGCGGGCAAGTCGGACTCGAGCGCGGGCCCGCCCACCGTGCCCGCCTGCTTCCTCGACTTCTCGCTGCGCTCCAACCAGATGTTCCCGCTCCTCGCCGAAGAGCTGCAGCAGCACGCGAAGGTCGACATCGAGTTCGAGCGGACCTCGCTGCTCTTCGTCACTTACGACGACGGCGATGTCTCGTTCGCCCGCGGGCTGATGCGCGACGCCCCCATCGATCCCTCGCTGATCGAATGGCTGAGCCCGGCCGAGCTGGCTCGCGAGGAGCCGGCGATGACCCGCGACACGCTCGGCGCGCTCCGCTTCCTCGGAGACGATCAGGTCAATCCCTACAAGCTCGCCGACGCTTATCGCGACGCCGCCCGCGCGCTCGGCGCCCGCGTGCTCACGCACACCGACGTCACCGGCGTGCGCCTCGAGCGCGGCCGGGTCGTCGCCGTCGAGACCAGCGCCGGCGCCATCCCCTGCGCCACGCTGATCAACGCCGCCGGCGCCTGGGCCCCCGAGATCGCGCGCATGGCCGGCCTCGATCTCCCCGTGCGCCCGGTGCGCGGACAGATCGTCTGCACCGCCACGCTGCCCAAGCTGCTGCGCGCCTGCGTCTCCACCAGCGACTGCTACCTCGCGCAGAAGAAGCACGGCGAGGTCATCATCGGCAGCACCACCGAGGAGGTCGGCTTCGATCCGGGCGTCACCACGGGAGCGACCCGCGAGCTCTCGGCCGGCGCGGTGCGCGCGGTCCCCTTTCTCGCGAAAGCGACGCTCAAGCGAGTCTGGTCCGGGTTTCGCCCCGGCACGCCCGACGAGCTGCCCATTCTTGGACCGGTTGATTCGATCGCGGGGTATCTCAACGCCACCGGCCATTTTCGCACCGGCATCGTCAATTCTCCGCTCACCGGATTGATGCTTTCTCAACACCTCGCGGGGGCGCCGCTCGCGGTGCCACTCGAGCCGTTCCTGGCCTCGCGGTTCGACGGCCCTGTTGAGGATTCCACATCGCGCGGCGCTGAAAGCTCCCTGGCCACCGGCCCAGACCGGCCAAAAAACAACGCGTTGCGGCAGCCCTGAAGTCGCGTCGCCACGCCACAGACCAAGGTCTTTCGTGGTTTCCACGCAAATCGAAGCGTTCCCCCTCTCGGGCAGGCCTGTTTGCCACTCGCTTTTTGTTGACAGATTCCCCGTCTGCCGGGAGGGTGCCAAAACCCGCACCCGCACTTCACGAGTCACCCACAGCCTCAGGGGAATATTTCAATGAATCGCATCGCGCCACTGGCCCTCGTTGCGCTGGTTGGATTGTCCACTGGTTGTCGTCAGCAAAACAGCGCTCACAGCGGCCAGCTCCAAACAGAGCCGCAGCGCAACTCGCCTGTCGCGGCGCTCTTCGCGAACGGCGGGTTTGAGAACGGCAACCTGAGCAGCTGGACCACCACGAGCTACTTCAACGCGACCGGTCTGAGCTGCGCCGACGCGGGCGACTGCGCGAACTATCCCCCCACCAGCGAGGCGCAGCTCAACCTCGGCAACGGCGGCGCGATCACCACCAGCGCGATCCAGGGCGACGGCGGCACGCCCGGCTCCGAAGACCTCATGATCTTCGACGGCGGCTCGGACCTGCGCTATCCGCTCTTCGGCGCCTGGGCCGCTGTCGTCAACGACGAGAGCAGCACCAGCTCCCGCTGGCCCACGCCGCACGGCCAGAACATCAACTTGCTCTCGCAGTCGTTCGCGACCACCGCGGCCGACATCGATCCGGCCGACGGGCTCATCCACGTGCGCTTCGTCGTCGCGCCCGTGCTCGAGAACGGCAACCACAGCCCGGACACCCAGCCTTACTACTACGTGCAGATCACCAACCTCACGCAGGGGACCACGCTGCGCACGCAGTACGCGTATGCGAACCAGCCGGGCTACCCGTGGAAGAAGGAGCCGGCCGGGCAGAGCCTGACCGGCAGCGAGGTCGACTACACGGACTGGATGCTCTTCGACGTCGCGCCGGGTGCGGCCGCGCTCGAGGTCGGAGACCAGGTCAAGGTGGACATCATCGCGGCCGGCTGCCAGCCGGGCGGACACGCGGGTGAGGTCCTCGTCGACGGCTTCGGCTCGTTCATCCCCGGCCTGACCGTCGTCGCCGACGCCCCCTCGCAGGTCAACATCAACTCGACCATCACGTACACCTATACGGTCCGCAACGGCGGGACGCAGACCGACACGAACACCATCGTGACCCAGCCGATCCTCCCGGGCACCAGCTTCAACTCGTACACGGTCCCGCCGGGCGCCAGCTGCACCGCGCCGGCCCCGGAAGCCACCAGCGGAAACATCGTCTGCAACCTCGGCACGGTGAACCCGTCGTCGACCACCACCTTCAGCATCACGCTCAACGGACCGGCGACCACCGGCGACGTGCCGAACGGCTTCTACTTCGTGCAGGCCGACGGCGTGCAGCCGCTCATCGGCAGCAAGGTCGACACGCAGGTCGTCACCAACGCGAACTACGCGGACCTCTCCATCTCCATCAACGACGGCGTCGCCGCCGTGGGCTGGGGCTCCTCGACGACCTACGCGGTGCTCATCGGCAACGCGGGGCCCTCCGCCGCCACCGCCGCGACCGTCAACCTCGCCCAGCCCGAGGAAGCCACCAGCGGCAGCTGGAGCTGCGCCCCGCAGAGCGGCGGCGCGACGGTCACCGGCGCGGCCAGCGGCATCGGCGCGCTCGCCTCGACCTTCAACATGCCAGCGAACAGCTCGGTCCTCTGCAGCTACACCGCGCAGGTCGCGGCGGGCACCGGCACCGGCACCCTCGTCTTCAGCGGCGCGGTCACCAACGCGACCACCGCCGACCCGCAGCCGGCCAACAGCTCTGCCGCCGACCAGGATGAGATCGGCACGCTCATCACGCTCAACGTCGAGAGCGACTTCGAGAGCACCGGCAGCGGCGTCATCGTCAGCTCGCCTGCGTCCATCAACTGCGGCACCACCTGCAGCGCGCAGTTCGTCGCGGGCGTGCCGGTCAGCCTGACCGCCACCGCCGCCGCGGGCTCGCAGTTCATCGCCTGGGGCGGCCCGTACTGCAACCACTCCACCTCGACCCAGTGCACCTTCACGCCGAGCTCGAACACCACGATGGCGGCGCGCTTCGACATCCTCACGTTCGCGATCAACACCTCGATCGCGGGACAGGGAACGCTCTCCTGCCCGGCGACCGCGCAGGTGGGCACCAACCCGGTCTGCACCGTCGCGCCGGCGGCCGGCTACCAGCTCGCCTCGCTCTCGGACAACAACACCGATGAGACCAGCTCGGTCTCCAACGGCAGCTACACCATCAGCGACATCCAGCAGGTCCACACGCTGGTCGCGACCTTCGTCAAGATCAACGGCCAGAGCTGCGGCAGCTCGGCCGACTGCGGCAGCGGCTTCTGCGTCGACGGGCTCTGCTGCAACACCGCCTGCACCGACCTCTGCCAGGCGTGCGACGTGTCCACCTCGCCGGGCGTCTGCACCACCGTTCCCTCGGGCGCGCCGCATGGCGACCGCGGCACCTGCATCGGCGACGGCTCGGCCTGCAACGGCAGCTGCGACGGCTCGAGCGCCACCACCTGCGGCTACCCGGGCGCATCGACCAGCTGCCGCGCGGCCTCGTGCACCAACGGCGTCGAGACGCTGCCGGCGAGCTGCTCGGAGAGCGGCTTCTGCCCGGCGATGGCGACCCTCTCCTGCGGCCGCTACGGCTGCGGCGCCACCTCGTGCAACACCACGTGCTCGGCGGACACCGATTGCGCCTCGGGCAACTTCTGCAACGGCAACAACCAGTGCGTCCCGCAGCAGAACCCGGGGGCCAGCTGCACCGCGGCCGATCAGTGCAACACCGGCAACTGCGTCTACGGCACGTGCTGCACCAGCCAGTGCGGCTCGTACGCCTGCACCGGTCAGGGCGGCACCTGCCAGACCACCTGCTCGAACGACGCCCAGTGCGGCACCGACGCGTACTGCAACGCCAACAGCCAGTGCGTCCCGAAGAAGGGCCAGGCGAGCGCTTGCACCGCCGATGACCAGTGCACCAGCGACGCTTGCGTCGACGGCTACTGCTGCAACCGCGGCTGCCATGGCCAGTGCGAGGCGTGCGACATCGCCGGCAGCATCGGCACCTGCACCGAGCTGAGCTCGGGCCAGCCGCACGGCACGCGCGAAGTCTGCGCCAGCGACGGCACCAGCTGCGGCGGCACCTGCGACGGCAAGAGCTCGACCGCCTGCGACTACCCGGGCGTCCAGACCTCGTGCCGCGCCGCCTCGTGCGCCAACGGCGTCGCGGTCGCGGCGGCCAGCTGCGCCGGCACTGGCAGCTGCCCGGCGATGGTCCCGACCTCGTGCGGAAACTTCGCCTGCAACACGGCCGGCACCGCGTGCAACACGGCCTGCGACGCGGACAACCAGTGCGCCGACGGCTCGTACTGCAACAGCGGCACCTGCACGCCGAAGGGTGGCACGGGCAACGGCACGACCTGCACCGCGGACAACCAGTGCGCGGGCAACCACTGTGTCGACGGCTACTGCTGCAACACCGCCTGCGACGGACAGTGCGAAGCCTGCGACGTGGCCGGCAACCAGGGCACCTGCACGCCCGACCACCAGGGCGACGCGCCGCACGGCCAGCGCACCGCCTGCGCCACCGACGGCTCGGCCTGCGGCGGCGCCTGCGATGGAACGCGCCGGCTGACCTGCGGCTACCCGGACGGCCTGACCTCCTGCCGCGCCGGCTCGTGCGCGGACGGCGTCGCGACGCTCGCCGCCGGATGCAACGGCGCTGGCGCCTGCCCGGCCGCGCAGACCCAGACCTGCTCGCCGTACACCTGCGGCGCGACCGAGTGCGCGGGCAACTGCATCGCGGACTCCGACTGCCCGAGCGGCGACTTCTGCTCGGCTGGCGTCTGCTCGCCCAAGCTCACCCCGGGCTCGGTCTGCGCCGGGTCGGATCAGTGCGCCACCGGCTTCTGCACCGACGGCGTCTGCTGCGACACCGCCTGCGACGGCCAGTGCGAAGCGTGCAACGTGACCGGCTCGGTCGGCACCTGCTCGGCGGTCAGCGGCGCCCCGGTCGGCCCGCGCGATGCCTGCGTCACCGACGGCACCAGCTGCGGCGGCATCTGCGACGGCTCGCACACCGCGAGCTGCCACTACGCGAACACGGAGACCACCTGCCGCGCCGGCTCGTGCGCCAACGACGTCGCGGTGATGGCCGGCCTCTGCAACGGCTCGGGAACCTGCCCGCCGGAGCAGGATGTCAGCTGCGGCAACAGCGGCTGCGGCGACACGACCTGCAACGGCGGCTGCACCATCGACACCGACTGCCCCGGCGGCGACTACTGCGCGGCGGGTGTCTGCACGCCGCAGAAGAGCGGCGGCCAGGCGTGCGGCGCGACCGATCAGTGCTCGACCGGCAACTGCGTCGATGGCGTCTGCTGCGACACGGCCTGCAACGGCCAGTGCCAGGCGTGCGACATCGCGGGCCGCGTCGGAACCTGCTCGCCCGTGCCGTCTGGCGGTGAGCCGCACAGCGCTCGCCCGTCGTGCACCAACGACGGCAGCGGCTGCGGCGGCGTCTGCGATGGCGTCGACACCTCGGTCTGCGCCTACCCGGCTCAGGAGACCAGCTGCCGCAGCGGAAGCTGCACCGGCGGCGTGGCCATCCTCGGCGCGAGCTGCGACGGCAACGGCCACTGCCCCGGCGAGCAGACGCAGGGCTGCGGAAGCTTTGCCTGCGGCGCGACCGCCTGCAACGGCGACTGCCAGAGCGACGCGGACTGCGCGACGGGCAGCTACTGCGCCGCCGGCGTCTGCACGCCGCGCCAGAACAACGGCGGGACCTGCAGCACCAGCGACCAGTGCCAGAGCGGCGAGTGCGTCGACGGTGTCTGCTGCAACAGCGCCTGCGACGGCCAGTGCGAGGCCTGCGATGTCGCCGGCCAGGTCGGCACCTGCAGCCCGACCACCGGCGCGCCGCACGGCTCGCGCACCGCCTGCGCCACCGACGGCACGGACTGCGGCGGCGCCTGCAACGGCGCGCTCGCCACGGCCTGCACGTACCCGAACGCCACCACGCAGTGCCGCGCCGACTCGTGCACCAACGGCGTCGCCTCGGCAGCCACCTTCTGCGACGGCAACGGAGCCTGCCCGGGGGTCACGCAGACCTCGTGCGGTCCGTTCGCCTGCGCGGGAAATGCCTGCGGCACCAGTTGCACCGGTGACGGCCAGTGCGCGAGCGGCGCCTCGTGCGTCGCGGGCGCTTGCGTGACCAACGGCACGCCCGGCACGTTCAAGCTGGCCGGCGCTGGCGGCTGCGCCTCGGGCGGCGCGGGAAGCCTGCTCCCGCTCTGGGCGCTCGCGGTCTTCGCGGCCTGGCAGCTGCTGCGCCGCCGCGCTCGCGTGGGCGCCGCGGCGGTGCTCGTGGCGGCCATCGCCTTGCCGGGCGCGGCCTCCGCGCAGACGACCACCCCGACCGACGCGCAGCTCGCCGTCGATCGCTTCCAGCCCGGCGCGGGCGCCTACGACCTCCTCCAGGTCGGCTCGGCGCAGACGCCGGACAGCATGCAGCTGCACCTCTCAGCGTTCGTCGACTACGCGAACCAGCCGCTGCGGCTCATCTCCACCGTCGACTCGAGCCAGCAGGTCATCCTGCTGCGCTACCAGTCGATGGCGTACATCGGCGCGAGCATCGGCCTGTTCGATCGGTTCGAGCTCGGTCTGACCGTCCCGATGCTGATCGCCGAGGGCGCGAGCAACACGATGGTGCTCGGCACCGCGCTGCAGCCGGCCGGCTCGGGCATCGGCGACGTGCGGTTCGTCCCGAAGGCGAAGCTCTGGGAGGACAAGGGGCTCATCTTCGCGGTCGCGCTGCCCTTCACGCTGCCGACCGGCGCGGGCCACCCGTACCTGAGCTACGGCTCGGCGACCTTCAGCCCCGAGCTGCGCTTGGAGACCAAGAAGGAGTGGCTTCCAGTCCGCCTGCTGTTGAACGCGGGCGTCGCGCTGCGCGAGTCGCACTCGCTCGTCGACCTGAACCTGGGCAACGCGTTCACCTGGGGCGCGGCCGGCGAGTACCCGTTCATGATCGCGAACGAGAAGCTCTCGGCGGTGGCCACGCTGGCCGGCGAGATCGGTCTGCAGGCGGGCCATGACGTCGAGCGCCCGACCGAGCTCGACCTCGCGTTCCGCTGGTTCTTGCCGGCGGGCGTGAACGTCACCGCGGGCGCGGGACCGGGCATCACCAATGGCTACGGCACGCCGCGATTCCGCCTCTTCGGCGGCGTCGCGTACAGCCCGGAGAAGGGCTCGAACACGGTCGCCACCGCTGCGCCGGTCTCCTGCTTGATGGCGAACGACACGTCGCTGAAAGTGCAGGACGGCGACGAGGCCGCGCTGCCGATCCTCGCCTCGGCCGACAGCGGCGCGCCGGTCAACGTGGTTCGCGTCGACCCGCCGCCGGCTCACGGCAACGTCTATCGCGACGACAAAGGCGTGTTCCACTACAAGCCCGCGCCGGGATACGTCGGGCCGGACGATCTGACCCTGATCCTCACCGACGGCTTCCGGACCGCGCGCGAGCACGTCCACATCGACGTGACGCCCAAGCCGGCTCCGCCGCCGCCCCCGCCGCCGGCCCCGGTCGTCGAAGCGCCGCCTCCTCCGCCGCCCGCGCCCGCCGCTGAGCCGGAACGCGTGGTCCGCAGCGGCCACATCGCGCTGCTCGCGAAGGTCGAGTTCGCCACCGACAAGGCCGATATCGTCGACAGCTCGCTCTCCATCCTCGACGGCGTCGCCAAGGTGCTGCGCGAGAACATGGACTTCAAGAAGATCCGCATTGACGGCCACACCGACAACCGCGGAGGAGCCGCGCACAACCGCGAGCTCTCGCTCCGCCGCGCCGAGGCGGTTCGCACCTATTTGGTGAAGATCGGCATCGAGGAGTCTCGCTTCGAGGTGAAGGGCGTGGGTCCGGATCAGCCGATCGCTTCGAACGCGACGGAAGAGGGCCGGGCCCGCAACCGCCGCGTCGAGTTCGTCGTCATCGACGGCCCGCAGGCGCCGAAGGATGGGGCTCCGGCGAAGGAGGTCGCGCCTGCGAAGGACGCACCGCCTGCGAAGGACGCAGCGCCTGCGAAGGATGCTGCACCGGCGAAGAGTGCTGCTCCCGCGAAGGACGCAGCGCCGGCGCAGAACGCGGGGACGGCTCCTGCGCAGCAGTCGATGGACCTGCCTCCGATCCCCTCAGACAAGAAGTAGCGCCGAACGTGCAGCGCGGCCCCGCAGTCGGGCCGCGCTGCATCGGGGGCCGCGGCGTGAGTTGACCGGCCGCCCGCGGAGCGAAGCATCGGAAACTCGCACGGGCAGTAAGCCAGCCGTTGCAGCAACGTCCGAGCAGCGCCAAAGGCAACCGAGCGCTCCGGCCGGAATCCCAAACCCACAGAGAGAGCAAAGGAGTCGTTCGCCGAGTCGTCCGCTTCGGTGACGACTCGCTCCGTCTCGTCCGGCCCGTGGTTCTGCGAGCGGCTGACTATCCGGCGGTCTGCCGCGTCGCCTCTTCGAGCCAGTTCATCGAATCGGGCGGCGGCCTGGAAGAACCTTCCACGCACCCGCCACGCCGCGCCGGGTGCCCATGCGGAATGCGCGGCGGCCTCAGCCACGTCACACGGCCGAGCCGTCGCGACGACCTCGTTACCCCGGAGCGCGGTTGGCCAGCGCGCCGGCGAGCCCTCGCGCGACAGCGCCATGCCCTGACCGCGCCGATAAAACGACTCCGCACGCAGCGCGCCCTCTGCAAGAGAGCGGCGTTTCGGATGCACCGGCTCTCGCGATGGCAAATGAAACGGCCGCCCCTGCAGTGCAGAAGCGGCCGCGAAGAACGGGCGCAGCTTCGCGCCTGGAGCGAACGGCTAGATGCCGCCGCTCGAGCTTGCAAACAGGCCGTTGTCGTCGCTGCCGACAAACAGGTTGCCGGTCGACGCCGGATCCAGCGCCAGCGCGCGCAGCTCGTGCGTCCCCAGCCCGGCCGACACGTCGCTCCACGCCCCTCCGCTGTTCGTGCTCTTGTACAGCCCTCCCACGCTTCCGTTGCTCGACGTTCCCAGCGCGTACAGGATCGCTCCGTTCGTCGGGTCCACCGCGATCGTCGTCAGGTTCTGCACCGCGACCGTCCCGAACCCGACGTCGCTCCACGTCTGCCCTCCGTCCGTCGACTCCATCACCTGGCTCGTCCCTCCGTTCGTCCCGACCACCGCGTACACCGTCGTCGACGTCCTCGGGTCCACCGCGATCGACCTCACGTGCATCAGCTGCTGTCCGGGCGCGCTCCACGTCTCTCCGCTGTCCGTCGACGCCCAGATCCCGCTCTCTCCTCCCGCGTAGATCGTCCCGGCTGCGCTCGGCGCCACCACCACCGTCTTCATTCCTGCCACCATCGCCGGCGTGCTCACCAGCGTCCACGCCGGCTGATCCCCGTTCACGTTCACGCTCTTGTAGATGCCCGTGTTGTACACCGCCGCGTACGCCGTCGTGCTGCTCGACAGCGCCAGCGCGCTCGCAACGAAGTTCGCGTTCGTCGCCTTCCACGTCACTCCACCGTCCTTCGTCCGCAGCACTCCCTGCGCTCCCACGTACGCAACCCGCGCGTCGTTCGGGTCCACCGCCACCGCGCTCGTCACCACCGGGTACACGATCCCCTGGCCCATCGCCGCCGTCCACGTCGCTCCGTGGTCGCTCGACTTCACCACGTTCCCTCCGGCGACTCCGTACACCGTCGTCGGGCTCGACTTCGCAACCGCCACCGCGGGCGCGCTCGCCGCGTTCAGTCCCACATTCGCGGCGGCCCACGTCGCTCCGCTGTCCGTCGACCGGAACAGTCCCGCTCCCCCGATGCTCCCCGCAACCATCGCTCCGTTCCCGTTCATCGCCATCGTCGAGATCCCGTTCGCGCTCCCGGCCACCGCCGCGAACGCTCCGGCTCCGTCGCTCACCTGGAGCCCGCTCGCCGCCGTGCTCGCAATCAGGTTTCCTCCAGTCCACGCGAGGCTCTTCACCGCCGCGATCGATCCCACTGGGCTCCACGTCTGCCCGCTGTCGTTCGACACGTAGACCCCGGCCGCGGTGCCCACCCAAATGTGCGTCGCGTCGCTCGGATCCACCAGCACTCCGCCCTGGCAGCTCGCTGACGCAGGCCCCAGCGACGCCCACGTCCCGCCGCTGTCGTGGCTCACGAACACTCCCGCTCCATCGGTCGCCGCGTACACCGTCTTCGCATCACCGGGACTCACCGCCAGCCCCATCACAGGCGCGGCCGCCGTGAACTGCGTCGCGCTCCAGCTCTGCCCGTTGTTCGCGCTCGCGTAGATCGCTCCGTAGCTCGCCGCGTACAGCGTCCCGGCTCCGTCCGTCGCCAGCGACGAGTACGTGTCCGTCCCCACCAATCCCGTGTTCGCTGCGCTCCAGCTCGTCGCTCCGCTCGCAAGCGTGTAGATCCCTCCTCCTCGCACTCCCGCGAACATCGTCCCGTTCGACTCCGCGATCGCGTGCACCGCGTTCGACCCCAGCCCACCTCCTGCACCGCTCCACGTCGCTCCGCTGTCCGTCGACTTGTAGATCCCGGCTCCGCCCGCCACTCCAGCCCACGCCGTTCCAGACCCGTCGA
>Ga0302196_10000200_pt1 | contig 60945 bp, 51 predicted proteins | sample II_Bog_N1_3_FD_198794 | JGI IMG/M metagenome (GOLD analysis project Ga0302196, IMG submission 198794) | Peat permafrost microbial communities from Stordalen Mire near Abisko, Sweden - II_Bog_N1_3 | ecosystem: Environmental > Terrestrial > Soil > Wetlands > Peat | place: Sweden: Abisko... | reverse complement strand
AGCCGCCGGACGTCGACTGGTGGGTGCTGCCGCCATCGACGCTCGACTGATTGATCGGCGTGAGGGCGCCCGTCGAAAGATCGATCCCGAAGCTCTCGACCTCTGCGGCGCCGGCGAAAAAGACGTAGTGCGTGAAGACCGGGCCCGCGTCGGTTGCGACGGAGGCGTCCGCGGCGTCGGGGGCCGTGGCGTCGGAAGCGTCGGAAGCGTCGGGCTCGGAGGAGTCGGCGACGCTCGTGTCCTGCGCAACGTCGGCGCCCGCATCGCTCTGCGCGACGTCCGGCTGCGGCGCCGTCGTGTCGGCGATGCCCGAGTCGCCGGGCCCGCTCCCGTCCAGGGAGATCGTCGCGTCGCCCCCCGCGTCGTTCGAGGGCTCCGACGCATCCTGCTCCGGACCGAGCCCCCCGGCGTCCTCACCACCAGGCGCGCCAGCCGTCGGGCTCACGCACGCTTCGATTGCCCCGGCTCCGATGACGCTGCCGAGCACCACGGCGACCCAAGTTCTTCGTCGCATCGACCCCTCCATGAACCGCTTCAAGAGCAACCCGCGTGCCCGACGAAGCGCCCGCACCGGAGCCTCTGCGAAGGCCTGAAGCGCAAGAGCCGCGCTTCCCCCGGTGCCCGGCGCGCTGGCGCATCGGGCATATCGTGCACGCGACTGTGCACGCGATCATCAACCCGCGAGGCCGAAAGTGCACCGCATGCACACCGCAGAAGACTCGCGCCGGCGAACAGGGCTTGAGCCCGGGGCCGCGACCCTCGCGCCGATCTCCATTCGGCGTCCGCGGCGTGCTCAGATCGAGCACTCCTTGCCCACCTTGCGCACATATGAGGTACGCAGAGGCCTGGTGCCACGCGCCGAACGCGCGACTCTCGCCGGCGGGGTCCTGCGGTTCTTCTGATCAGCGCCGCCGCCCGATCACGAGCGTCTCTGCCGACCCCAGCGCTTCGCACGTCGCGTCGAACCACGGCGCGAACGCCGCGCGCCACTCGTCGTCGCTCGGCACGATCGCTTCGACCGCGATCCCCGCCGCGCCATCCTCGTGTACGCAGCGGTCGTCTGCCGTGCGCACGATGCGCGAGTCGCCCTCGGCGAGCACCTCGAACCCCACCAGCCACGCGCGCGAAGGCACCTCGGCGACGAACGTTCCCCCGGAGCGAACGACACGCGCGATCTCTCTCGCGAGCCCGGTGTATGCGTCGCGCACGGGCGGGTGCGCGAGCGTCCCGTGAAGCGCGATGACCGCGTCGAAGCTCGCGTCGTCGAAGGGGAGCGTCGTCCATAGATCCGCCTGGACCAGCGGTACGGGTCGCGCGCGACGCGCACAGAGCGCGAGCATCGAGGGGGATGCATCGAGCCCCGTCGGCACGAGCCCCGCGTCCTGCAGCGCCCCGAGCTCGCGCCCCGTCCCGACGCCCAGGTCGAGCACGCGCGCCGGCGCCTTCGGCAACACGGCAAGCACCCTCGCCATTCTCTCGCGCGTCACGCTCGCATCGAGCGCGTACGCCCGATCGTAGCGGCGCGCGATCGTCTCGAAGAACTCGTTCGGCGAGACTCTTCTCACCGCGCTCCCGTGCGCCGCGGCTTCCCCTTCGCCGCAGCCGCGAGCGCTTCTGCGCGCGCGATCTTGCACAGCGCGAGGTACGTCGCCTCGTGGATTCCCGCGATGGCGATGGCGCGATCGATGATGCCCGCGCAATCCCCTTCGCTCCACGCGCGCTTCGGCCTCTTCGTCGCGGCCCGCATGTGCGCGCGCCCCACGAGCGCTCCGAGGTACTTCGCAACCGGATCGAGCTCCGCGTCCCGCATCCCCCCCAGATCGAGCTTGTCTTCCTGTGGAGAGAGCCGGCGCACGAAGAGCGAGAGATCGCCGAGCGTGCTCGTCCCCAGGAGGAGCGGAGGGCGCGCGACGCACCCACGGAACGCGCGGAGTACCCGGGTCGCGGGCTCGAGCCGGTCACGCTTCGCCGGCTTGCCGAGCAGCGCGTACGCCGATGGATCCCCCTGCTCCTTCATGTCGAACACCCACGCGCCGTCGGGCCCCCCTTTCCCACGCACGAGCACCGCGATGCGCACGCAGCCGAGGCTCCCCGTCCCCGCGACGCGCCACGCGGCGTCGATGATCTCGCTCGTCTCGCGATCGGGGCGCACCCCCTCGTCGAGCGACTGGAGGTACCGATGGAACGCGCCCTCCACCCCCTTGGCGATCCCGCGCGGAAGCTCCGCGTACCGCGGTCCCCGCACGAACCGCCGGTGTCCCTTCACGACCTCGGTACGCGCATCGAGAAGCTCCTTGCGCGAGCGTCCGGCGACCTGATCCACGAGGCGCGCCACCACGTCGGGTTCGCGCGGGAGCTTCGCGTCCCCGAACGCTGCGCCGACGTAGGCGTCGAGCAGCGTGTGCGCCAGATCGAGCACGCGCCTTCCGTCCGCGCCGAGCTCGCGTCCTCCGAGGATCAGGCTGGTCGTGAGTCGCGTCACGTCGAGGCGCCACGGACCGATCACGGCGTCGTCGAAGTCATTCAGATCGAACGCGACGTCATCGCGCTCTCGCTTGCTCGCACCGTCGACGAGCGGGCGCGGTCGATATGCACCGAAGTTCTCGAGGTGCAGATCGCCCGTGAGCCAACCCTTCCCGCGCGGCCCCTCGGCGAGCGTCGGATGCGCCGCCAGGAGATCGTAGAAGAGCGGTGCCGCGCCGCGAAGAAACGCCAGCGGCGACGTGGTCATCCGCCCGAGCTTGTGCGCAAGGAGCTCCGGGAAGCGTGTAGTTCGCGCACGGTCGAGCGCGATCTGGTGGCGAGCCAGCGCCATGGGGTCGACTGCGAGCATGCGGCGAGGATACGCCCCATGCCCGGTCGCGTGTAATGTGCCGCCGCGATGGCGTCGCTCGAAGAGGCTCGCTTGCGCGTGGCGCGCGGACTCGAGGCGGGAGAGTGGGACGGTTTCGCGTCACGCTTCCTGTCGATGGGCTGGAGCGCCGTCGCGTCGCGGGGGCTCGCGCGGCCGCTCGTGTACGCCCAAGGGGTACGCGTGGTCGCCGTGGGGGGATCGACGCTCGGAGGCTCGGGGAAGACCCCTCTGGCGATCGCGTGTGCGCGCGAGCTGGCGAAGGGGGGAGCGGGGCGGGTGGTGTACGTCGCGCACGGGTATCGGGCGAAGCCTGGCTCGCCGCGGATCGTTCAGGTGGACGACGATCTCGCGTGCGTCGGGGACGAGGCGCTCGTCGCAGCGCGAGCGCTCGAAGGGTCGGTCGCCGTCGTCGTCGCCGGGACGCGACAGGCGGCCCTCGACTATGCCTCTGCTCGCGCCGACGTGATCGTCGTCGATGGCGTCCTGCAGACCGCACCGCGCCGCGCGTCGCTCGCGCTTCTCGCGCTCGACGCCTTCTCCCCGTGGGGCACGGGCTACGCTCCCCCCCGCGGCGACCTCCGCGCCCCCGCCTCCGACCTGCTCGCTGCCGTCGACCGCGCGGTCCTCCTTCGCGACGAGCTCTCGACGCCCGCCGTCCCTCGGTTGGCCGGGGGTAGGGGAGTGGACATCGCGGAGGTCGTCGCGCACGGGGCTCGCTTCGGTGACCGCCGCCTGGCGTGGCCCGAGCTGGCCGCCATGCGCGTCGGTCTCTTCGTCGCCTTGGCCCGCCCCTCGCGCATCGTCGCTTCCCTCGCGCGTCGCGCCGTGGCCCCTGCCGTCGTCATCGAATCCAGCGATCACGCGCCCGTCTCGTCGTGGTCACTGTCGCGACGGCTAGCCTCGGTGCCGGTCGACCTCTGGCTCGCTACGGCGAAATGCGCGACGCACTTGGAGGGGGCGGACATCCCACACGCGACCCTCGATCACGACGTATTCCTCGACGAATCTCTCGTTCGAGCACTACGGGCGAGCACGGCATGACCCTCTCCCGGGCCGCGCGCATCGCGGGGGGGGTCAGTTGCAGCGGGGCTGCTTGACCCTCCGCGCTCCTCGCCGGTAGTCTTCTGAAGCGCGGATCTCCGCGATTTCCTGATGATGGGTCGGTCGAATTCGCCATCGAGATCGACGAAGCGCGAAGCTCTCGGGGAGGCTTTGTGAGCGAGCCCGACGAGAAAACACGCGTCACGACCATCGTGCAGAAGCCGATCGGCAAAGCCGAGGACGGCCCAAGAGGCACTGACTGCATCGTCGTGATCTATACGAAGGAGCCCACGCTCCTCGGCAAGCGCTTCGAGCTCGACACCTCTCCGTTCCGGATCGGGCGCGGTGCGGACTGCAACATCGTGCTCGAGGGCGATAGCGTCTCGCGCCGTCATGCGCATTTCGTTCAGCGCGACACGCAGTGGTTCGCGGTCGACGACGGCTCGACGAACGGGACGTACGTCAACGACGAGCAGATCGGCCGCGAGTACGCCCTGGCGAACGGTGACCGCGTGAAGGTCGGTCCCACGATCTTCAAGTACCTCACCGGGCAGGACGTCGAGGCGCAGTACCACGAAGAAATCTATCGGATGACCATCATCGATGGTCTCACGCAGGCGCACGTGAAGCGCTACCTGCTGGAGGCTCTCGAGAAGGAGATGATCCGCGCCCGTCGCCACGCGCGCGATCTTTCTCTCATCATGTTCGACATCGATCACTTCAAGAAGATCAACGATTTCCACGGCCACCTGGCCGGCGACTTCGTCTTGAAGGAGCTCGCGCGCATCGTTCAGTCGAGGATCCGGCGCGACGAGGTTTTCGCGAGGTACGGCGGCGAAGAGTTCGCGATCGTGCTGCCGGAGACCAACCTCGAGGGGGCTCGCGCGCTCGCGGAAGGGCTTCGCGAGAAGCTCGAGTCGAGCAAGTTCACCTTCCAGAATGAAGTAATCCACGTGACGGTGTCCATCGGCGTCGCCACGCTCACCGATCAGGATCGGTCGAGCATGGATCTCATCAAGCACGCCGATCAGAAGCTGTACGACGCCAAGCGCGGCGGCCGTAACCGCGTCGTGGCCTGAGGTCCGCGGTCGTGCCGCCGCTCTCGGAGCTGCCGCCTGCGCTCGACTCGAACGGGCAGGAGCCGCCGCGCATGGTCGTCGAGCCGCCGGGCCCGATGTCGCGCGCGCTGGCCGCGAAGCTCGCCGCAGTGGAATGCCCGGCCTTCGACGCTCGACGTGATGCGCGCGCCGTGGAGAGCGGCGCCGACCACGCGCCCATCGTCTATGCGAGCGCGCGCGGGTCCAACGTCATCGACGCCGACGGGAACCGCTACGTCGACCTCGCGGCCGGCTTCGGCGCGCTCCTGCTCGGGCACTCGCCCAAACGAGTCGCGCGCGCGGTCGAAGCGCAGATGGATCGCACGTGGCTCGCGCTGGGTGACGTCTACTCGGCCGACGTGAAGATCGCGCTCTGCGAGCGACTGGCGAAGCTGTTCCCCGAGCCTGGTGCGCGCGTCATGCTGGGACTGTCGGGTGCGGATGCCGTGACCGCGGCGATGAAGACGGCGACGCTCGCGACGGGGCGCCCCGGCGTCGTCGCCTTCTACGGCGGATACCACGGTCTCTCGTATGGACCGCTCGCGGCCTGCGGTCTCAACGAGGGGTTCCGCGCCCCGTTCGCGGCGCAGCTCGGCACGCGCGTCGAGTTCCTCCCGTACCCGACGAACGAAGCGCAGGTCGATTCGGTTCGGCGGCAGCTCGGCGCGGCGGTCGATCGCGGGGGAATCGGCTGCGTCCTCGTCGAACCCGTGCTCGGTCGCGGCGGGTGCGTCGTTCCTCCGGCGGGCTTCATGGGGATGCTCCGCGAGGCGTGCGACGCGGCCGCTGCGCTGCTCGTGGCCGACGAGATTTGGACGGGGCTCGGGCGGTCGGGCGCGATGCTGGCCAGTGCGGACGCGGGCGTCGTGCCGGATCTGGTGTGCCTCGGGAAAGGGCTCGGCGGGGGCTTCCCCATCTCGGCGTGCATCGGTCGCGGGAGAGCGTTCGCGGCTTGGGGTGCACACGGCGGGACTGCGATCCATACGGCGACGCACTTCGGTGCACCGCTCGCATGCGCCGCGGCCATGGCCACGCTCGACGCTATCGCCAGCGAGAAGCTCCCCCTGCGCGCAAAGGAAGTGGGCGACAGGTGGGTCGACGCCCTTTGCGATCAGCTCCGCGACAAGCGGATCGTCGCGGTGCGCGGGCGCGGACTGATGATCGGCGTCGAGCTGGAAGGGGGCGCGGCCCGCGCTCTCGCGGTGTCGCGCGCGCTCCTGGCCCGCGGGTACATCGTCCTGACGGGCGGGACGCGCGGTGACGTGCTGACATTGACCCCCCCGTTGAACATCGACGAGCCACTGCTGGGGCGCTTCGCCAGCACGCTCGGTGAGTGTCTCTAGGCGGCGCGATGTTCGAGCAAAGCGACGAGCTCCACCGGCGCGCGCGCGCGTTCGTCACCGCGTTCGAGGCGAAGGCCGCGATGCCCGAGCCGTTCGACGCGCTCGCGTGCGACATCGCGCGGCATCAGGCGGCCCATGTCGAGGGATTCGCGCGCCTCTGCAAGGCCCGCGGTATCGACGTCACCGCGCTCGAGCGCGCAAGCCAGATCCCCGCGGTCCCGACCGACGCATTCAAGCTGTCGCGTGTCGCTGCGTTCCCCGAGTCGGACGCACGCGTCGTCTTTCGCACGAGCGGCACGACGATCGGCGCTCGCGGCGCGCACGCCATGCGCGACGTGAGCACGTACGACGCGGCGGCGCTCGCCTTCGGGCGCGCTTCCGTCGCCCGGGATCTCGCGAAGCGCGTGCCGGTGCTCGTCCTCGGTCCTTCGCCGGCCGTTCTGCCCGATTCCTCGCTCACGCACATGATCGACCTGTTCGTTCACGCGCTCGGCACCCCGGCGACGAGCGCGGAGACGTACCTCATCGACGCAGACGGCATCATCGACCTCGAGTCGTTCGACACTCGCGTCGCGCGCGCGCTGGTCGCGCACGAGCCGATCCTCGTGCTCGGAACGTCGTTCGCCTACGTGCATCTCCTCGATGCGCTCGGGGACGAGGGCTTTCGTCTGCCGCACGGCAGTCGCGTGATGCAGACCGGGGGATACAAGGGTAAATCGCGAGAGGTCCCCGCCGAAACGCTGCGGCGCGATCTCGCGCGGGCGTTCCACGTGCCGACGCGCGCGATCGTCGCCGAGTACGGGATGACCGAGCTCTCCAGCCAGTTTTACGAGCAGACGCTCAACGACGAGCACCTTCCCCACGGCGTCTACGCCGAGCCCCCGTGGGCGCGCGTCGAGGCGGTCGATCCCGAGACGTTGACGCCGGTCGCCGATGGCGAGATCGGGATCGCCCGCATCGTCGACCTGATGAACGTGGACAGCGCCGTCGTCGTACTGGCCGCCGATCGCGTCCGCCGCGTCCCGCAAGGTTTCGAGCTCCTCGGCCGCGCGCCGGGAGCCGCGCCCCGCGGTTGCTCGATCGCGATCGACGAGATCATGGGGCGATGATCCGCGATCGCGCGGAGCGGACGCGAGACGTGATGCGCCTCGTCACCGCGGCCCGGGCCGTCGCGCGGGATCGCGCGTCGCTCACGGAGGACCTGGTCTCCACGACGGGCCTTTCGCGCGAAGGCGTGGAGCTCGGGTTCACGAGGCACCTCGAGCTGAGCCCGACCGAGGCCGAGATCGACGCGCTCGTCGCGACGGCGGGTGATGCGAAGCATGTCGCCGTGATTCTGTCGGCCAACGTGTTCGTGGCCCCACTCCGCGCCATCGCCATCGCCCGCGCCGCGTCCCCCAGCGTCGTCGTCCGCCCCTCGCGACGCGAGCCGCACTTCGCGCGGGCGCTCGTCGAACGAGCGGGCGATCCCGGGATCTCCCTCGTGGATGACGTGGATCTCTCGCGGCTCTTCGGCGGCGAGGTGCACGTCTACGGGCGCGATGCGACGATCGCCGACGTGAGGTTGCGCGTGGGAGAGCGCATCCGCGTGCGTGGTCACGGTGCCGGGATGGGGGTCGCGCTCGTCTCGCGCGACGCGCGTCTGGAGGACGCGGCGGCCGCGCTGGCGGCGGACGTCATCGCGTTCGATCAGCGAGGCTGTTTGAGCCCGCGCGTCGCGCTCGTCGTCGGCGATGCTCCCCGTGCGTCCGCGTTCGCCGACGCTCTCGATGCGGCGTTGACCTCTGAAGGTGCGCGCGTGCCCCGTGGGCTCGTTCATGCCGACGAGCGGGCCGAGGCCTCGCGCTACGAATCGACCCTCGCTTTCGCCGGGCGCGTCATTGCGAGAGCCGACCACGTCATCGGCGTCGGTCCTGTCGGGGCCCCGCTACTGGTTCCCCCTCCGGCGCGCCACGTCCACGTCGCTCCCGCCGCGTCTCAGGAAGAGGCGCTGCGGCTGCTCGCGGATCTCGCCCAGGTCATCGTTGCTTTCGGTTGTGACGATCCTGCACTTGCGGAGCGTGTCGCGCCACGCCATGCGCGCCGTTCGCGGCTGGGCGAGATGCAGCGGCCGCTGCTGGACGGCCCCGTAGATCGGCGCGATCCGACGTAGCTAGCCCTCTCCTTGGGACCTCGCGGGCCCCTCAGCGCAGCGCTCGCGTCTCTCCGATATCGAAGATCCACAGGCGCGAGGGGTCGTGCCCGCGCTCGTTCCACCACGCGCGCATTCGCTCAGGCGGCTCACCCGGCGGCTCGTCGGTCAGGTCGAACGTGCCCCAGTGCATCGCGCACAGGTTCTTCGCGCCGAGGAGCTCGAACGCGCGTCCGGCTTCCTCGGGCCCCATGTGCTGCTCTTGCATGAACCAGGTCGGATCGTAGGCGCCGATGGGCAACATTGCCCAGTCGATGCCGGGAAAGCGCCGCCCGATCTCGGTGAACATCTCCTCCGAGAACGCGGTGTCGCCCGCGTGGTAACTCGTCCCCTCGGGGCCGCGCATCACGTATCCGCCCCAGAGTCGCTGGTTGCGATCCCATGGGGTGCGCATCGACCAGTGCTGCGCCGGCACGAGCGTGATCGAGACGTTCACCGGTCCCGGAATGCGAAACGTGTCCCACCATCCGAGCTCCACGATCTGCGCGAAGCGCTGCGACCGGAGGATGTCGCCGTTGTTCTCGGGAACGACGTAGATCGTGTCGTTGCCGATCTCCCGCAGCGTTGGAAGGTCGAAGTGGTCGTAGTGCGCGTGCGAGATCGTGACGACGTCGATCTTCGGCATGGCATCGAGCCTCACACCGGGCGCAGCGCGCCGTTTCACCACCGGCTGGATGGCGTCGCTCCAGATCGGATCGGTGACGATGAGCCGCCCGCCGAGTCGGTTCGCGAACGTCGCGTGCCCGATCCACGTGAGGCTCGCGTCACGCGACGCCAACCGCTTTCCGTCGTTCAGGCGCCGAGGCGTGACGAAATCACGCCCGACCTTCTTCCTTCCACTCCGCAGCCGCTCTACCTGCCAGCGAACGATGTCGCCGAGCCCCTTGTCGGGCGTCGTCCCGTCGAGGTTGGTGTACCGCGGCACGGTCCGACCCGCGCCCTCAGGTGCTGGCGGCGCGAACGGGGATGATCTGGACGCGACGATCGGGACCTTCGCCGTTGCTCTCGGTGCGAACGCCCTCGATGTCCTTGATCGCCATGTGCACGACGCGGCGGTCGCGCGCGTTCATCGGATCGAACGTGATGATCTTCCCCTCCGCCATCACGCGCTGGGCGAGCTTTCGAGCCATCTCCCCGAGCTGGTCCTCGTGGCGCGCGCGGTACCCCTCGGCGTCGACCGCGATGTGCTTGCGCTCCTCGCCCGGCCGGTGCGCGACGCGCGTGGTGAGGTACTGGATCGCTTCCAGCACTTGGCCGCGCTTGCCGATGATCCGCCCTGCGTCGGGCCCTTCGATCTCGAGGCGAATCTCGTCATCGCCCCCTTCACCGTCGTCCGGCGCGACGCTCACTTCGGCGTCCATTGCCATCTTGCCGACGAGCATGCGCACGAAATCCACGGCGCGCTTCGCCTGCACGTCCAGCGTCGACTCGTCGACGGCTCCACCCACCTGCTTCTGCGACGCGTTGGCCCCGGAGGGTCGATCTGCCGAGCTCATATCAGACACGGACTTTTCCCTTTCCAAAAGCGGGCGAACTCTTGCCCCCCGCATCATCGACTTGCTTCACCACGATTCCACCGCCGGGCGGAGGGTTCCGTGGCGCGATCTTCTCGACCACGAGCTGCTGCGCGATCCCCAGCGCGCTCGAAGTGAGCATGTACAGACCGAGCGCCGCGGGGAGGAACAGCACGAGCACCGTGAACATGATCGGCATCATGTACATCATCATCTTCTGCTGCATCGGATCCATCCCCTGCTGCGGGACGATGCGCTGCTGGAGGATGATGAACGCGCCGTACACGATCGGCAGGATGAAGAACTTGTCGGGCGCCGAGAGGTCCTGCAGCCACAAGAATTTCTCGTGGTACATCTCCACCGCCGTCTGCAAGGTCGCCCACATCGCCCACCAGATCGGGAGCTGCACGAGCTGCGGCAAACATCCGCCGAGCGGGTTCACGCCGTGCTTCCGGTACAGCTCCATCATCGCCATCTGGCGAGCCTGGGCGTCGTCGGGGAACTTCTTGTTCAGCGCGTCGATGTCCGGCTTGATCCGCCGCATCGCGATCGTCGTCTGAATCTGCTTCCACGAGAGCGGGAAGAGCAGGACGCGCAGACACAACGTCAACGCGATGATCGACAGCCCCCAGTTCCCGAACGCGACGTGCGCGTGGAAGAACACGAGCGCGGCGACGAGGAACTTCGCCACCGGCGAGAACGTTCCGAGGTTGATCATGTCGCCGAGACGCGGCTTGCCGCCGGCCGTCATCGCGAGCACGTCGCGCTCCTTCGGTCCGAAGTAGGCGGTCTCGGCGTACGTCGTCGACTGCTTCGGCGCGAGCGACACGATCGGGTACTCGATCGCGGCGTGGTAGATCGCGCCCGAAGCGTCGTCCTCCGCGTCCTTTCCGGGGGCTCTCACTTCTTCCGCGAGGAGCGCGCACTCCGGCTTCGTGTCGTCGACGCCCGCCTTCTCCTCGAAGGCGACGGACGGAACGATCGCCTGAGCGAAGTAGTAGTTCGAGACGGCGGCGTAGCGATCGACGAGAGGCTCGCGGAACCACCCCTCCTTGAAGTCGGTCTTCTGCTTGCGCGTGACGTCTTTCTCGCGCGCGCACTGTAGATCCGTCACGAAAGGCGAGACGCGGCCGAGGTGCCCCTTCGTCTCGCCGTTGGTCCGGAAAGCGAAGGTCGCAATCGAGAACCGGTGCTTCTTCGGCGCGTCGGCGAGGTTGGTCACCTGCGTCGTGACGTCGAGCTCGTAGGGGCGCTCACCGGCGACGATCGTCTTGGTGATCGATACATCGGCGTCCTGGTACGTGAACTTGCAACCGGAGGAATTCGGCAGCGTCTCGAGCTTCCAGGGGAACCGGTCGAACTTGACCTGGTCGTCCGCACCGTCGGCCCGGAACAGCGTGCGCAGCGAGCGCCATCGTTCGTGGTCGGGAGTCGTCGAGAGATCGAGCTGGTCGTACTGCGGGTCGAGCACTTTGAAGTGCGTGATCGCCGCGCCGCGTGGCGAGAGGACCGCCTCGAAGCGCGCGGTCTTGATCGGGCACGTCTCCGTCTCCGGAGCCGCCGAACCGTCGAAGGAGTCCTCCGCGAAGCCGGGCGCGTTGACGTACGTCTCGACCGGAATCCTTTGCGACGGGCCGTCGTGCTTCCCGCCGAAGAAGGGCATCCCCCACTTCATGAACGCGAACACGGCCAGCGAGATGACCGCCCAGCGGATGATGGTGTTTCGATCGATGCCCATGCGTCGGAAGTCTTTCGGTGCGCCTCGCCGCCGCGGGTTTCCGCGCGTGCGTTAGCCGGGGATCAGCTTGGAGTGTTGGCCCGCAGGTTGCGCTCGAGGTTGGTGAGCTTTGGCGTGCGGTTCGGAGGGATACGGGGCGCGGGGGGCGGATCGAAGCCGCCAGGATGAAACGGGTGGCACTTACACACGCGAAGGATTGAAAGCAAGCCGCCCCGCGCGGCGCCGTGCAGCTCGAGGCACGACGCGGCGTAGCGTGAGCACGACGGCTCGAATCGGCAATGCCCCCCCAGAAGGGGCCTGAGCAGCAGCTGGTACGCCCGGACGAAGGCCAGGAGCACCCGTGCAGCGAGGGACGGCTTCGGCGTCATGGTTTCGGGGCGGCGCGACCGCGGCCGGCGCCGTGCGAACCATGCGGCATGGCGCGGGCTCGTGCCAGACCTTCTTCCGCCCGGCTGCGGACGAGGCCGCTCACGTCTTCCCACTCGGCCCGGGTCTCGGCGAGCCCTAGGGTCTCGGCGCCCAGCCGGGCCACGACGACGAGGTCCACGCCGTCCGGGAGCCACTCCGGCCACAGGCGAAAGCACTCGCGGCAGACGCGCTTTACGCGGTTCCTGGCGACCGCGTTGCCAATCTTCTTGGTCACGACGAGCCCGAGCCGGGCCGGACCGGGCTTGGGCGGCTGTCGCGCTGCGACGAGCAGGACGTAGTGCCGAGTGGTGACCCGGCGCGCTACGCCCTGGACGTGGACGAACTCGCGCCGCTTGCGGACGCGTCGATTCCGGCCGAACTTGCGCGGCCCGTCACCCAGACTCGGGACCATGGGAGATCCCTCACTGCGTTCGACACGACTCGTCGCCGGGGCGACGAATCACTTCTTGTACGTCGAGACCGCGAGGCGCTTCCGCCCCTTGCGACGACGGTTCTGAAGGACCTTGCGGCCGCCGGCCGTCGCCATGCGGGCGCGGAAGCCGTGCGTGCGCACGCGACGAACGTTATGGGGCTGATAGGTACGCTTCATGGGGGGCGAGAAGAAAGCACCGGAAGGGCCCGTCGTCAAGCGCGGGGCGGGGGGTGCTGGTGAATTGGTTCTCCATCCTGCGGCCGCCTGCCCTCATCCGCCCGTCGCGGATCTGCCGGGCATCCAACGGGATTTTCAGCAATTCAGCCGGTTTTGATACGCTCGAGGACGGCTCCCGCCCATCGAACCCCGCGACCCGTGTACGCTAGCCCACGGTACGCGGCTCGCATTCTGCCCGTGCACGTTTGCAGTTCCATTGCTTCACGAGCCCAAGGCGACACGAACGAATGAAGCGCACGATCACCCGACGTAGCCGTCGGAGTCCGCTCACCGCTCTTCTACTTGCCGGAGCCGGAACCGGAGCTGCCGCGCTGCTTGCCGTCGAGCTCCCCGCTCGCGCGCAGCAGAACACCTTCCACCTGGACCGGCTCGACGTCCCCGGCTCGCCGGACGACGGATTCGTCTTGTTCCGCCCCTACACGCGGCAGAACACGATCTTCTTCGCGCAGATGGCGCTCGGCTACTCGCTGAACCCGCTCCACACGAACAACATCATCAACGACTCGGCGGTGCTCCGGAGCTCCCCCGGTGCCGTCGTCAGCGACCAGTTCACGAGCTACGCGAACCTCGGGTTCGAATTCCTCGACCGGTTCATCGTCGCCGCCTCGCTCCCGATCACGTGGGTCCAGGACGGCTCGAACCCCAACTACTCCAGCCTCGCCAACAATCCGCTCGGGGGGACCGGCAACACCACCACGGTCGACACCACGGGCCCCGGGGCCGGCGATCTGCGGCTCGACTTCCGCGCGGTCCTCTGGCGGAACCAGGAGCGAACGGCCGCCGTCGGCGCCCAGCTGAGTGTCTTCGCGCCGACCGGCACTCCGTCGAACTTCGGCGGCGACGGCCAGACGACCGCGATGGTCGCGTTCAGCGGTGAGTACAAGATCCGGTTCGTCACGCTCGTCGCGCAGACCGGCGTCCACTTCAGGCCGCAGAACTCGATCAACGAGCCGACCTTGAACGGTGGCGGGAGGATCGCCGGGCTCGGCGTCGGCAACGAGTGGCAGTTCGCCGTTGGAGGGTTCATCCCGATAGCGAAGAACAAGTACCGAATCGGCGCGACGATCTTCGGGCAGACCGGCATCACCGACGGCAATACAGCCGGCAACACGTTCTTCACGAAGCAGAACACGCCGCTCGAATGGCAGGCGGAAGGGCGCATGAAGTTCGGGCCCCATAACCACTGGTGGTGTGGCGTCGGCGCCGGCACGCGCATCCTGAACGGCTACGGGGCGCCCGACTTCCGCGCCATCGGCATGCTCGGGGCGTACCTCCCGATCCTCGATTCGAACGCGGCGTCGCCCGACCCGAAGCTCGCGATGCGCGAGAAGTGGCGCGAGCAGGGGGCCATCGACTCCGATCACGACGGCATTCCCGACGACATCGACGCCTGCCCGACGGAGGCCGAGGATCACCTCGGGAACGATCCGAACGACGGCTGCCCGCAGCCCGCCGATCGCGACGGCGACGGCATCCCCGATCAGTACGACAAGTGCCCCGATCAGCCGGAGGACAAGGACGGCATCGACGACACCGATGGTTGTCCGGAGGACGATGCCGATCAGGACGGCATCCCCGACACGACCGACGCTTGCCCGCGTGAGCCCGGCCAGCCTTCGCCCGATCCGAAGAAGAACGGCTGCCCGCAGTTCATTCACCTCGAAGGATCGGTCGTGCGCGTGCTGCAGCAGGTGCACTTCGCGACCGGGTCGGCGACGATTCTCCCGGACAGCTTCCCGATGCTCCAGGAGATCGCCAACCTGCTGAAGGCGAATCCTCAGATCAAGCGCATGTCGATCGAAGGGCACACCGACGATCGCGGCGATGCCGACATGAACAAGCGTCTTTCGGACGCACGCGCCAAGTCGGTCCTGGTCTGGCTGTCGCAGCACGGCGTCGAAGCCGAGCGGCTCGAGTCGCACGGCTACGGCGAAGAGCGGCCGATCGCGGACAACACGACGGATACGGGGCGAGCGGCCAACCGTCGCGTCGAGTTCAAGATCACCGACGAGGACACCGGGCCGCCCAAGCCGACGCCGCACACGGATCAGCCGACGAAGCCCACCACCAACGACGAGAACGAGTGAGCGTGCGCCGCGGGGCTCAGGCTATCTGAGCCCCGCTGCGAAGAGCTCGACGACCCATACGCTGCCGTCGGCATCGTCGACGGCGGCGACACCGACGCGCGTGAAGTCGTCGCGAAGCAGGTTCGCGCGGTGCGACGGGCTCGCGTAGAGGGCGCGGTGCGCCAGGCGAATGGAGGCCGCGTGCGCGACGTTCTCGCCGACGACGCGGGCTCGCGCGCCGGAGTCCTCGAGGCGTTCTTGAGGGTCGCCGTCGCCGACGTCGTGACCGACGGTGCGCGCGGCGAGCATGTGGCGCGCGTGCGAGAGTGCGAGCGCGTCGAGGCGCGCGTCGCGGACGAGCGGCACCAGACGCTCGGACTCGCGCAACGACGCCACCATCAGGAGGAGCGCGTCCGACTCGCTCGCGGTTCGGACTGACCTCGCGGCCTCCTCGCCAGGAGCGATCGGTGCTTCGACGTGGTCGGGAGGATCGACGTCCGCGAAGACGCGCGCCTCCAGGATGGGGCGCGGTCCCGTGGACACGTCGGCCACGAGCTGCACCGTGAAGGCTCCGGCGCGGTCCGGCGCGAAGCGCGCGATGACGTGAGTCTCGCCGTTCTCCTCCCGCGTCCAGCTCGGCACGCGGTGCGAGTCCGCTTCGGGCCCCTGGATGACGACGTGCGCCCCCCGCGCGCTGGCGAGCATCGTCGCGTCGACCGTGAGCCACGTGCCGATGTGCGTGCGCAAAGGGAGGGGGGCGAGGTCGGCGAGCGCGTCGAGCGCCACCGCGGCGATGAACTCCGTGCCGTCGCTCGTGGTAGCCGACGCGATACCGCACCGGCGCTCGCCGTCGTCGCGGAAGCTCGCTCGCCAGGCGTCGAGCTTCGCCAGCGTCGCGTCGCGATCGAGCGCCCGCCCCGAGACCACCCACGCGCGCGGCCACACGTGAGGCTCGCCCGAAGCCCGCAGCGTCATCTCCAGTCGATCCACGTCGAGGTGCGCCCCCTCGGTGATTCGCTCCCGCACGACGCGCTTGGCCGCTTCGCGGAGGCCAGCTTCGCCCGCGCCGCAGTGCGCCAGTAGCTCGGCATCACGCGCGCCCGTTGGCTCCGTGATCAGGGTGGGTGACGCGGTCCATGCTGCCCATACGAGCGGGTCGCTCGCGTGCGGGTCTCCGGCGGCCACCGTCGAGAGCGCGACGACGGAGCACGCCATCCCAGGCGCGAAGAAGGCCCAAGGCTTCACGCCTTGGAGCATACGCATGCGCGCGCGACGTGGCCGCGTTTGCGGCGCGAGTCACGCCTGGCGACGCGAGCGGGCTTCGCTGAGCAGACGAGCGCGCGCAGCGTCGATCGACTCGAACTCCGGCGGTTTCGAGCCGATGACTTGCGCCAGCTCCGCGAGCCACCTGCGCTCCGCGATGATTCGACGACCGCGCTCGGCTCGGTATCCGATCGCCAGACCGACGCGCACGCCCAAGATCAATCCGGTGATCGCGATGAGCGCGTTGAAGATCACGTCAGTCGATCGTGAAGCTCTTGCCGACCGGCACAGGGCTGCCGCCGAACGGCGGGATGTGCGCGCTGCGGAACTTCCCCGCGACGCACCCGCCGACTCCCGTTCCCGAGTAGGGGGGCTGGTCAACGACGGCGGACATGACGCTTCCGCTCGGCGAGAACGTCACCTTGATGTGGCCCGAGCCGGTGGGACCGTCGGCCTTCTTGCAGCCGGCGACGTTGATCGACCCGAGAGCTGCTGCGGCCGCGCCGCGATCGAAGGGGGCCGTGGACTGCGCCGCCGGGGCTCCGCCGCCGAACGAGTTGTCCGAGCCGGCTGCCTTGCTGATCTGGTCGGCGAGGCTACCGCCACCCTTGGGCGACGGCGCCGCGGGGGGAGCGACGAACGCAGGTGTCGGAGAGCTCGCGCCGCCGCCGCCACCGCCACCACCCCCGCCACCACCGTGATGCGTCTTGTGGCCGCCGCTCGTATCGCCGCCGACCGACGGAGCCGTCGGTGCCGGCGCGTTCGCGGCCAGGGCTGCCGCAGATGCTGCCGCTGCTGCGGCGTTCGGGTCCACCGCGGAGGCTGCGGCGCTCGGGGCCGGTGCTGCAGGGGCCGACGTGTCGGCGACCGTCGGCGCGGGTGCGGCGACGGGCGGTTCGGCGGGCTTCTTGAGCACGACGGCGAGCACGATCGCCAGGGCGACGAGGGCGCCCGTCCCGACGATCGCGAACAGCATCAGCTTCGTGTTGTCTTTGCGGGGAGTGCCGTCGTACCCGATGCCGCCGCCGTCCATCTGCGGCGGCGCGAGCACCGGGGCTGCGAGGGCCGCGCTGAACGCGCCCCCACCGCCGAGGTTCATGATGTCGTCGACGTGGCTCGGCTTCGCGGTGCCGGTGTTCCCCATCGAGGCGCTCAGCGCGCGGATGTCGATGAGACCGGAGCCTTCGCCCGCGGCCTGCGGCGCGTCTTCCTTCGGCGCGTTCTGCGTCAGCGCGTTCAGCGAGAAGAGCACGCTGTTCTCGTTCCGCTGCCCGGTGAGCTTTCCCGGATCGTTCGACGCCTGCGGCATTCCGGCCGGTGCGCTCGTCATCACGTCGTCCTCGCCGCCTGCCTGCGAGACACCGCCGAACAGATCCTGCGCGCCCGCGCGCCCCTGCCTGCGCGCCGCCGCCGGAGCGGGGGCGGGGCTGGAGCCAAAGAGGCCGTTGGCCGCTCCGTTGCCGTTGGTCGCCGGAGCTCCGCCGTAGCCCGAGTAGCCCGCCGCCGTCGCTTCTTCGTGATCAGGAACGCCGCCGCCGAACGCCGGGAAGGCTGGAGGTGCGTCGTAGCCGCCGGCTGCCGCGGGTTCCTGGTGGGTCTGATCAGCCGCAGCTTCTTGCGGCGGGGCTTCTCCACCCATGGCTCCGTAGAGCTCCGGGACCTCGCGGATCGGGAGCCAATCGCCCATTCCGTCCTTCCAGCAGTACGTCTCGTCGGTAACGACGCCGGACTTCAGCGCGGCGACGACTTCGTCGAGCGACATCGTCCGCTGATCGCCGTCGGCCACGTTGACGGTCCACTGGTCGCCGGTCGCCGCCTGCGCGTAGTCGAAGGCTCCGGCGTCCGCTCCTCCTTGGGAGCCGGCCTGCGCGCCGCTCTCGTTACCGTTGATTACGATCGTCGCGCCGCACTTCTTGCAACGGATCTTGACGATCTTGCCGACGACTTTCTCGTCCGCGATCGTATATTTCGCCTGGCACGACTGGCACGAAATCTTCATCGCGGATTCGTCCTTAGCATTGGGGAAATCGTAGCGCACCTGGCGTGTGCCGTACGGTCCACCCCGATCAAGTATAGCGGCGCGTTTCGAGGGCAATCAAGCAAGCGGGACGACTACTCCTTACATTGGGCACTGAACCTACGCGCGCCCACTGCCTTGTCTACGCGCCATCCGGCGGAACCCATCTAGACGATCTGACGTGGGGATTGTCGGTCCGACGTGCGGGCAGATGCGATCATTCACCCGGATTGCCGGCCATTCGCGGGGTTCACGCGTGGGCGCTCGCGTCAATTGATGAGGACGAGGGCCGTCCCGTCCTTCCCGCAGAAGGCGGCGCCGCCGTCGAACCGACCGCCGCAGGTCGGGCAGATCTTCCCCTTCCCTACCATCGCGACCGTCCCGGTTCCGGGCGCCGCCGTGCGAGCCACGGCCGCGTGCATCGCGTAGGGGACGAGCTCTTCGCCGTCGTGCGGGCAGAGGCGGGTGCCCGCCGGGAAGCCTCGCTTGCACGCGGGGCAGATGCTCCCGGCGCCGGGGGGAGCGGCGTCCGACGTTCCAAGCGCTACGAGCTTGGTCGCGTCCTGGGGGCAGAACGTGCTCGTCGTCGGGTACTCGCGCCGGCACGTCGGGCAGACCATCCGCGACGGGCCGCTCTTCGCCGTCTCCTGCGCCGCGCGCGCCTCGGCGGAGTTTCGCGAAGCTGCCTCGCGTGCGCGCCTCAGGCTCTCGTCGTGCGCCTTCACGGCCGCTTCGTGCGCCGCGCGCTTTTCCGCGCGGAGAGCGTCGGCCGCGCGCTTCTTCTCTTCGTACTCTTCCTGCACGCTCTTCTCGAGCTGCGCCGCGCGTCTCTGCCGTCGCGCGAGGACCCATGCGGCCGCGCCTAGGAGCACCGCGAGTCCCCCCACGATGGCCAGGAACGTCGTCCGCCGCTGCTTCGCCGTGTCCTCGGCGTGTGCATCGGAGCCGCCGAGCGAGGACGTCTCTGCCACCGCGGCGGTGTCGTTCTCCCCTTGCGGGTTGAGGCCCGAGCCGTTGAGGAGCTCCGCGTAATGCGACGGCGACGCGACGTCGATCGTCACGCGCGCGGTTCGTCCCGCGGCGCTCACGATGACCAGCGCGCTCCCTTCCGGCGCATCCGTCGCCGCCGACACGCGACCTCCACTGTCCACGCTGAGGGTCGTCCCCCCTCCGGGCGCCACGCTCCACGACGTCGGCGCCCTCGTCGTGCACCCGTTCGCGTCGAGGACGATCGCGCGGAACGTGTACGACTCGCCCGTTCGCAGGAGCTTGCGCGAGGGGCGCACTTCGAGCCGCGCGGGATCTCCCGGCGTGTCGCACGACGGACGGGGCGGCGGCGGGGGCGCAGCGCTCGGGATCGGGAGTGGCGCGGCGGCCTGTACAGGGGCCGCGGCCGACGCAGCGGCCGGGGTTGCGAGATCGCGGGCGACGAGATCGAACGAGCGCGACCTTCGGATGTCCGCGATGCACTGGCCGTCGGCGATCATCAGCTCGTAGCGACCGGTCTCGATGAGATCGATGTGCGTGTCGCTCGTAGCCACCACGAGCGTGTTCAGCGTCGCGTGCCGCGGATCGTTCGGCGGCGTCGAGCAGCGCGTGCGCCACGAGCGTCCCGACGGATCGCGCGAGTGGGTCTCGCGTGCGAGCGTCGGCTGCGGGTCGTAGCACTGGTTCGTACGGTAGACGCGGCCACTGCCGGCGATGGCGAGCTCGTCGCCCTCCTGGTGCACGCTCACGATCTCGTCGCCGCCGGTCAAGCTCGAGATCGGCGCGGGGCCGCACCCGGTGGGCGACCACTGCTGCACGGTGTAGTCCTCGCGCAGCGCCCCCTGCTTCCACTTCCCGTCGAACGGCGCATCGGCCCGCGCGGTGCGGGACCAGACCACCACGCAGGCCACGACGAACGCGAGGCGAACGAGGAGCCTTGCCCGGTACCCTAGCGCCGAGGCGAAGCGGGACGGGAACCCGCTGACCCACGAGAGCGGCCTCCGCTGCACCCCTTCAGGTTACCACGCACTTGGCGGAAACTTCGCAGCCTTCCCCGGTGTGTTAGCCTTGTTTCGAATTGGAGACGTTTGCCTTAGACGCCATCGCCCCGAGGAGGGCGCGCGGATGAATACGACTGGTCGGCGGCTGGCCGCGCTGATGGCGGCGAGCGGGCTTTCCCTAGTGAGTGGTGTCGCAGCGGCTCAGCAGATCACGCCCGGCAACGGCGCAGGTCTCGACACCCATCTCTTCCGGCCGGCGATGGACTCCAAGGGGCTCTTCGTCACGAACGGGTCCGAGGTCCTGGGCGCCAACGAGATCTCGTTCGGTCTCGTCATCGACTACGGCAACACTCTCCTGCGCGTGCCCGCGGTCGGGCAGGGGAGCCCTCAGCTCATCAACGACTCGTTCCAGGGGACGCTGCAGTTCAACTACGGCATCCTCAACCGCTTCATCGTCGGCCTCGACGTCCCCATCGATCTCATGACGGGCGACGCGCAGCAGGCGACGGTCGCAGGCGCCACCTTGGCGACCGAGCCGGGGTGGGCGACGACGCAGCTCGACGAGCAGACGCTCGGCTTCCTCGCGCTGCATGCGAAGTGGCGGATCACGCGCGTCGACGACGGCATCGGGCTCGCGCTCGGCGCGCAGATCGGCTTTCCGGTCTCGGATGCGCCGAAGGCCGCGGGCGCGGACTCTGCGTTCTGGTACTGGCCGCAAGCGATCGTCGAGAAGCGCTTCGGCTCGTCGGGTCAACTGAGGATCGCGGCGAACGCGGGCTACCGCGGGCATGCGGCCAGCGGGACCGTGCTCGACCTGCGCAACGGCGTGTACTCGGACGGGAGCCTCGCGACGTTCGGCGGAGGTATCTCGTACCGCCTGCTCGAGCCGCTCGACATCGTCGGCGAGACCTACGGCACCTATCTCCTCGCGGGCGCACCGGCCTCCAGCCCCGTCAAGCTGAGCGACGAGGTCGTCGGCGGCATCAAGCTCTTCGTCGAGCACAACTCGTACTTGATGATGGGCGCCGGCACGCGCACGACCGACGGCTTCGAAGCGGCGAACATCCGCGCCTTCATCGGCTTCATCTTCGAGCCGTCGATCGGCGACCGCGACGGCGACGGCATCAAAGACGACGTCGACCAGTGCCCGGACGAGCCGGAAGATCGCGACGGCTTCCAGGACGAGGACGGCTGCCCCGATCCGGACAACGACAACGACGGCATCCCCGACATCAAGGACCGCTGCCCCAACGAGCCCGAGGACATCGACGGCGATCAGGACTGGGACGGCTGCCCCGAGACGAGCGACGGCGACCGCGACGGCGACGGCATCCCCGACTCGAAGGACAAGTGCCCCGACGAGCCGGAAGATCGCGACGGCTTCCAGGACGAGGACGGCTGCCCCGATCCGGACAACGACCAGGACGGCATCCCCGACAAGAAGGACGCCTGCCCGAACGACCCCGAGGACAAGGACAACTTCGAGGACGAGGACGGCTGCCCCGATCCGGACAACGACAAGGACGGCATCCCCGACGTCGTCGACAAGTGCCCGAACGAGCCCGAGACGTACAACGGGTTCGAGGACGAGGACGGCTGCCCGGACAAGGGGAGCGTCATCATCCAGGACAACAACATCGTCATCCTCGAGAAGATCAAGTTCAAGACGGGGAGCGCCGAGATCCTCCCCGAGTCGAACAAGATCCTCGACGCCGTGGCGACGACGATCAACCACCACCCCGAGTTCGAGCTGATGGAGATCGCCGGGCACGCCGACGAGCGCGCCAGCGATCAGTACAACCTGCGCCTCACGCAGGACCGCGTGAACTCGGTCATGGCGGCGCTCATCCAGCGCGGCGTCGGGCGCGAGAAGCTCCGGAGCAAGGGGTACGGCGAGTACTGCCCCGAGGACAACGGTCACAACGAAGCGGCGTGGGAGAAGAACCGCCGCGTCGAGTTCAAGATCGTGAAGACGAAGGATGGGCCCACCGGCGTCGAGCTCGGGTGCCCGACGGCGACCGCGCACGGCGTCTCGCCGGCGCCGATCAAGTAATCGCATCCAGTGGCACTGGACGCGGTGAGCCAGCTAGTGAACGGCGTGAGCCAGCTAGTGAACGGCGCTAGCTAATTAGTACACGGCGTCCAGTAGCAGTGGACGCCGGTAGCTAGCTGGTTCACGGCGTGAGCTAGCTGGTTCACGGCGCTAGCTAGTTAGTGCACGGCGTCCAGTAGCAGTGGACGGCGTGAGCTAGCTGGCTCACGGCGTGAGCTGGCTGGTTCACGGCGTGAGCTAGCTGGCTCACGGCGTGAGCTGGCTGGTTCACGGCGTGAGCTAGCTGGTTCACGGCGTGAGCCAGCAGCGAACGGCGCTCGCCCAACGCGGCGCTCACTGCCCGAGCAGCGACTTGCACTTCTCGACGCAGATCTCGTCGTGCTGCTGCTTGCAGATCGTCTTCAACATGCGGATCTCTTCCGCCGTCGCGCGGTTGCCGAACACCTTCGGTTCGAGCACGGCGCGCGCCGCGGCGATCGAGCTGGGCGTGTCCTGCAAGAGCAGCTGATGCACGTCGGTGCCGCCGCTGCTCCTCGTCGTCGCGGGCGGGGGAGAGGCTGCGACGGTGCCTGGATCGATCTGCGCCGCGGTCGTCGTGTGGTGCACCGGGCCCGCGTCGTGCGTGTGCTTCTCGGGGCCGGCGTCGACCGCCAACGGGAGCTGCGACGGGGTGGGGGACGCCGTGTCGAGGAGCACCTGGAGCTTGTCGGCCGCGCGCTTGCGGTGCTGCGCATCGACCGACGTGTCGCGCGCCACTTCGTCGAGCAGCGCGCGCTTCTTCGTCATGTCGGTCTCGCCGTCCGCGCGCTGAAGCATCGCCTCGGCCCACCGCAGCTGGATCCCTCGGAAGTCGTCGGTGTCGCGGAGCGGCGAGCCGGGGGGGATTTCGTTCTCGATCTTCTCGTGCGCCGTGTCGCAGTCGCCGGTGTCGCAGAGCTTCTTCGCGTCGTCGAGCGACTGCTGCGCGGAGTCTCCCCCCTGCGAGCCGACCGGCGTCGGGAGGATGACGACCGGCTCCGGCTTCGGCCGCGTGAACGCCCACGCTCCCACCGCGACGATGGCGATGACGGCGCCGAACACCACGTACGGCAAGAGCCCCGTACCGCGGCGCGACCCCGGCGCCCGCTCGCCGATCGACGACAGCTGCTGGCTGTCGTTCACGCCCGGCAGGAAGATCTGCCCCGCGCCGACGAACTTGAACTTCACGTCGCCGAGCTCGATGACGTCGCCCGGTTCGATGATGCCGCGGCGAAGGTCGGCCGTGTTCACGCGCACGCCGTTGCTCGACCCCTTGTCGACGATCTCGAAGCGCCCGTCGCCCAGCGCGTGCACCTCGCAGTGCAGGCGCGAGACCGAGTTGTGGTTGATCGAGATCGAAGCGTCTTCCGCGCGTCCGACGGTGAGCCGCTCGTTGTCGAGCGGGTACTCCGCGCCGGGCGTGGGCCCTGCGAGCATCACCAGGCGATTGGGCCGCTCCATGAGCAGCGACGCGCGCTGCCCGCTCGGCACGGTGGTCTTCGGATCGGGCTGCGAAGCCGGCGGCGCGTCGATGACCGCGTCGTCCTGCAGGACGATCCGGTAGTCGCCGATCTGAATCAGGTCCCCGTGCCCCAGCTCCTGCGTCTGCGCGACGCGAATGCCGTTCACGTAGACGCCGTTGTAGCTCGACTGATCTTCGAGCATGTAGTGCATCCGCTCGGCGGCCTGCGCCTGCGCGGCGCCGTTCGTGAGCTTGCGGATCTTCGCGTGCGCGCGCGAGACGTTCCGCTCCGTGAGCCGGATCGTGTTCCCCTCTTTGCGTCCGATCGAGTAGTCGTCCCGCGTCAGCGGCACGACTGTGCGCTTTCCTTCGTCGTCCTCGATGACCAGCTTCCACATGTTCGCGTGTCGCGCTCGCCTGGACGAAAAGTGGGGAGAAGAGGAGAAGGGTGGAGGACGGATGGGGCGCGACCGAGCGCCGGAGTGTCGGCCAAACAGAGCCGGAGGGGAAACGGGTCCCGTGGTGAAGTCTAGCGAGCGCAGGAAAAGGATGGAAGCGTCCTGCTTTGTCGCGATCTCGTTCATGCTCACGCTCGCCTTCCTCGGGGCGTGCGGATCGGCGACCGGATCGGTGGGTGCCGTGCTCGGAAAAGACGTCCATAACGGCCGTCTCTACGTTCGCGAGGTCCCCCCGGGACTGGCTGCCGCGGTCGCTGGTATTCGCGACGGCGACGAAGTGATCGCCATCGACGGCGAGCCGGTCGGGGAGATGCCGCCGGGCGAAGTCCACCGCCGCCTCGAAGGGAAGGTCGGCTCCAAGGTCACGCTGCTCGTCGTTCGCGACGGGGTGACGCACCGGATGGTGGTCGAACGCACGCCGCTGGTGGAACCCTAGCGAATCCCGTCGGATGCTGCATGGCGACATCGCGTGTGTGATACGCGCGTCAAGTAACTGATCCGTGGTGCAATTCCGTCGAAATCGAGGCACCTTCTTGACTTGTGATACGCGCGGGCCAAGTATCACCGCGTGACACAAATGGCTGAAGAGCTCCCACCGGAGCCGAAGGATTCTGGGCCGCGTGGCAGCGAGGAGGCCTCCACCTCGCCGGACGCGGACGACGCGTCCTCGACCAAGAAAGAGCGCGTGCTCCACACGCGCGTCCCCGCGGTGCTCGAGCGCGAGCTGAAACGCTTCGCCGAGAACCTGCGTGTCCCGGTCTCGAACCTGGTGCGCACGATCCTGGAGGACGCGCTCGACGTCGCCGACGCGGCCACCGAGAACGTCGAGACGCGCCTCAAGAACGCCGCGCACCAGCTCGAGGTCGAGCGCGAACGCCTGAAGAAGCGCGTCCTGCCCGATCCGCTGGCCGACGTGTTCGCGTTCCAGGACGTCACGCTGGCGCAGCCCGCGCAGTGCGTGAAGTGCGGACGCGAGCTCCCCCCCGGCACCAAGGCGCACCTCGGCTTGACCGACGGCCCGGCGCGCCCCGGCTCGCGCCGCATCTTCGCGTGCGACGCCTGCATCCCCAAGTGACATCTCGAATCGACGAACGCCTAGTTTCAAGCCCAAGGAGCCCGATCATGAGCGAAACGACGCAGTCCCCGACGAGCCCGGAAACCACGACCGAAGCTGCCAAGTCGTCGCTCGTCGACACGATCTTCGACATCGGCACCGAGTGGGCCGCGCTCGGTCTGAAGGCCGGCAAGGCCGCGCTCGAGCAGAGCGCCAAGACGCTGGAGAGCACCGCGAAGGCGCTCGACGGCTTCGCGCGCGAGCTCGAGAAGAAGTAGCTCCGGCGGCGGGGAGAACGCGACGCGACTCGTGGGCCCCTACTCGAGTCGCTGCGGTTCCCCCGCCGGCAACGTCGCGACGAACGCGTCGCGCGCGGCATCGACGCGCGCTTCGTCGCGCCCGTCGAACGTGAGCTTCGTCTTGTACGCGGCGTCCATCCACTTAGGGTACGATCCCACGGAGACGTCGGGGAAGGCCGCGACGACGGCGTCGAGCAGCGGCTTCAGATCCCCCTCGTCCATCTTCGTGTAGACGGCGCGCGAGACGAACGCCTGCCCGCGCCCCACACGTTCCACGATTACCGGAAGCTTCATGCGGAAGACCTCCGGGATGCCCGGCATGACCCAGGTGTTCCCGATTCGCACGGTGGGCCAGCGAATGGCGTCCGTCACCTCGAGGGCGGCGCCGTGCGGGACCAGCGCCATGCGCAGGTGCCCTTCGGTACAGCGCTCGCCGTAGTGGTCGCGGAGCATCTGCTCCATGAGCGGGCTCGTCTCGACCGCCACGCCGAAAGCGTGCGCCACCGCCTCGATGGTCACGTCGTCGTGCGTCGGGCCGACGCCACCCGAGGTGAAGAGCCAGTCGTGTCCGCTCTGGAGCTCCCGAACCTCGCGCGCAATCGTCTGGATGTCGTCCTTCACCACGACGACGCGCCGCAGCTCCACCCCCAGCTCCCGCAGCGTGCGAGCCAGGACGGCGACGTTGGCCTCCTCGACCTTCCCCGAGAGGATCTCGTCGCCGATCACGAGCGCCGCCGCAGTCTTCGCCGCCTCCACGAAAGCGACTCTATCGCATCTGGTGTGCATCGCGCCGGGCCGCCGCCCAAATGCGCCGCTTTCGAGCTTTCGTGCGCTGCGACCGTGTAGACTGACGACAACGAGATGCGAAGGATCCTCGTCGTCGAAGACTCGGGATCAACACGGGCGTTCGTGCGCGCGGTGCTCGAAGATGCGGCGTTTGCCCAGGCGTTCGGCGGTATCGAGGTCACCGAGGCCTCCTGCGGCTTCGACGCCATGCGCCTGCTCCCGCGCGGGCACTTCGATCTGATCGTCACGGATCTGAACATGGCCGACATCAACGGCCTGGAGCTGATCCACTTCATCCGGAAGAGCGAGCATCACCGGGACGTGCCGCTGGTCATCATCTCCACGCAGACGACCAAGAGCGACGTCGATCGCGGCCTGGCGCTGGGGGCCAACGCCTTCGTGCCGAAACCCTTCACTCCGGAGCATTTGAGGGAGACGTGCTCCCCGCTCTTGAAGCGCGACGGCGGTTGACCAGATGGGTGAAACAGGGGGACGCGACGCACTCGGCGAGAAAGCTCGCGAAGAGTTCTTCTCGGAAGCGCAGGAGCTGGTCGACGGACTGAGCCGCGATCTGCTCGCGCTCGACGAGATCGTGAAGAAGGGGGGCGACAGCGACCCCGACATCATCAACGACGTCTTCCGCGCCGTTCACACGTTGAAAGGGCTCTCGGGGCTCTTCGGCGCCGCGATCATGAGCGGCCTGTCGCACGAGCTGGAGAACCTGCTCGACGACCTGCGTCTCGGACGGACCGAGCTCACGCCCCCCGTGCTCGACCTCCTGTTCCAGGCCGTCGAGCTCTACGGCCGCATCCTGGCGAGCGTCAAAGGGGACGAGCCCGAGCCGCAAGACGAGGTGAAGGCGCTGCTCGTGGCCATCGGGCAGACGACGCAGTCGCGCCAGGGCGGCGGCGTGAGCCTGGTGGCGCAGTACGAGCTCGACCCAGGGCTGCTCGGCGTCCTCACGGAGTACGAAGAGCATCGCCTCCGTACGAACATCCAGTCGGGGCTCTCGCTCTACCGGATCCGCGTGCAGTTCTCGCTGGCCACGATCGACAGCGCGCTCGACGATCTGAAGGCGAAGGCCCGCCCTCACGGCGAGATCATCACCTACCTGCCGACGGGGGGCGGCGGCGACATCGACTCGATCGAGCTGGAGATCCTCATCGCCAGTCGCGCCGATCTCGGCACGCTGCAGGGGGCGATCAACGGCCCCAACGTCAGGATCGAAGAGGTCTCCAAGCGCGATCCGAGCACTCCGCGAACCTCGCTCCCGGCGCCCGCGAACTACGGCGACCAGGAACCCCTCCGCATCAAGGACGCGCCCCCCGTCGCAAGAGTGCTCCCCGGCGCCGTGGCCTTCACGGTCGGCGACGACGACGAAGTCGAGGCCGTCCGCACGCCTCCTCCTCCGGGGGGCCCACCTTCGGCGCCGCCCGCGGCGAGTGGCGGAGGCAACGGTGGCGGCGGTGGGCGTGAGCTGTCGCTCCGCTCCGTGAGCCAGACCGTGCGCGTCGACATTCGCAAGCTCGACTCGCTCATGACGATCGTCGGCGAGCTGGCGATCCTCCGGAGCGCCATCCTGCGTGTCGGCGAGCGCGTCCGCGGTCGCCCCGATCTGCGCGAGCTCGGGATCGAGCTCCACCGACTTCACCGGACCTTCGATCGGCATCTCACGCAGATGCAGAACGGGATCCTCGAAGTCCGGATGGTCCCGCTCGGGCAGATCTTCGACAAGCTCTCGCGCGTCGTGCGGCAGATCTCGCGCGAGCACGACAAGCAGGTGAACCTGGTCATCACCGGCGCCGAGACCGAGATCGACAAGCTCATCGTCGAAGAGCTCAGCGATCCCTTGATGCACATGATCCGCAACGCGATCGATCACGCGATCGAGATGCGCGAAGAGCGGCTCGCGGTGGGCAAGCCCGCCGTGGGGACCATCGCGCTCAACGCCTTCCAGAAGGGGAACCACGTCGTCCTCGAGGTGGAAGACGACGGTCGCGGCATGGACCCGGAGGTGCTCGTCCGCAGCGCGGTGCGCATTGGCCTCGTGAGCCCCGACGAGGCCAAGGACCTGAGCCCGCGCGAGATCCTCGCGCTCGTGTTCATGCCGGGGTTCACGACGAAAGAGGAAGCGACGCAGCTCTCGGGGCGCGGCGTCGGCATGGACATCGTCAAGACGAACATCGGCAAGCTCGGTGGCATCGTCGACATCTCCAGCGAAGTCGGCATCGGCACGAAGATGACGATCACGCTGCCGATCACGCTGGCGATCATCAGCGTGCTCGTCGTGGAGATCTCCGGCCGGTCGTTCTGTCTCCCGCTCGCCAGCGTGGAGGAGGCGATCGTCCTCGACGAGGGGCTCGTGCGCACGTTCGAAGGGCGCGAGGTGATGACCCAGCGTGGGGCGACGTTGCCCATCTGCCGCCTGGCGAAGTTCTTCGGGATCGATCCGGTCGAGCACGTGCACATCGACCACACCAACCCCTCGCGCGCGCGCTCGTTCGTCGTGATCTCGTCGGTGGGGAACCGACGCCTCGGGTTCGTCGTCGACAAGCTCGTCGGGCAGCAGGACATCGTCATCAAGGCGCTCGGCAAGTCGCTGAAGATGGTGCGTGGGTTCGCCGGTGCGACGGAGCTCGGCGACCAGCGTGTCGGGCTGGTGCTCGACATCGCGGCGCTGATCGAAGAGGTGCTCGCCGGCAGCGAGGCTCGCTTCCTGATGACGGCCGAGGGGAGAAACTGATGGCTGCACGGGGCGGACTGCGCCACGGGGGGCTGATGCGCCGTGCGGACATGCGCGCGAGCAGCGCGCGTCGCGCGGCCGACCTGGGCAAGCGCGTCGAGTACCTCGCGTTCGTTCTGGCGAACGATACGTACGCCGTGCAGATCGCCTACATCGCGGAGATCTTGAAGCCGCCTCCGCTGACGGGCGTGCCGCGCGCGCCGCGGGAGATCATCGGCGTGATGAGCGTGCGCGGGCGCCTCGTGACGGTCATCGACCTGCGCCGCCGTTTCCGTCTCGCCGAGCAGCCGACCGACCGTAAGACGCGCATCCTCCTGGTCGAGACGGGCGACGAGCAGATTGGTCTGCTCGTCGACGAGGTGCTGCAGGTGTATCGCCTGGCCGACTCGGAGATCGAGCCTGCCGCGGTGCTGGGCGGAGAGCAACCGGCCCACATCGCCGGCATCGGGCGGCCCGAGGGGGCGCTGCTCATCCTCATCGATCTCAAACCGATCCTGGAGCCGCGGTGATGCCGCAACGTCAGCGACACGACCCGTCGAAGAACCTCGTCGGCTTCATCGTCGGCGACGTGCACTACGCCGTGTCGATCCATCGCGTTCGCGAGATCGCCAACCCGCTCCTGCTCGTGGCGCTGCCGAAGGCACCTCGCGCGGTCACCGGAGTGGCGGACTACCGCGGTGAGGTCGTCCCGGTCATCGATCTCCGCGTGCGCTTCGGGCTCGACCCCGCCGAGGCCAACCGTCGGACCAAGTGGATCATCGTCGACGTCGACCAGCGCTTCGTGGCGCTGGTCGTCGACGCGGTGACCGAGGTGTTCGGCACCGGCGGTCAGGATCTGCGCCCCGTGCCGGCGCTGGGCGGCGGAGACGACGTCCGCGGCATCGCGGGCGTCACGAGCCACGCGGACACGCTGACGTTCGTGCTCGACACGCGGAAGCTCGGCGAGCTCACCGAGCCGCTCATCACCTCCGGGGCGCTCAAGTCGTCGATCCCGCCGGCCGCACCGTCGCTGCCGCCGTCGTCGGCGTCGATGGCGCCCCCCGTCCTCATCACCCGCAAGCCGGTGTCGACGTGACGCCCGAGCGAGTCTCCAAGCTCCTCGACGATCCGGAGCCGGAGACCCGGCGGCTCGCGGCCCAGCAGCTCGCGCGCGTTCATGGAGATCAGGCGGCGCCGCTCCTCTTGCGGGCTCTCGGCGACTCCGATTGGCGCGTGCGCAAGGAGGCGACGGCGATCGCTCCGTCGGTCGAGAGGCGCGAGTCGGTGCTGAACGCGCTCCGCCGCGCGCTCGAGGACAAGGTCAACATCGGCCTCAGAAACGCCGCCGTCGAAGCGATGATCGCCATCGGCTCCGACGCTCTCCCGGTGGCGATCACGGCCCTCGACACGCTCGACGAGGACGGGCGGAAGCTGGCCGTCGAAGTGCTGGCCGGGATCCCCGATCTGCGCGGGACCGTCGCGCTCTCACGCACGCTGGCCGACGCCGACCCGAACGTGCGCGCGGCGTCCGCGGAGGCGCTCGGTCGCGCCGCGGAGGCCGGGGAAGACGCCCGCACGATTGCCATCAACGCCCTCATGAAGCTGCTCGGGAGCGAGGATACGATCCTGAAGCTCACGGCGCTCGACGCGCTCACGCGCCTGGAAGCGAAGCTCTCGTGGCGCACGGTCGAGCGGTTCGCAACCGATCCCATCCTCAAGCGGTACGCTCTCGCCGCCGCCGCGGCGTCGCGCGAGGTCGACGCGATCCGCGCGCTGGCGAACGCCGTCGGCGACGTATCCCCGATGGTCGCGCGCGAGGCGGTCATCGCGCTCGGCGAGGCCGTGATGGCCAATCCGGACGACGCCGACGTGGTGGAGACCGCGAGCGCAACGATGCGACCGTCGCTCCGCGCGCACGAGACGATTCGCGCGATGGCCGAGCGCGAGGAGAACCCGCACGCGCGCGGCGCGGCGATCGCGGCCCTCGGCTTGCTCCGCGACCCGGACGACGTGGCCGTGCTCGTGGACGCGCTGAGCGACCCCGAGATGGCGGAGCGCGCCGAAGTGGCGCTGAAGGTGTTCGGCGAAGAGGCGCTGCAGCCGTTGATGGAGGTCGGTCGAACGGCGGCTCCCAACGTCCGCGGCGCGACGCTCTCCCTGGTGCCTGTGCTCTCCCCTCCGGAAGACGAGACCGAGGTGCTCGCCGTGATGCGCGAGGCGCTCCGCGATCCGTCGACGGACGTGCTCCTCGCGGCTCTGCGCGTCTTCGGGCGCACCGGGGCAGCGACGGACCTGCGCAACGTCGCGCGTCTCGCGCTGCACGGCGACGCGCGCGTGGCCGACGCGGCCGTCACCGCCCTTCACGAGATGGCCGCGCGCTACGAGGGCGAGGCGCGCGCGCTCCTCGCGGAGCTGGACGCGAGCGGCGCGGAGGCCGTGCTCGGGTGCATCGTGATCGACGCGCTCGCCCGCGGGCTCGGGGCGCGCGACGCCGACGTCTCGTTCCTACAGGGGGCGCTCTCGAACGGCGACCCCCGCGCGCGACGTCATGCGGTCGAAGCGCTGGCGACGGTCGCAGCGTCGGCGGGCGCCTACGGCCAGGGCGACGCACGCGCGGCGGACGCCGTCTCATTTGCTCTGGCCGACGAGGAGCCCGAGGTGGTCCTGGCGGCCGTGCGGGCCCTCGGGCGCCTGCACCGCGCCGAACCGCTCGTCGCCCTGCTGGACGCTTCCCGCGATCCGGCCACGGTGGCCGCCGCGCTCCGTGCGATCGCGGACGCCGACAGCAGCCGCGCGCTTCACGTCGCTCTGCCGCTCGTCCGCAGCGCAGACTCGGGGGTCGCAAGCGCGGCGGTCGAAGCTCTTGGCTCGCTCAGCGGCCCGGCACGCGATGACGCCCTCTTCGCCGCGCTCGAGCACTCCGACTCCGAGGTCGTCAAGCTCGCCCTCTCGGAGCTCGGTCGCGCGGCCAGCGCGCGCGCTCTCACGCGCATCGGTCTCGCGCTCGATCACGCGGCGCGCGACGTTCGCAGGCTCGCCGCCGAGCTGCTCGGTCAAGACGCGACTCCGTCGGCGCATGCTCTTCTCCGCGCTCGCCTCGATCGCGAGAAGGACGTGAGCGTGCGCGTCGCCATCGCCTCTGCGCTCGCAGCGCGGTCGCGAGGGGGTGGCGAGGAGATGCGCTGACGTGGCGCGCTTCTCGCTGCGGGACGACATCCCGCTCAAGCCCGAGGAGTATCGCCTCCTGCGCGATGTCTTCAGCGCGCGCATCGGCGTGCAGTTCGGCAGCGAGTCGCGCTTCGCGATGGAGCGCCGGCTTCGCGAACGCTTGGCCATCCTCAAGCTGACGACGTTCGCCGAGTACTACCAGTACCTGCGCTTCCACCCTCTCGCCGCCGCCGAGTGGGAAGAGGCCATCGAGCTTCTCACGACGAACGAGACGTACTTCTTCCGCGAGGACTACCAGCTCCGCTCGTTCCAGAACGAGGTGCTCCCCATGCTCGCGGCCCAGGCCAAGGGGCGCAAGCGTCTCTCCATCTGGAGCGCGGGGTGCTCCACGGGCGAAGAGGTCTACACGATCGCGATTCTCCTCCTGGAGTCGAACCTCTTCCTTGGATGGGATCTGCGCGTCTACGGCTCCGACATCTCCAAGCGGTGCGTCGCAGCAGCGCGGCGCGGCGCGTACGGCGCGGCGGCGTTCCGAGCGATGCCGGAGGACTACAAACGTCGCTATTTCAACGAGAAGAGCGACGGCGTGTACGTCCAGGAGCGCGTTCGCGCACTCTGTCATTTCGGGCAGATGAACCTGCTCGACGAAGAGAAAGCACGCCTCCTCGGTCGCGCTGACGCGGTCTTCTGTCGCAACGTTCTCATCTATTTCGACGCGTACGCGCGGAAGCGCGTCATCGACATCTTCCACGAGCGCCTTTACCCTGGGGGGGTTCTCCTACTCGGGCACAGCGAGTCGCTGCTCAACGTGTCGACTGCATTCGAGCTGTTACACTTGAGAGAAGACCTCGTTTACAGAAAGCCGATGGGGCCAACGCGCGATCCTTCCAAGGATCCGCTCCGTGATTCAGGGAAGCCGACGCCTCCGTAGACCCGAGACTAGATTGACCGCCGCAAACCGCACGCCTCCGATACGCCTCATGGTCGTCGACGACTCCGCGTACAACCGCCGGAACATTTCCGACGTGTTCGCGGGGAACCCCGACGTCGAGGTCGTCGGCAAGGCCGCTGACGGGGAAGAGGCGCTGCGCCTGGCGTCGCTCCTGCGGCCCGACGTCATCACGCTCGACCTCGAGATGCCGCGGATGGACGGGTTCACCTTCCTGCGCATCCTGATGTCGAAGCAGCCGACGCCCGTCATCGTCGTGAGCTCGTACTCGCAGAAGGAGAACGTGTTCAAGGCGCTGGAGCTCGGAGCGCTCGACTTCGTGACGAAGCCCGACCGGCAGATCAGCCCGGATGCGACCGAGCTTCGCGAGCAGATCCTCCAGAAGGTGCTCCTCGTGCGCTCCCTGCGGCCGACGTTCACGCCGCCCATCACCCGTCGCAACGTGAGCGGCAACTGGGGCGCCGACGGGAAGCCGCAGTCGTTCGACGGTGGCGCACCGGGCGCGTACGTCGCGCCGAAGCAGGTCGTGTGCATCGCCAGCTCGACCGGTGGGCCGAGCGCCCTGCTGGAGATCTTCGGCAAGATCCCGCCGACGAGCTCGGCCGCGTTCCTCGTCGCGCAGCACATGCCCGACAAGTTCACCCGGACGTTCGCCGAGCGCCTCGACAAGCGCGGCCCCGTGCGCACGACCGAGGCCCAGGACAACGACTCGGTCGCCAAGATGACCGGCTTCGTGTGCCCCGGTCGGCAGTGCATGGAGCTCTTCACGATGGGGCAGGAGCTACGACTCAAGGTCGCGCCCAGCGCTCCGACCGACCGCTACGTTCCCAGCGCGGACCGCCTGCTGAAGAGCGCGGCGGCAGCGGCTGGGCCGAGGTGCATCGCGGTCATTCTCACCGGGATGGGGGACGACGGCGTCGAAGGGGCGCGCGCGATCCTCGAGGCCGGCGGGTCGATCGTCGCCGAGTCTCAGGAGACGGCGGTCGTGTTCGGCATGCCCGGCGCCGTCGTGCGCGCGGGGCTGGCGGCCAAGGTCCTGCCGCTCCCGCAGATCGCGGAGTTCCTCGCGCAGCTTCCTGTCTGACAGTACGCTCGCGCGTATGACCGAAGCGATCGATCGGGGCCTCGAAGAGCTCCTCCAGCTGGGCGACCGCGTCGTCGCCATGGCAACCTCGCGCGGCGCCACCGTGGCGGAGTGTGTCCTGCGTTCGGGCGCCGAGCTCTCCGCGAAAGTGCGCCTCGGGGAGACGGAGCTCGTCGAAGAGGCCGGACACCGGTCGGCCGGGCTGCGCGTGATGAAGGGGCGGCAGGTCGCCTCGACCTCGACGAGCGATCTGTCCGAAGCGGGGATCGAGCGGTTCGTGGCCGACGCCATCGAGCTGGTGGAGCTCTCGCAGGAGGATCCGTTCGCAGGGCCGGCCGATCCGAAGCTCCTCTGCGACCCGAAGAAGTGTCCCGATCTCGATCTGTACGATCCGGCGGGGGGCGCCGTCACCGCCGCGCAGGCGATCGCGATCGCGAAGAAGGCGGAGGCCGCGGCGCGCGCGTTCGACGCGCGGATCACGAACAGCGAAGGGGCCACCTTCGGCCGAACCGCGGGCGGTTCGGCGGTCGTCCTCTCGAGCGGGTTCCGCGCGGCGAACAAGGGGTCGTACGCCTCCTTGAGCGTCGTGCCGGTCGCCGCGGACGAGGGGGGGAAGAACCGGCGCGGCTACCACTGGACCGCCAAGCGCTTCCTCGCCGAGCTCGACGATGCGGAAGAGGTCGGGCGCGAGGCGGCGCGGCGCACCGTGCGCAAGCTCGGCGCGAGGACCGTGGCGACGTGCGAAGTGCCCGTCGTGTTCGACCCGGACGCCGCGCGGTCGATCCTCGGACTGCTCGCCGGCTGCGTGATGGGGAGCTCGATCTGGCGCAAGTCGAGCTACCTCGTCGGCCGCGAAGGGACCCAGGTCGCCAGCGATCTCGTCACGGTCCTCGATGACCCGCTCCTCCCGCGCGCGCCCGGATCGCGCCCCTTCGACGGCGAAGGGCTGGCCAGTCGCAAGAACGTCGTGGTCGAAAAAGGGATCCTGCGAATGTATCTGTGCGACTCGTACTCGGCGCGGAAGCTATCGCGCGAGAGCACGGCCAGCGCATCGCGAGGCGGGGGTGCGGGGGTCGGTCCGAGCACGTCGAACTTCATTCTCCAGCCCGGGACCGACTCGAACGAGGCGATCGTGCAGGGGACCAAGCGTGGGCTCTACGTGACCGAGATGATGGGCTTCGGCTTCAACGCGGTGACGGGCGACTTCTCGCGCGGAGCGGCCGGGTTCTGGATCGAAGACGGAAAGTTCGCCTTCCCCGTGAGCGAGCTGACGATCTCCCTGAACGTCGACGACCTGTGGAAGCGCATCGACGCGGTGGGCAACGACCTCGATCTGCGCACGTCGACCGCTGCCCCGACCTTGCGGGTCGGGAAGATGACCGTTGCGGGAGGCGCGAGCGGCAAGTGACCTCGGAAGAGCTGAAGGCCCTTCGCAAGGAGCTCGCTTGCACGGCGAAGGAGCTGGCGGGTGCGCTCGGGCTCGAGCAGGCGACGGTGCTGGGGTGGGAGAAGGGGGAGCTGTTCCCCACCAAGCAGTTCATCGACAAGATGGAGGCGCTCCGCGCGAAAGGTCCGGGAGCCATTCCGCGCAAGGCCAAGGGGGGCGACCCGATCAAGCAGCTCGGTGACCCGCTCTTCTGGGAGCTCGTCAGGAAGATCGCGATGCACAAGAAGCTGCGCGACGAGGTGGCGAAGCTCGCGGCCGGCTACGCGGACCCGATCGACGAGTAGCGCGAGCAGCGACGACTACGACTCTTCGTCGTCAGACTCTTCGTCCTCGTCCTCGTCCTCGTCGTCGTCATCATCGAAGTCGTCGTCGTCGTCGTCCGGGAACTCTTCCTCGGGATCGAGCTCGCCGTCGGGCTTCTTCTCTGCCACGGGAGCTTTCGCCGCGGGGGCATCGTCGCCGTCCTCGTCGGGCGCTTCGTCGCCCTGCTCGTCGGGCGCTTCGTCCTGCTCCTCGTCGCGCGCGCTTTCGCCGGCCGCGGCGACGGGCTCTCCGGCGTCATCGGACTCGTCGGTCTCCGGCATCGCCGGCGGGATCTCCGTGTTCATCGGACCGTCGTCTTCGTTGTTCGGCGGGAGCGTGTCGCTCGGACCCGGAATGCGAGGTCCCTCGCTGTGGAGCGCCGCGACCGTCTCCTCGAGCGTCTCGCCGAGCTCGCGCTCGACCGTCCGGCGTGACTCCTCGTTCAAGTCGGTGAACTCGCGGAGGGTGGGGAGATCCTTCAGCGACTTGAGGCCGAAGAACTCCAGAAACTGCGTCGTCGTCCCGTAGATCACGGGGCGCCCTGGCTCGTCCTTGCGACCGAGCATCCGGACGAGGTCGCGCTCGAGGAGCACCTTGAGCACCGGGCCGCAGTCGACGCCGCGGATGTCGTCGATCTCGGGGCGCGTGACCGGCTGGCGGTACGCGAGAATCGCCAGCGTTTCGATCTGCGCACGCGAAAGGCGCGCCGGCTTCTGTTTGCTGAGATCGCGCACGAACGGCGCATAGGCCGCGTTCGTGCGGAAGATCCAGCCGCCGGCCACTTCGTCGAGCTGCACGCCGCGGGAGGCGAACTCCCCCTTCAGCTCGTCCAGCAGCTCCTTCACTTGCTTCGCCGGCGCAGCCGCGGCCTTGGCCAGCTCGTTCGACTTGATCGGTCGGTCGCTCGCGAAGATGAGCGCTTCCAGCAGCCCCTTCAGGTGACCGCGCGTCACCGCGCTCGTCACCGCGGCGTCGTCGCGCTCCGGCAGGGGGACGTCTCCGCCCGTGAGGTTCACGGTGGCGTCGAAATCGCCCGTCAGGTTCACCGTCAGCTCCGGGTCGAGCGAAGGCGACGACGCGGGCGTCTCCGGCAGCTCGTGCTCTTCGGTCGGCGCCTCGTTCGCTTCGTCGTTCGGCGGGGGACGATCGGTCCTCGACCCTTCGGCTTCGACGAGATCGCCTTCGACGCCGCGATCGGCCTCGACGCCGTGCCCAGCCTCGACGCCGTGCCCGGCCTCGACGCCATGATCGGTGTCCTCGCGCTCGATCGGCTCGCCGGTCACAGCTTCTCCATCGGTTGATCGTCGTCGGTGGCCGCGAGCTCGATGTAGAGCGGCGCGAGCGGTTCGGTCTGGAAAAGGCGGGTCATGTGCAGCTTGGTCATCTCGAGGAGCGCGAGGAACGTGATTACGAGCTCGAACCGCGTCGTCGCCCCCTCGAAGAGGGACTCGAACGTGAGCCGCTTGCGCGCGCGAATCAGGTCGGCCAGCTCGTTGATGCGGTCGGCGAGGCTGATGCGATCGGCGACGATGTCGTGCGAGATCTTCACCTTCGCGCGGTTGAGCACCGCCTGGAACGCTTCCAGCAACGAGTAGAGCGGGACGTCGGCGAGCGGCGGAAGGCCCGGGTTCACGGCCTCCTCGAGCACGACCCCGCGCGTGAACACGTCGCGCCCGAGGGTGCCGTGAGCCACGAGCTCCGCGCCGGCCTGCTTGTACTTCTGGTACTCGAGCAGACGCTTGATGAGCGCCTCGCGCGGGTCCTCTTCGATCTCGTCCACGTCGTCTTCCTGACCGGGCGGAGGCGCCGGCAGGAGCATCTTCGACTTGATGTGCGCGAGCGTGGCCGCCATCAGCAAGTATTCGCTGGCGACGTCGAGGCCGAGCGCGCCCGAAGCCAGCTGCATCAGATCGAGGTACTCGAGGTACTTCTCGGTCACGAACCCGATCGGGATGTCGAGGATGTTGAGCTCGTGCTTCTGGCAGAGGTGCAGGAGCAGATCGAGCGGTCCTTCGAACGACGGGAGCGCGACGGAGTACGTGGCGTGTCCGGCGTCGATTGTCTCGGGTTCGGGTGTTTCGGGCACAGCGGCAGCCACGGTACTAGGTTTTGGCGGGGGAGGGGACAGGGGACGGCATTGACCCGGCTGAGGCGCGCCTCGTAGCGTGACGTGTATGAGGATCGCATCGGGGATGGGGATTGCGCTGCTCCTGGCTTCCGTGACCGCGTGTGGTGGCGGAACGCCGCCGCCGGATGCCCCGGCACCGCCCGCCGCGTCTCCGCTCGCCCCGTCCACCACGGCCGTCACGCCCCCCCCGCCGGTCGCGCCGCCGATCGCCCCTGCGGCCGCGCCCCCCCCTCCCGCCCCGTCCCCCGCGGCCGAGGCGTGGAGCGACCCCAACGAGAAGCCCGACGGCTTCGTGCTGGCTCCTCTTTTCGACAAGAAGAAGTCGAAGGCGTCCTTCCCGAAGAAGACCGCGAACGACGCCGACTGCTGGGCGACCGTCGGCGTCACCGGCGACCACACCAAGGACTACGCTGCCATCGTCGCGGCGTGCGGCGCGCCCACGGGTCTCGCCGAGTACGTGCACCCGATCGAAGGCAAGCTCCACCACCTCCACGACCCGCGCGACGTCTACAAGATCAGCCTCCTCGGCGGCTACTGCTACCGCTACTTTGCGGTTGCCGACTCGGGGATCGCGGATCTCGATCTGCTCATCGAGAAGCCGGGTGGTGCGCTCGTGGGCGACGACAAGACGAACAGCCCGATCGCGATCATCGAGAGCGACAAGCCGTGGTGTGTCGACGAGGACCAGACCCTCGAGTTCCACGTCCAGGTCGATGGCCCGGGGAGCGGCGGCTATCTGTTCGGCGCCTGGGCACGTCCGAAGCACTGAGGCGCGCGATCGCCCGGGGCATCGCGGCGCGCGCGCGTTAGAGTGGCGCGATGTCCGCGCGGAGCACCCTGCTCGCGACCCTGCTGCTCCTGGTGGCGTTCGCCATCGCGGGGGTTGCCGCCGACCGCATCGTGCGCTCGCACGTCTCTCCCGATTCGAGGGCGGCGCAGCTGGCGCACTCCGGCAAGGTGGAGGGGGCCGAGCTGCTCTACTGGCAGCTCCTGCAGGATGGGCCGGTCACCGTCCCCATGGTCGTGTCGTTTCTCGACGCGCACGAGCGCGCCATCTTCGACGCGGCGCCGGTGCTGACGACGCGCGGTGACGCGTCCCACGCGGGGCTCCGCGTACACCTGGGGCCCGCCGTGGAGGAGGCGAAGATCGACGCCTTCCTCGCGCGCGCCGACCTCCCTGCGGGGGTCGGGCTGCTCGGCCGCTACTGGCGCGGCGTCGTCCGCGACGCGGTGGACGAGGACGTCGAGCGCGACGTGGTTCATGCGGCGGACACCGAGCCGCCGCTACCGTGGGCGAACCACCTGCTCGCCGAGGACGCGCTCCGGAACCTCCACTTCGACGAGGCGGCTGCGCGCTTCCTGCGCGAAGGGGCCCGCTACGAAGGGGGGCCGCGGGACGCGGACCCGCGCGCCGGCGACGTCGATGCCGCGCTCTCCCTCTGGGCCGACGCGGGGGCCTGGGATCAGGTCCACCAGGCGCTGAGCGACCCGCGCGTCGCGGCCCACGCCGACCCGTGGCTCCAGCTACGCGCAGCGATCCGCGTCCACGACTGGAAGCGCGCCGCGCGGGCGTACCTGCGGTGTCTCCCGCCGTCGATCACGCTCGGCACGGCGCTGCTCGCGTCGATCGCGGCGCTCGCCTGGGGAACCTTCTGCGCGCGGCTCGGCGAGCTCGGCGCGCGTCCGCGGCTCCGCGCCCCCCTTTACCTCGCGGCGTTCGTCCTCGGCTTCCTCAGCGTCTCTTTGACGCTGGCGATCGTGGCCCTCGAAGAGGGGCTTCTCCAGATGACCGAGAGCGGAAACCCGCTCCGCGACGCGCTCTTCTTCACCTTCGGCGTTGGTCTGCGCGAGGAGGGCTCGAAGCTCCTCTTCTTCGCGCCGCTCCTCCCGATCCTGCACCGCAAGGGGACCCGCCTCGACGTCCTCGTCTGCGGAGCGCTCGTCGGCCTCGGGTTCGCCGCCGAAGAGAACCTCGGCTACCTGCGCGCCGGCGATCTGGCGACGGGGATGGCGCGCTTTCTCACCGCGAACTTCCTGCACATGTCGATGACGGCGATCCTCGCCGGAGCGCTCGACGATCTCTTGCGCGCCAAGGACGACACCGGCTCGATGAGCTTCTCGAAGGCGCTGCTCACCGTCGCGGCCATGCACGGGGCGTACGACTTCTTCCTCTCGAGCCACACGTACGAGAATCAGTCGTGGCTCGCGATGATGATCTTTCTCCTCCTGGCGCGCTGGTTCCTGGCGCTGGTCAGCGTCGCCCGCGCCAAGGAGCGGGCGGCGAACGCGCGGCTGCTCGAGACGTTCGGCCTCGGGATGGCGGTCGTGATCGGCGGGAGCTTCGTGTACGCCAGCGCGCTCGTCGGGCCCGCGGCGGCGGGCTCGGCGCTTGCGGAAGGGCTGCTCGGCCTGGGGATCATCATCATCCTGTTCGTCCAGGAGCTGCGGAGGGTGTGACCCGCGGGTAAGCCCGCTACCATGTGGTCGTGGCCCACGCCGCGTCCGCCCCCAAGCTCTGCACGACGTGCGGAACGCGTTACCCGGCGGACGTACTCTTTTGTCCGACGGACGGCACCCCGCTGCAGAACGCGGCGTCGGCGCAGGCGGCAGCGCGCGCGAGCGATTCGGGGACCAACGACCCCTACCTCGGTCGCGAGCTGGCCGGGCACATCGAGGTTCGCCAGCTCGCCGGCGTGGGGGCGATGGGGCGCGTCTACCGCGCCTTCCAGAAGGGGATCGATCGCGACGTCGCGGTGAAGATTCTCCATCGCGAGCTATCGGCGAACGTGCAGCTCATCACGCGCTTTCACCGCGAGGCGAAGGTCGCGTCGCGCCTCCTCCATCCAAACGTCGTGCAAGTGCACCTCGCCGGACAGCTCCCCGACGGCGCGCTCTACATCGTCATGGAGTACCTCGACGGCCTGTCGCTCCAGAGCGCGCTCGCGGCGTCTGATGGCGCGGTCCCGCTGCCGCGCGCGCTCCACATCGCGCTCCAGATCTGCGACGCCGTCGGCGAGGCGCACGCGCAGGGGATCACGCACCGCGACCTGAAGCCCGAGAACGTCATGCTCGTGCACCGCGGCGAGGACGCCGACTTCGTCAAGGTGCTCGACTTCGGCATCGCGCGGCTCGACTGGGGCGAGCAGTCGATGGCGACCGCGGCGGGGCTCATCTTCGGGACCGCGCGCTACATCTCGCCGGAGGGGGCGCAGGGGGAGCCGGTCGGACCGCAGGGGGACGTCTACTCGATCGCGACGCTGGTCTTCCAGATGCTCTCGGGGAGGACGCCGTTCGAGGGGGATCAGGCGGTCGGGCTGCTGGTGCAGCAGATTCACGACGCGCCTCCGCCGCTCAAGTCGATCGCACGGTCCGCGTACGTTCCCGACCCGATCGCGGAGGTCATCCAGGCGAACCTCGCGAAGGACAAGTCGAAGCGGGCGCCCGACGCGCGGACGCTCGGACGCGCGCTCCTGGACGCGGCGCGGAAGGCGGGGCTGTCGGCCGACGATCTCGTCCCGCGGAGCATCCTGCTCGGCGCGCGCGCGGCCGGCGCCGTGCAGCTCCCGTCGATGCAGCGCACGCGGCAGCTCAAGCTCGATCGGCCGCTCGACCTCGGTGCGCGCCCGCAGCAGAACACGGAGATCGCGGAGAGCGAGCCGCTCCGCACCGCGTACGAGGTACCGGAGGCCCCCGTGTCGCAGTCGCAGCTGCCGCGGGTCAGCGTCAAGACGCCGCCGCCGTCGACGCCTTCGCTCGCGGGGCCGCAGGGGACGCAGAAGCTGGTGCCGACGGCGTCCTTGAAGGCGCAGATGGATGCGACGCCCGCGCCGAGCGTGGACGCGACGATGGATGACTCCAGCGGGGTGCTCTCGCCGGCGCTCCCGCCACAGACCACGGCCACCGTACGCCTGGCGCCGGAGACCGTTCGCCTCCCCAGCGCTCCGAAGCTCCCGCCGACGCAGTTCGACGGTGGAGACGAAGAGTCCCTGCAGTCCGAGCCCGACCTGCACTGGCGCCGGATCGCGATCGTCCTCCTCTGTTTCATGCTCGGCATCGGGCTCACCTTGACCGTCGCCTACAGGATGAAGCTGCTCGGGGGGGGCGGCTCGCCCGTCGCTCGCGACAAGTCGCAGGTGGGCTCGCCTGCACCGACGCCCACCATCGCGATCGCGCCCCCCGTGGAGCTGAGCGCCGTCGTCGTCCCGTCGCTCGACGCGGGGAACGCGAAGCCGAGCGGCAAGGCTCCCGTCACCGCGAGCGGGCCGTTCCGCACGGCCATGGACATGTCGCCGGCCAAACCGCGCGTCGGGCAAGCCGTCGACATCGTCGTGAAGGTGACGACGTCCTCGGGCGGCGCGCCGAAGAAGCCGATCGAGGACCCGCATTTCACGATCGCAGGGAGCTCGATCGGGGGCGACGGGACGACGCAGCTCCCCGCGTTCAGCGACGAACCGGGGATCTTCCGCGCCAGCTTCACGTTCCTCGCGGCCGGCAAATACGACGTCACCTTCCACGCCAAGAGCGACGGGGTAGCGCTCAAGTCGTCGCGGAGCCTGGTGACGTTGGATGCGGTCGTGACCCCCTCCGCGCCCACGCCGGCCGATGAGCCGGCACCGTCGCCCGCGGCACCGAGCACGACGCCGAGCGCCGCGCCCAGCGCGAGCGTGAAGTGGATGTAGAAGCGGCGCCGGACCCGGGGGCGCAGAAACCGCGAGGGCGCGATCTCACGTGCGGTACGATCGCGCGCATGCGTGTGCGTGGCGTCGTCGCAGTCCTCGTGCTCGGCGCGGCGTCGCGGGCGCAGGCGGACGAGCCGAAGGGGGCGGCGCCCGCAGGTGCGGCGGCCCCTGCGCCGGCCGTCGCGAGCAGCGTCGACGACTCGTCCGGGAACGGCGATTGGCTCATCAAGCGCAAGCACACGATGGTCGAGCTCGAGCTCGGCTTCATTGCTCTTCCGTCGGCGCCCATCTCCCCGGGCCAGCGCGGAGGGAACCTCCCCCTCGCCACCATCGGTCACGGTGACGCGACCGCGTCCGTGGGCATCCACTTCCTCTACCGGGGCGGGAGCGACTGGGCGATCGGCGCCGGTGCGCTCTTCTCGCCGCTGCCGGACTCCGACCACGAGTACGGCGGCAACGGCGGCCTGCCGCGCACCCACACCCGGAGCTACCTGTGGCTCGGCACCGAGGCGCGCTACATCCCGGTCCACCTGAAGACGTTCGAGGCATGGGTGGGATTCACCGTCGGCGGCGTGATCATCGCCGATCGCTTCGACACGAACACGCCGCCCGCCGTCCCCGCGATCATCGGGTCGAGCGAGGTGACCGTGCGCACCGAGGGGGGGGCCGTCGGTATCGAGGCCGGTGGGGACTGGGCCTTCTCGGAGCGGCTCAGCATCGGGCTCGCCGGGCGCCTCAACCACTGGATCCTGCCGGCGGCGCAGACCTGCACGCCCATCGGCGACTGCTCCACGCTCACGGGACCCATTGCCGAGATCGAGATCGGAATTCGGCTCGGGTATCGGATTCCTCTGTAGGGCGCGCCTCGCGCGCTCACCTCATCGCGAGCGCGAGCCCCTCGGCGATCCGATCGATTCCCACCGCCAGCACGACGAGCACCGCGAGCGCGCGAAGGGGGGCGAGGAGTGTGTGGACCTGCGCGGGGGACGCGGCGCGTGCAACGAGCGCGGCGCCGATTTCGACGACGATCGACGCCGCGAGCACCGGGCCCCCCAGGGCGACGGCGAGCGCGATCCCCGCGACGAGGTCGTGCGCGGCGAGGACGACCGGGTTCGACGCCGTCTCGGGGCGGGCGAGGGCGGTGACGACGCGTGACGCGCCGCCGGTGGCGAAGAAGATGGCCGAGGCAAGGAGCGAGAGCGGGATGCCGAGCGGCGACGCGCTCCCCTCGACCGTCGGTGTGCGCGTGCGTTCGGGCGATGCACGCAGCGCGTCGACGACCCCTCCGACCATGGTGGCCGCCCACAGCGGGACCGCGGCGGCGATCGCGATCCCCACGCCACGCGTCGCTTCCTCGAGGAGACGCACCGCGTGCGTGCCGCCCGCCAGCGACACGCCGGGAGCGATCACCGCCGCGAGCGCCAGAGCGATGACCGCGCGCCCCGCAACCGGGAGCGCGCGGAGCCCGAACGCCGGCACGAGAACCACGATGGGGAGCGCACGCGCCCATGCGAACGCCAACGAGGTCAGATCGATCCCCGCCCCCGCGAACGCGCGCTGAACTTCGGCGAGGACCGACCCGGGCATCGGCGGGCGACGCTACCCGCGCGCCTCGTGGTAAGGAAGCACGCCATGCCGTTCGACCTGTCGATCGTGGGGAAAACAAGCGAGCCCGCTCGTCACTCGTACACGTGGAAGGACACGGTCCTCTACGCGCTCGGCGTCGGCGCGAAGCTCCCGGAGCTCGACTACCTGTACGAGGGGCGCGGCCCCAAGGTGCTCCCGAGCTTCGCGGTGGTTCCTTCGTTCCAGCCGCTGTTCGACATCCTGGCGAAGACCGGCGGCGACTTCGCGAGCGTCGTGCACGGCGCGCAGAAGGTGAGGCTCCACAAGCCGTTCGCGCCGCAGGGGACGCTCTCGACCACGGCGCGCGTGAAGGGGCTCTACGACCTGCGCAAGTTCGCGATCGCCCACGTCGAGACGGAGACGAAGGACGAGAAGGGGGAGCCGGTCGCCGACACGATGTGGACGATCATCTTCCGCGGCGACGGCGGGTTCGGGGGGGCGCCGCCGCCTCGCGAGCGCGGAGGGGAGCACGGCATCGAGCTGCCGAAGGACAAGCCGGCCGATTTCCGCGTCGAGGAGACCACCTCCAAGGAGCAGGCGCTCCTGTACCGCCTCTCGGGCGACCTCAACCCGCTGCACGCCGATCCGGTGTTCGCCGCCAACGTCGGGTTCCCGCAGGGGCCCATCCTTCACGGGCTCTGCACCTACGGGTACATGGTCCGCCACGTCGCCCAGGCGGTATGCGGCGGCGACGCGCAGAAGCTCACCGGGTTCGAGGCCTCGTTCAAGAAGCCCGTGTGGCCCGGCGACACCCTGGTGACCGAGGGGTGGGTCGTCGCGCCCGGCAAGATCGCGCTCACTGTGAGCGTGAAGGAGCGGGCTGAAGTGGTGATTGGCGGCGCGTGGGCGGTATTCGCGGCTTGATCACCGGGGCGTGAAGCGCCAGATTCCCCGCACTCGTTCGACGGTTCCACTCACTCGGGGTTCCCCAAGCGCGGGGTCCACCCTACGGAGACCGACATGGCCAAGCTTTCCCAATCGATCGTCATTCTCGGTGCGAAGCGCACCCCGTTCGGAACCATGCAAGGAGCGCTGAAGGCGCTGAGCGCGAACGACCTCGCCGTTCACGCGGCGAAGGCGGCGCTCGCGCAGTCGAAGGTCGCGCCCGAGAGTATTGCGCACGTCGTCATCGGCAACGTCATGCAGACGAGCGCTGACGCCATCTACTGCGCGCGCCACGTCGGCCTCAAGGCCGGGCTCCCCATCACGACCCCCGCGCTCACCGTGAACCGCCTCTGCGGCTCCGGCTTCCAGGCCATCATCAACGGGGCCGAGCAGCTCCTCCTCGGCGAAGGCGACGCGATGCTCGTCGGTGGCACCGAGAACATGACGCAGGCGCCGCACATCCTCCGCGGCGCGCGCGACGGCTGGCCCTTCGGCAAGGCGCCGCAGGTGGGCGACACGCTCTGGGACGCGCTCACCGATTCGTACTGCAATACGCCGATGGCGGTGACCGCCGAGAACCTCGCGACGAAGTACGGCATCACGCGTCAGCAGTGCGACGAGTTCGCGCTCGCGTCGCAGCAGCGCTGGGCCGCGGCCAACGAGAAGGGGTACTTCAAGGACGAGATCGCGCCCGTCGAGCTCCCCTCGAAGAAGGGGCCGACGACGTTCGCCACCGACGAGCACCCGCGTCCGCAGACGACGCTCGAGATCCTCGCCAAGCTGTCACCCGTCTTCAAGAAGGACGGCGTCGTCACCGCCGGCAACGCGTCGGGCATCTGCGACGGCGCCGCGTGTCTCGTGCTCGCCACCGAGGACTTCGCCAAGCAGAAGGGGCTGAAGCCGCTCGCGCGCATCGTCCAGTGGGGCGTCGCGGGCGTGGATCCCAACATCATGGGGATCGGCCCGGCGCCGGCGATCAAGAACGCGCTCGAGCGCGCGTCGCTCAAGCTGTCGGACATGGATCTCGTCGAGGTGAACGAGGCGTTCGCGCCGCAGTTCCTCGCCGTCGAGAAGGAGCTCGGGCTCGATCGCGCCAAGACGAACGTCAACGGCGGCGCCATCGCGATGGGTCACCCGCTCGGCGCCAGCGGCGCGCGCATCACGACGCACCTCGCCTACGAGCTCGCGCGTCGCGGCGGGCGCTATGCCGTCGGGAGCGCGTGCATCGGCGGCGGGCAGGGGCTCGCGATCATCATCGAGCGCATCTGAGGCGCTGACCGAGCGCCAGGCGTCAGGACTCCAGGGGACGGAGAAAGCGGAAACCCTCCCTCTCGAGCCCTGACGCCTCGTTACCCTCAGCCGGCTTGTTCGATGAGGACCGCGCCCTTGGCGCGTGCCTCGTCGAGGGCCCGGTTCATGTCGCGCGAGGCCGGAGAGTCGTCGCTCGCGTCGTTGTCGCTCTTGCCGGCGACGATCGCCCAGCGGACCGCGTTCGTCATCGCGCGCGCCGCGCCGAGCGCTGCACCGACGCTCGGGAAGACCCACGAGAGCGTTCCCGGCTCGACGCTGTTCCAGCCGTAGACGATCAGCGTGACTTGCTCCAATAGAAGAGGGGCCATCGCGTTCCTCGTGTTCGTCGACTTCGTAGAATGGGGACTCGTGGGTTCCGCACGGGTGCCGTCGCGTTCGACGACGTAGACACCCGAGCCCTGGCCTGGCTCTCCGTGCAGCTCTTCGACCGATGTGAGCCTCGTCACGTCATTCGATGCCGGAGCGCCGCCATCGATTGCATGCCTTCTGGAACGTGCGGTGTGCTTGTTCATTCCCACTCCGGTTCCACTCGTTCGCGAAGGGACGGCAGCATGCCCGTCCTTCGCAACGCGGCTGCGGCGCACCAGTGAGAAACGTGTGCCTCGGGACCTCAGCCATTTCGTGAAGCGGTTCATGAGTCAGTGCGGACTTATCGTGGCCTTTCATCTTTCCGTAAAGGGCTGAAATGACTTTTCTTTGTGTGCGGCGCGTCAATGCGATGGATCCCACATGTGGGCGACGCGACGAGTCGGCCTGCCTGACGACGGGGTAGACTCTTCCAAGTGACGGCTCCAGGCACGAGCGAGCCAACGACGACGCCTCTCCGGGCGCGAGGGACGCCGGCGTCGACGACGCTCAACACGCCGCTGGGGCGGACACCGTCGATCAACGCGACGCAGACCATTCGCATCGGGAAGTTCCGGGGGCGAAACGCGCTCCCGCTGCTCCTCTTGCCGCCCCTCATCGTGCTCCTCGTCGGGCTGGCGGTCGCGGTGGGAATCGGGATCGTGGGGCTCGATGCGCTGGCGCGCGCCAGCGACGAGCACGCGGCCGCCGACGCCGACCTCCTGGCCTCGACCATCGCGGCGCGCCTGAGTCGACTCCCTCCGACGGGGCCCGAGCGGCTCGAAGCGATCCAGCTCGCCGCGCGCCGCACCGGCTCCGAGCTGATGTTGCTCAGCTACGAGAACGACGTGCTCCTCGACGCGAGCCTCGGTGCGCTCGAGAAGAACGCGCTCCACCGCGTGACCAAGCTGGAGCACGGCGAGGCGGTCACCGCGCTCGGTCGAACGCGCTTCGCGGTGCACACGCTCGCGGCGCCTTACCAGCTCCAACGGCTGGTGGTCTTCGTGCGCGAGCCCGCGGCGCCGGAAGGGGGGCCGGCGTTCGTCACGGCGCTCGTGGCCCTGACGACGCTGCTCGTGGGCGTCGCGGCCACCGTGGCGTACGCCGTCGCGCGCGATGCCAACGAGGAGGTCGTGTACCTCACGCAACGCGTGAGCGGGATGGTGCGCGTCCGCACGGAACCGACCGGTGAGCCCGTGCCCGTGCGAACGATGGACGAGGTGGGCGTGCTCGCCGGGAGCTTCAACGCGCTCGTCGGGCGCTTCGCCGCGGCCGAGCGGAGCTACCACGACGACCTCGCGCGCGCGTCGGCGGCCGATCGCGACCGCGCCGCGTTCCTCGCGGCCGTGAGCCACGAGCTTCGGAGCCCCCTCAACGCCATCCTCGGCTTCGCCGACATTCTGGTCACCGAGGTCGACGGTCCGCTCACGCCGACCGCGCGCGAAGAGGTGGAGCAGATTCGCGGCTCGGGGGCGCACTTGCTCGAGCTCATCAACGACATCCTCGAGTTCAGCGCCATCGAGAGCGGCCAGCTGAAGCTCACGCGCACGCAGGTCGACCTCACGCAGCTCGCGCACGAGATCCTCCGCGAGTCGCACGGGCTCATCGGCGACAAGCCCGTGACCATGAGGGTCGAGGGGGAGCCGGGGATCGTGGCCGACGCCGATACGCGCCGCGTGCGTCAAATCCTGACCAACCTGGTCGGCAACGCCATCAAGTTCACGAGCCGGGGTCAGGTGGTCGTCACGGTGCTCCGGCAGGGGAACTACGCGAGCGTCGCCGTCGCCGACACCGGGCCCGGCATCTCGCCGGCCGAGCGCGCCGTCATCTTCGAGGAGTACAAGCAGGCTGGCGAGGAGCGCGCCCGGAAGCGCGGGACGGGGCTCGGGCTCGCCATCGCGCGACGCCTCGTGCTCATGCACGGCGGCACGATTCACGTCGAGAGCGAGCTGGGGCGCGGCTCGAAGTTCCAGGTCCTGCTCCCTCTCTGGTTCGACCGGCCCCAGTCGTCCCCCACGCGCACCTCGACCTCCGCGATTCGCGCCGCGCGACGGAGGAGCCTCCCGTGAAGCAGGCCGCTCGCCTCGTCCCGCGCGTGATCTTGATCCAGCTCGCCGTCGGGTTCGCGACCGAGGTGTTCGTGGTGGCCTTCGCGCCCCGGCTCCTCTTGCTCGACGCAAGCGTGCTGTTCGGGAGCCTCAAGCTCGCGGTCTGGATCTCGGCCGTGATGATCGTGTGGGACCTCATCGCGACGCTGGTGGTCACGCGCCACCTGCGCCCGGTGCTTCGCGCCATCGCGCTCGGCTCCGAGGCCGTCGAGCCGGGCGATCTCCTCTCTCTGTACGCGCTCCCGGCGCGTCTCACCGCGCTCGACGCCATCGCTGCGCTCGTCGTCTGCTGCTCCACGCTCGTCACCGGGATTCGCCCACCGACGAACGACCCGTACACGCAGCTCGCCCTGGTGCTGCTCACGATGACGATGGTCAGCGCCGCGGCGCTCCCCCTCTACATCATGCTCCGCACGTCCGTGACGCGCGTGCTCGAGCTGGCGCCGCAGGCCGCGGCCAAGGCGGCGCTGGAGATGCTCGACATGCGTCGCGCTTCCCGCGTTCGCACGCGCCTCCTGGCGTCCGTCGCCGGGCCGGTGGCGTTCGTGGCGCTGGGAGCGTCGCTGCTCGTCTACGCGCACGCCCGCGCGTTCGACGTCGCCGAGCGGCAGAGCGACGCCACCGAGCTGGCCCGCGGCGTCTTCGAACAGATCGGCGACGACAAGGCGGGCCTCGCCGAGGCCGCCGAGGAGGCGCGCGCGCGCGGCATGCACGTGTCGCTCGACCGCGACCCGGCGAAGTTCAGCGTGATGCACACCGAGGACGGCGACTCGGTGCTCACCGTCCCCCTCGACGCCGGGCACGCGATCGTCCAGTTCGCCACTTCGCGCCTCAGCCCCGTGACGGGCGTGTACCTGTTCCTCGCGCTCCTGGCATGCGCGCTCGCCGGCATCCTCGGCGCTCGCCTCGGGCAGTCGTTCGCCGACGACGTGAAGCTGGCGACGCGCGAGGTGCGCTCCACCGGCGTCCAGGAGGTCCTGCGCGGCACGCGCATGCAGCGCGATCCGCGCTTTCAGTCGGTGACCGAGCTCCTCGACGCCATCGAGGAGCTGGGGGGCGTCTTCCGCGAGTTCGCGGCTGCCCAGCAGAAATCGATCGTCGCGCGCGCCGCCGCCGAGCGCATGCGCGGAATGTTCCTGGCGTCGATCAGCCATGACCTCAAGGGGCCGCTCAACTCGATCCTCGGGTTCGCCGAGATCGTGCGGCGCAACCCGCTGTCGGACGGGCAGCGCGAGAGCCTCGAGATCATCGAGCAGCGGGGGCGCGAGCTGCTCGTGTTGATCCAGACGATCCTCGACTCGGCGCGCGTGGAAGCAGGCGAGCTCACGATGGCCCCGGAGCTCACGATGGTCGGCGACGTCGTGATGAGCGCGGTGCTCGACGCCAAGGAGCTTTCGGTGGGCACGGGCGTGGACATCGTCGGCGAGATTCAGCCGGGGGTGCCGCGCCTCTTCGTAGACTCGACGCTCATCACGCAGGCCATCACTGCGGTCATCATGAGCGCGGTGCGCTTCAGCGAGAAGGGGAGGGTGCAGGTGCGCGCCGCCATCCCGACGGAAATCGCCAACAAGCTCCGCGTCGATATCGAGAGCTCGGGGCGCGGGGTGCCGAGCGCGGAGCTGGAGAAGGTGTTCGACGCGTTCAAATACGCCGACCGCGCGCGTCGCATGGGGAGCCTCGGCCTGGGGTTGTCGCTCGCGCGGAGCATCGTGGAGCTGCACGGCGGGACGCTCGACGTCGAGGAGATGACCGCCGGCGGCGTCGCCTTTCACGTGTGGCTGCCGACGGCCGACACGGGGACGTACACGGCGCGCATGCGGGAGCAGGGGCGGCCTGTGTAGAGCGCGAACGCGCCGAGCGTACCCACTCCCTCCGCTCCCGGCGGCCGGGGGTCAGCGCGCGAAAGCGTCTTCGATCGCGCGCGCGACGCGCTTCGCCTCGGAGTCCGCGTCCACCCTCACGCGGAGCTCGACGCCCGGGCAGATCGGGATGTGCTCCCACACCTCGCGGGCTCTCGCGTTCTCGGCGCGGTACGCGGGCAGGACGAGCGCGTCGATGGATGCCGGCGCGCGCGCAACCCCAAGCGCCGCAGGCGTCTCCTTGGTCTTCGTTGTCGGCATTCCCGCTAGCTCCCGCAGCTCCTCGTGCGAAGTCGCGCTCTTCACGCGCTCGGAGGCCGCGTCGAGGCGCTCGCCTCCGCGTCGAAGGTGCTGAATCGCGCGGATCCGGAGGAGGTGCTCCTCGCCGTAGCGGGTCATCGGGCCACGGGCCTCGGTCCGCGGAATGCGCTCGTCCCGAACCCAGCTCCGGATGGCGAACGTGCTCATCCCCGTCTTCCGGGCGAGCTGCTTGAGGGAGAAGCTCATGAGGGGCGAGGGGAGAGCGTTCCGGAGTCCATGTCGACAGAATTGTCCGAGATCCAGTCAGAATAGCCAGGCAACCTGACAGATCCTGCCAGCAACCCGCTACTTCTGACCGTCAGGAGGACAATACCTCTCTCCAGGGAGACATTTTTGACCTACAGGACGACACGTTCGGCCCGTACCTGGACATTTTCCGGCTGCACCCGGACGGAAAATACCAGGATCGGGACAGATTCCCGCACCACCTCCATACAAATGGGGGTCGAGCCGCCTCCTCACCCCTGCGGCGCCGCTTCGATCGCGCACAGGACCGACCGCGCCTTCGCGCGCGTTTCGTCGGCTTCGCTCTTCGGGACGCTCGATTCCACGATGCCGGCTCCCGCGGTCACTTCGAACATGTCGCCTCGGCAGACGGCGGTGCGAATCGCGATGGCGAAGTCCAAATCTCCCGTCTTTGCCACGTATCCGACCGCTCCTCCGTAGAGACCGCGCGGGCGCGCTTCGAGCTCGCGGATGATCTGCATCGCGCGCACCTTGGGCGCGCCGGAGAGCGTCCCGGCGGGGAACGCGGCGCGCACCACCTCGAGCGGCGGCGTCGTGGGGGCGACCTTGCCGCGCACTTCGCTGACGATGTGCATCACGTGCGAGTAGCGCTCGATCTCCATGCGACGCACGAGCTCCACGCTGCCGATCTCGGAGACGCGCCCCACGTCGTTCCGCCCGAGGTCGATGAGCATCACGTGCTCGGCGCGCTCCTTCGGATCGGCCAGCAGCTCGCGCTCGAGCGCCGCGTCTTCTTCCAAGGTCTTTCCGCGCGGCCGAGTTCCGGCGAGCGGGCGCACGGTCATCACGCCTTCCTCCAGGCGCACCATCGTCTCCGGGCTCGCGCCGAGGATCTGCGTGCGGGTGGACTCGCCCGGCGCGGGGGGAAAGTCGAGGAAGTACATGTACGGCGACGGGTTGATCACGCGCATCGCCCGGTACACGTCGAACGGCTCGCGCCCTCCGCGCGGTACGCGGAAGCGACGCGCGAGCACGATCTGAAAGGCGTCGCCCGCCGCGATGTACTCCTGCGCACGCCGGACGTTCGCCTCGTACGTCGCGTCGTCCACATCGACCACGACGTCGGCCGGGATGCGCGTTCGATCGGGGAGCGCGATGCGGCGCAGCGTCGCCGGCGTCGTCAGATCGGCGTGCGCGCGGTCGACGTCTTCCTCGCGCTCGGCGGCGATCGTCACCGTCTGCGCGAGCGCGTCGAACACCACCAGCGTCGCCCCGCCCACGAAACGAGCGAGCGGGCCGTTCGTCTCTCCGGCCGGCCACGCGGGGACCTTCTCGATCGCGTGCACGAGGTCCCACGCCAGGAACCCGAAGTGCGCGCGCGCCAGCTTCGCCGCGGGGTTCGCCACCGTTCCGCGTGCGTCGCTCGCGCGAAACAGCGGCTCGGCGGCGGCGAGCGGATCGCCCGCTGCTTCGAGGCTCACGTGGGCGTCGCCACGCAGGGTCCACCCGTCGGCGCCCAGGATCGCCTCGTAGCGCGGCCGGTAGCCCAGGATCGAGAAGCGCCCCCAGCGATCTCCCCCCACGACGCTCTCGAACAGGAACGACGCGCGCGCCGGATCCGCCTGGCGGAGCGCGGCGTAGGCCCCCACGGGCGTCAGGTTGTCGGCGACGAGGGTTCGAGTCGCGATCACGCGCCGTTCCTGGGCTTGATGCCGAGCAGCGTGCGCGCGCGATCCGGCACGACCGGCGTGCGCCCGATCGAACGCGCGTACGTGGCCGCGCGGGCGACGAGCGGCGCGCTCCCCTCGGAGAGGACCCCCTTGGACAGGTAGATGTTGTCCTCGAGCCCGACGCGGGCATGACCGCCGAGACGCATCGCGAGCTCGGTCAGCGGCTGCTGATGGCGCCCGACCGCCGCGACGCCCCACGTCGTGCCGGCTTCCGCGGGGACGAGCGATCGGAGGTACTTCACGTTCTCTTCCGTCGCGCCGATGCCGCCGGCGATCCCCATGACGAACTGGAAGTGCAGCGGCCTGCCGATGGCCCCTTCCCTGAAGAGCTGGAGCCCTTCCTCGACGTGCCCGACCTCGTAGCACTCGAGCTCCGGGATCGAGCCCGACTTCTTGATGCGCGCGGCGAGGTCGCGGATCTGCGGGCGGGTGTTCACGAAGATGTCGTCGCCGAAGTTGATGGTGCCGCAGTTCAACGTCGCCATCTCCGGGCGGCACGCGAGCGGCTGCGCGCGCTCGTCGATCGACATCCCGACGGCTCCGCCCGTCGAGGTCTGCACGATGCAGTCGGTCTTGGCGCGGATGGCGGCGATGGCCTCGGCGAAGCGCTCCTGCGACTGCGTCGGCGAGCCGTCCGGGTTTCGCACGTGCAGGTGGATGACGGCGACGCCCGCTTCGCGGCAGCGCGCCGCTTCGTCGGCGATCTCTTGCGCCGTGATCGGCAGGTGCGGCGTGTGTCCGCGCGTCACCTCGGCCCCCACGATGGCCGCGGTCAGGATCACCTCGGCGAAGTCGCTCACCGGCGGCGTCACCAGCGGCGACTCGCCCGGCGCCGGGCCCGGCGGCAGGGCCGGCATGTACAGCTCCTTCGGGCGGCGCTGCATGTCCTTCGGCGTCACGCACGTCCCGGTCGCCCGGCACACCACGACGGGCTCCGAGATCACCTCGGCGGCGCTCGCGGGCTGGCCGGGCTGGCGCAGGTTGGCGATGACCTTGCGCGCCTCGAACCGCATCTGCCGGCTGGTCGCGCCGACGCGCACCAGCTCGGCGGTCGCCTCGACGTAATCGCCTGCGAACACCGGCGCGAGGAACTCGACGCTGTCGTACGCGCGGAAGAGCCCCTCGTCGCCGTCGAGGCGAATGAGCAGCTCGGTCGCGAGATCGCCGAACAGCGCCAGCATGCGCGCGCCGTCCACGAGCTCGCCCGCGTAGTGGGCGTCGTGCGACGACATGCGGAGGCGGAGCGTGACTTTCATGCCGATCATGCGGCAGGGATACCACGAGGCGCGTCCGTCATCTTCCCCGTCCGCTCCTCCGACGTGGCGAGATTCGTGGCCAGCGCTCGGGCCGTCGGACGGAGCGCCGCGTCGTTGGCCAGGCAGGCGTCGAGGATCTTGGCGAGGCGCGGCGTGAGCGCCGGAACCAAGGTCGCGATCGACGCCACGTCGATGCTACGGCGAAGGTGCGCCAGCGCCTCGAACCCCTCGGGCAGGGCCCCGGTGAGCAGCTCCCACGCGATGACGCCGAACGAGTAGACGTCCGACGCGGGGGTCGCCAGGCGCGCGCCGCGAACGAGCTCAGGCGCCATGTAGCAAGGGGTGCCCATGACCTGGCCCGTGTGCGTGATGGGGCCGTCGCCCTGCCGCGGCGCGTCCCATCCGTCGACGGGGGTCACGGGAGTGTCTTGCACCGTGACGGTCGCGATTTCGTCGCGACCGCGCATCGCGATCCCGAAGTCGGCGATCTTCGCCACGTCTCCCCCCGGCCCGCGCGCGACGAGCACGTTCCCCGGCTTGAGGTCGCGGTGGACGACCCCCTGCTCGTGCAGAGCGGCGAGGCCGCTGGCGATCTGCGCGAGGATCCGCAGCGCCCACGGCAGCTCGGCGAACCGCGCCCGCATGTCCTCGAGCGGCGGCCCGTCGATGAGATCCATGACCAGGAACAGCGTCCCCGACTCGGAGACATCGACGTCCTTGATGCCGACGACGTTCGGGTGATCGATCCGCGACGCGAGTTCCGCCTCGCGCGCCAGCCGCGACAGCTCCGCGCCGCTGCGGGGGGCGTGGAGCACCTTGAGCGCGAGCTTCTTGGCGTCGGTGAGACGTTCGACCTCGTACACGGTCCCCATGCCCCCCTCGCCGATGCGGCGGTCGACGCGGTAGCGCCCCTCGACGATGTCGCCCGGCACGAAGGTCCGGAGCGACGGAGCCATCGGCCCGAGCTTGGCGAGCGTGTCGGCCAGGCGCTCCGAGCGCGCGGCGATGAGGCGGCGGAGCTCCCCGTTCAGGAGGCGGATCTCTTCGTTGTTCTTCTCGAGCAAGGTCACGCGCGACGCGAGCTCGACGTTCAGCTCGTCGGCCCGGCGGAGCGACTCGATGTGCGAGCGACTCAGGGCCAGCGCCTGGATCAAGGAGACGCCGACGAAGCCCAGAGAGCCGGTGCGCAGCCCCCCCGCCATCTCGCCCAGCCCCGAGAAGGCCACGATGTCGGGAATGCCCATCATCGCAGCCAGCGGGAAACCGAACTTGAAGACGCGCACCGTGGGAGAGATCGGCTTGCCGCGGCTCACGACGATCTGACGCCCGCACGCCGTCGCGATCGTCGCGGCCGCGCACACGGCGCAGACCTGCGAGGACCGGAAGGGGTCGTGCGCGAACACGAACGCGACCATCGTGGCCACGACCGCCAGCCACCACGCGCGCGTCGGGGGGGCCTCCTCGGCGATCGCGGCGATGAACTGGAGCGTGGAGATGGCCGCGATCGAGATCGCGACGCCGGTGACCACGATGTCCCACGTCCCGAGCAGCGGTTGCATCAGCCCCATGACGAGCGACGGGTAGGCGGCGCTGACGAGCGACTGCAGCCCGAACCAGCCGTGCGTCGTGCGTCGTCTATCGAGCAGGAAGAGCACCCCGTACGTGAACGCCATGAGGAGCGTCGTCGCGATCGCCGCCTCCGCCGTGACCTCGTTGAACCCCTCGACGAACAGGACGCGCGGGTCTCCGCTCGGCGCGCGGCTCAGCGTGGGCACCGTGTTGATCCAGGCACTCTGCGTCCACGTGTGCTCGACGTCGATCACGAGATCGAGCGACTCCCCGTGGGTGTCCTCCCGGGCGATGCGCCAGCGGTGCGGCCCCTGCGCGCGGTACCGATCGAGCGCGCTCGACTCCAGCGACACGGTCTCGTGTCCCCCGGCGCGCAGCGTGGCCAGCGCCGGGAAGTACGCGATGCCGAGCGTGAGCGGCTGGTCGCGGAATTCCGGCGGGAGCGTCACGTGCGCCTTCAGCTCGTAGTGCGTCGGACCGGGCGGTAGGCGCCCCCCCACGTGCGCAGGCAGCGTCACGTCGCTCGTCCCCCCCAGGCTCACCAGCGTCCACAGCGGTACCGAAAGCGCGCCCCCGCCGTCGCCGACGCACCCCGCGAGCAGGAGGGCGGCAAGGCTCAGGATCGCCAGACGAGCCACGTTCCCGCCCGTTCGCACGTCGGCCCGTGTGCGCACCTTCGTCAGTATGCGCGGTATGCAATCGATTGCGGGTGCATTCTGGGAATGCTGTGTCATTGCTCCGCGCGCACCCCCCGTGTTAGCCCTTCCCGCAGTTTGACTATGGTCCTCGTCGAAGCCCGTAATCTCCCCTCCCACGTCGGCATCATCATGGACGGCAACGGCCGTTGGGCTCAGCTCCGCGGGCAGCCGCGCGTGGCGGGGCACAAGGAAGGGGCGCAAGCGGTGCGTCGCATCGTTCGCGCCGCGCGCCGGCTGGGATTGAAGGCCCTCACGCTGTATGCGTTCAGCGAGCAAAACTGGGCGCGCCCCGAGGAAGAGGTCGACGCGCTCATGGTGCTCCTGCGGGAGTTCCTCCTCTCCGAGCGCGACGAGATCCTCGACAACGGCATCCGCCTGAACGCCATCGGCAACCTCGGGCGCCTCCCGTCGCTGGTGCGCGCCGTGCTCGATCCGCTGCGCGCCGAGAGCGAGGACTCCGACCGCATGACCCTCACGCTGGCGCTCTCGTACGGGGGGCGCGAGGAGATCGCGGCCGCCGCGCGCGAGCTCGCCGAGGAAGTCCGCGACGGGCGCATCGATCCGGACGACGTGACGACCGAGCGCCTCCGCTCGCGCATGCCGAGCCTGGCCGTCGGCGACCCCGACCTCGTCATCCGCACCGGCGGGGAGCGACGCATCTCGAACTTCCTCCTCTACGGCCTCGCCTACGCCGAGCTCCACTTCGCGGACGTACTCTGGCCCGACTTCGGCGCCGCCGACCTCTACGAGGCCATCGCCAGCTACCAGGTGCGCGAGCGCCGCTTCGGCCACGTCGGAAAGCCCGCGCCCGTCGCTTTGCCTCACGTCCCGGTCGCCTCTCCGGTCGTCGCCTCCCCGATCGCGAGCGCGCTGGCCGCGAGCTCCGCGCCGATCACCCGCATCGCGATCTGACATCGTTCGATGGCGGCGCCGTCCAACCTCGCGTTGAGGCTCGCTACGGCCGTCGTATGCGTGCCGCTGATCCTCCTCCTGCTCTACCGAGGGCCGGCGTGGGGGTTCTATCTCCTGGTGTTCCCGGCCGCGATGATCGGCACCTGGGAGCTCTTCGCGATGACCCACCCGGGCGACCGCGTCTCGCAGGGGATCGGCGTCGCCATCGCTGCCGCGCTGTCCATCGCGCTGTGGTTCGGCGTGCACGACGCGCGCACGGTCGTCACCGTGCTCGTCGTCGTCCCACTGCTCGGTCCGCTCGTCACCCTGGCGCGTCTCGGGTCGATCGAGTCGGCCGGGTTCCGCGCGTTCGCGATGGGCATGGGGCCGCTGTTCATCGCGGTGCCGATGACGCTCCTCGCGCTCCTCCGCGTCGAGATGGGGGCCGACGGTCCGAGCTACGTGGTCATGACGATGATGTTCGCGTGGTGGGGCGACACCGGCGGCTACTTCGCAGGGCGGTACCTGGGGAAGAAGAAGCTCTACGAAGCGGTCTCACCCAAGAAGACCGTCGAAGGGGCCGTGGGGGGGCTGGCGGGGAGCGTCCTCGGCGCCCTCTGCGCCCACTTCTGGTACCTGCCGTCCATTTCGCTGGCGCACGCCGTCCCGCTGTCGATCGTCGCCGGCGCCTTCGGCCAGGCTGGCGACCTCGGCGAGTCGCTCATCAAGCGGTCGACCGGCGTGAAGGACTCCGGCCAGATCGTCCCCGGCCACGGTGGCATTCTCGACCGTGTCGACGCGCTGCTTTTGACCAGCGCCGTTGTGTTTCTGTACACGCTCTGGATTCGGTGACTCTTCGCCCCTAAGGCACGCTGTCTCAGTCTCGAAAAAACGCACGCAGCAACGCGACGCGTTGACAACCAAAGCTTGCGCGCGAGCGCGCGTGAGTTCAGAAAGCGGCACTCATGAGCGCCTCCTCCAAAGAAGTTAAAGAAATCCCCATCGCCCCCAAGTCGAACACCAGCGTGACCGGCAAGGAGTACGACTTCTTCAAGGTCATTCAGGACTACTTGGACAAGGCCGCCAAGACGGTCAACCTCGAGGGTTACGTCAAGACGATCCTCAGCCAGCCCAAGAACGAGATCATCGTGAACTTCCCGGTCCGCATGGACAACGGTGAGGTCCGGCTCTTCAAGGGTTACCGCGTCCAGCACAACAACCTCCTCGGCCCGTTCAAGGGGGGCATGCGCTTCCACCCGAGCGTCACGCTCGACGACGTGAAGGCGCTGGCGGCGATGATGACGTGGAAGAGCGCGCTCATGCGCCTCCCGTTCGGCGGCGGCAAGGGCGGCATCAAGTTCGACCCGCACTCGGTCTCGCGCCACGAGCTCCAGAAGATCACGCGTCGCTTCACGCACGCGCTCGGGAGCAACATCGGCCCGGACTATGACATCCCGGCGCCGGACGTGGGGACGAACGGCCAGACGATGGCGTGGATGATGGACACCTACGCCAACATGGTCGGCTCCTACCAGAAGCAGGCCGTGAAGGGCGTCGTCACCGGCAAGCCCGTCGCCAGCGGCGGAACGCTCGGTCGCGCCAAGGCCACGGGGCAGGGGATGGTCTACTGCATCGTCGAGTGGGCGAAGCAGACCGGCTTCAACCTCGAAGGCTCGACGATGAGCGTGCAGGGGTTCGGCAACGTCGGCTCGAACTGCGCGGTCATCCTCTCGAAGCTCGGCGTCTCGACCATCGCGGTCGGCGACCACACCGGCTACGCCTTCAACCCGGAAGGCTTCAACGCGCACAAGCTCCAGGACTACGTCGAGGAGCACGGCTCGATCGCCGGCTACCCGGGCGGCAAGGCCATCACGCGCGAGGAGTTCTTCGCGACGAAGTGCGACATCTTCGCGCCGTCGGCCCTCGAGAACCAGATCGGCGAGGCCGAGGCGAGGTCGCTCCAGTGCAAGCTGGTCGTCGAAGGCGCCAACGGTCCGACGAACCCGGCCGGCGAGAAGGTCCTGCTCGACCGCGGCATCGACATCCTCCCCGACGTGCTCGCCAACTCCGGCGGCGTCACGGTCAGCTACTACGAGTGGGTGCAGAACAAGCGCTCGGAGAGCTGGACCGAGGAAGAGGTCGACGCAAAGCTCGAGAAGGCGATGCAGCGCGCGTTCCGCGAAGTCAGCGACTTCGCGCGGACCAAGAAGTGCGACCTGCGCGTGGCCGCGTACGCCATCGCGCTCCAGCGCATCGAGGCGGTCTACAAGGAGCGCGAGATCTTCCCGTGATCTCTTCCCCCTGATCCAGGGACTCCGTCACGAAGAAGTGCGGCCGAAGGCTCCGAAAGGGGCCTTCGCCGTTTTGTGCGCGCCGTTGCATGCGTGGGCGTTGTAAGTTCCGCGAACCATGCCGTACGTCCGCACGCGCCTCGGGCGCTGGTTCTACGAAGAGCGAGGAAGCGCGAAGCACGACGACGACGCGACCATCGTTCTCCTTCACGGGCTCTTGTTCGACGGCGGGATGTGGAGAAAGCAGGTCGAGCCGCTTTCGTCGTTGGGACGCGTCGTAGTCATCGACGGCCCCGGGCACGGCAAGAGCGAGTCGCCTCCGCGCTTCACGCTGGAAGATCACGCCGACGCGCTGGGCATCGACGCCTTCAGCGAGCTCGGTATCCGGAGGTCGATCCCCATCGGCCTCTCCTGGGGCGGAATGCTGGCGATGCGCCTCGCGATCCAGCACCCGCAGCGCGTGGCGGCGCTGGCGCTGCTCGACACGAGCGCCCAGGCCGAGACTCTGCGCGACAAGGTGAAGTACCGCGCGTTCACCGCCTTCGCGCACCGCTACGGCATCCCGCGCTGGTTCGCCGACCGCGAGCTCGCGCGGCTGATGTTCGGCCGGAGCGCGCTGAAGGAGCGGGGCGACGAGCTGATGACGCAGTTCACGCGCACCGTGAACGGCTACTCGCGCGACGGCCTCTCGCGCGCCGCGCTCGCCGTCGTCGTGCATCGCAAGGACGTGACTCCGAAGCTGCGGGGCGTCGCCGCGCCCACGCTCGTCATCTGCGGCCGCGACGACCTCTCGACCCCGCCCGCGAAGAGCCAGGCACTCGCCGCGAAGATCCGCGACGCGCGCCTCGAGTGGATCGACGACTGCGGCCACATGAGCGCCATCGAGCGCCCCGAAGCGGTGAACGCGCTGCTCGTGCCGTTCGTGAAGCAGCACTTGTCGGACCGGTAGGGCGCCAGGGGCTGTCTTGCTCCGTAGCGACGGAGGAGGCTCACGTCGACCGGTCGAGAACGTAGGCCACGGCACGCCGCCGGCCGGGACCGAGCGCGCTGGCGGCGGCCAGCCCGCCCA